>Ga0209166_10001526_pt1 | contig 19045 bp, 13 predicted proteins | sample Coa_R1_3_FD_187151 | JGI IMG/M metagenome (GOLD analysis project Ga0209166, IMG submission 187151) | Surface soil microbial communities from Centralia Pennsylvania, which are recovering from an underground coalmine fire - Coalmine... | ecosystem: Environmental > Terrestrial > Soil >... | reverse complement strand
CCTTCTGGATACTATTCATAACGAAAAGCTTATATATTTTCTGTAGAGTCGCCCCCTTAGCGTCAAGCCAGGGGAGAAATGAACAGGGTTAGAATGGCGTAGGGACCGATTTATCGTGTCCTGGCTCAAGATTGAGATGCTGAAGCCAGGACACGATAAATCGGTCCCTACGCCATTCTAACATCCTGATACAAGGCTGAACCTGACGCCAGGGAGGCCGACCTCCTTGAGAACCTCCACTCTGTATCGCCCTCCTCCGCGCAAAAGCGGCATTTCCGGGATTTTCCCTGACCCCCTCTGCGTGTACTATCAAATCTGATTGAACCTCATCACTGTCAGCCCGCGCGAGCCTTGCCTCTGTCTTGAGGTGGGTGCATTTCTCGCCCGATGTGGGTGCATCTCGCATCTCGCCGATATGAGAGGCTTCTTCTCACCATATTTGATATGAGGGGTTAGCGCCTGTTCTGGTGGGTTTGTTCGCTGTAGGCTGCCCACGGCTCTTCGATGCGTTGTGGGTCAGGCCAGCCCGCTTCCCTGAATGGGGAGATGCCCGCATCGGGGGATTGATAAGGCGTTGAAGGATAGAAGGCAAAGGGATCATCGGCCGGCATTGCTGGTTGTAGTGCGCGTGATCCCTTCTTGCTGGATCGTTGGGCCGGGATGGCTGTGGAACTTACTGTCCGGAAGACACCACTTACCGTCAGGGGCCCCTCTGCCTCATCATCCAATGCGCTGGCGCTGGGGTTGGGTGCGGAGCCCTGATTATTGCGCAGTTTGAAGGCCTCTACTGATGCACGCAATTGTTCGACCAGGCGGGCCAGCCGTTCCATATTCTGCGAGGCATCGCGTGTGCTGCTGCTGCCCTGTTGTGTGGATTGTGAGACGCCGTGCATGATGTGGACCACCGCGCTCGAAGATTGCAATTGCTGCACTGCCATCTGGTTAATATGTTCGATTTCGCGCGCCTGGTGTTCAACGGCGGCAAAGATGGATTCCAGGGCAACGCCTGCCTCCTGTGTCAGGCGCGCTCCGCCAGAGGTTTCACGCTCGGTATCCTGCATAGAGATCGCCACTGCTCCAATATCCTCGCGTACGCTACGTACAATGCGGGTAATCATCCCTGCCTGGTCTTTCGCGCGTTCTGCCAGGCGGCGGATATCGGCCGCGACCGCGCCGAAACCCTTGCCATTTTCGCCGGCCATCGCGGCCTGAATGGCGGCATCCAGCGCCAGGCGGTTGGTCTGGTGCGCAATGCTGGAAATGGCTTCTACGATCTCATTAATTTCACGCGAGCGCTCACCCAGGGTTTGCACCTTACCAGCGGTCGTATGCACGTTCTCGTTGATGCGTCCCATACCTTCAACAGCCTGAGTCACAGCCTCTCGCCCAACCTGCGCATCCTGACGTGCCACGCGGGCGACATCGTAGAGGATCTGCGAACGTTCGGCAACTTGATGGCTGGAGGATGTCATCCGTTCCACTTCTATGACGGATTCAGCGATCTGGTTAATCTGCATGTCGCCGGTTTCTACCAGTTGTGTCATACGATCAAGGATCGCGGTCGTCGAGTTCTCTACTTCATTAGCGACCACTTTGACGCGCACCACCAGGCTGCCTAACTCTTCGACCATATAATTGAAGGAATCGGCCAGTACGCCCAGGGCATCGGCGGTGACTTCTGCCTTGATGCTCAGATCGCCTTCGCCAACGCCGCTGACTTCACTCACGAGCTTCTCGACCTGGGCCTGTAATGTATCCCGCTGCGACTGCGTTTCTTGAATGAGGCGAACTATGTTATCGAGCATATTGTTCATGGAGTTGGCCACGATGTAAATTTCGTCGTGTCCGCTGATGTTGGCGCGTGCGTTGGTATCTCCTTTGGCAATACGCGTTGTCAGGGTGGATAGCTGGCTGAGTGGGCGCGTAATGGTGAGATAGACCACATAGCCAATGCCGGCGATGAGCAGGACGGTGCTACAAATAGCCACTGCCAGTGCCAGAATGATCGCGCTGCTCTGCCAGTGGCTCTGCGTGTTTTGCGCATGAATGAAGGTCGCGCCCAGGATAAAAATGACGATAGCTGGAATCATTGTTGCTAAGAGAAACGCGTAGAAGAGCCGACGCGCAATAGGGATATTCGTAATGAATGTAAACATGGTGGATGAGTCCTTCTTCAGTGCAGGCGATTACTACATCTACAACAACATCATATCTGGAGCGCTAAGTGGACGGGTAATAGATAACTGAACAATCGCTAACCAGTGTACCCTATTTTTCGGGAGATTGAAAAACTCATTCAAGATATAGCCTGATTATCCTATGGAAGGACCGAAACCCTATGAAATCGTGTCTATGTCCCGGTTTTGTCTCGCCAACTGTCTCTCGTAGGGTCGACCCGCCAAAATGTGACGTTCACCCTCGATTCATTATGTCCATGTTCTCGTTATGGCAACCGTGCTATACTAATGGCTAAGAAACACCTTGTAGCTGTTGTAGGGAGCATTTTATTATGGAGTATACATCCTCTAACCCACGCTGGCCTTTTCAGAAGGTACTGATTGCCAATCGAGGCGAAATAGCCGTGCGCATCATTCGCGCCTGCCGTGACCTGGGACTGAGCAGCGTTGCCGTCTATAGTGATGCTGACCGTAGCGCGCTGCATGTACGCATGGCCGATGAAGCCTATCACATCGGCCCGGCTGTGGCTGCGAAAAGTTATTTGCATATTCCTACATTGATTGAGGTGGCTCGTCGCTCCGGGGCTCAGGCTGTTCACCCCGGCTATGGCTTTCTGGCCGAGAATGCCACCTTCGTGCAGGCCTGCCAGGAAGCCGGGCTGATCTTTGTAGGACCTCCCGCTGAAGCCCAGTTAGCGATGGGTGAGAAGACGGCCGCCCGTCGTACGGCTCAGACTGCTGGCGTCCCGATTGTGCCAGGGGCTATGTCGGATGTGGAGGATGATACCCGGGCGATTGAGATCGCGGAAAGTCTGGGCTATCCTATCCTGCTGAAAGCCGCTGCCGGCGGTGGAGGCAAAGGGATTCGCTTTGTGCGCGACCCGAAAGATCTATTGCCATCGCTACGTACCGCGCGTAGTGAGGCTCAAAGCGCCTTTGGTGATGGGCGCGTCTATCTGGAGAAGGCCATTGCGCCCGCGCGTCACATCGAAGTGCAGTTCATTGCTGATACCCACGGCAATGTGGTGCATCTGGGTGAGCGTGAGTGCAGTATTCAGCGTCGCCACCAGAAGCTGATCGAGGAGTCGCCATCGCCGATTGTGGATGCGGAGTTGCGCCAGCGTATGACGACCGCGGCAGTGAATCTGATCCAGAGTATCCAGTATGTCAATGCCGGAACGGCCGAATTCCTGGTGGGGCCAGATCGCAATTTCTACTTCCTCGAAGTGAATGCCCGCATCCAGGTGGAGCATCCTGTGACTGAGTGGTGTACCGGCGTCGATCTGGTGCAGGAGCAGTTTCGTGTGGCGGCCGGGTTGCCACTCTCCTTCACGCAGGAGCAGATCGAGTTGCGCGGAACGGCTATCGAATGTCGTATTTCGGCGGAAGATCCTGAGAATCGCTTCCTGCCAGCAACTGGTGTTGTGCAGGCCTTGCAAGAGCCAGCGGGTCCGGGAGTGCGTGTCGATAGTAGCCTCTATCCAGGATTACAGGTGCCGCTGTTCTATGATCCGCTGCTCTCGAAACTGATCGTGTGGGGGAAGGACCGCTCTCAGGCTATTGCGCGTATGCGCCGCGCCCTTGCTGAGTACCAGATTGTTGGGGTACGTACCACTCTGCCCTTTGCGCGCTGGTTAATGGAGCAGCCTCGTTTTATCGCGGCCGATATGTCCACCGATTTTATTGCCGAGGAGTGGGATACGCGCAAAAAAGAGCCAGCGCAACCCGCTCAGCCCTCCTCGAAGGGAGCGACCACACAGGATGAAGCGAACCTGCAGACTCAACATCCGCAGGCTCACGAGTCGCCAACCGAATTATCTCCAGCACAGGTTGCCGCGGCTATTAGCAGCCTCTTAATGCATGAGCAGGTGGAAGAAGAGAAACTGCGTCGGCGCCCGCTCTCTACTGCAGGCGAAGAGACAAGTCGCTGGCGGGAGGCCGCCCGTAAAGAGGCTTTACGCCGCCTGTAGGTTGCTCTTATATCATTTTATAATGGTACAATTATACAACTATCTAACCAATAAAAGCGGCATTTCCGGGATTTTGGTTTTCCGCCTCCCCTCTGTTATCTGTTACCAGAATGCCATCATCCCGCTCCACAGGCTGATGCATCCCTGGTAACAGCCTGGTAACATGTTACCAGCTGTTACCAGGGATGCATCAGCCTGTCACGGATGAATCTGCTTGAAGACATGACTGATGTCCGGTAGAATCCCAAAGTTATCCACACCGATGGGCCAGTAGACGAAGGCGGCTCTGCCAATAATGTTCTCGCGTGGCACCAGCCCCCACTGGCGCGAGTCAGAGCTATCACCGCGATTATCACCCATGACGAAATATTCTTCTGGCCCTACAATATGTTTGTTGAATGGTGGATAGGGGTTGTAGAGATTATCCTGGTTAATGTATGGTTCTTGTAAGCGAACGCCATTGACTGTAATAGTCTGGTCCTCGACACTGATAATATCACCAGGAACGGCAATAATGCGTTTAATATAATCCTGCTGCGGGTTCAGAGGATATTGAAAGACAATGATGTCACCGCGGGCGGGCGGCCGCAGGAGGTAGCTGGCCTTGTCAACAAGAATATACTCCTGGTTGTGCAATGTCGGCTCCATGCTCTGGCCCTGAATATGGAAGTTCTGCAGAGCGACGTGAATAACCAGGGTCATAAGCAGGATGAGTAGAGTGGTTTCGCTAGCCGAGCGTATCCAAGCGTGACGTCGTACAAAATGTGCTACCTGGCCCAAAGTCTCTTTTTCTCCAAGCGTGTTGAATAGGGCGTTCAGGCCCTCTACCTATAGTATTAGCAAGGATAGAAATCATGTGAAGGTGAGCGAGCGAAAAATGGCCATTTTTCGCTCGCTCACCTTCACATGATTTCTATCCTTAACTTTCCTTTACGGGCGGTGGCAGCGTAAATGGAGCAGGGGTTATCTTGTGACGACTGGCGGAGGCGGCTTTCAGGCGCTCGACAGCCTCGTAAGGAACAGCGTGGCCGCCCAGAGGGGTTGGATGAAGGCCAGGGCCGTGATAATCGCTTCCTCCCGTAGCAATGAGTTGATATTCGTCTGCCAGAGCGCACAATGAACGCTCCTGCTCTTGCGTATAGGCTCCGTAGTAGGTCTCCAGCCCCACCAGGCCCGCTTCAACAAGGGCAGGGAGCCACTCGCGCATGACCGTCAGCCCGGGTGTTGTGAGAGGGTGGGCCATAACGGGCAGGCCATTGGCGCTGGCGATCAGGCGGATGGCGTCTTCAGGGTTCAGCTTGTAGCGCGGCACGTAAGCAGGACAATTGGAGCCTATGTACTTCTCGAAGGCCTCGCTGACGGACTGCACATAGCCTGCCTCCATCAGCGCCTTGGCAACGTGTGGTCGCCCCACTGCTCCCTGTGCAATCTCGCGTACCCGCCGCCAGCTTATGTTTACCCCCTGCTCATTCAGTAGTTCTACCATGCGCTGACCACGGCGTACCCGCGCGTCTCGCAGTATTTGTAATGTGGCCTGGAAGGCCGGGCGCTTATACTCTAGGAAGTAACCAAGTACATGCACCTCACCACCACTGATATCGGTATTGATCTCGATCCCCGGAATAAAGTCGATGTCCAGCGCTTGTGCGGCCCCCTCCGCCTCGTCCAGCCCTTCCGTGCTATCGTGGTCGGTCAGTGCCAGAACGTCTAGTCCTACCTGTCGAGCGTGCTGGAGCAGATCGGATGGAGAGTAAAGGCCATCTGAGGCGGTCGAGTGGGTGTGCAGGTCAACACGTTTTTCGGGATGGTCGGGCATATATTTCTAAGCTTTCTAAAGGATTAGCACAAGATGTTTGGAAGGGAGAAAAGTTTTGGCAAGACTTTTCTCCCTTCCAAACATCTTGTGCTGACTATTTAGCGGGCGTAGTCAACGGCGCGCGTCTCGCGTACAACACAGACTTTAATCTGGCCAGGATAATCCATACTCTCTTCAATCTTATGAGCGATATCGCTGGCCAGGCGGCTGGCGGCGTATTCGTCGATCTCCTCCGGCTTCACGATAATGCGTACCTCGCGGCCCGCCTGGATGGCGAAGGATTTCTCGACGCCGGTGAACGAGTTGGCGATATATTCCAGCGCTTCCAGCCGCTTAATATACAGGTCAATGGTCTCACGTCGCGCCCCCGGACGAGCGGCTGAAATGGCGTCCGCCGCCTGTACGACGGCCGCCTCCAACGTTTGCGGCTCAGTTTCAGTGGCGTGGTGGGCTACCATCGCGTGGATAATCTTGGGTGACTTGCCGAAGCGGCGCGCGACCTCTCCGCCGATAATGGCATGTGGGCCTTCGACCTCCTGATCGATGGCCTTTCCCATATCATGGAGAAGTGCGGCGGTTTTGCAGACGTTGACATCAGCTCCCAGCTCATGGGCAATCGTGGCGGCCAGAATGGAGACTTCCACCGAGTGAGCCAGGACGTTCTGCCCATAACTGGTGCGGAAATGCAATCGTCCTAGAATCTTGAGCAGTTCGGGCTGCAAGCCATGGACATTGGCCTCCATGGCTGCACGCTCACCGGCCTCGCGTACGATGATATCAACCTCTTGCCGCGCCTTGGCGACTACATCCTCAATGCGGGCCGGGTGAATACGTCCGTCGAGGATCAGCTTGGTCAGGGCCACGCGGGCGATCTCGCGCCTCACCGGATCGAAGCCCGAAAGGATGACGGCCTCAGGAGTATCATCAATAATGAGGTCAACCCCGGTTGCCGCTTCTAACGCACGGATGTTGCGCCCTTCACGACCGATGATACGTCCCTTCATCTCATCATTAGGCAGGGGCACGACCGAGACGACCGATTCCGCCACCTGATCGGAGGCGCACCGTTGAATGGCCAGGGTGATGATCTCACGCGCGCGTCCCTCGGCCTCTTCGCGCGCTTGTTCCTCGATCAGGCGCACACGATGGGCTGCTTCTGTGCGTACCTGTGTTTCGATACGCGAGAGCAACAGGTCTTTGGCCTGCTCCTCCGTCAGCTGAGCGACACGCTCCAACTCTTTAAATTGTTTCTGCTTGAGCCCTTCAATTTCTTCGCGAGCCTGCTCAAGATTGCGATCCTTGATAGCCAGTTTGCGCTCCCGCTGCTCAAGTAGATCGATTTTGCGTTCGAGGTTTTCCTCTTTTTGCTGAATACGACGTTCTTGCCGCTGCAATTCCGTTCGTCTCTCAGCATTTTCCCGCTCCATCGCGGTACGCAGTTGCGCGCTTTCATCGCGTGCTTCGCGTAGAACCTCTTGTTGTTGAGCTTGCATCTCTAGAAGCCGTTGTTCACTGGCCTCCTTTTGCATACGTAAACTGGTTTCGTAGTGCTCTTTATTTTGTGCTCTTCCATAGCGATATCCTATCCAAAGAGCAAAAGGTGCTCCGAATACCAGGATAACGACCACTGAGATAATTATCGATGGTGACACGTTGGCCTACCTCCAATAGTAAGGCGAACAGGCCTATACAGGCTTGAGAATGACATCATATGTGTTACTATATATGTTTGTCTGCTGAGGGTATGTGCAAATATTTTACTATGTGCTAAGGATTATAGCGATTATAGCATATTTTTACTCGTTTGTTTCGTCCGATTTTGCCAATATGTAAAAAAGCGGCCTGGCAAGCTCGCTTAACAGGGCTTGTGTAGCTGCTTCACTGGTCTTTCTGGATGGGCCAGTGACCCCTGATTTTCCTTTATCTCTTTGTTGGTCATTGCTCTTTCTCCTGGGGCAGGGGCTTCGCAAAAATGATCCTGCTGGCCAACTTGTTCTGCAGACTTGCAGACTTGCAGACTTTGCCCTCTCCAGCGCCTCCAGAAGACGATCCAGCTAAGTCTGCACATGGTATCGCGATTGCAGACTTGCAGACTTGCAGACTTTGCCCTCTCCAGCGCCTCCAGAAGACGATCCAGTCAAGTCTGCAATGCTATAACGAGTGCAGACTTCTGTAGACTTCTGCAGACTTCGTGAGAAGTGGCCTAGAGTATCATCTTCTGATCACTGTTTGCCGTGGTGCATCGCCGGGGCACGACGTTTCAGATATGCGATGGATTAGACGGTCCAGTGTCCCGTGATAAATTGGAAAACCAGGAAGGCGAGCAGCGGTAGGGCCAACAACAAATAACCCTGGTGAAACCAGGGGCGACGTCCCAGCCGCGCCATCATGATGAAGCCAGCAAAGATCTCAAGCACGAAGCGTTGCGTTGAGGGGATCGGGTCATAGGGTATGCCGCCCGCGCCTGGTGAGCCAGGGAAGAGCAGCGCATAGACGAGCGCGAGCAGGCCAAAGAGCGCAAAGGTCCATTGATGACGGGCGAAGCGTTCTGGGCCAAAGAAGGTGAGCACCAGCAGGAGTAGGAAGAGCAGCAAAGCCGTGAGATCGATGATGATATGGGGAGAAGCAAACGTAAATGGTGATTGCGTTGCCAGAATCTTGAGCCCGGTAAATGGGGCCACCCAGGGGAAGTTCAGATTTTCACGCCAGTTAACTTGAGCGTGTGAGAATGCCAGAGGATCCCCGAAAATCTTGTAGAGGCCGAAGGAGTATACGCCAAGGCCGAGCGGGATGAGCACAACTGCCAGGAGGCTGAAGAAGTGTCGCAGGATGTGCAGCCCCTCATCCTCTTTCCAGGACTGACGCAGACGGGGCCACTCCTGGCGCACATATTCGCACAGGAAGATCACCACAAGCAGCAGGCCGATTGAGCGGGTCAGCGTGGCCAGTCCGCCGAAGAGGCCAGCCAGCCACCATAATCCCCTACGCATCGTGTAGAAACTGAGCAGCAGAAAGAAAAGGAAGAGCGATTCGTTATAGGCTGCGAAAAAGAAGAAGGCTGTGGGAAAGATTGAGAGGTAGAGCGCGGTGCGCTTGGCGGTTGCGCTATCAAACTCGCTCTCCACCAGGCGATACAGCACGATCAGCGTGCCAAAGAAAACAATGTTGGAGATGAGCATGCCAGTGAGCAGGATATCCAGGTGCAGCACGCTGCTGAAGGTCCGCTCCAGAGCCGGATACAAAGGAAAGAAGGCGGCATAATCCAGGCTGATATAGCCTTTGGTGGCGATTGTGATGAAACGAATAGCGTCCCAGCGATACCAGCTATAGAGCACATCACGCGCTGTTAATGCTGTGGTCGAGTAGTTAGGCACAGTGAAGAGCACGCCACCAAAATAGGTTAGTAGCAGAAAGATCAGGCGGGTAATAAGAAACGTGGGAAGTACCGCTAATGCAGCTTTCCACCAGGGTGCGATGATAGCTCTCCAGGCTGGTTGCCCGGTTTCAGATGACGGTGGCATATCCGCTGTTAGCGTGCCCGATTTTTGTTTCTGCATCGGCTCTTCTGCTTGCATAATGAGACTTGCTCCTACAACCTCGTAAATAGATAAGGTTATGTAATTCTGAATATGATACTATTGAGAACGAACCATCAAGAGTATACTGGAAAAATGTTTTGCTGTCATCTGATCCACCCGGGAGAGCACAAAAAGTCGCATAGGAGGTCCCCTTGCAGGACTCTGGCGAGCATAGAGAATACCCCAACTAAAGGCACACAAAGGGACCTTTCACGCTGGGGAATGAGGAGGTAGGAATTTATGAGCACACAGGATTCGCAACCAGCCCTGCGCCCAACCCATGTTGTCACATGCTTTCTGCGGCGCGTGGATGAGCAGCCGGGTCGCATCCTCATTGTGAGGCGCAGCCAGCGAGTTGGTAGCTATCATGGTCAGTGGGCGGGCATCAGCGGCTTTGTCGAGCCGAATGTCACTCCCGATGAGCAGGCCTATACGGAGGTCCGCGAAGAGACCGGTCTGCAACGCGAGCAGATACGCATGCTCAGGCGCGGGCAGGTGGTCGAGCATCGTGATCAGGCGCTGAACCGCCACTTTTTCATCCACCCATTTCTCTTTGAGGTCTACACCCCCGGCGCGGTCCAGATCGATTGGGAGGCAACCGAGATGAACTGGATTCTCCCTTCCGAACTAGGCAAGTATGAGACCGTGCCCAAATTGCAAGAGGTGTATGACTCCGCCATTAATGGAGATATGGTAGCATAAATGGCGCGGGATAAAATCTCACCATTTCTCTTGGTGCTCTCATTATGTCCCGGTGAGACGAGCAACGACCGGCGCAAATGTCTCTAAATTCTGTTCAAATATAGTGATATAGGATATCCCATACTTTTCACGCCTCTCTTGTAACGTTTCGCAAATTTGATTGACGGTACCAATAAGGCAATGGGAGTTCTCAGCCACTTGCTCCTCTGTCGTTTTCAATCTTTGTGCTATTCGCTGAATGGCTTGAGAATGGTCTTCACTAACGATAGCAGCAAAGATAAGGATATTGAGTTCTAGATCATCGAAGCGCTCACCTGCCGCTTGACGAATCCATTGGATTTTCTGCATGGTCGCTGCTGACGTACCATCAGTGAGATCCAGGTTACTTCCATCTGGCAATGCTTTGAGGACAAGACCCACAATGCTGGCTTCTCTGGCGGCAAGCGATAACGTCTGCTTGCCTGCGCCTCCAATAAGAAGCGGTGGATAAGGCTGTTGAAGAGGCTTTGGGAAACCATCCAGATTGTTGATCGTGTAGAAGTTCCCGGAGAAATTGGCGGGTTCCTCGGCGAATAATCTCTTGACCACCTGAATGGCCTCTTCTAGACGACGAGTGCGCACAGGGGCAGGGTCATATTTGACCCCGCACTGCTCATACTCCGGTCGCTGCCATCCAGCACCAAGACCAAACTCGAACCGCCCATCGGAAAGCACATCCAGAGTGGCGGCTTCCTTGGCGAGCATCACGGGATGTCTAAAGTCATTGTTAAAGACAAAACTTCCCACCCGTAGTGTTGTAGTGGCATCAGCTGCTGCAAGAAGGGCAGGCACAGGAGCAAATAGCTTCGAGGGATGATCTGGAATGACCAGGGTAGAGTATCCTAACTGCTCTGTTCGCCTGGCTTTGGTAACCCATTCTTCCTTTGACACTGCGTTAAGAGTGCTGACAGCAAAACGAAATGGTTTCGGTGTATTCATACATCTCTCTTCTTTTTGTATGCCCCTGACTATAATCGCTCGATAATTGTGGCGATGCCCTGCCCCACGCCGATGCACATCGTGGCGAGACCATAGCGTCCGCCGCGCCGCTCCAATTCATGCAGCAGGGTGACGACAATACGCGCACCGCTGCAGCCTAGCGGATGGCCCAGCGCGATCGCTCCCCCGTTGACATTCAGCCGCTCCATATCGATCTCCAACTCACGAGCGCATTGTAGTGCCTGGACGGCAAAGGCTTCGTTTAGCTCAATCAGGTCCATGTCATTGATGCTCAGTCCCGCTCTTTGCAGAACCTTGCGTGTGGCGAAAATGGGACCGAGGCCCATATAGGCTGGATCAACCCCGGCGACCGCGCTAGTAATAATGCGTGCACGTGGACGCAGTCCGCGCTTCTCAGCCTGGCTGCGCGCCATCAGCACAAGGGCCGCCGCTCCATCATTGATGCCCGCGGAATTGCCTGCGGTGACGCTGCCCTCTTTGCGAAAGACGGCTTTGAGTGTGGCCAGCTTCTCTAGCGAGGTATCGGCACGCGGGTGCTCATCCAGAGCCACCGTCGTGGCCTCGCCTTTTTTTTGAGGGAAGGTCACTGGCACAATCTCTGCTGCGAAGCGGCCCGATTGTTGTGCCGCGACGGCCTGCTGATGGCTGCGCAGGGCAAAGGCATCCTGATCTTCGCGGCTGATATGGTAGCGCTCCGCCACATTTTCCGCCGTCTCTCCCATGCTAAAGGGATGGTGCAGAGCGCTCAGTTTTGAATTGATAAAACGCCAGCCGAGGGTGGTATCTTGCAGGTTCATGGCGCGGCTGAAGGGGGTGTCGCTTTTGCCCAGCACAAAGGGGGCACGCGTCATGCTCTCAGTTCCCCCGGCGATAAAGGTATCGCCAGTACCAGTCTGAATGGCCTGGGCCGCGCTATTGATGGCCTGCAAACCGGAGCCACACAGCCGGTTCACCGTCTGACCCGCCACCTCCACGGGAAAACCGGCAAGCAGCAGAGCCATACGCGCGACATTGCGGTTATCCTCCCCTGCCTGGTTCGCACAGCCGAGAATAACATCTTCAACGCTGGCCGGATCGATCTGTGCGCGCCGGACAGCTTCACTGATTACGAGGGCCGCCAGATCATCGGGCCGTACATCTTTGAGTACCCCACCATAACGTCCAATCGGGGTGCGTACGGCTGAGAGGATAACCGCTTCTTCCATGAATCTTATCTCCCCTGGAACTCTGCCTTCCGTTTCTCTATAAACGCACGCATACCCTCGCGCATGTCTTCCGTTGAGAACAGCAAGAAGAAGTTTTTGCGCTCTATCTCCAGGCCCTCTTCCAGCGAGGTTTCAAAGGAGGCGAGCACTGCTTCTTTTGCCAATCGTGCCGCGAGAGGAGCCTGGGCCGCGACTACTTTCGCCAGTTTGATCGCCTCGCTCAGATGCTCGCCTTTAGAGACAACACGGTTCACCAGGCCGTGATCGGCCATTTCCTGTGCGCTGACCTGTGCTCCGGTGAGCACCATCTCCATAGCGCGATATTTCCCGATGGCCTTTGTCAGACGCTGTGTGCCGCCTGCTCCAGGGATGACGCCAATCAGGATCTCTGGCTGCCCAAATCTGGCGTTCTCCGAGGCGACGATCATATCACACTGGAGCGCGATTTCGCAGCCGCCGCCGAGCGCGTAGCCACCGACCGCCGCGATCATGGGCGTGTGGATCTTTTTGATGCGACTCCAGGCTTCGAAGCCACCCAGCATCATCTGAATGGGTGACCTGCTGGACATCTCTTTGATATCGGCCCCGGCTGCGAAGGCTTTCTCGCCTGCTCCGGTAATCACAATACAGCGGATCGCGTCATCGCGATCAAATTCCTCCAGCGCGTCTGCCAGTTCGCTGACTAACTGGTTGTTGAGGGCGTTCAGCTCCTTAGGGCGATTCAGAGTCACAATGCCAACGCGCTCGTCGCGTTCTACGAGGATATACTGGTAGTCTTTCATAGATCTTCCCTTTTCTCAATGCCGACACGATTATCTGTCCGTACACGCATCGTATTTGCAGGCGAAAATAAGCTGTTACAGTATACCACCCGAAACTTGTCCAGGAAACCACCGTTGGATAAAATAGAATAGATTGATATTTTTGGAGGAAGGAGCGTTTTTGATGAAATTTTCTCTCTCCGACTATGAAGTGGAGGCAATCCAGTCAACTGCCGCTAAAAACTGACTACCCTGTATGATATCTGGCCTATTTCTTATTTAGCAAGACGATGCCAGACTGGGGTTGCAGCGTCAATGTCTGACCAACGGCCTTGCCATACAGATCAGTATAGTGGGGAGAATCGAGCGTGACGGTGAATGAGGAGCTGCTGCTGGGATTGACGAGGACCAGGCCGTTGCTGTAGTTGCGCCAGTAGACATACTGGTTCTGATACATCTCGCTTACTGGCACGCCGATGGGGGCGTTATACTCGTCGCGTGGCCTGGGTGATCCGTAGTCCTGGATAGCGACCGGGTTGACGGCGGAGAGATGATATTTACCCATCAGGTAGGTCGAGAGGGCCCATTGGACCTGGTCGTTGGTGATTCCCTGCCCTGGAGCATATTTGAACTCGTCGATAATGAAATAAGGTTTGTTATGCGCCTGTACGCTCTTGATAAACTGTACCAGTTGTACCCAGGCATCATCGGTGACGTACTGGTTTCCATAGCCCGTGAAGCCACTTTCGTCCAGAATGCCATCGACGTGATTTGCTATCTGCTGAAGAAAGGGATCGCTGCCGGTCAGAGGAGCCATGCCCAGATTAATAACCAGCGCTAAGGGGTGGGGGAGCGCATGCACCCGCTTCTGCATAGTGGTCAGCCAGGCCAACACATCGGTGCGCCATTGTGTATCGTTCGTCTGGCCGCTGTAGCGCTGAACCCATTGACCATTCTTATCATAATGGCCGCAGGCCATCTTCTGAGTATCCCCACCCTCGCCTCCCGGCAGATTCATATTCACATTATCAATGCCGATAGCATCATAGCCAGATTGGCTGACCGGTTGCATATAGGTTTGCATTTGCCAATCCTGGACGGCGGGATTGCTGATATCAAGGGCGATATTGGGATTGCCGAATTGGGTCACCGGGGTGCTGCGATCGCATTGGTAGAGCACCCAATCGGGATGCACGGCCTTCCAGTAGTTGATGCGACCCGCCAGTCCTCCTATGCCAGGGTCAGCAACGGTACCGCTATCACGATTGAGCGCAATATAGTAAGGCAGAAAGATATTGGGGTTGGTGGCCCGCCAGAGAGCGGGCGTGTAACTCTGCTCCTGACCAGCTCCCCAGACCATATCAAATGTTTTGCCATATTTGGCAATCTGATAAGACTTGTAATAAAAGTCAAATGTCTGGAAAATATGAATGTTATTCCAGGTGTCGATAAACGGACGAACGCCTGGCATCGTCGAGGGATTCAGACAGACAGCCTGAGTGCAAGGCCCTGGTGTGGGAGTGACCTTGATTGATTTCTCACCCCAGGGGACCGGCGTTGGAGCAGCAAGTGTGGTGGGCGATGGTCCTGCTGTACCGCAGCCACTCATGATGATGAGCAACGAGAGATATATGCAAAATAAAAAGAGATTGGTCTTTCTTAAAAAGAAATGCATTCAAAGTGCCTTGCTAGAAATAAATTTAGCTGAATCTGCACCAGGGCCTGAACATATCCCAGCTATCTGGTTGGTAGTATAACATAGATGTTTGTAAATGTTGCCAGGAAATAGCCCATTCTGTTGCTTTTTGGGGTTGGTCCTCTGGACTTTTAACCCATTGTTCCCAGCCACCTGCTAATTCTATTGCATTCATCTTTTGAACGTTTAGTCATCCCAAAAAGTTTTCTAGTTTGTAGTATAGCATAGGAAAATGGAGCAGTTTAGCCTTACTATAATCGTTGACATGCCAACTTGTCATAAATTGATAGGATGCAAAAAAGTACTATGGTTGTATGATTTTGTCCAATTGATGCGCATAAGTGTGGCAACTCTGAGGGCCACGTTCTCTCTGGGCAGAGCGAAGATGGAGCGATTAGAGAGTAGATGCAGATGAAAGCTCGAGCAGATGGGTTCGCATGCGGTACCAGAGGGTCGGGGCCTCTCCGGTGGCGGGGGCAGGTGCGTTGATATAGCGGAGGTAGATGGCTTGTAGAAGTTCGGGCGTGTGGGATGGCTGGCCTTCGATGATCCATTGCAATGACTCCAGATCTTGCAGGAATTGGTCAGATGAAATTGTGAGTTCTGGGGGTGCTGAAAGTGGGCATTCACAGATTTGTTCGGCTGCTTCAGCGATGAAAGCTGAGATGTCATCCGGGGTATCCTCCATCTGTATGGTAGTAATGGTATGAACGAGGGTCTGCTGGTCGTTGTTAGTGTTGGATGGATGGATGATAGGGTAATACTCGTCGAAAGGGGCGACAAAAATTGCTGAGAGGGCATTGTGTACGGTGTGAGCGAAGTAGACGGGATCATCCAAAGTATCCGCCAGCGAAACGCCGTGAGCCGCTTCGTAGCTACGAAGCGCAGGAGGCAGGAGATCGCGGACAACGACTTGCAGTTCGGCGGTGATAGCGGCGCGCAACTGGCCAATCGAGGAGCCAGGTTGCCAGGGACCGACGCCCAGGCAGTAGAACGACCAGCACTTGATTGTGCCCCACTCAGCGGGCCAGGAGCAACGCTGATGCGAAAGATAGAGGCATTGGCGCCCGGTTGCCGTGATATTTTCCGGCAGAGAAGGAACCGACTGATCGAGCAAAGCGAGTGCGAGCAGATCGAAGGGTCGAACATCAGAGGCATCCATAACGCAACATTGGCCACCGCACTGGCGACAGTAGTGGAAGTGGCGCCAGAGAATGCGATTGTAGGCCTGGAAGAGGTTAGAGAGCGAACGGACAAACGAGCGGGCGGACTCGTATGTCCAGTGTAGTGAGTAGACCGGAACGGAAATGGTATCGTTGTGGGCCTTCCAGTTGGCAATAGCTTGCTGGCAACGTTGAGCGGCGTCATTGATAGGGAGGTAAACACGCTGGTATTCGGGGTGTTGAGTGAGTTGCATTGAAATCCTCAAGATGGGTGAATGCGATTATGCTCTTTATGATAGCAGGGTTTGAGGGGAGATGGCAACATGAGTCATCCCGTTCTGGAATGACTCATATTGTTTCGCTTCAAAAAGCACTGGTATTTGACCGTTAATCTTTAGGAAGCAGCTCAGGTCTGGTTCCATGAGCAACCAGGATACGTTCTGGGATGGCAGGCGCTTGTGGAACAGGTGGGTCTTGTTGTGGCTTGCGTGGCTCCCACTGTCGACATATATGTTCACCGAGACGGATGCCAGGCATCTCGACAAATCGATAGAGAATGATAGAGGCAGGGAAGGCGGTAAGGAACAACCATAGCCAGTAGGCGCAGCCCTTGGCCAGTTGACTCCAGCCCAGCTTTTCATAGGTGGGCAGGATAAAAACCAAAAAGCGCATAACGATCGGAAGATGCCACATATATAAGCTGAATGAGACCAATCCTATCCAGCGCAGAGGAGTCCACTCAAAGGGGCGTTTGAGCCAGGCTGGGCCATGGAGCAGTGCGAACATACCCAGCCCATAGCCAATCGCATAACCAATGGGATTGAAGAGATCTTCATAGGCCAGCCAGAACGGTGAGGAGAAGAAGGACAGGTACTTCCCGTAATCTGTCCATAGCAACATATCATAACGCCATAACGTCATAAAACCTAACGCTACCAGGCCAGACGCGAAGAGCAATGGATTGACAAAATCAACCTTCCTCGCACTATGCTCGCGTGCGGGAGCATGTTTTCGATAAACATACAGCATACAGATCAGCATACCTATCGCGAACACCTCAAAATATTTCCCTTTCTGGGCAGTAAAGAGGTATGAAGTCAATGTTGTGGCGACAGGATGGGGAAACCAAGTATCCAGTGGGAGTGCTCTGGAAAGGTATATCCCCCAATAGAGAGTGCCCAGCCCCCAGGCCAGCATAACCAACAAGCAACATGTCAGCTTAGCTAAGCGCCAGTTCAATGGTCCCCGCCGCACGAACAGTCCCATCACCCAGGCTATAAGTGGTAGTACAATATAAAAACGGAATTCGATGGCTAAGGTCCAGAAGGGTCCGTTCAACTTTTGAAAGGTGGCGGGAAAATCCATATGCATAGTCAAAAAGAGCCAGAGATCGGGCCAATGATCTTGCTGCAGAAACTGCGGAGCCGTAAAGAGCGCCAGCAAGGCTAATGCGACATAATAGCCAGGAAGGATACGAAAGATGCGACGTGTATAAAAACGGCGCAGGGACGGCCAATCGCTATCGAATAACAGCGATTTGGCATAAGGCAGAAAGAGCAGGAAGCCGGAAAGGAGAAAGAAGAGAATAACTCCCGATTCACCAAATATGGAAGCCGCACTCATAAACACGCCGTTGCCCTCAAGGGAGGCCTTCCAGATTCCATATACATTGGCCTGCCAATTCATATGATCCGAAATAACAGAGAGGCATGCTATAGCTCGTAAACCATCCAGAACCGGAATGGCATTTTTCTGTTTTCTATCGCCTAAAAATTGTGAAATTGACTGGCTCAACGCCTGTATGTGCAGGCGAAATGAAGCATAGAGATCTGAAATAGAGAGTTTTGTGTTTCCCATCATACTACCATTTGTTTCCCATCGTGCTACTATCGGATACCCATCATGCCACATATGGGCGACCGCAAGAGATCGCTCGTATGCATCTATAGTTATGGTAAAGCAAGGAAGAAATGTTATGTATAAAAGTATATATTTAGCGCGATGTGCATGCCATGTAATGTAAGGAGATAAGCTGAACCTTTCATACTCATGGCTGATTGGAGAGGGTTCAGATGGTCGAAGCTGAAGTGGGACATTGACAGACTCTATTGCTCTTTGATATGATGTATATCCATGTCAAATATTCATTAGATATGGATATTAATGAGACATTTGTGAGCGACAAAGCCATACGAGGAGAGAAATCATGAGCCAGAGATCCGCTACACCTGTGCATATTACCCATATTGGTGGGCCGACAGCCCTGATAGAGATTGGTCAGTTTCGCATATTGACCGATCCAGCCTTCGACCCGGCGGGGAGCCAGTATGTTGCCGGCCCGAGAGTGGTGATCAAGACGACCAGTCCAGCGATTGCCGCCTCTGCACTTGGGAAAGTGGATGTTGTGCTGCTGAGTCACGACCACCATATCGATAACCTTGATCCGGCGGGCCGCGCATATTTACCGCAGGCCAGGCAGGTACTGACAACTCCGGCAGGGGCAGAAAGGCTGGGTGATGGGGCGCGCGGCGTCAGCACATGGGAGACCGTCGAATTGAGAGGGGAGGATGGCCTGTGGGTGCGGGTGACGGCCACGCCCGCGCATCACGGGCCGGAGGAGATCCTTGGTGTCATCGGGGACGTGACGGGATGGATTGTTGAATGGGATGGGCAAGAGCATGGCGCACTCTATATATCGGGGGACACGGTTCTCTTTAGGGGCCTGGAAGAGGTCGGCCAGCGCTATCAGATTGGAGTTGCGCTACTGCACTTTGGCGCCGCCCATTTCGACGCGTACGGTCCATACTACCTCACGTTGACAGGGGTGGAGGGAGCGCAGCTCGTGAAAACGCTGGGGGAGGCCATCATTGTGCCGATCCACTACGAAGGGTGGAGGCACTTCACGCAGGGACGCGCTGAGATCGAGCAAGCATTTGCTGAGGCCGGGTTGGAGAAACGGTTGCGCTTCTTGCCGTTTG
>Ga0209166_10001524_pt1 | contig 19058 bp, 16 predicted proteins | sample Coa_R1_3_FD_187151 | JGI IMG/M metagenome (GOLD analysis project Ga0209166, IMG submission 187151) | Surface soil microbial communities from Centralia Pennsylvania, which are recovering from an underground coalmine fire - Coalmine... | ecosystem: Environmental > Terrestrial > Soil >... | reverse complement strand
CCACGAACGTGCCAGCGCGGTCGGGCGCTGTTTGCGCGTTCTGGGTCAAACGCATCAGCACAATGAAGTATAACAGCAGAACCCCGAGAGCGCCTACGAATCCATGTTCCTCGGAAAAAGCCGCGAAAATGAAGTCCGTCTGCGGAACCGGAAGAAAATTACCGTGCGTTTGCGAGCCTTTGCCGCCCCAAAGGCCCCCGGACCCCACGGCGATCTTGGATTGCTCAACTTGATACCCCGAACCCTGAGGATCCAGTTCGGGATCGATAAAGCTGGTCAAACGCTGTTTCTGATAGCTCTTTAGAACGTGTACCCGAGGCACCAGGAAGACCGCGCTGATGCCCACCACCGCCAGGAGGCCAACGACCACGCCTTGCTTCCACTGCAAACCACCCAGAAAGATGCCCATCACCGCAATGGGAACGTAGGTCAGCGCTGTGCCCAAGTCGGGTTGAGCCAGAACCATGAGCATGGGAACGCCGACTATGGCTCCGGCTTTCATGAAATCCGCCCAGGAAAGCTCGCGCTGCCGCATGTCCGCAAAATATTTGGCGACCGCGAGAATCAGGATCAGCTTGACCCACTCCGAAGGCTGGAAGTGATTGCCGCCGGGCATTTTGATCCAGCGCCGCGCCCCAAGATATTTTTGCCCGAAAACCATCACGCCCATGAGCGAACCGACGCCCGCAATATAGAACCAGTGGATCTGCTCAAGTAGGGCCTGATAATTCACCAGACTCATGACGAACATCGCTCCAACACCGGCAAGGACCCAGTAGATCTGCTTGATGTGTGCGCCCGCGAACTTGGTGTGCATGGTCGCGCTATGGATCTCCATCACGCCCATGCCGCAGATCAGCAGCACGAATCCCAACAGGACCCAGTCGAAATCGCGATATGAAACGTAGCGGCTCATGAGTACCGAGTACCCAGTACCGAGTACCGAGTCAGCGCCTCCAAACTAACTAAGATCGACATTCCCATCTAGACTCCCTGCTCGGTACTCGGTACTTGGTCTACTACTGCACTCCTGGTGCGGCGGTAGCCAGTGCCAGTGGTTTCTTGGGCAAATCAAGAACAAATCTTCCAGCTTGCAGCGCATCCTTGCCGCCAGTTTCAGGGTCGCTCCACAACCCGCCTACATCGACGGTGCCATCACTCTTCGGCTTCTCTACCATCTTGGGCGGATTGCGCCGCTGCTTTTCGACGTAGGCTTTAATGACTTGAGTCGCCAGGCGAGCGGCCAACTTGCCGTGCTCGCCGCCTTGGAACAGGACGCAAACGACGACGTCGGGATTGCGGCGCGGCGAAAATCCCACGAACCAGCCGTTCTGCGCCAGATCCGCGTTGTCCTTGTGTTTGGCACGGTTCTCGAGCGACACTACCTGAGCCGATCCAGTTTTCCCGGCGATCTCAATTCCCGGAATCGCCGCCAGCGGAGATGTGCCACCGGGCTCAAGCACTCTTTCCATTGCGTCGGTGATGTAGTTCCAACCATTGGGGTCGAGAGGAACAGTCTTCACGTCCGTAAAGTGGGCGGCCTCGACGTAATTGGCCGGCAAGTCGGTAGGATTGATTACATGCGGCACCATCAACTTTCCGCCCATGGAGATCGCGCTGATCGCCCGCAACAGTTGAACCGGCGTGACGGTAATCGCACCCTGCCCGATACCGACGAAGATGGTCTCACCCGCATACCACTTTTGCCGGAACGTGCGCAGTTTCCACTCTTCTGAGGGGACCAAACCGCTTGCTTCCTGCGGAAGATCAATGCCGGTCTTTTGTCCCAAACCCAAGGCAGTGGCATATTTGGCAATGCGGTTAATTCCCAGCTTATCGGCAAGCGTGTAGAAGAAAACGTCGCAGGACTGATAAATCGCTTTCGCGAGGTCTACATCCCCGTGGGTCTGATGCAAGAAGTAGACCCAGCATTTCGAATTCCTGCCGTAAAAGTCGGCGCTGCCGTTGCAGTGGACATGCATATTCTGCGCAATGCCCTCTTGCCAACCCGCGAACGACATGATGATCTTGAACGTCGAACCGGGCGCGAGCTGGGCCTGGATCGCCTTGTTCAGCAGCGGCTTGTCAGGATCGGTGACCAGCTTGTTCCATTGATCGCGCGACACATGCACCGCGAAATCATTGGGATCGAAAGTTGGCCGGCTGACCATGGCCAGAATCTCTCCGGTGTGCGGGTCCATCGCGACAATGGCTCCGTTCTTGTCACCCAAAGCCTCTTCCGCGGCAATCTGCAAATCAATATCGATGGTTAGCTTGAGCGGCTTACCCGGGACTGCGTCGGTCTCGCCTAGCCGCCCCACTTCGCGGCCATGACTGTCGACGAGGGCCTGGCGCGATCCATTGGTGCCCATCAGGAGATTGTTGTATTGGCGCTCCACGCCGGAAATGCCGACGACATCGCCGGCGTTATAGAGCTCGAACTGCGGCTGGTTCAGCATGTCTTCGCTGACCTCGCCGACATAGCCGATCAGGTGCGCCATGAATCCGTTGCGGGGATAAAGGCGCCGGTGCGCCATGATGGTGTCGAGTTCGGGTAACTCGTTGCGATGGGCTTCGATGAACTGCAACTCGTCAGGAGTGATGTCTTCTTTGAGAAAAATCGGCTGATACTGCGGCATCGACGCGAAGTGGCGAATGCGGGCCCGCACTTCGTTGGGATCGAGGTGCAGCCCCCGGGCAATCATATCGGCGTCGACACTCAGGTCGCGCGAGGAATCTCTCAGCAGCAGCGCGGAAAATGAGGGATAGTTGTCGACAATGGTGCGCCCGTACCGGTCGAGAATCTTGCCGCGAGGCGCGAGCACCGGCACGTTGCGGATGCGGTTCTTTTCCGCAGCCAGTGAGTAGTAGTCGCTCTGCATCACCTGCAGGCGCCACAATCCGTACGCCAGGACGAGAAAAATGCCGAGGATGATGTATTGCGCCGCCGTCAGGCGGATGGGAGATACTTTTTCGTCGCGGCCGAACATCAGTTCTCAGTTCTCAGTCTTCAGTTCTCAGTTGCGGCTTGGACGGATTTCCCGCAAGCACCACGAGAAGCAAAACTGGAGTAGGCTGTGGTTCAATTCTAATCCATTTGCTCATGAGGCCAGGATCTGGATAGTAACGGAAGTCACAGCTAACTCGGGGATCTGTCTGTGGCTAATCAGTACTCGGTACTCAGTACTCGGTACTCAGTACTCGCTACTCATCAGAACTCGGGGTTCAGCACTCAGGACTGGGTACTAGGTACCGCTCTACGTCCTCTGCTTGAACTTATCCAGCACGAAGTACAGGATCACTCCCACAAACGCGTTGGCCAGCCCGGCGAGCATGCCGTGGAGAAAGCTCCAGTGCTGGGTCATGTTCACCAGTCCGCGGGCGACCGTGAAGTAAACCGCGGAATGCACCAGGTAGAAACCAAGCGTCACCAGGAATCGTGCGCCGGCGTTTTCAACATCGAGCTTCACGCCTAATGACGAGGCGCCGTAGCCTACGACCGTCTTGGCGATGCCGTAAATACCGATGGGATTGTGTCCCAGCATGTCCTGCGCAAGACCGATTACTGCGCCGGTAAACAGCCCCGCGACCGGACTACGGCGCGCCATGGCAAAGAAAATCGTGACCAGCAGCGGCAAGTCAAGGTAAACGGCGAAACGCGGAAAACGCAGGGGCACGAATGCCTGGACAAAAAGTGCCAGTAGGGGAACGCCAATGGTTATGGGGATGCTGAACCGGTAGACCTCGACCTGCTCCCCAGATGTATAAGTGATAGGCACGCTAGTGGGGGCCGTCGTCGGGCGGCGAAGCCGGCTGTACGGGTGGAGTTGCGGGTTTCTGCTCGGTGATCGACGGTTCCTGAGTCTCGGGCTTGGCCACCATCAGCGTTGTGGCCGCCGGCTCCTGCTGAGGCGACGCCGCCTGCGTTATTTTTGGCTTCGGCGAAACCACCGCACTTTGAGGCGTAGTTCCAGCAGGTTTCTTTGGCGTCTGAGCTGCCGAGACAGTTGGCGCACTCTTCAGTTTGGCCGCAGGATTCACCGCTCCCGGCTTAGCTGACCCGGCAGCAAGCGCTGCGGTTGATTCGGCAGGCTTGTCCGGCACCGAGGGGAGGCGCTGGGCGAGAATATCCGACGCCCGTACGCGCCCTTTCTCCTCTGCGACCGCCTGCCTGTCTTGCTTTTCCACCAAAACCAAGACTTCTTCCAATTTGCTGAGGTTGGCGGCGGGTTTGATGGTGATATTGAGGAACAGGTCCTTGCCGTTCGAGACTTTGGTGACCGTGCCCACGGGCAAGCCCTTGGGAAAAATCTGATCTCCGCCGCTTGTCATTACGGTCTCGCCGGGCGCAACTTGCTCGTCACTCATCACGCGCTCCAGCGCGACTTCGCCGTTGGCCGTTCCGCGCAGCACTCCCTGCAGCCTCGTCTTCTCCAAGATCGCGCCTACGCCGCTGCTCTGATCGCTGATCAGCAAAACTTGCGAAACCGAGGGATATGCCATCAACACCTTGCCCACGATTCCATCGGCCGTAATGACGGCCATGTCGCGGCCAATGCCCGAGTTCTCGCCTTTATCGATATAGATGACGCGCGACAGATCGCTTCCGCTGGATCCGATGACCTGTGCCGCTACGGTCTTGGCAACGAACTGCTCCTTGAACGACAGCAGCGTTTGCAAACGCCGGGCCTGGGCGGCATCTTCGCTCAGCCGGACCTGTTGCAGCCGCATTTGTTCGATCTGTTCTTTGAGCTGGCGGTTCTCGGCCCTTACCCCGCGCAGATAAAAATAGTTGTGCCAGAGATTGCCGGCGCTGCTCTGGATCGAAACCAGCCCGCGCTCGAACGGCGTGAGCGCTCCCACCGCCCAGATGCGGATCAAGCGCGTGTCCTCAACCTCGTTGCCGCGCTTGACCTGCATGGCCAGCCCGAGCACCTGCAGAAACAGCACCCCCATGAGGATGATCAGATTTCGATAACGGCCGAGGACGGATTCCATAAAAACAGTTTCAAGTTTCGAGTTTCAGGTTTCGAGGAAAACCACCCGGCGCCTCTTCGTCTCAGACCACTCGAAACTGGAAACCTGAAACTTGAAACTGCTATTCGATCGAGATCTTTCTCAGCAGCTTGAAATCGCTCAGCATCTTGCCGGTGCCGAGCACCACGCTGCACAGCGGATCGTCGGCGATGGAGACCGGCAGCCCGGTTTCTTCGCGGATGCGCTTGTCCAGATTCTTCAGCAGCGCACCGCCGCCGGTCAGCACGATGCCGCGGTCGCTGATGTCGGCTGAGAGCTCGGGAGGCGTCCGCTCCAAAGCCACGCGAATCGCATTCATGATGGTCGAAACGCACTCGCTCAAAGCCTCGCGAATTTCGCCATCATCGACTGTGATCGTCTTGGGCACGCCTTCAATCAGGTTGCGGCCCTTGATTTCCATGGTCATCGGCTTGTCGAGCTGGTGCGCCGAACCGATTTCCATTTTGATCTGCTCGGCGGTACGCTCGCCGATCAGCAGGTTGTATTTCCGCTTCAGATAATTCATGACAGCTTCGTCCATCTGGTTGCCGGCCATGCGCACGGATCGCGAGTAAACGATGCCGCTCAAAGAAATCACCGCGATGTCGGTGGTTCCACCGCCAATGTCCACCACCATGTTGCCGCTGGGCTCAGTGATGGGCAGCCCGGCGCCGATGGCCGCCACCATCGCCTGCTCCACCAGATGCACCTCACTCGCCTTGGCGCGATAGGCCGAATCCATAACTGCGCGCTTCTCCACCTGCGTAATCTCGGAAGGCACGCCGATGACAATCCGCGGATGCACCAGCATCTTGCGGTTGTGCGCCTTCTGGATGAAGTAATTCAACATCTTCTCGGTGACTTTGAAGTCGGCGATGACGCCGTCCTTCATCGGCTTGATGGCGACGATGTTGCCGGGGGTGCGGCCCAGCATTTCTTTGGCCTCTTTGCCCACCGCTTCCACTTCGCCCGTGTTCTTGTTGATGGCGACGATGGAGGGTTCGTTCACCACGATCCCCTTGCCGCGCGCGTACACGAGCGTGTTGGCGGTACCTAGATCGATGGCCAGGTCGCTGGAGAAAATGCTGAACAGCGACCGCAGGTTGTGGGTGCGCGTTGGGCCTGAGTGGTATCCGTTATTTGACATGACGAAGTTATTCCGTATTTCCGCAATACCGCGTTCCGGGAAATCTCCCGGAGTGCTATTGAGTTTTCAGGGAAGCCGGCACCTTCTATTCTACGGGATACCAGCCAACCCTGCTTAAACCGGAAGTTCTCGTTCAGGGCGGCCAAATTCCCGGACGCCCGCTTACTGGATCACAATTTTCTTCTGCTGCGTATTGACGCCGCCCCGCGCGGTCTGCGCGGTTACCGTGATTACGGCCTCGCCCGTGGGCAAGGGCGGAGTAAAGTAATGGAACTCCCCCTCGGCCGTCACCATCGGAACCTCGCTGCCGTTCACCATCACCCGCGCTCCAACCTGGGTCTTGCCTTGCACTTCAATGACGTGCCCGTGCTGGATGAACGGATCCAGTTCCAAATCAATCGCTTCGGTGTCCTTACTTTTGGAAATTATCGTGAAGCGATTCTTCTCGCTCTCCACCGACTCTTTCCCGGCCGCATCGTAGGACTGCACCATCCAGTAATAGGCGCCCTGCCCTAGATTCGTAACCGTCACCGCCGCTGTAGTCACCTTTTTGTCGACCAGTGTAGAGGAAAAGTATGGGTTGCGGGAGATGCGCAGACGGTAACCAACTGCATTCGCCATCGAACTCCAGGAAAACTCCACGTCTTTCATGGCTTCCCCCGACGCAAACAGAGGCGCCATGTTGGCGGGTGCAATGGGCGTAGGCGGTCCAATCTCTTTCGCCTTCTCCAGGTGCGACTCCTTGCCCTGGAAGCTCACTTTTTCCCAGTTGGCCAGTTTGACTGTTTCGCCGTTGCGTGAAACCTCGCCGGTACCTTTCTTCATCAAGATCTCGTGCTGTTCCGATTTCGGATCATTGTGCACCTGGGCCGCGGACTCGGGCGCCAGAGAGGCGGTAGCCCCCGCCACAATCACCTGCGATTTCGATCCCTGACTGTAGGTCGCAGTCGAAAGATCCACCGTTCCGGTGCTGACTGCCACGGCCACATTGGTCTGCTGCTGGTCGTTCGCCGAATTCTCTTCGATCACGATCAGCGAATCCTGCTTGACCGTATAGCTGGTGCCATCATTGAAGACAACTTTGGCCATGCCTTCTGAGCCGGTCTGCACCACATCGCCCTTTTCCAGGGGGATGTTGTAATCGGCTGGCACCCAGCTATTGCCGTCTCCCTTTTTCACGCGGACCGTACCGTCTAAAGCGGTAAAGTGCGCCTGCTGCGCTGTCAGCGCGCCTGTGCCCACGGCCGGCGCCATGCCCGCGACGCGCTCCAGCAATTTGCCAGCGACATCGCCGGCCTTTTTGACACTGTTCTCGCTAAACGTTGGAAAAGCGACTCGCACCGCAACCAGAAATATGATCACGCCCGCCAGGATCAGCAGGGCCAGACTGCGGTATGTGACCGTCGTCCACGCAACGTGGATGCCCGGTTTACGATCGTCGGAGGACACTTTTTCCTGAACTGACCTTTAATAGACGTTAGCGAACTTGCCCTAAAGAAAAACGGTAGCACAGGGAAAACTGAGGAAAGAATACGTAATGAGTTTCGGGAGTTACCGAAGTGATCACGAACGGGACATCGACCGATTGGACACGACCATTCGTGCGCTGTCAAAGCAGGCATGATTGTGGCAATTGGAACCGTAACCTCCAGATTTCGCTTGCGACTCTGCGAACTCGTCCGCCTCGGCGGTTAAGGTCTTTTTGCCGCGGAGGGCAGAGAACATCGATGGTCTACCCTCCTTGCGGCTCCTTCCCGGCAGGTTGTAGCATCAAAGTTTGGGCATTCATCGTTCTTAAAGCAGGCAAGGAGACATTATGGCTACCGAGACTTTTGCAACCCCCGCCAGTCTGAGCGAGAGCCAGGCGCGCGTCTTCAAAAACTTTATTGATGGCGATTGGGTCGACTCCTCGACCGGCGAAACTTTCGAGAATCGCAATCCGGCCGACACCCGCGACCTGGTCGGTATTTTTCAGAAATCGTCAAAAGAGGACGTCAATGCCGCGGTGGAAGCCGCCAAACGCGCGTTCCTGAAATGGCGACTGGTTCCGGCGCCGCGGCGCGCCGAAATTGTCTTTCGCGCCGCAGAAATTCTGATCGAGCGCAAGGAAGACTACGCCCGCGACATGACCCGCGAGATGGGCAAGGTGCTGGCCGAAACCCGCGGCGACGTGCAGGAAGCCATCGATGCCGCCTACTACAACGCAGGCGAAGGGCGTCGTCTGTTTGGGCCGACTGTGCCCTCGGAAATGCCGAACAAATTTGCCATGGCCGTGCGGCAGCCGATTGGCGTCTGCGGCATGATCACGCCCTGGAATTTCCCTATGGCAATTTCTTCGTGGAAGCTGCTGCCGGCGGTGGTCTGCGGCAACACCTGCGTCATCAAGCCTGCGCAGGATACGCCGCTTTCGACTTTCAATCTGGTACGCGCTTTGACTGATGCCGGCCTTCCCAAAGGCGTGATCAACATCGTGACCGGATTCGGCGCCGATGTGGGCACTCCGATTGCCGAGCACCCCGAGGTGCGAGCCGTCTCGTTGACCGGATCTTCCGCGGTAGGCCGGATCGTGGGCGGAATTGCAGCGCAGAGCTTCAAGCATTGCTCGCTCGAGCTTGGCGGCAAGAATCCCATGATCGTGCTCGACGATGCCAATCTCGATCTCGCCATCGAAGGCGGGCTCTGGGGAGCCTTCGGCACCACCGGCCAGCGCTGCACGGCCACCAGTCGCATCATCGTGCAGAAAGGCGTATATCGCGAATTCGTCGAGCGCCTGGTGGACCGCGCCAAGAAGCTGAAAGTGGGCAATGGCCTGGACGAAGCCGTGCAGATGGGTCCCGCGATCAACGAAAAGCAACTGCAGACCGATCTCAGCTATGTTGAGATCGGCCAGAACGAGGGCGCCAAATTGATGTGCGGCGGCCATCGGCTGGGTAAGGGCGAATACCAGTACGGCTGGTTTATGGAGCCGACGGTTTTCACCGAAGTCGATCCCAAGATGCGCATCGCACAGGAAGAGATTTTCGGTCCGGTTGTCTCGGTTATTCCCTGCGACGGCATGGAAGATGCGATCGAGATCGCCAATGGCATTGAATACGGCCTTTCGTCGGCGATCTACACCAAGGACGTGAACAAGGCGTTCTCCGCGATTCGCGATCTGTATGCCGGGATCACCTATGTCAACGCGCCCACCATCGGCGCCGAGGTTCACCTACCCTTCGGCGGCACCAAAGCCACAGGCAATGGTCATCGTGAGGGCGGCATTGGCGCTATCGACTTCTATACCGAATGGAAGTCGGTGTATGTCGACTACTCCGACAAGCTGCAGAAGGCACAGATCGACCGCGTAGATTAGCGAAATCTAAGGCCCTGGAAACGATTCACTTACTCTCGTAATCTTGTACCCCTGGTTTCCAGGGCCTACTGTCCATCCGTGGGGTGGTGTCTATGTTGGTCAAACCCGCGGAGCATTGTGTCTTGAGTCGCCGGAATGGGGTGAGCAGGCGGATCGTCTTTTTCACGCTGGTGCTGGTGTTGGCACTCGGCGGGAGAGCGACTCTCTTCGCTCAGAAGGCACAGAAGTCCGCGCGCCCCGTCATCACTACGGTGAAACCGGACTATCCCGCTGCCCTGCAACACGCGCAAATTGGAGGACTGGTTCGGCTGAGCGCGACCGTGCTCGCCAACGGCACGGTTTCCAAAGTTCAGATTCGAGGCGGCAATCCCATTCTTGCTGACTGCGCGTCTGCGGCGGTGATGAAGTGGAAGTATGCGCCGGCTACGACGGAAACGGTTGAAGAAATCTCTCTCAGCTTCAGCCCGCACTGATCTGCAAGCCCTACGATTTTCCCTGCGTTGTCCGCCCCCTGCGGTTAGAATTTGCTGATGGCGCTTATCCAAGCCCGCGAGATTAGCTCCGCCTCCCGTCTCCAGAATGTCCGCTACGCCATTCGCGACTTAGCCTGTGTGGCCGACGAAGTCGTCAAGCAAGGGCATAAGGTCCTTCCGCTGAATGTTGGCGATCCGCTCAGCTTCGATTTCCAGACCCCGCCGCACATCATTGAAGCTGTTTATAAGGCCATGCGCGACGGCAAGAACGGCTACGCGCCGTCGGATGGAATTCCTGAAGCTCTCGAGGCTATTCGCGGAGAGGCGGCGCGCAAGGGAATCACGACGGTACAGGACGTATTCGTGACCTCGGGAGTAAGCGAGACGGTTGACCTTTGCCTCTCGGCGCTGGTGAATGCGGACGAAGATCTGCTGACTCCCAGCCCTGACTATCCCCTCTACTCGGCCGTTCTGTGCAAGCTTGGAATCCGGCTGAACGCCTATGACTTGAACGAGGAGGATGGGTGGCAACCTGAACTCGCCGACATCGAGCGCAAGCTCACTCCGCGCACGCGCGGTATCGTAATAATCAACCCGAATAATCCAACGGGATCGCTATGCACGCGGCAGATGCTGGAGCAGATTGCGGAACTGGCGCGGCGGCACAATCTAATCGTCTTCTCGGACGAGATTTACGACAAGCTGATTTTGGATTCTGAAAACGGAAAAGAAACGCCGCACCTCGCCTTCGCCTCCATCGCGCCTGACGTGCCGTGCGTGACTTTCGGCGGCATGTCGAAGAACTACCTTGTACCGGGATGGCGCATCGGGTGGGGCATTGTCTCGGGCGATGCTGCGGCGGTGAAAACTTACACGGAGGGCGTGCATCGTCTTCTACGGGCGCGCTTGTGCGCCAATCATCCTGAGCAATACGCGATCAAAGCAGCGCTCGAAGGTCCGCAGGATCATCTCGTAGAGGTAAAGCGCAAACTGCGTGCCCGGTGCGACCTCACGCAGCAGTGGTGCGAAGCGACGCCGCGCATCAGTTGCGTTGCTCCGCGCGGAGCGTTCTACGCGTATCCACGCATTGATATTCCCGAAAGCGATGAGGTGTTCGTGAAGGAACTCATTCGCCAGAAGCATGTCATGGTTGTCCACGGCTCCGGCTTCGGCCAGAAGCCCGGCACGAAACACTTCCGCATCGTCTTCCTGCCGGACGAGCCAACACTCACGAAAGCCTACGGGGGGATTGCGGAGTTCATTCGCGAGCGCTATGGAAAGCGATAACCGCTTATGACCATGGTATAATGACCATGATCATAAGGAGGGGCCGATGAAAACTGTCCCTGCCGGGAAATTCAAAGCCCACTGCCTTGCCATCATGGATGAGGTGCAGGCCAAGCGCCAGGCCGTCGTTATCACCAAGCGTGGCAAGCCCGTAGCTAAGCTCGTCCCGGTTGAGAATAAAGAAGACGATATCTTCGGATTTTACAAAGGCAAGATCACTATTCTCGGTGACGTCGTTTCCCCCGTATTTACTCCGGAGGAATGGGGTGATCTGTATTGATCCTTCTTGACACGCACGCGGTCGTTTGGCTGGCTAGCGGCGATCCGCGCCTTTCTAGAACAGCCCAAGCTTCCATCGACGAGCACCGACAAGCTGAACGAGGTCTAGCCATCTCGGATTTTACGTTATACGAACTGTCAGGCTTATTCCGCAAAAAGCAGATCGGATTTTTGATCGGCGTGGAAGACTTTCTTTTGCAGGTAGAGCGACGTTTTGTCGTCTTCCCGATTACCGGATGCATCTGCGTGCGCGCACTGTCTCTTCCAGAATCCTACCCTAAGGATCCAGGAGATCGCATCATCGGAGCGACTGCCATCGTGGAAGGACTGAAGCTGGTCACTGCAGACAGGCAAATCCGAAACTCGCGCGCTGTCCCCACCGTCTGGTAACGAGTCGGTGCGCTCCGCCTTATCCGAACGCCAGATACTGCTTCCAGAACTCCGGCCAGGGCAGGCGCGGCGGCCCGCACACGAAAATGTCGGGATGATCTCTGCTCTCTTCGTTCCCAACGCCCTCCGCATTTCCGTTATGGCCGGCGAGCCTGCATGACCTGAACCAATGATCGGCGCCTTCGCGCGACGTGCCGGTCACGATCAGCGTCGTGGGCGGAGGCTCCGGGTATCCTCGCAACCACGCTGAGTTCGTCCCGCTGATCGGCGGCGGCAAATGATATGCCGGACCGAGAATCTCGATCGCGCCTTGTTCGCCATAGTTCCGCACAGCCACGCCGACTTGAGCCTGCTGCTCAGGCGGCAGAGAATCGCGAACGGCCGCGACTGCCTTGACATAGTCGTCCCAGCCAATTTCCTCGCGCAGATCGCCGTTGTTCTTCAGAGCAAAATCCTTGAGCCTGCCGCTGGATGTCAACGGCAGCACCAATGCGGCGATATACGCGCCACAGACCGCCAGACCGGCAAAGAAGACGGTTGCGATCGCCCGGCGGGGCAGCTTCGACATCGAGGTTAACCAGGCCGCGCCCATCACCGCACCCATTGCCATCAGCATGGGATACGCTCCCCCCAGATAGTAGCCGCGTCCTTTGCCCACCGCGTACAGCACGAGAGGAATCAGGTACATCCACCCGAGCATGCGATAGCGGCGGTCGCGCAGGTATCCGATTAGTCCGGCAATCCACAACGGCGCCGCAATAGGATTGGTGCAGATCATGAACTGATCGCGCCAGTAGCCGTCAGCCCGCCCTTGGGCCACATCGCGCTGGTGAATGTGTTGCAGGAAGTGGAGTGAAATGAATCCGTGCTTCACCTGCCACAACACATTCGGCAGGCAGATCACCAGACCGAGGGACATTCCGCCCCAGAACCATCCGCTCAAGAGGTACCGTCGCGCTCGGGTCAGCACCAGCCCGCCAAGAATTCCCGCGAGATAGAAGCCCATGGTGTACTTGGTCATGAAGCCGATGCCGATGGTCGCCCCGATCGCCAGCCACCAGCGCGGGTTTTCGCTCTTCAACAGGCGAATGATGAAATAGGCAATCAGAACCCACCACAGATAATCGAAAGTCGTGTACTGGAACTCCGTTCCCTCGAACAGCGGCAGTGGAGAGAGCGCGATGGCGAGTGCTGCCGTAACCTGGGCGAGCCGCCCAGCGCCCAATTCGCGCGCCATAAGCCCGGTGAAGAAGATGGCTGCGGCATTTGCGATGGTAGAAAACATTCGCAGTCCGACCATCGACAGGCCGAATAACGAAAGTCCTATCCGCTCCATGAATGGCGTGAACGGGGGATAGGAGATGAAGCCCCAGTCGAGATGCCGCGCATCGCTTAGCACCTGCAGTTCGTCCCGATGAAAACCGTAGCGGCCATTGGTGAGCACATGGACGAAAGCTACGGCCACCACAACAGCAAGCAGTGCGAGAGTATCGCCTCGAGAGGAGCCCAGCCCTGGGTCAACGGCATGCTCCATGCTGCCCGCGACATTTGCTGAGGCCATCGAAACCTCCTGCCCTCTGTCAGAACTCTTAAGGGTACACACCGCTGCGGCCCTTTTTCCTAAATTCCATCCAGGAACTGGCGCAGCAGCCGCGCGGCTTGCTCGGGCTGCTCCCACGCCGCGTAGTGGCCGGCTTTAGTGATGACTCGCAACTGGCTTCCCGCGATGTGTTGCCGCATCAGCTCGGCCTCATTCACCCCGGTGGTCGTGTCTTCGTCTCCGGTAACAAGGAGAGTGGGAACATTGATGGTCTTCAATGTATCCACTGAATCGGGACGCTCGGCCATGCCGCGCTGCACTTCCGCGACGTCCTGGGGAGACATCTTGCGCATCATGCGCAGCGCGCCCTCGACGAGGTCGGGGCGCGTGTCACGCGTGGATTGCGCCAGCACTCGCGGAACCATGGATTCGAAGAAGGGCTCGGTGCCTCGCTCCAAAACGCCGGCGGCCGCCTTCAGGCGGCCGGCACGCCCTTCAGCATTATCCGCCGGAGCTTTCGTATTGCAGAGTGCGAGGGCGGCCACCCGGCCGCGATACTTGCGCCAGAATTCAAACAGTGAGTATCCGCCGATGGAGACGCCGATCAGGGGGGCACGTCCAACCTCGGCATTGTCCATTACGCGTGCCAGGTCAGAGGCATGTTTCTGCATGGTGGCGGGTCCGTTGCCAACCTCCGACTCACCATGCCCGCGCAGGTCAGGCAAGATGAGCCGGTAACGCGCCGAGAGCACCTCGGCCAACGGGAGCCAGAATTCATGATTGACGGGAAAAGGATGCAGAAGAAGGACGGCGGGGCCGTCGCCAACGGTCCAGTAGACGATCTCGGCATCGCCGCTTCGGATGCGCTGTGAGGGAATAGGTGCCATGCGCAAAGGGATTGCTGACTGTTGATTCTTGATTGTTGATTTTGAATGATCTGAACTTGGCACCCGGGCAATTTTCAATCAGCAGTCAGAAATCTGCAATCAACAATCCCACCGTTTTCAGCTACGACGTCGTTGCCTGCTTCGCGCCGATTGGGGCAGGAAGCATCAACGGCTCCTCCGGCATGATGATCCATGCGATCGGATACGATAGGAAACCGATCCCCGTCATGAAGGCCACAATCAGCCACACGACTCGGACGAGGGTCACGTCAACGTCGAAATACTCGGAAAAACCCAGGCAGACTCCGGCGATCTTGCGACCGAGGCGTGGGCGGATGAGTTTCCTACGCGCCAGCGTCGCTCCCACCCGAACGCCGCAATACGCGCAAATGATGGCGTCATCCTGAATTACTTTCCCGCAGTAGTTGCAGTACATAGTTCACCCCGCACTAGATCATACGAAATTCTTTAGAAAAAAGTTCTGTTCACTCCCGGTAGGCTTCCTTGATATACCGCCGCGCTTGATCGGCCGGGCCGGTGTTGGCATTGCCTGCCAGCACGGTCTCGTATTTTTTCATGGCCAGATCGCGCTTTTGCAGCAGGTCGTACATTTCTCCCGCCGCCAGATTGGCTTTCTGCAGCGTGTCGGGATCGGGATTCGGCGCCTGGTTGACCAACTCATAGGCCGCGGCGGCGCCCGAGAGATCCTTTTTGCTGCGCAATAACTCCCCCAGACCCCAGGCCGCCAGCTCGTAGTGCAGGCTGCCGTACTTCCCTTCCCGGCCGTTCTGCCACACTTTGCGATAGGCCGCTTCGGCCTCGTCAAGCCGTCCTGCGGAACGCAATAAATTTGCCACCTCGGTCGGAAACAGGTGGTTGTGAGGATACTTCGCGCTCAATTCCTGCATGTAGCCAAGCGCCTCGTCGTAGAGATGTTCGCGGCGCAGGAAAAGCGTCAGCACCACTTTGGCGTCGACCGAGTTTTCTCCGTCGCTATGCGCCACATCACGGAGATACGCCAAGCCTTTCTCCTTCGATCCGCTTAGCCCTGCGATGGCCGCCGCTACTTTCACACTCCAGGGCAGGTTCCCCACGACATAGTTATGCGTGCCCACCACCATCTTCGCGTCAGTGTAGGAGGGATCGAGTTCGAGCACACGCTCGTGATCGTGGCGGGCACCGACGGCATTGCGCAGCGCCGAAAACCAGGCACGCTCCACGATGCCGGTATAGACCGCGAACTGCGCCCGCGTCACACCACGGCAATAGAGCGCATTCACATCGTTGGAATTGGCCTTGAGTTCCTGCTCTTCCAGACTCTCGGCGCGGTGCGCCAGCGCTTTGATCCTCACTTTGATCCTGGGATCGGTGGGACGCGGAGTTCGCCCAATGAAACTGTCGTTGGTATAGTCCCCGGTGTTCATCGAACCGGTCTCGTACAGATCTTGCATCAGGATGGCGGTGAGCAGGTGGTTCACCGCGAACGGGTCGTTGGGACGCTTCTCGAGAATGCGCTCGAACTCCTGGGTCGCGCGCTCGTATTCCATGTTGTAGAAGTGATCGAACGCCAGATCGGTCTGGGAATCACGCGGGGCGCCGTGTTCCGGCTTGGCAGTGGGCTGAGTCTGAGCGGCTGCGGCGAGGCAAAAGGCGATCCACAGAAAAAAAATCGGCAGCCTGAGCCGTTGAAGAATCATTCGGGGTTTCTGCGTTACGGCGATCAACAGCAGATACGCCTAGTCTAAACGAATTGCGTCCGACTAGTGCAATTCCTCGTTTGCAAACTGATAAACAAAAACAAAACCAGGAACCAAGGACGTCAAGGGACGTGCCTTGGGCGCTACCTGTATTTGCGGAGGGTGGCTCTTATAATTTTCTCGTCGGCGGCGGATCAAAACTCGGAGCGCTAATGGTCATCGATGTAGTTGGGTTCTCAGGCATTTTCCGGAGTTCACAGGCTTTCGTAACTGAGGCGACTTTACTCGCTGGCGCACGTAATAATTGCTAAGCCACATCGGTCAGGATTGCGACGGAACTCCATAAGCCTCACCGATTCAGGTGTTTACATTCTTTATGAGTTTGGTGTTTGGAATGCGACTACAGGTTTTCTAGTAGGAGTCTATGGCAGAATTAGCTCACGGAACGCAGCCCGAGTTTTGGCGCCCTCCCTCTACACCCATGGCCGAAGAGGTCATCGTCAGGGAATCGATTTCGACGATGGCCGAGGCCTGTCCGCGCTGCGCTACCGAGTTTCTGCTGGGATCGCGTTTCTGCCATGCGTGCGGTTCGAGACGTCCGGAAGGCCTGAGCTCCATCGACCGAGCCGATGCGGCCGCCGTCGCTGGCATGTGGCAGCACGGAGTGCATGGAGTGCAATCGTTCTTCAAAGGCGTTTCCTGGAGCAAGTTCAAGGCGCCTTCGTGGCTCAGTTACTTGCACTTTCATGAAATCAAGAGCCGCATGGGGCTTTCGACTGGCTCTCTGGTGGCTTTTGTGATTGGTTTAGCGTGCGTGGCTGGCGCCTTGCTCGTCGGGCTCCTGACGGCGAAGACTCTGGTGGAATGGCAGGCGATTCAGTTCTACCGAGCCGAGTGGCTCCTGGCCGCGACAGCCGCATTTGTAGCTGGAATCCTGCTCAAGAAGCAAACCCCTCCCGACCGGGATTAGCTGGTTTCTCCCCCGATTCCGGCGGCGCGACGCTGCTGGTTCATCCTGTACAAGTGGTGCAATGGACCAGTTCCTTTGCCCAACACCTGCCCGTTAGAAATCGCAGCGGTCACGAACGTTTTTGCCAGAAGCGTTGCCTCGGCCAAACCGCGATCAAGTGCCAGATGGCAGGTCATGGCGGTCGCGAAGGCACATCCCGTTCCGTGAGTCGAGTTGGAACGCTGGCGCTCGGCCTTGAACACCTCCTGCTCGATACCGCGCTTCGTGGTGTAACTCAGGAGGTCGATCGCTTTGTCGAGGTGCCCCCCGGTGACTACCACGGCGGAAGCCCCCATTTCGTGGAGCTTGGCGGCAGCAGCCTTCATCTCCTCTAAGTCCTTCACTTTGATGCCCGTGATGGCGGTGGCCTCATCCACATTTGGGGTCACGACATCCACCAGTGGGATAAGGCGCTCGATCAACAGCCGGGTTCCAGCGCTGTCCAACAGGTCGGCTCCCGAGGACGATTTTAGGATTGGATCGAGAACTATATTCGAAAAACGCACACTTCCGCCGGAGGCTGTCTTTGTGGCGCGATCGGATGGCTGCTTGGCAAGGAAGTCGGCGACTGCCTTGACAACCTTCCCGGAGCCGAGCATGCCGATATGTACTGCGGCAATGTCGAAATCAGCCGCCAGCTCCTCGAGGGTATCGGAAACCAGGGCCGGATCGATCGGATCCACCCGTTTGACCCCGGCTGTCGACTGCACCGTCATCGCGGTGATGCAAGCCACGCCGTAGCAGGCGTGGGCGGCAATGGTCTTGATATCGGCAGTGATTCCGGCCCCGGAGGAAGGGTCGAATCCCGCAATCGTAAGGACGACGGGTGGCTTATCGGTCATGGACTTCAGTTCACGAACCTCCTCGATACTACCCCGATTTTGCCTAGCATCTCACATCGAACTGGGGCTGAAAGTTACTTTCGGAAGCTTACTGGGACAAAAAGTCTTTCGTACCCAGCGTTGGATGGCCAAGCCGTAAATACATGATTTCATGCAGGTTGTTCGTGTTATCCCTGTAAGTCGTTGATTACACCAAGGTTGTAAATTCTACCTTGAGGATTCGGTCGTGCTATTTACGATTTAGTCAATGCCTAACCTTCCTGAAACAAAGGGGAACCTTCGGATTACCTTGAATTACCAATGGGTTACGTAAGCTGCGTATTACTAGGAGGTCATCGCTTCACTGGCCATTTCGCCTTGACACGCATTTGGCACGCCGATAGCATCTGGGAACTGCAGCGAAATAGCCTTAAGGCCAAAGTAACCGTTTGAGAATGCGAGGAGAACTGAATGCGACGACGTATAGCTCATGGACTGGCGATTGCCTTTTTGATCGTCGGCCTGGGAGCGGCTCAGGGACCGAACATCTCGGAGGCGAAACCGGCTCCAGTTAGTTCCGTTCGACAGGTATCCCAAGTCCGCCAACAGGTCAGCAAACCGTATCAGATTGGGACAGCATCCTGGTACGGAGAGAACTTTGACGGAAAACCGACGGCCAGCGGCGAACCGTACGATATGTACGACATGACCGCCGCGCACCTGAAGCTTCCCATGGGAAGTTATGTGAGAGTCACGAACCTGCACAACGGCCGGTCGGTTATCGTCCGGGTCAACGATCGTGGCCCGGTAGTTCCGGGTCGGATTATTGACCTCTCGTATGGTGCAGCGCAGGCGCTCCAATTCCGTCAACGGGGACTACAGCGCGTGCGAATCGACCTGATCAATCCCCACAAGCCCGTCTATCCGACGATGGCTTATAACCATCCCCCAGTAGCGCAACTGCCATAAACCTCGTACACTGGGCGGGATGCCGGCAGCTCCACCTCAGCGCATCCCGAACAATTTTCCAAACGATCTTCGCAACGATGATCCGCGCCAGCGGCTCATCGTTGCGCTTGACGTATCAACTGCTGCCGAAGCGCAAAAGATCGTAGCCGCCGTGGGCGACTCCGCGCTGACCTACAAAGTCGGCATGCAGC
>Ga0209166_10001523_pt1 | contig 19068 bp, 17 predicted proteins | sample Coa_R1_3_FD_187151 | JGI IMG/M metagenome (GOLD analysis project Ga0209166, IMG submission 187151) | Surface soil microbial communities from Centralia Pennsylvania, which are recovering from an underground coalmine fire - Coalmine... | ecosystem: Environmental > Terrestrial > Soil >... | reverse complement strand
GAATAATAGCGTCCGACTATCGATGTTACATCCTCCATCAGGCAAATACAATTACAGGGGACGCTGTAAAAGGCTGCCGGAGACTGCGTAAGCCGCAATGGGGAAAAGGAGACCGAAACGGGGCAGGGCTGCATTCTGACTTCGCGGCGCAGGAAGACGCCCCACGACACTTGGCGAGGGGCCGGCGCTACTTTCGAACCTACCTTTGCTGGGTGGGCGGAATTGCAGGCGTCTTCGGAGCGGGCTGCGTCTTGGTGGGCTGCGACTTGATGCCCTGCAGCACCGAACTCGATCCGCTGTGCTTGCTGGAGTAGACCGATAGCGTAATGGACGTAATCATGAACGCCACCGCTGACCAGGTAGTCGCTCGTGATAGTGCGCTGGCAGCGCCGCGAGGGCCAAACGCCGTCTGGCTCCCTTGCCCGCCAAACGCGGCCGAGAGATCGCCGCTGGTGCCGCTCTGCAGCAGCACCACGATGATAATGAAGAAACAAACCAGGATGTGAACCGCAACGATCAAACCGTAGATCATAATTTTACTTTTCCCTGCCTGATGGCACGTTTCGAGTGGCTGGAAGACCGGTCTTCAGTTCAAGCCTGAAGAAGATCCATGGTGCGGAAGGGGGGATTTGAACCCCCACGCCTTTCGGCGCCACCCCCTCAAGATGGTGTGTCTGCCAGTTCCACCACTTCCGCACGTTAACAACTGCTTTATTATCAATAACTTGTAACTACAACTTCAAGCTCTCGCAATTTTTAGTGTATGCGTTTTTGTATGCGCTGTTTGCAACATATCACTTCCGCAATTCTGCCACTGCTTGCTGCGATAGCTTGCGATCCGCTACGCCGACTCCACTGGCTTCTTTTTCTGATTCTGATGCTGATTGATCCGCCCGAACGCCCGGCTCACAGACTCCGCCCGAGGGTGGACATAACGCATCGTGGTCTTGATGCTGTCGTGCCCGGCGATGTACTGCAGCGTAAAGGCGTCCGTGTGCTCTCCCGCCTCGGTCAAAAACGTGTGGCGCAGAGTGTGAAGTCCAGCATCCGGATCGAGCTTAATCTTATCACGGGCAAGCTGTTCCCGGAGACGCTCCATTTCCGATTCGAGTACCCAGGGCTGGAGCTTCTGGTCGGTGTGGCGAGGCTGGCTGAAGACATGGCGGCATTTGGATTGGGAGATGAGATTTTCGAGGACCGCCTTTGATTCCTGGTTGATTTTGAGCACGCGCTTGCGGGCCCGGCGCTTGAGCCCGCGCTTGATGATGAGATCGCCCCAGTTTCCGTCTTCATCCGGTTCCTTGCGAATGACGACACAGTCCTTTTCGAGGTTCAGCATCTCGATGCGCGTGATGCCCGAGTTGCGCGCGAGAATCGACGCCGAGCGCAGGGGCTCTTCGGCGTTCGAGATCCAGAGTTGATAGGTGGCCTCGTCGAAGACGTACTCGACCTGGCGCTCGTTCTGGTACTGGTCGATCACCGGCGCCTTGTCGATGATCTTCAGTTTCCGCCAGGCGTAGCGCAGGCCCTTCCGCAACGTTGCCAGGTAACGATTGACGGTGGTTCGTCCGACCTTGCGCAAAGCCCAGAACTTGAAGCGCTCGATCACGGCTTCATCGATGCGATCGAGCGGGAGGTCGCGCATCGGCTCAAATTCGAGAAGCTTCCGGTAGTTGCTTTTGTAGAACTTGATCGTCCCCGGCTTTCCGGCGTGTTGGGCGTCGATCCAGGCATCGAAGGGCGCCTGAAACTCCTGGAACGTCGGTACCCGCGGCTTTTCTTCCTCCACGATTCCGACTTGCCGCTTGATCAGCTTCAGACGGTAGGCGGCCGCGTAGTCGAGCGCCTGCCGCTCACTCTTGAGGCGCGTCGACTTAACGTGTGTTGTGCCGCCAAGATCGAAGTCAAAATAGTAGTAGGGACTGCGGGGACGCCTGAAGACACGCATGGCTCAGCCCGACGCGGGACGAGTGTTGTACGCAATAAATTCCCGGATGGTATCAGGACGAAACATCACCCGGCCCCCGACTTTGACGCGGGCGATTTTCTTGCGCTGAATCCAGTTTCGGAGCGTGCACTGGGAGATGCCGAGGATCTTCGCCGCCTGGGGAACATTCAGCAGGGGCTCGATCACTTCAAGTAATGGAGCGGGCGCCGGTTGCGCCGGTCGGGGTAACGTGGCCATGGTGTTTTCCTGGCGGAACCTGATTTTTGGGGGCCAGTTTGGCCGCGGGGCTGGTCCGCACCGCTCTATGTAAGTCGGAAAGTGATTTCCGTCAAACGCGCTCGCTAACGCGTGTCGAAGCCAACATCCGATTGAGCGTCTGTGATCGCAACCGACTGCAACGGCGTGCCTTGAACCTTGGCACTGCGAATCTGGGAGCCGCTCACCGGGTTCCCCACTCAAAGTGCATACGGAGGCGAAAAATTCTGAAGTCCAACAAACTCAGACCGCGGCCAACGTCGGAGGAGGCCTTCGTCGATGGCGCAATATAATTGCGCTATGGCCGATCGCATTGCGTGCTCGTGCGTGACCTGCCCGACATGTGGGACTTGGGTTGTGGTTGGGCAGCGAACTGAAATTGGAGAGACCAAGATTAGAGAAAGCTGTCCCGTGCCGGAGTGTGGAAAGGAATTCGAATTTGAGAGTGGCGAGACCCGCGTTTTTGAGGTGCCTCTGCCTCTTTTCGAGCGCCGCCACTTCTATCGGTCTGAATTGCGCTGAAGCACGCGCCGGCGCGCCGAGTTTACGAGAGTTTGACCTTCAAGCCGTCAGTGGATCCGCGGTAAACGCATTCTGGCTTTGCCGGTAGGTCCTGCTGGAGCACGGACCTTAGATGGGGACTCATGCCGAGCTTTTCGCTCTCGCGCTCCAGCATCCCGCTAGTCAAATCCACCGCCGCACCCACGCCTTGTAGTCGCGGTAGGCATCGCCGAACTTGCGCTCCAGATAGCGCTCCTCCCGCTTAACGACGCCGACGTTGATCACCCACAGCAGCGGCACTAGCAGCCCGATCGCCCACAGGCTTCCCGCCGCGACGCTCAGGCCCAGGTAGATTAGGGTCGTTCCCAAGTAGAGCGGTTCCGGGTTCGCCCATAGATGCCATCCACCACCAGCGCCGTCGTCGGCAGGGTCGGCGGAACGTTGGTGCCGGCGGCCGCAAAGCGTGCCTATGGCGATCATGCCGAAGCCGCTCGCCGCGAGTGCGACACCCGCCACATAGCTGGCGAGCGAATGCTGTGGTTCACGGACTTCCACAAGGCGGCGCCCTTCGGGGAAACACTTCGAAATTCAGTTGGCAACTGAGCAATGCGCTCTCTTCAGTGGGTTGCTTCCATGTAGCCGACCAACCTGAACTTTTCGCGCGCTGGCTCGAGTCATCGCGACCTTCAAATTACCGCGTAAGGTGAGCACGCGAACCGAGCCCAAAATCAGAAACACTTCAATTCAGCCACCACCCAGGCAGCTCCTGTGACCAGGAAAGTCAGGGCACATTCGGACCAGCTGAAATGCGCTGTTGGATGACCGATCAGGCGCGGAATCCAAACCATTAGGCCAAACAGTGCCAGCATGAGCGTCATCAGGCGCATCGCAAGCCTCGCCTGGCGATTGATGAGAGTGGCAAGCGCCGCCAGTCCAAACGCCACCGTTGTGAGTATCGCCCAAAGCGTCTGGTTGGGCGGAATCCACTTTGGTACAAGGTGAGCTGTCTCCCGAAGCAGGAGTGCCTGACCCAACATAAAAGAAATTGCACAGACCCCGAGTCCAAGGCGGGCCAGCCGCCCGAACAGTACCACCCTTGATGCATTTGCCTGAGTATCTGCGTACAACGCAATCGCGCCACACAGTAAGGAAAAGAACAGAAAAAAGCTCCCGCCGTAGCGCTCATAGATGTTCGATGCCGCAATGACGTCAGGTATACAAGCCAGCGAAAAACACAAGTAGACGACGCAAAGTACGACCGATGCCAGGCGCTCAGTACGCGGGAATTGCACTCCGACCCCTCCGGCCATCTGAGCGGTCATAAGAAAGTCCACAGCGATGGTGCCGAAAGGCAGGCTCCAGATATGATGCAAGTTTTGCCAGGTGTCAGCGTCGTGCCACATCAGTGCGATGACGCCATACAGTACCGCCGCCGCGCCAAAGACCATGCGCCCATATGTCGTTTTCATACAGAAAAGGTGACGGATATCTTTAGTTTGGCGCATCGAGAGGCACCGCGCTGAAAAGAAGACTTCGGTCCTGATGAGTCGGCGGTTCAATTGGGCCGATATGCGGACTGACCAAACACATACCGCCATCCGCTGGCAGTGCGTCGGTAGATGTCACTGAACCAAAGTTTGTATTCAAACGGCTTGCCGTCCTGCACGCCCTTCTCCCAAAGATTTGCGGTCACAACCGCGGTATCGCCCCACAAACGTACAGTTTTATCGGTGTCCTCTTGATGCTCGTAGGTTATCCGGCCGCTCTTTGCTTCTTCGATTAACTCAACCTTGTTGTATGTTTTCCCGGAACTGGTGACAAGAACAAAATCGTCGGAGAGTATTCGGTCCATCGTTTGCACGTCATTCTGTTTGACCGCTTCCTGATACTCAGCGTCGAGCGCCGCAACTGTTTGTTTAGCATCCTCATCTGCATCGCCAGAAGGTTTATCAGTCCCCCGATGTGACTGGAACATGATGTCGAACCAGGGTTGCCACGTGTTGCCGCCGTCGGACGATTTGACGGCGACCTCGTGAACCTCTCCGTTCACCGGTTCCCATGTGCCGCGAACCATCTCGCCCTTTTGATTCCTCCCGCTCAAGACGATTCTGCGGTTCTCAGTTTTGCCTTCAATCTCCAGAAGTGTGCCTTGAGTGGTCACCCAGGTCTGGTGCCATACGTTACGTGAATTGTCATAAATAGTGAAGCTCTGGCCCTCGTATCCGTTGTTGGCTCGATAGTCTTCTCGTAGAACACAGCCATTCAAAATCGAGTCGATCCGTGCGTGCGCGACTTTTGCCGAGTTGCCGATTTCAAAGACGTCCCAATCGCCTATCCAGAAATCGAATGCGTGGTACGGAGCTTCCGTACAAGCAATAACAGAGGGCTGTCCCGCCGGAGCAGTGAGGCTAGGCATTGGATCAAAGAGACACCACGCAAGTACCAAGAAAATCGCAGTGCGCAAAGAAAACGTTCTCATCCGTACTCCCCTCAATACCGCTTTCGGCCAAGCATCTCGTTGCCTCGTCGGGTTGATGACCAAATTTCATCCGCCGAACCATACCCCAGCCGGTAGGCTGGGCCAGACACCTCGCACGGCATCAGTTCCGTCCAGCGCCATTGACTGCAGACCGACGGATTGGAACAAGAGCAGTACAGAAGCCACCCGGCGGTAAAGCCCTTAGTGAGAGGGATCAAATAAGACCCATTTCGATACGGGCTGGAACTGGGTAAATAACGAGTGTGGCACTTCGGACACTCGACACAGTGACGCACACGAATCATTGGGATTTGAAATGTAGGGCAGAGATAATCTCTGCCCTGGTTGCCTGTGTTGGCTAGAAGTGGTCTCCCACGTTAGTGAACTCTGCGGCTCATCTGGACGATGCCGCATTCGCGAAGCGGCTGAAAACGCCCGCAAGTGGACGATGCGTTTGTTGGGGCATAGACGTTTGTCCGCGACCACCATCGGAACGGCTCGCAAACGATTGATTACCGCCCGAAACCGGGACCGCCAGGAAAGCGACTGTTGCCCCAGTATTTGAATCGGTGGCGAAACCGACGATCTCGCCCTCATCATTGATGTCGTTCGCTAACTGGAGCTGGAGTGATGAATCCGCTTGCATGAGCGTATTCAAATCTGTTGCTTTTCCGTCTTCGTACAAGAACGCCCGTGCCGCGCCCGTATTCAGGTTGAAGGATTGACCGACTACCTGACCGCGCTGGTTGACGCCCCAGGCCCAGCTGTTGGTGTCGTCGCCGATCGGATTAATTGCAACGATTCCATGATGCTCGTTCCAGAAAAACCCGATCGGATTGAACGCGGTAGCAGCACTTCCTCGCTGGTTGCCGAAGCCAACAACCTGACCTCGGTTGTTGATGGCTGTAGGCGTGTTCCATGCCAGTCCACCGTCGAAGTTCCCGAGATCAATTGGCGCAGCGTATTTGTTGTCCCAAAGGACCGCGTGTTCCGCGCTGGTGCTCCCAGCGGCATTCGCGCACAGGCCGGAAATGCCGACAATCTGCCCTTTCTCGTTGATCGCGGTTGCGGCTGAATCGGGATCGGAACCGAAAGGAGACAACTGCGTCATCTCACCCAAATGTGGCCCCCACACGACACCTTCAAACTGCAGCACCTGATTGATGGGCGCCGTGTTGTTGCAGGTGGGATCGTGAACTCCGTTTTCCGCCCAGCCGGCTATTTGCCCTTTGTTGTTGATCCCAGCGGCATAGCTGTCATTGCCGCCGGGCAGCGGGGGAAGCGCTGTCATCACACCATCTTCCCACGTAAAACCAAAGCAAACGTGGTTTGTGATCGTGGGGAAATTCGCGAGAGCGCAACTCCACGCTTCGTTCAGCGGATTCATGTCAGCAGTTTCGGCGATACCGGCAAGCTGACCGTGATTGTTCTTGTTAGGCCACGCGACCGCACTGTTCGGGCCTCCGAGTGTGCCGAGATCGATCGGAACTCCAACCCATAAGAAGGCGTGCTCATTTGTGTTGCCGCTCTCAAAGGAATCACCAGCGATCCAGCCGACATTGTTGATGCTGGCAGCCGCGGCAACACTCCCGCCGCCCGGGTCGCCGAGATTGAAGACGTAATATCGGGGTGGTTGCTTTGCGTCCTGCGCCCCTGCCCGTGGGGCAGAAACAAATGAAGTTGAAACGGCCACGATTCCAATGAAATGTGTTAATCGATTTCGCCACATAGTGCCTCCAGAGGTCGGTTGCAACAGAAGCGGGTAGTCTTGCTGGCGCTTGCCATTGCTGTGCGGAGAAGATAACGAAAGATGTGATCCGAGAGTGGACGTTCACGGACCTCTCTGCCGCAAAGGTGGACGGTTCCGGACCTCACTCTCGGGGCCGTGGGATACTTTTTAGCGAAGTCCGAAAACGTCCATAGCTGGAATAAAGTTCGACTATGCTAAAGGACACGACAGCGCGACGGAGCAACAGCAGACACTCGATGAACTTAGATTGGAAAGTTTGTTCGCTTGCGAGATTGTCGCGAGATCCGCGGTTCGATGGCAAATTCTTCATCGGGGTGACCGGTAGTAGGGTGTACTGCCGCTCGATTTGCCCCGCTCCAACCGCGAAGGAGAAGAATTGCCAGTATTTCCCGACGGCAGCGGCAGCGGCGGAAGCCGGTTTCCGGCCCTGCCTTCGCTGTCGACCCGAGAGTTCCCCTGGCACTCCGGCATGGCAAGGCACGTCCACTACGGTTTCTCGAGCATTGCGCTTGATCGCGGAGAGTGGTTTGGAAGAAGGTGGCGTGGAAGGCTTGGCCCAGCGGCTCGGGATTGGGTCGCGACATCTTCGTAGACTTTTTTTGCGTCACTTGGGAGCAACTCCGATTGCACTGGCGAATACCCGCCGCATGCATTTTGCAAAAAAGTTAATCGATGAAACCCGCCTGCCAATGAACCAGATTGCCATTGCATCTGGCTTCGGCTCCGTCCGACGATTCAACGCAGGTATTCGCAAGTTCTACCACCGCACGCCGACGCAAATCCGCCGCCTTGCGCGACAGAAGGAAGTCCAGCCCACAAATCAATATGTTTTTCGGCTTAACTTCCGTCCACCGTTTCACTGGCAAGGAATGCTGGATTTTCTCTCGCTGCGGTGCACTCCCGGAGTCGAACTCGTTGAAGCGGGACGTTATCTGCGGACAATCTCGATCGATGGACGGCACGGTTATTTTGAAGTGTCAGCGGATCACGACAAGCACGTCCTCGTCACACGTATCGAATTTGGCGATCCGCGTTGGCTCTTCACGATTGTGGAACGCGTTCGCACGATGTTCGATCTCAATGCCGACTGGATATCCATTTCTACGACCTTACGAAGCGATCCAGTATTGGCGACGAAGCTGGACTCTGCACCCGGGCTCAGAGTCGCTGGTTGTTGGGACGCCTTCGAACTCGCCACGCGTGCGATTCTTGGCCAGCAGGTGAGCGTCAAGGGCGCTACAACTCTGGCAGGCCGGCTCGCCGAGAAATTCGGGAGAGCTATTCGGGGTCCGCAAGGCCTGACTCGACTCTTCCCCGAACCGGCCATCTTAGCGGAGGCCCAACTCGGCAGCATCGGTGTAACGGCTGCGCGCGCCGAGACCATTCGTAGCCTGGCTCGCAGGATCTGCGAAGGCAGCATTAGTTTTACCGGCGTTGTAGATCCTGAGATCTTCGTCGAGAAGCTGTGTGAAGTCCCTGGCATCGGAAAATGGACGGCGCAATATGTCTTGATGCGCGCCCTGGGCCAGCCCGACGCTTTTCCGTCAACAGATCTCGGCCTTCTGCGCGCGATGAATCTTAAAGATCCTAAGGAACTGGAGCGGCGTTCCGAGGCGTGGAGGCCATGGCGGGCATACGCAGCGATGTATCTATGGAGATCTAGTGGCCAACAATCTGTGGTCGGGAGGAAAGCAGTGCTCTCCGAGATACAGCCGGGAAGCACTCAGGATCCTGGTTCCTTGGAAGACCTGTCATTCGCCTGAGGATTCCTGCTGATCAATGTCAACGAGATGCAAAACTGGTGCAGAGGAAGCGCGCGAAGATTACCCACTCGTGGGAGAAGTATTCGGGAGATTTCGTCAGCGAAGACGCTTTTCTAGAGATACTTTAGAACTCGCTCTCAAAGCCCAAGTAGCAGGTTTATTGCGGCCGAAGCTATTCCGGACCAATCACCAGAACATCGGAGCTGATAGAGCGCCGAGCTCCTATACCACCGGAAGCTTCTGAATTCCGTATTTCCCGGTGAAGCTAGCCGTTTCGCTTGCCGGTTGCGCGCTGCGGCCTGCGCTTCAGCTTCTTGTGGCCCTTCAGGTTAAGCGCGACCGCAGCGCGGATGAGATCCTTGAAGGGCGCTTCATCAATTTTGTCGCCCTCGTGAAGATCGATGGCGCGCCTGGCATTCCCCTCGAGGCTGGAGTTGAACAGTCCGACGGGGTCTTTCAACGCAGCTCCCTTAGCGAATGTCAGCTTGACTTTTTCGTGATACGTCTCTCCCGTGCAGATGATGCCGCCATGCGACCAGACGGGAACTCCCGGCGATGTCGGTTTCACCCACTTCCACTCTTCCACGATTTCAGGGTCTGCTTCGTGGATGATTTTGCGAACCTTCGCGAGCATCTGCCCGCGCCAGTCCTTAAGTTCCTGGATTCTTGCATCGAATACCGCAGAGGCAGCTTCTGTCGGGACATTTTCTTTCATAAGCCTCCAATCTCGCACTTACTTTGGTGATGCTCAGTTTGAGTTGCAACCCACTGTATCGACAGCAGTGCTGCGCCTAATGGACCCTCTTCCAGACAATATCCTCGTTGTTGCGACGATCGATCAACGAGTCCACCTTCCCTTCGGCATAATGGAAGATCTGCCGTCCTTCGACGCCTTTTCGGAAGAAGACGTCACATGCTTCGGGAATAAGCTCAATCCGCGGCGCCGTCCGTCTTGTGAGATAAAGCTTGCCTTTTCCGTCGGACACGATTTCGCGTTGGCCTGCGAGATCGTAGGTGCCGACGTAGTCGTGGAACTTTCGTAGGTCGGTGATTCCGGGTGCGGGGTCCTCGTAATATTGCAAAGCTTGCCCGGCAATGATCTGCCACTTACGGTCTCGATTCATCCACGTGTCGGTCGCATGATAGCGGGCATGCAACCGCTGTCCGTGCACATTTTCGCTTTCGTCCATGTCATACGAATGGATCACAGTGTTGCCCTGAACATTCATCCTGGAATTCAGGATCTTGATCGTCCCGCTCATCCCACTCGGCAGTGGCTCGATGGTTGCGAGTAATGCTTTCTTGTCCATATTGTGACCCTGCTCATCGAAGTACATGACATCATCGGCCATGTACTCCATCCACGGAGCCTTGTTGCCCGGCGCGACCGAATCGAAGAGTTCTTGCGTCTCGCGCAGAATGTTGTCCTCGGACCTATCTCTTTTCGAAGGCTCGTCACAAGCAACCGACAGCAGCAGCAGGAAAGCGATGAGGGCAAGGATTCGTGCGGTCATTACATCGGTTCCGACAAACATTTTCACTTCCTCACACCCGGTACGTCGCGCGTTTCAGCGCCAGTCCGCTGAGTTTGGCTAACGCCTGTCTCACGAATTCCATTCTGACGTAGCCGCGCACAAAAAAGGGCCACCTCAGGATAAAACGGAATTGAAGCGAAAGGCGGACGTTTTGGGACTTAGCCCTGACCAATTCAGCACCATTCCGAAATACCCTGCTTTCGCATAACCAGGTCCGTGAACGTCCACTCGCTGGTCATTCTTTTCGCTATCTTTCGGAACAACAACAGATAGCGCCGGCGACCCAACCGCCTCGCCCAGCGCTCATTTGTCCCCAACGGCTCAATGAAGGCTCCTGCCGCTTCCGGCTCAGGTACCCTGGGAAAGGCGAAACAATCACCAGCGTATTATGTGTTCAATCCTGGCGCGCCGCTTGGCAGAAATTGGGCGCTCATGCCAGGCACTTTCCGCTCTCAAACCTGCGGTTGATACCCAATGCGACAAAACGCACGTGAATGAACGGAGCAAAACAATATCGGACACTCCAAGTTAGCAGGTGCTATCTACGCCCTTGTGAGTGGTTCGGAGGAGGTCAGATTGAAGTGGAGCAAATGGATTCGGAGCACCCACCGCTGGTTGTCCATGGCCTTTACCGCGGCTGTTATCGTCAACATTATCGCCGTGGCGCAGAAGAAATACACGAACGCGCTCGGGCTATTGGCAGTGGTCCCGCTCGCGTTTCTGTTCTTAACCGGTTTGTACTTGTTCGCGCTGCCATATGCTGCCAAATGGCGCAGCGGGCGAACCGAATGACATAGGCAGTCTCGTTCAAGTTAACCGGAATCCACCGCCTGACACCAAAGTCGATCCTGAGCACGATGTCCTCAGGGCAGTGTGCAGCGGGTCGAGAGCGGTGTCGCACGAGCATATCGTCGCCGCCCGCCTGCGACCGGCAGCAACGCCGATCGTACTCGCCCTGTGTGCGCCTATCCCAAGGTGACTCGCTGGAATAGGATCGGAAGCAGAGACGACGCAAAGAACGTCACCTGTGGCGCGATTCCGAGATCAAGATACATGTATTGCCAGTTTTTATGGGCGAGTAACGCTACTTCACGGCAACTCGGAAACTGATCGTCCAAGACGAGAGCGGGAGATCTCGGGTGAACAACAGAACCCGCGCTTCAAGTACAGAGAAACGGTTCCGGAGTACTCACGTGTACATGGTGCCTATGAATAGGCTATTCCGCGAGGAACGCACCGTTACCGATCCGGAACTCTGTAAGGGGTTTGAGATTCTTCTTGTAACTGCTAGTAACTCTGTATTCCTTCCCGCCTTTTACGCGGACACCACACTTTCCCGTCGAGTACGGCTTGATCTCTACGACAAACGAAGTATTCACGAGCGCGGATCGATGGATCCGAATGAATCCGTACGGCTTCAGCTTTTCGGCCACCATCGAGATTGATTCGCGCAGCAGATAAGAGTCCGCTTCCCGCTGCAGTGATACATAATTGCCCTCAGCTTGAACTGCGACCACATCGCCAGGATTGATGAACAGAATCCTTCCTTTAGCTTTGAGTGCGATCATAGAGTGACCCGGTCGAGGCAGCCGCAACTGCGGCAAAGCTTCGATCAATTTTGCAGCTCGCTCGGCCTTTGCTCTGCGACAGGCCCGGTCCAAGGCCTCGTTGATGGTTTCCTTCGAGAAAGGCTTTAGCACGTAGTCTACTGTGCATCTCTCGAAAGCTGCGACCGCGTGTTCAATGCGTGCGGTCACAAACACGATAGCCGGCAACAAAAAGCTTCGTTTCCGAAGCTGGTCTATTCGTTGAGAACTCACCCCGTCCAGATCAATGTCGAGAAGTAAAACATCGTAGTAGTGCGTGGCCAATTTCTCCACCGCGTCGATGGCATCGTTGGACGAATCGAGCTGCTCCACGTCGCTCCTTGCGGACACGACATTCGCCAAGGCCGTGTGGGCTAGGTGATCATCATAGACGAGCAGTACTCGCATTGCTTCCACTCACCATTCAACTCTGTTCCACCGGACATAAACGTCTTGGTTTCCAGGCCGAACCGGAGCCCGAAAGACCTTCTTCGGATACTTGTTCGGATATTCAGGACCTGGCCGCGTTAAGGTCGGACGTCAGTCAGCATTCGTGTTCGCCGGCGTTCCGTCGGACCACCGGGAAACCGGAACCATGAACTCAGTGACTGGCTCCGGAGCACCATTAAATTGTGGATTCAGCAGAACCGGGGAACCAGGCACGCCGGCACCCCAAGTCATAGCGTTTGTCAGGGGAACGTAAAACATGAGATGGGGAACCCAGTGCCCGGCGGAGTCATTCAGTCGCGCTTGCCTCGTCAACGAAATCGTGAGTCTGAGAGAGAGCATTCGCAATAGCCGATATTTCTGACGCGCCACACTGGTTGCGATCAAACCGCGCTTTCAATCTTCATGTCTCGTGTTCGTCATTGCGTCGAGTGCCCGAAATGCCGCACTCGATATCTGCCAAGTTCCAGACCTTATCGCAATGGATCGTATCTGATCCCGCTCACCGCGCATGGCGGTGAGGACTGGATCCTGTACTGTTCTTGCTGCATGCCGCCTGCCGTCAGTCAGTGGAGTTCGACGGACTTGAAACCATACGAAATCTCCAGACAAGCCTATCATCGCGGTTACGGTTCACCGGACGAAGTGCGGGATGTGAGCCGAGTTACCACGCTGGCGCAGTCACCGGTCTAATCCGACGAGCGATTTAGCGATCATGGTCCCGGGCACTGCAATTGCCGGGAAACGTTCTCCGCCGCTTGCTGATACTCCGGGATGGGAGCGTTCTCCGCGGCCTTGTGAATCCCCGAGCAGAACTGTGCGAACTTAAGTCGCCCGGCGAGCACAACAGCGGCGTGGCGCAAGTGCGCAAAAGGATCCTCCAGTGCGGCGCGCACTTGTATAGCGATTTCCTGGTTCTGTTTGTCGTCCAGATTTGTGGGGAATTGTGCCAGGTCGGTTAGGGCTTCCAGCCGCAAGCGCTCTGGTTGTCCTGGTTGCGCGGTGGCCAGCAGGATTGACAGGGCATGGGCATCGTGTGTTGCGGTCAGGCCCCGCAGGGCAGCTTGCGTGAGGTGCACCTCGGGGTTAGAGATCACAATGGCTTGCAGCACCTCGAAAGCCTCAGGTATTCCGGAGCTGCCTAGAACTTCCGCAGCGGCGCCGGCAACCGCATAGCTGTTGTCTTGTTGCAGAGCGTGGACAAGGGCGCGGTACACAGCGGGGTCCCGGGAATAATGGCCAAGTGCCTCCACCACCGCCGTACGCACGCGGCTATCCGGCTCACTGAGCGCGGCAAGCAGTGCTGACTTGGCGGTTTCGCTCCCCATGCTCCCCAGGCGCTTGCCTGCAGCGGCGCGCACTCCATAAAATGCGTCCTGGTTCAGCACCCGAGTTAATGCAACAACCGCCTGACCTTCATCTAGTTGGCTGCTTTTACCCAACTGCTGGACTGCCCATAGCCGGCTCATCATGGACCGGTCCTGTTCCGCGGCCGCGATCAGGGCAGCCTCGGGCTGCTCGAATCGTAGCGTCTTGTCGATAAAATCATCAGGGTCGAAGTCTATCCACTTCGGCTGAAAACCGAGCGGAACGTCAAATTCCTGAGTTGGCAAATAATCACGCACCTGAACTTGCTTGTGTTCACCGCCGGTGCCGTAAAAGGCGAGTTCGATGCGCATATCAAAAATCGGGGTACGTGAGTCCGCCGCCTGAGTCTGTCGCACTATTAACCTTTCGGTCTTGTTTGTTACGTCGTAGGTCGCCGTAACGTCGTAATCAGGGTGTCCGGCCATGAACACCCATTCATGGAAGAACCATCCCGTCTCTGATCCCGTTGTAGCTCGAATTGCGTCAATCAGGTCCGCTGTGTCCGCTGTCTGTGCGCGATGGGCTGTCAGGTAATGGCGAACGGCACGGAAGAAGGGCTCCTCCTGCGAGGCCGGCTGCGCCTCGGCCTCGCTGCCATCAAGGAGGTAGCGCAACATGTCGAGCACAGCGGCGCCTTTCTCGTGCGTGATGGCATCAAACATCTGCAGCGGGTCGGTGTAATGCCGATCAACAATCGCGCGCCGATAATCTTCCCGATCCTGTCTCTGCTCCGCGATTTGATCCATGTACATCTTGTAACGGAACGCGTCGTTGCCCTCGTGATGCTGAACGTAAAGGGCTTCCAGATAGGTGGCGAAACCCTCGTTAAGCCAGATGTTCGCCCAGTCACGCCCTTGCACCAAGTCGCCTAACCATTCCTGGCCGAGTTCGTGGGAGACAAGGTCGGTGCTGGGGTAGTCCTGGTCTGCGCGCTGATCATGCAGCGTCGATTCAGTCAGCGTCGTGGCACTGACGTTTTCCATGCCTCCGAAAAGATAGTTGTGAACGGTGGTCTGAGCATACTGCTCGTACGGGTAGTCCACGCCGGTAGCGCGAGAAAAGAAGGAGATCATGTCAGGCGTGAGATGGAATGACCGGCGCGCTGTGGCTTCATCCACGTACTGGGGAACGTAGTAATCCACGGGCTTGTTTTCGTAGTGATCGCTGATTTTGCGCCAGGGGCCGATTGCAATCGAAATCAGGTATGAGCTATGGGGAACGCTCTCCTTCCAATCATAAGTCGCGCTTTTGGCAGAGTGCATTACGCTGATTAGCTTGCCGTTAGAGACCACCATCTGGCCCTCTGGAACGGTCGTGATGGTTTCACTGGTCGCCATGTCATTGGGATAATCCCAGCAGGGGAACCAGAAGTGATTAAACTCAGGCTCTCCCTGCGACCATATTTCGCGCGGCCAACGGGGATAAGCAGGACTTGGATTCACGAAGAAGAGCCCCGTCTTCGGAAATCCGTGATAGACGATGCGGATCTTCAGGACAGTCGCGGCGTCGTAGTCGTGATTCAAAGTGATCCACAATCGCGGATCGGTTTGGGTGAACGCAATTTTCACTGCCGCACCTTGATTCGGCTGCAATGTAACCGACTCAATCTCCAGCCGGGAGCTGTCGAAATAGAACTTGCGGAAACGCGACTGGAAGGGGCGTAACGTGATCATTTCATCGCCAAACACCTCGCCGCGGGCTGCGTCGAAGTGCAGCTTGAGCAGGTAATTCTCCACGTGATACGTCCTGCTCGGCGGCCATTGCAACAGAGCGGGGTCGCCAAAGGCCCGAGGCTTCGTTTGCGCTGCACTTACCACCGCTGGCAGGAAGACAGCGACGAGCATGTATATGGGAATCCGCATTCTATCTTTCCATTGCATTCCTGCCGGGAGTGGTTAAGCCCACCCCGTACAGGCTTCCAGGGGTTGCGTAGGCTCACCCCTTATCGCGCGTAAACAGTTGAGCCTGCACCGTGCGCTGGCGCCACTGGCAGAACCACGCCTTTGCGTCGTCGCGGAACGCGGCGGAACGCAGTTCGACGATCTCCAGCGCAGGCTCGATGGCAAGGATGACCTCGCGCGCAGACCGGCGCGGCGGACCGACGTTGCGCGCGGCTCGCCTTCGGTGCTGCCGATCAGACTCAGCCACAAGCCCCGGGGCGCCAGTGCGGCAGCGACTTGCGTCGCGAACCGCTGTCTCTCGTCCAGTTGATCGAAGACATGAAAGCAGCCGCGATCAAACACGAACTGGAACGGACCGTCGGGCGGAGACACGACGAGAAAGTCCCATATAGCGAAGCGGCAGCCAAGAGCGCGTCTCTCCAGTTTGACTTGTGCTCTTTCGATGGCCAGCGGCGAGACATCGACTCCGAGTACGTTAAAGCCACGCTCGGCTAGCCAAATCGCATTCGTACCGGTACCTACGCCGATCTCAAGCGCACGGGTTGGCATGACGCCGCCCGAAGTGACGAACTCCACGAGCAGAGGCTCTGGCTGTCCGGTGTCCCAGGGCGGCTGTCCCGAGGCGTAGCTCTCATTCCATGATGGGTGGGGCATCACATATGAGTTTACCCTCTAAAAACCGGCAGTTCAGGATTATGGGACGCAGGCCGCGAGGCGACGCACCCCGTCCTGGAGTTCTCTGCTGTTCAACGAAGCAAAGCCTAATCGCAGGAAGGGCAGCGAATCGCCATCCAAGGCATATGTGCGGCCGGTCGCAACAACCACGCCCTGCCGCATCGCGGATGATGCCCACTCATCAACATCGAGAGTTTCATCCGCATGCACCCACAACGCGATCCCTCCCGCCGGCACGTCGAAAGAAAGATGGTCTCCCAGATGCTTGTGGAGGGCCTCGACAAGTGTGTCCCGCCGCAAGCGATACTCCCGCCGTACACGGCGAATGTGCCGCTGGATCTCGCCTTCTTCGAGCAACTCTCCCACGGCATACTCAAGGACCTGGTCGCCTTGCGTATCGAAAAGCGATCGGTGGGCAGCGATTCGTTCGATCAAGGGGACCGGCGCGGCCACATACCCGATCCGCAACGCGGGCGCCAGGACTTTGGAAAACGTGCCAACGTAAACCACCAGACCAAAGCGGTCGGCGCTCGCCAGCGGCAGGACGGGCCGGCCGTCATAGTGAAACTCGTGGTCATAATCATCTTCGATGATCGCGATGCGATTCGCCTTGGCCACCTCCAACAACTTCAGCCGACGCCCTGCGGACATGGTTACGGTTGTGGGATATTGGTGGTGCGGCGTGACGTAGACGGCGCGGATTGGATGGATCCTCAGCGTGCGCTCAAGGCTCTGGACCTGCAGCCCATCGCCGTCGAGCGGCAGACCGATCACCTTCGCGCCCGCCTGGCGAAACGCCTCCCACGCTGATCGGTAACCGAGCTGCTCGACGGCAACCACATCACCCGGAGATAACATGCTGCGCGCAATCAGGGCGAGTGCCATTTGACTTCCGCGCGTGATGCAGACGTTCTCTGGGCCAACCGCCAAACCTCGAGTCAAAACCAGCATCTCGGCTATGGCCCGGCGAAGACGAAGGTGGCCTTGGGGATTCCCATACGACAATAGTTCGGGCCGCGTGCTCATTGCGCGACGAACGGCGCGGCCGAGATCTTTACCGGGCGCGAGCCTCACGTCGGGACGGCTGGGCGCGAACAATAAACCGCCGCGCGGCACCGGAATCGGCAGCTCGGGATCGGGAGCGGGCAGGAGATCGAAACCGGCGCGTGCTGCCATTCCTGGCGCCGATTCCGGCGTGAGGCGTCTCGGCTTCATTTCGGGCAAATCGCTTGAGACGAACGCTCCGCGGGCGGGCTGGTTGACGATCCATCCTTCAGAGACAAGTTCGTCGAACGCGGCAACCACCGTCATGCGCTGTACACCGAGCGCGCTCGCCAACGACCGGGTACCCGGCAAGGCATCTCCCGGCCGCAACCTGCCCCGTCGGATGTCCGTTGTGATCGCAGCGGCAATCTGCAGAAACAGCGGGACTCCCCGCCGGCGTTCGATCGCAAGAGATACTCGCCATCGAGCCATACCTAAGTTGTATCGCGAGCAGGTCCAACTGGACTAGTCGAATTGTGAATTCTGGATCTTCTCGACCATGCCGGGTTGGCCGATTATGTGTGATGGGCTGATGTGAGGAATTGGAATGCAAAGACACCTCGCTGCCGCAGGCGTGTTACTGACCTTGTTTTTCGCCGGTGTAGGTGTGAGCTCCGCGCCGGCCAGCTCGCAAGACGCCGCTGCGCCGAAACAGGACCGGCCAACAGCCCGGGACGGCAGCCACGATTTCGATTGGGATATTGGTTCCTGGAAGACCCATCAAAAGCGGCTCCTCCATCCACTCACCGGCTCGACAACTTGGGCGGAATACCAGGGCACTGATGTCGTGGGAAAGATATGGGATGGCGCCAACGAAGGGTTAGTAGAGGCGCAGGGCCCGGCAGGGCACCTCACAATCTATACGCTGCGCGTGTACAACCCAGACGCTCACCAGTGGAACATCTATTTCACAAACCCTGCCACCGGAGTCCTGGGCCCACCGGCCGTCGGCGAATTCAAGAACGGCCGGGGCGAGTTCTACGACCAGGAAACGTATAACGGTCGCGCCATTCTGGTGCGCTTTGCCGTCTTCGATATCACTCCGGATTCGTGCCGCTTTGAGCAGGCATTCTCGGCTGACGGCGGCAAGACCTGGGAAGCGAACTTCATCGTGACAGAGACGCTTGTCAAGAATTGAATGCAAGGCGGTGGAGTAAAGTTCGGCGTCACCCGCGTGTCGCAAAAGCGCGAACAAATGCCGCCACACACTTACATGTAATCCAGATCCCATAATCATCTACTGGGAATCCTCGCCTGTGTAATGGCGTTTAGCGCCATCGCATCGCCTCAGCAAACGATGAGGCTCAGACATTTTGCCAGGTGCCCACAAGCTGCGCGATCGACACCAAACAGCGAGTGGCCTTTACCAGATTCGAAGGACGAACAAAATCTGCACAGTCCATTTGCCAACAAAAATTGGCTGCCTCCACTCCGCGTTCTGCACCCCTATCCAGATGCACGCTTTTACGCCACTCATCCTTCGTAAGAGCCGTATACGTAGACGCGCTCGTACGGATCTGTGCGGGGTTGTGCCTTGAAAGCTCATGGATTTCAGTTTCCTGAGATGGAGACCGCGGCAAAGCCTAGCTCGCAGCCGCGTACCGAGTCTTGCGTGATGTCCGGCGACGGCCATTGCGAAGCGGAGACAGGGAGGTTGCAGGCCGGAACATCAGTGAACGACAAAATAGCCCCGAAATCGATCGTGATGGAAGTAGCCGACCTTATCCCCCAACAGGGAAGGCAGAAACGCTGGATGCGATATGGCAAGTATCCAGGGATGCTTCCGGGGTTCATACCGCCAGCATGCAGCCAAAGG
>Ga0209166_10001521_pt1 | contig 19082 bp, 14 predicted proteins | sample Coa_R1_3_FD_187151 | JGI IMG/M metagenome (GOLD analysis project Ga0209166, IMG submission 187151) | Surface soil microbial communities from Centralia Pennsylvania, which are recovering from an underground coalmine fire - Coalmine... | ecosystem: Environmental > Terrestrial > Soil >... | reverse complement strand
CGCCAGCAGGGAGTAGAGGATCAACGCACCGGACGCGGCCAGCCCTGGCAGGCGGTAGTACAGCAACATGAAGGCGACGACCACGACCAGCGCGAGCTCGCCGGCGACGATGCTCTTGTGCACCGAGTCGGCGCCGAGCGTCGCGTCCACGGTGGTCTCCCCCTGAATGCTCACGGGGACCGGCAACGCGCCTGCATTCAGTTGCAGCGCCAGCAGCCGGGCCGCATCCAGCGACAGGCCGGTAATCACGCCGCTCTGGGTGAGGACGGCCTGGACGGTCGGCGCCGAGATCTGCTGGCCGTCGAGAAAGATGCCGAGGGGCTTCTGGATGAGTCGCTGTGTGATCTGGCCGAAAATCTGCGCGCCGTCGCTGTTGAACTCGAAGGCAACGTCTGGCAAGCCCGCCCGGCTGGCGAAGGTCACTTGCTGATGCCCCGGCACCAGGTAGGCGCCGGTGAGGGCGATCGTCTGGCCATTGAGCTGGCCCGTGGCGGGGATCCACTGGCCGGTCGGATCTTGCTCCATGAACTCGAGTTTGGCCGTCTGGCCGATGAGCTTTTTGGCCTCTTCGATGTCCTTGACACCCGGGAGTTGGACGATCACGCGGTCCTGGCCGAGCGTTTGAATCTCTGCCTCGGCAACGCCGTACGCGTTCACGCGGCGCTGGATGACGTTGATGACGCCCTGCATTGCCGAACTCTGCTGATCGGCGGGGACGTTGCTCATGTCGGCCTGCAGCGTCAGCTGGGTGCCGCCCTGCAGATCGAGACCTAACTTCGCGCCCTGACGCGAAAACGTGCCGAAGTGAATGCCAGGGTTGCCTGGCAGGGCATCGCCGCCCGGGATGTAATTGCCCGGCTTCTGCGGCCAGACGACGAAGCCGGCCAGAACCGTCAGCAAGAGGATGAAGAGCAGGCGTTTCATACAGTAACTCCCAAGTTTACCCCGTGCCGGGTTCGTCCACGTCCTCGTCGCCGTCCGCGTCGTCCAGACCCGCCTCACGCCGCGCGCGCAACGCGTCGGCCTCGCGCTTGCGCATCGGCTCCGAGCGCTGGAGCTTGTCGAGGGTGTCCATGCGGTCGATGTACAACTGCCCGTCCAGGTGGTTGATTTCGTGCTGCAGGGCCTGGGCGAACAGCCCTTCGGCATCTCGGATGCGCAGTTCCTTGCCGTGGCGGTCGAGGGCTTTGACGGAGACACGTTCGGCGCGTGTCAGCTGACCCCAGAACCCGGGGACGGACAGGCAGCCCTCGTCGAGCGTCACCTCGCCGAACGACTTGACGATCTCGGGGTTGACGATCACCGTGATCGTGTCGTCGACGTCGATGACCGCCAGACGCAGGGGCACGCCGACCTGTGGCGCGGCCAGGCCGACACCCGGGGCAACCTTCATCGTCTCGATCATGTCGTCGATCAACTTCTGGATGGAGCGATCGATCTGACTGATGCGCTTGGCCTTCTGGCGTAAGACGGGATGGCCGACGACAACGATGGGGCGTATCACACGGGTGCGTTGAGTCTACCGAGAAGGCCGTCGTATGTAGCGTCAATCGCTGCCTCCAGCTGCTCGATCGGCTGACCCGTGTGCAGCAAGGCGGCGATGGACGCCCCACCCGCGCCGACGCCTTCTTTGACCAGGAACCCCTCGTACGCGCGCAGCGCGTCGTGACGGGAGGCCGAAAAGTCCAGATTGGCGGCCAGCACCGCCAGATGGCCCGAGATCTCGGCAGCCAGGCCCGGAACGTCCGCGGCCGGGTCCTCGACGACCCAGCGCGTCGTCCCGATGGCGACACGCTCGAGTGCCTGGCTGCCGCGGAGCGCCTGGAGCAGCGCCGCCACCGCGAGCATTTGCGAGCCGCCTGCCAGCAAGACGTCGCAGCCAGCCTGGGTGGCGCCGAGGACCACCCCGGCGGCCAGAGGCTGCATCGGATCGCCGACGTTGCACACGGCCGTCAGCGGGTCGGCCCGCCCGTCGCCCGGGGCCCAGCCCGTGGCGTTCAGCGCGCTCCGGGCCACGCGTATTTTGAGGGCGTGGCCGTTGCCGGCCTGGCTGCCGCTGACTCGTCCTTCAGCCGCGTAGCCCAGCGCGAGCAACAGCGCCAGGGCCGTCGTGGTGCCGCCGGGCACGCTCTCGCCCAGCACCAGGTAACGCTCTCGACACTCGCGGCCAAGCTGCTGGCCGAGTTCGAACAACTCTGCTGCGCCTCGCACGGCGCAGCCCCGCTCGATGTTGCCGCCCGGTTCGCATGAGATCCGCCTGCACTCGGTGGCTGGCCAGACGCGGAGCCCGGCCCCCACAAACATGGCGTCCACGCCGGCCATGGCCAATGCGGCGCGGGTGATGCCGGCCGGGCCCGCGGCGCCGAGTGGGTTGCTCGGCAGGCGTGGGAGGCAGCGCGGGGCGCCCAGGTTGACCACCTCGGCATCGGCGGCCGGGGTGAGCGGCCGCAGCTCCTCGCTCGCGCCGGCCGCCGACAGGCCCGGGACCAGGCACGTGTCCGTGTGCGCCAGCACGCACCAGAAGGACGGCCGAAAACCGCGCCAGCGCTCGACGAACGCGCGGCCGGGTTCTGGTGCCGCGGCAAACAGGATCGGTGCGCGCATCCACGTCAGCCTACCGCTCGCGCGAGCGGCGCAGCGCACAGCCACACCACTGTTTCGACGACCTCGCAGACGGCTCCGTAGCAGTCGCCGGTCAGGCCCGGCAGCAAACGCATCAGCCAGCGGCCGGCGGCCAGCGCTGATGCGGCGGCGACGACGCCGCACACGACGCCGACCGGCCCGAGTAACAGGCAGCCGGCGATGGGCAGCACGGACGCGGTCAGGAACGCGCGTGGGGTTGCGGACGCCTTGAGCGGCGCGCCCAGGCCGCCCGGCCGACCGTAGGGAAAGACGGTCGCCAGCAGCACGATCGACCAGCGACCCAGGCCTGGCGCCAGGACCAGTAGCGGCGGGCGAATCGCTGCCGGTAGGGCATCGATCGCGGCGATCTTGAGCGCGAGGACGCACACCAGTCCGACGATGCCAAACGCGCCCGTGTGCGGGTCGCGCATGATCTCCAGCCGCCGCGCCGGAGACGCGTGCCCGAAAACGGCATCACAGGTGTCCATCAGCCCATCCGCGTGCAGCGCGCCGCTGAGCACCAGCAGCAGCACGACGAGCACCGTGCTGCCCACGAGTGACGACACCTGCAGCCAGCGCAAACCGAAGTCCGCGCCCGCCAGGATCCCCCCGAGCAGGAAGCCGACCACTGGTAGCCACGCCACCGCCGACTCGAGGCGGTACTCCCCAGGCGGGACAGGAATCCGAGTCAAGAATTGCAGCGCGCTCCAGAAGCCCCGCATCAGCGTTACCAGGCCGTCATTCTGGCAGCCTGCACGCTGCCCCCGTTCCGATCGCGGACGCCAGGGCGGAGGCTGGCTCGCCCCGCGCGCCCGTGGATGCCAGGGCGGAGGATGGCTCGCCCCGCGTGCCCGTGGCCACTCGCATCGCTGCGCTCGCTCCGTTGAGACGATCGGGAACAAAGAGACAACAGCACCTGCTCGATGCTGCGGATCGCCAGTCGCACACTCCCGTGGGCTCTGAATCCTGCAAGAGCGCGAGCGAAGCGATGCGGGCGACGGCGCGTCTGCGGCCTGAGAGACTTCCACGGCAGCCGCGGCTCACTCTGAATCCTGCAAGGGAGCGAGCGACGCGATGCGGGCGACGGCGCGTCCGCGGCCTGAGAGACTCCACGGCAGCTGCGGCTCACTCTGATTCCTGCAAGAGCGCGAGCGAAGCGATGCGGGCGACGGCGCGTCTGCGGCCTGAGAGACTTCCACGGCAGCCGCGGCTCACTCTGAAGCCTGCAAGGGAAAGAGCGAAGCGATGCGGGCGGGCCGAACCGTCTCAGGCGCCCGCGAGCTCGCGGCCTTGTTTCAGCAGACGCTGGACGCGCTCGGGGCTGGTGGTTTCGGTATAGATGCGCAGCAACGGCTCGGTACCTGAGAAACGGATCAGGAGCCAGCTGCCGTCCTCGGCGTAGAACTTGTAGCCGTCGCGCGTGCCGATGCTGGCGATGGGGGAACCGTCCAGGGACGACGGCTGTGCCGCTGCGACGCGCGCCGCAATCGCCGCGCGTTCAGCCGCGGGGTAACGCACGTCGACACGCAGGTAGTGCCAGTCGCCAAGCTTTTCGCGCAGGTACGCGAGCACACCCGTCATCGACCGCCCGAGCCGAACCATCAGGTCCAGCGCGTACAACCCCGCCACGATCGCGTCGCGCTCGGGAATATGCCCCCGGAAGCCGAAGCCGCCGCTTTCCTCGCCGCCAAGGATGGCGTCCTCCGCGACCATGGTCGCGCCGATGTATTTGAACCCTACCTGCGTCTCAAAGACCTTCTGGCCCAGGCGCTCCATGTAGCTGTCAGCCATGCTCGACATCGTCACCGAGCGCACCGCCGGCCCGCGCAGACCACGCTGCTCGGTCAGGTACAGCACCAGCAGGGCGAAGACCTGATGCTGGTTGATAAAGGTCCCGTCCTCGGCCACGAGCCCGATGCGATCGGCGTCCCCGTCCGTGGCCAGGCCGAGGGCTGCCCGGCGCTCCGGGACCACGCGGCACAACTCGTCGATGTGCGGCCGAATCGGCTCCGGCGCGATGCCAGGAAACGCCGGGTTGACCGCATTGCGAATCTCTTCGACAACCGTCGCGCCTCCCGATAGGAGTCGCTTGAAGACCCCTTGCCCGGTCCCGTACATCGAATCGGCGACCACCTGAACGCCCGCCGCCCGAAGCTTTTCCAGGTCAACCAGGCGGGCGATCTGCGCATCGAACGCCGGCGTCGCGTCAAAGTACTCGAGCAGGCCGCGTGACTCCGCCTCGCCCAGATCGAGGCGCTGTACGCCACCCCCAGCGGCTTCGAGGCGATCGATCTGCTGTTCGATCGCCGCGATGGTCTCGGGCGGCGCCGACGAGCCAACGTCCGACTTGACTTTGAAGCCGTTGTCGGTGGCGGGGTTGTGGCTGGCAGTGATCATGATCGCGCCGCCAGCCTGGCGATCGATCACCGAATAGGAGATGACCGGTGTCGGCTGGAAGCGATCGCTCAGCAGTACCCGCACGCCGTTGGCGGTCAAGACCTCAGCGACGGCGCGGGCGAAGCGATCCGAGCCGAACCGCGTGTCGTAGCCGACGACGATGCCGCGCGGAGCTTTACCCGACTCGTTGAAATATGCCGCGCACGCCTGCGACGCCAGCCGGACGTTGTCGAACGTGTACGTTTCGGCGATGACCGCGCGCCAGCCGTCCGTCCCGAACTGGATGGTCGTCGGCACGCCTAGCGCAGGCCAACAGGTTGTCGACCGAGGACGCGGACGCGCTCACGCCAGTAGTTGAGGAGATCGACCATGGTCTGATCGAACGGGATCGTCGGCTCCCAACCGGTGGCCTTCTTGAACTTGTCGACATTGGCCCACAGCAGCAGCACGTCGCTCGGCCGCATCCGCGACGGGTCAGGTTCTTTAGCGATCTGGACGTTGGAGTGGCTGAGCAGCACGTCGAGCATCTCGCCGACGCGAATGCACGTCCCCTGGCCGACGTTGTAGACCTCGCCCGGCGTGCCGCGCTCAGCCGCTAACCAGTACGCGCGCACCATGTCCCGGGTATCGGTCCAATCGCGCTTCGACTCGAGATCGCCCACGTCGATCACCGGTTTGCGATACCCAGCCTCGATCTCGGCAATCTGTCGGGCAAAGCTGCTGGTCGCAAACACCTGGCCGCGCCGCGGGCCGGTGTGGTTGAACCCGCGCGTGACGACGCACTTCAACCCGTAGCTGCGGAAGTACTGCAGCGCCAGCGTCTCCTGCGCAACTTTGCTGACCGCGTACGGGCTGAGGGGGCGCAGCGGGTTGTCTTCGCTGATCGGCGCCTCGTGCGGATAGACCAGTCCGTATTCCTCGCTCGAGCCGGCGACGTGGATCACCGGATCGAGGCGCGCCTCGCGCACCGCCTCGAAGACATTGACCTCCGAGACGATGTTGTTCGTCAGGGTGAACGCTGGGGCAGTCCAACTGGTGGGCACGAAGCTTTGCGCCGCCAGATGGAAGATCCGGTCCGGCAGGACGGCGCGAATGACCCCGCGGACGGCGCTTGCGTCCTGCAGCTCGCAGTCGATGACCGTCACCTCGCCCGGCCGGACAAACCGCCGCAGGCTGGTCGTATCGGTGACCCGCTGGCCCTCGTCGAGCACATTGAGCTTGCCGCAATTGCGCAGGTGCTGGAGGTTGTCAAGCTTGCTGCGCCAACGGAAGGTCCCGAAAACCTCGACGTCGGGGTGCTGCTCGGCCAGATACTCGGCCAGGAAACTCCCGACCATGCCAGTAATGCCAGTGATCAGGACGCGCACAGGCTCTCCTCAACCTTTTCTCGCCAGTACTCCAACGTATCGCGCAAGGTCGTGTGCCACTCGATGCGCGGCTGCCAGCCCGTGAGTGTGGTGAACTTGCGCGTGTCGGCCTCCTGGCGGGGTACATCCGAGGGTCGCAGCAGCGTCTGGTCAACCCTGGTCTGAACTGGGACGCGGCACAGGGTGACGAGCTCGTCGACGACTGCCGCGAGACGCACCGAGCGGCCGCGGCCGAGATTGTAAACGTCCCCCGGGGCGCCGGCCACCAGCGCCAATCGATAGCCGCACACGATGTCACGGACGTCCGTGAAGTCGCGCGCCACGTCGAGATTGCCCACGCGTAAGACCGGCTCGCGTTCGCCTGCCTCGATCTCGGCGAGCTGATGCGCAAAGCTGGGGATGACGAACCGTGCATCCTGCCCCGGCCCGGTGTGATTGAACGGCCGTACGCGCACCACGGGCAGGCCGTGCTGGGCAAAATATTGAAACCCCATCATGTCCTGGCCTACCTTGCTGACCGCGTACGGCGTCGTCGGCCGAAGTGGGACGTTCTCGTCGGTCGGCACTTCATCAGGTCGGACCCGGCCATATTCGTCACTCGAACCAATGACCAGCACGCGCGGCCGTAGCCCGTTGCCGAGCAACGCTTCGAACAGATTGATCTGGGAAAGCAGGTTGTTGCCGATGGTCGCCCAGGGGTCGGCCAGACTTTCGGCCGGCGACGACTGCGCCGCCAGATGATAGACGGCCTCGGGTTGTGCCTCGCGCACGACTCGCTCAACGGCCGCGCGATCGCCGAGATCGGTGTGGAACACGCGCACCGACGCGGGCATGTCGGCACAGTCGGCTGGGCGTCCCAGCCCGCTGACGACATCGCCCTCGGCCTGCAGATGCTGGAGCAAGTGGCGCCCGACGAACCCGCCGATACCCGTGATCAGCGCGCGCACACTACGTTCCCATGTCCCAGCTGGCGAGATAGCGGCGCTGTTCTTCGGTCAATTCGTCGATCTTGACGCCGAGACTGTCGAGCTTCAGCCGGGCGATTTCCCGATCGATATCCATTGGAACGTCGTACACGCCTGGGGTCAATCGGCCGTGGTTCTCGGCGATGTAGACCGCGGACAGTGCCTGGTTCGCGAAGCTCATGTCCATGACCGCGGCGGGGTGGCCCTCGGCGGCCGCGAGGTTGAGCAGGCGCCCATCGGCCAGCAGGTAAATTCGACGGCCATCGAGCATCTCGTACTCTTCCACGAACGGTCGAACTGGCCGATGTGTCCGCGCCTGTTGATCCAGGGCGGGGATGTTGATTTCGTCGTTGAAGTGGCCTGAATTGGCGACGATGCAGCCGTCCTTCATGGCCTGGAAGTGTTGCGCGTCCACCACGTTGACATCGCCCGTCAACGTGATGATGATGTCGGCTTCTTTGACGGCGTCCGCGAGCGGCATGACCCGGTAGCCATCCATCAACGCCTCGAGCGCGCGGGTGGGATCGACTTCCGTCACGATGACGTGCGCCCCCATGCCCTGGGCGCGCGAGGCCAGACCCCGACCACACCAACCGTACCCGCAGACCACGAACGTGCGCCCGGCGAGCAGCACGTTCGTCGCCCGGATCAGCCCGTCGAGCGTGCTCTGCCCCGTGCCGTAGCGGTTGTCGAACATGTGCTTGGTGAGCGCTTCGTTGACGGCGACGACTGGAAAGCGCAGCTGGCCATCGCGCGCCATGGCGCGCAGGCGAATCACGCCGGTGGTGGTCTCCTCGGTCCCGCCGTGAACGTCCGCGAGATGGTCGGCGTGCCGGGTATGCAGCACGTTGACCAGGTCGCAGCCGTCGTCCATGGTGATATTCGGGCGACTCGCCAGCACGGCCTCGATGTGCCGGTAGTACGTTCCCTCGTCCTCGCCCTTGATCGCGAAGGTCGGGATGCCGAACTCGCCGGCGAGGACCGCGGCAACGTCGTCCTGGGTCGACAGCGGATTTGACGCGCACAGCGTGATGGAAGCGCCGGCCGCTTTGAGCGCGATCATCAGGTTGGCGGTCTCAGTCGTCACGTGCAGGCAGGCGCCAATCCGCAGCCCAGCCAGCGGCTTTTCGCGGCTGAAGCGCTCGCGAATGCTGCGCAGGACCGGCATCTGACCGTCGGCCCAGCGCACCCGCGCCAACCCAGGCTCGGCCAGCGACATGTCCTTGATGTCGAAGCCGTCAGCCAACTGGCGACGCCTTCGTCAGGGACTCGAACATGGTGCACCGGCGCAATACCTCGTAGCGATCCTCGATCGCCTCACGCGACATCTCCAGGAGCCCCGCGACCCCGAACGTTTCAACCGAGAAGCTCGCGATCACGCTGCCGAAAATCATCGCGCGTTTGATCCCCGCCCAACTCGTATCCCCCGACTCCGACAGGTGTCCCATGAAGCCGCCCGCGAACGAGTCCCCGGCGCCGGTCGGGTCTTTGACGGAATCCAGCGGATAGGCGGCGGCCACGAAGACGCCCTCGCGCGAGACGGCCACCGCACCGTGCTCGCCCTTCTTCATCAAGACGACCTCGGGACCCAGGTCCAGCACGCTGCGCGCCGCCTCGAACAGGTTGTACTTGCCGGTGTACTGGCGGATTTCCGCATCATTCATGAAGACCGCGTTGACCCGCCCGATCGCTCTGGTCAGGTCCTTTTTGGTCTCTGGGTTGCCAATCCAGAAGTTCATCGAGTCGACACCGACAAAGCGCGGCTTGCGGACCTGGTCCAGCACCTCGATCTGCAACTGGGGCGTGATGTTCGCCAGATAGACAAACTCCGTTTCGCGGTAGCTGTCGGGCAAATTCGGCTTGAACTCGCCAAAGACGTTCAGCTGCGTGTCGAGCGTATGGGCGACGTTCATGTCGTATTCGTAGCGCCCAGTCCAGCGGAAGGTCTTGCCACCCTCGACGCGTTGCAGGCCCTGCAGATCCACGGCATGCGCCCGCAGCGTGTCGAGGTGACGCTCGGGGAAATCGGAGCCAATCACGCCGACGAGCTGAACCGGGGTCAGGACGCTCGCGGCCAGCGAGAAGTATGAACCCGCGCCCCCAAGCTCGTCCTCGGCCTTACCAAAAGGGGTTTCGAGGGTATCCAGCGCGATCGAGCCAACTACGAGAACGGTCATGTGAGATGTCAGATGTCAGACGTCAGAAGTCAGACGACGTCCGAGCTGGAACTGTCTGCTGTCTGACATCTGAGTTCTGATGTCCTTTCTAACTGATGATGGCGTGTTCGAGCGCTCGCGAGCAGGGGCACGCGCGGGCGCCGTGGACTCGCGGCAGCAAGCGTTCGATCAGCCGCCGAACGCGCTCGTTGTTGTCGTGGAGCACCCGGACGACCTCGCTGACGCTGACGGGCCGAATGCCCGGCGCACCGTCAACGCCCTCCACCAGCCCCGCGTCGTAGTCGGTGATCAGCGCGATATTGACGTAACACATCTCGAGCTCGCGCGCGAGCGCCGCCTCCGGATACTGGGTCATATTGATCACTTCCCAGCCCTGCTGCGAAAACCACTGACTCTCCGCGCGGGTCGAAAAGCGTGGGCCCTGAATCACGACGACGGTCCCGCGTTCGTGGACGGTGATGCCCAGCTCGCGGCCGACCGCGATGCTGTGCGTGCGCAAGTCGGGACAGTAGGGCTCCGCGGTCGAGATGTGCACCACCCGCGGACCATCGTAGAACGTCTGCTCGCGCGCATACGTGCGATCGACGAACTGGTCGCACACCACGAAGTCGCCGGGTTTGATGTGTGGCTGCAGGCTGCCCGCGGCGGTCGGCGCGATGACGCGCGTGACGCCCAGTTGGGCCATGGCCCACAGATTGGCTCGGTAGTTGATCGCGTGTGGCGGAATGCGGTGGTGCGCCCCATGGCGAGGCAGAAAGGCGACGCGCACGTCGCCCATCCGGCCAATGGCGATGCTTTCGCTGGGCGGGCCGAAGGGGGTTTGTACGGACACCTGTTCGATCGCGCCCTCCATCAAGCTGTAAAAGCCTGAACCGCCGAACACGCCAATGTCGGCCCGGTCAACAGCTTGAAGGAGTTCTGGGAGGGCCAAAACCGTGGTCCTCAGGCGGCCACCGGGGGAACGGACGTGCCGCGGACCGCGGCCGTCAGCGAGGCTGCATATGGTGGGCGCAGTACGCCGTGCTCGGTGATGATCGCGGTGACCAGGCGCGCCGGCGTGACGTCGAAGGCCGGATGCGCCGCATTGACGCCTTCAGGGGCGATGCGCGAGCCAGCGATGTCGGTCACCTCGCGCGACGAGCGCTCCTCAATCGGGATCTCGACGCCGCTGCTCAGTGACAGGTCGACGGTCGAAGTGGGCGCGGCGACATAAAACGGGATGCGGTTTTCGCGGGCCAGGACGGCCAGCGAATACGTGCCGATCTTGTTCGCTACGTCGCCGTTGCTCGCGATGCGATCGGCGCCGAGGATGACCAGATCGACCTTCCCACGGCTCATGAAGTGGCCGGCCATGCTGTCGGTGATCAGGGTCATGGGCACGCCGAGCCGCTGCAACTCCCATGCCGTCAGGCGGGCACCCTGCAGGAACGGGCGGGTCTCGTCGACATACACATGGATCCCGCGACCGGCCTCGTGCGCGGCGCGCACGACACCCAGCGCCGTGCCGTAGTCGACCGTGGCGAGTGCCCCGGTGTTGCAGTGAGTCAGGATGTTGGCGCCGTCGGGTACGAGCTCGAGCCCAAAGGCACCCATGCGCCGATTGGCGGCAACGTCCTCGTCGGCCATGGCGTGGGCCAGGTCCAGCAGTGCCGCGCGGGCCTGGGCGACCCCGTTGCGTTCGAGCACGGCGCGCCCGTGCGCCAGCATCCGGTCGAGGGCCCACTTCAAATTGACTGCCGTCGGGCGTGTCTGGCCCAGCAGCCGCGCACTGCGCTCGAGATCTTCGATAAACGCGGCCGCATCATCCGACGACTGTGCCTGCGCGCTCAGGGCCATGCCGTACGCGGCTGCCACGCCGATGGCCGGCGCCCCGCGGACTTGCATGCTCTGGATGGCGTGGGCGACCTCCGCGGGCGTACGGCAAGCAATCATCACGGTGGCGTGAGGCAGACGCGTCTGGTCGATGAGAACCAGGGCGCGCTGTCCCTCATCGAACTCGAGGGTGCGCATGGGGAATCGGCCTAAGTGTAGACACAAACCCGCGTGCGGCAGGGCGCCGCGGGGTCACCCGGGGCTTCAGCCGGGGCCGCTGCCTGCCGATGATGGGCACAGACTGTATGGGCACCAACAACGACGAGCTCAACTTTGTGCACACGCTGCAATTGACCGAAGAGCCAACCGCGGAAATGATCGCCGCCACGGAGGCCGAGGTCTCGGCGCCGGCGTTCGGACCACTGGGTGTCTCCGACGAATTGAGCGGTGGCGCGGACGCCATGTACCTGCGTGAAATCGCCACGCACGCCCTGCTCACCCAGCTGGACGAAGTGCAGTTGGCCCAGCGCATGGAGGCTGGGCGCGATGCGATTGGCCGGCTCGCCTCAGACGAAGCCCTCGACGATCTCACCCGCTCGGAGCTCGAGCTGGTCATCGAAGACAGCGAGCGCGCGCGGCGCCACCTGATCGAAAGCAACCTGAGGTTGGTCGTCTCAGTCGCGCGTCGCTACTACAACCGCGGGTTGTCCTTTCTGGATCTTGTCCAGGAGGGCAACATCGGTCTTCAGATCGGCGCCGACAAGTTCGACTGGCGACGTGGATTCCGCTTCAGCACCTACGTCTACTGGTGGATTCGGCAGGCCATGACCCGGTCGTTGGCCGATCAATCGCGCACGATTCGGCTGCCGGTCCACGCGATCGAGCTACTGTCACGCGTGCTGCGCGCCGAACGCGAGCTGCAGGCGGAAACCGGTGAGGCCGCGTCCGTCGAAGTGATTGCTCGGCACCTGGGCATGGACGTCGAACGGATCATCGAGGCCCGCCGTGCGGCACAGGTGCCGCTGTCGATCGAGGCGCCGCTCAGCGATGACTCGGATATGACGCGCGGTGACCTGCTGGGCGACGAGACCGCGGGCCAGGCGGCGCACCGCGAAGTTGAAAAGCAGGAGCTCTCGCAGCGTTTGTCCGAAGCGTTGCAGTCGCTGGACTCGCGCGAACGGACGATCATTCAAATGCGCTTCGGACTCGAGCGCGGCGAAGAACGCACGCTCACTGAAGTCGCCGAAGTGATGGGCGTCAGCCGCGAACGCATTCGCCAGATCGAGCAAGCCGCGCTCGCCAAACTCCGCCGTCTCCCCGGCCTGCGCAGCGAAGTCGTCGAATACCTCGCGGCGTAGTCGCGGCGCGCATCGCTTCGTTCGCTCTGTTTCGGTGCGCCGAGGCTGACCTGCGGTGGCTGATTCTTCTCACCCTGGGGGGACCCGCCAGGAGCGAGCGAAGCGATGCGGGCCACCGAATGCTCAGAACTTCAGGAGCGAAATGACTTCATAGTCCTGGAGGCGGTCGCGGCCGTTGAGGGCTGTGAGCTCGACGAGGAAGGCTACGGCTACGACCTTGCCGTCCAGACGTTTGACGAGGTCGATCGTGGCCGAGACGGTGCCGCCGGTGGCGAGCAGGTCGTCCACGATCAACACTCGATCGCCTGGGCCGACCGCGTCGCGGTGCAGCTCGAGCGTGTTCGTGCCGTACTCGAGGTCGTACTCGGCGCTGATGACTTCACCGGGTAGCTTGCCAAGCTTCCGAACCGGCACGAAGCCCGCGTCCAGCTGATACGCGATCGGCGCGGCAAAAATGAAGCCGCGTGACTCCATCCCGATCACCACGCCGGGATCCAACCCGCGGACCAGGTCCGTCAGCTGGTCAATCGACTGCTTGAACGCAGCCGGGTTCTTCAACAGCGTCGTGATGTCCTTGAACAGGATCCCTTTCTTGGGAAAGTCAGGTACGTCCGCAATGAGCGACGCCAACTGCGCGGTGCTGTACGGCGGGGTGCCCAGGTCTCGACCCAACTGCCGCCGCTGCTCGACGCCGCGGTCATCACCCATCGCCGCAACGATACCCCACCTTCAGCTGAGATCGATCGATCGCAACTCACCGTGGCTGTCGAATTGCATGGTGGCAGGGCCATACCCGGACTCGGCCGTGATCACCCTGTTCAGTCGAGCGCGAGCGCTCGTACTTTCAGATACGGTCGCTGGCCCGCTGCCACTGGAAAGTCCGTCTCGGGTTCGTGCCAGCGCTGCACCATCTTGCCCTGGCGGCCGGCGCTCTCGAGTCCAGCCGCGAGCCAGCCCGCAAAGCGCGTTGCCGACGTGCCCGCGTGATTCGTCGCCGCGACGAGGATACCGTCAGGCGCGACGACGCGCGCCGCCGCGGCGACCAGTCGCGGATAGTCCCGCGTCACCGCGAACGGGGTCGAGCTGAAGGTTGGTGGATCGACGATCACGAGATCGAAGCGCGTGTCCCGTCGGCTGAAACGGCCGAGCCAGTCGAACGCATCGCCATAGATGAAGTCCCGCGGGTCGCAGGTCAGCGCGTTCAACCGATAGTTCGCCTGGCCCCATTCGAGATACGGCCGCGAAACGTCCACGTTCACCACCCGCGCGGCCTTGCCAAGCGTGGCGCTCAGGCCAAACGCGCAAGTATAGGCGAACAGGTTCAGCACCGATCGGCCGAGCGCATTGTCGCGAACCCACGCGCGCACCTCGCGCATGTCGATGAACAGGCCCACAGACGGCCCCGCCACGGGCCGCACGATGTACCTGGCGCCGTATTCCACAGCCTCGACCGTGTCGATGCCAGGTCCCCATATGGGCTGCTCAGGGGCGGCCCGATGGAGCAGCGCCTCGGGAGCGCGACTTGCAGGTCGTGGATGGAGCTTGGCGTAGGCGCAACCCATATCGCCAAGGTCCGAGCGGAGCTCGTCGCGCCAGCTGTCGAGCAGCTCGCGCGAGTCGGCGTGGATGACCGCCACGTCGCCGAAACGGTCGATTGCCAGCCCTGGCGCACCCTCGGCGTCGCCGTGGAACAGTCGGTAGGTGGTCAGATCGGTCCGCCGAGCGAGCGGCGCGCGCCGGCGGAGCGCCTCAGCGATAGGATGCGGCCTGGAGATTGAACAACTCCGCATAGCGTCCGCCGAGCTCCAGGAGTTCTTCGTGCGTTCCGGACTCGATCAGCCCGCCCTGTTCAAACACCAGGATTCGATCCGCCTGGCGAACAGTAGAGAAGCGATGCGAGATGAAGATGGCCGTCCGCCCGTGGGCCAGCTGCCGCAGCCGGGTGAACAATTCGAACTCGGCGCGCGCGTCGAGCGCGGCCGACGGCTCGTCGAGAATCAGGATCTGCGCCTCGCGCATGAATGCCCGACCCAGGGCCACCTTCTGCCATTCGCCGCCGCTCAGGTTGACTCCGCCGTCGAACCATTTGCCCAGGACCGTGTCGTAGCCTTCGGGGAGCGCCTCGATCACCCCCGCCGCGCCACTCTTGTCGGCGGCGGTCGCGATTGCCGGCGTGTCGTCCAGACGCTCGACGCGGCCGATGCCGATGTTCTCGCGCGCGCTGAACTGATACGAAACGTAGTCCTGAAAGAGCACCCCGAACTCGCCGCGCAACTCGTCAGGGTCGTACTCGCGCACGTCTCGACCGTCGATGAGCACCTGGCCTGCCTGTGGGTCGTACAGCCGCGCGACGAGTTTGACGAGCGTCGTCTTGCCGGCGCCGTTGTGCCCGACAATCGCCACGGTCTCGCCTCTGGCGATCTTGAAGCTCACGTCTTTGAGGGCCGGCTTGTCTTTGCCCTCGTACGTGTAGCTGACGTTGCGAAACTCGATCCCTTCCTGGATCGGGTGGCGCAGCGGCACCGGATGGTCAGGCGCGCGGACCAGCGGCTCGAAGTCGAGTAGCTCGAACAGCGTCTTCAGGTAGAGCTGGTGCTCGTACATCGACTGCAGCCCGCCGAGCAGAGCCGAGAAGGCCTGCGACACCCCGCTGGCTGCCTGGACGTACAGCGTCAGGCCGCCAACGCTGATTGACCCGCCGAGGGTGCGGTAGGCCACGTAGAAGAACGTCAGGCCATTGGTCAGGACCGTCAGCATCGACCACGCGGCGCCAGCCAGGTAGCGCCGAATCACCAGCGCCCGGTTCTCCGCGTAGTAACGCTGGAAGAGGCTGGAAAAGCGCTGGATGAAGAAGTCGCCGACCGTAAAGAGCTTGACTTCTTTGTTGTACGTATCGGTGGTCATCAGATTCGTCAGGTAGGACATCATGCGCCGGAGCGGCGACTGCCAGCGCATCATCTGATACCCCTGCCAGCCGTAGCGAGCGCTCGAGACAAAGGCCGGGATCGGCGAGATGAGCGCGGCCGCGGCGATGAACCACTCGAGGTTGACCAGCAGCGCCAGCAGCGAGGCGAACGTCAACAACTGTCGGATCAGGCCGAAGGCGGTCTGCACCATCGACACGGGCCGGGACGTTGCCTCGCGCTGCACCTGCTGAATCAGGTCGTAGAACTGGGGACGCTCGAAAAAGACCAGGTCGAGCTGGTTGGCCTGCCGCATGACCAGGAGCTGGACGCGGTTGGCGACCTGCTCCTGGAGCAGCTGCTGGCAGATATTGCTGAACGTGCCGAGAATGTTGCCGGCCGCGGCGAAGACGAATTGCAGCGCGACCAGAAAAAGCACCCCTGGCAGCGCGGCCGTGCCTGCCCCGCTTGACACGGCGGCCACGACCGCGTCGATAAGCAACTTGGAGATCCAGACGCCCGCCGCCGGCAGCCCGCCCTGGAGCAAGTTCAGGACGCCCAACGCCAGCGTCAGCCCGGGGTTCGCATCCCAGACGAGCACCAGAACACGTCGGAACCCGCCCCAGGTGGTGCGGGCATTGGCCCAGAGCGCGCTGAGCTTGAAGGGTTCCGCGCTCGGCGATGGCTCGGGAGCAGGTAACGCGGTTCCGTTAGCGTGGTCGGTGAGACCGACGCGTGCGGCTGCCGCGGAGCCCAGTCGCCTTCCACGACCGCCTCGCCCGCCGCCCGGCCCGATCGGGCCGTGCATCATGTTCATGTTCGAAAACGCATCACCAGAATGACACAGGATCTCATGCCGAGCGCAGCGCCGGGGTCATTACATCGGGTAGTGGGCGAGCCGTCTCTTTGGTTGACGCCTCGGCATGCGGCAGCGCCGTGATGAGCGCATACAGCCGCTCCATCCAGGCGGTCCCGACGCCGCGCGCGAAGCGCAACTGGTTGCTGCCGCGCTTGAGGGCGACGCCAGCCGTGCGCGCGACCTGGTCGACGTTGAGGGCCGGCAGCCGATCGAATTTGACGATGACCTCGTCGTGGATGGCGGTCACGGCCTGCACGTCGGCCTCGCCCGCTCGCAGGCGCAGACTCGTCAGGTACACCAGGTGTTGCGCCGCCTCGGGCAACGCACCGAAGCGGTCCTCGACCTCAGACACGAGGCTCGCGAGCTGGGCATCGCTCGCCACGGCCGAAAACCGTTGATAGAGCCGCAGCCGCACCGGATCGTCCAGAACGTATTCGGGCGGGATGAAGGCGTTCAGCGGCAGATCGAGCGAGGGCCAGGGACGCTCGATGGGGAGCGCGGCAGACCCATCGTGGCGTGCCTTGAGCAGCTCGACCTGTTCGGCTAGCAACTTCGTGTAGAGGTCGAAACCGACCGCGGCGATGTGTCCGCTCTGGGCCGAACCGAGCAGATTGCCGGCCCCCCGGATCTCGAGATCCTTCATCGCGATGCGCAGCCCGGCGCCAAGCTCGGTGGCTTCGAAGATCGTCTTCAGGCGCTCCTGGGCGACTTCACTCAAGCTCATGTCCCTGGCGTACAGCAGGTAGGCGTACGCCCGGCTCGCACTTCGCCCGACGCGGCCCCGCAGCTGGTACAGCTGGGCGAGGCCGAATCGATGGGCGCTGTTGACGATCAGCGTGTTGGCATTGGGAATGTCGAGCCCGGACTCGATGATCGTGGTGCACACCAGCACATCGAAGTCGCCTTCGGCGAACCCGAGCATCGTCTGCTCGAGCTGGTCTTCGGGCATCTGCCCGTGGCCAACCACGACGCGGGCCTCGGGGACCAGGCGCCGGACGCGATTGGCGATCGTTTCGATGCCCTGCACGCGATTGTTCACGAAGTACACCTGGCCACCCCGGTCGATTTCGCGCAGGATCGCCTCCTGGACCAGGCCATCGTCGTATTCGGTGACGTAGGTGCGCACCGGTAGACGCGCCTCGGGCGCGGTCTCGAGCACGCTCATGTCGCGGACGCCGACCAGCCCCATGTGAAGCGTGCGCGGGATGGGCGTGGCGGTCAGGGTCAGGACGTCGACTTCGCGGCGCAGTTGCTTCAAGCGCTCCTTGTGCGCCACGCCGAAGCGCTGCTCCTCGTCGATCACCACCAGTCCCAGGTTCTTGAACTCGACGTCGCGCTGCACGATGCGATGCGTCCCGATGCAGATGTCGACGTTGCCGCTGGCCAGTCCAGCAATGATCTCGCGCTGCTCTTTGTCCGTGCGAAAGCGTGAGAGCATCTCGACTTTGACGGGAAACGCCCCCAGGCGCTCGCGGAAGGTGTTGAAGTGCTGCTGCGCGAGGACCGTCGTCGGGACGAGCACGGCGACCTGGCGGCCGTCCTGCACCGCTTTGAAGGCGGCCCGCAAGGCGACCTCGGTCTTGCCGAACCCGACGTCGCCGACGAGCAATCGGTCCATCGGCCGGGGCGACTGCATATCGGTCTTAACGTCGTAGATCGCCTGCACCTGGTCGGGCGTCTCTTCGTATGGGAAGCTGCCTTCGAGCTCGAGCTGCCAGGGACTGTCGACTGGATACGCGTGCCCCTGCAGCGCTGCCCGCGCGCCATACAACTCCATCAGCTCCTGGGCCAGATCGCGTACCGAGCGGCGGACCTTGGCTTTGGCGCGCACCCACTCGCCGCTCCCGAGACGGGTCAGCGACGGGTCGGCGTCACCGGCGCCGACATAGCGGCCGACCCGGTCGGCCTGTGAGACCGGGACATACAGGTTGTCCCCGCCCGCGTAGTGCAGCAGCAGAAACTCGGCGTGGCCCGGCAGCTCGAGCGAGCTGTCCTGACCAGGCGTCGCGCCGACCGGCGTCCGCACCAGTCCGCCGTAGCGCGCGATGCCATGGTCGACGTGCACGACCAGGTCGCCGTCTTGCAGGTCGGCCAGGAAAGACTCGCGCGCAGCGGCCGCCCGCTCGGACACGACGCGCCGCGCCGGCGCGGACCGGCGCTGTTTGGTCCAGCCGAAGATCTCGCTGTCCGTATACAGCGCCAGGCCGAGCGCAGCCGAGGTCCAGCCCTCACGCAGCAGGCCGTGCATCAACTCGATGGACTGCTGGGGCTCCCGAAGCGCGCCGCTAGGCGCGCGAAGTGGGTCCGGTCGTTGGGGGAGTAGCTCGTGCGGTGGCGCGGTCACGCCCTGATCTTGCAGCAGCTCGCTCAGCCGGCTGGCCTGCTGGCTGACCACGATCGTCGTGCGATGGTGATCGTCGACGAGCGCGTTCAGGAACGGCTCGAGCCGACCGGCATATTTGGCGGCGTGCTCAAAAGGCAGGCTCTCGGCGTCGGGGTCGAGACGAACCTCCAGGCGGCTGGTGCTGGCTGCGCGCATGACGTCGCGCCAGGGTCGATACGGGCGCGCCATGCCTGGCGGCACTTCGCCGCGGTCCAGGAGGTCGGCGTGCAACTGCTCGA
>Ga0209166_10001520_pt1 | contig 19086 bp, 19 predicted proteins | sample Coa_R1_3_FD_187151 | JGI IMG/M metagenome (GOLD analysis project Ga0209166, IMG submission 187151) | Surface soil microbial communities from Centralia Pennsylvania, which are recovering from an underground coalmine fire - Coalmine... | ecosystem: Environmental > Terrestrial > Soil >... | reverse complement strand
CACCCTGTACGTTGCGTGCCTCCTGATGTTTGCGCGCGTCGGGCGTGGCACCCCCGGGCCGTGGGATCCGCCGCGGCAATTCGTCGCTGTGGGTCCGTACCGCTGGGTTCGCAATCCCATCTACATCGCCGCGCTGCTGGTCATGCTCGGCGAGGCGTGGCTGTTCGTCTCAGGTCCACTCGTGCTGTACGCGGTTGCGGCCGCGGCCGGATGCCATCTGTTCGTGGTCGGGTACGAAGAGCCCCACCTCCGCAGCCGGTTCGGTGCGGAGTACGCGGCGTATTACGCCGCCGTCTCGCGCTGGATCCCTCGCCCGCCTGGAGCACCTGCCTGGCGCTCGCAGTGGGCGGTGTTCGATCATCTGCGGAAGGCATGAGATCCCACCCGCGCGGGTAGTGGCGCCACCCGTTCGAGTCGGCCGCCAAACTACTCCGCCGGGTGTGGTGAGCGAAGCAAACCCGGCTCATGCTGCCCACGAGAGGAATAGTTGTGATGACCCCTTCGGCCCTTGTGCAACCGACCAGGGAGTCGCTTTGACGGCTCCGGCGCCGGAATTCATGACAGCCGTTGTTGGCCAGGCGCCCGCGCAGTTGCCGGTGGCCTGAGAGGTCCGACGTGCTGACGGAGTGCGGCGAGGCGAGGATCCTGCTTCCGCTGGAACAGGTCGAGGGCGGCGAGGCGAAGATTCCGGTCGCCACCAGCTACGCGCGCATGATGGGGGCGCAGGTGGTGCTGCTGCATGTACTGCCGCCCCGTGCGCTCGACTCGAGCGCCGTGTTACCCGAGGAAGCCCGCGCCCGGACGTACCTGGACACGATAGCCGCCCAGATACACGCGGCCGGAGAGTCTGCCGCCACGGTGGTGCGCAGCGGCCTGCCTGCCCGCATCATCGTCGATGAAGCTGAGACAATCGGTGCGAGGCTGATCATCCTGGGCGCCAATGTCCGATCGAAGTTGGCCACGCTGTTGACCGGCAGCGTGGCCGACGAAGTGGTGCGATCGGCTACCTGCCCGGTCTTGCTGGTTCACCCAGAAGCCCGGGTCCAATTCGGCGGACTCCGGACGTTGCGCAGTTTTCACGCCGATTCCGCGCGGATGGGCGCACTGACGCGGCGCCATCTGGGTGTGCGGACGATCGAGGTTGCGCGCATCGTTGGCAGCGAGTCGCGAGCCCAGGATTTCGGGCCCGACTTCCGGCGTGGCGAACACCGTTTGGACCCGCTCGAGGACCAGCGATTCACGCGCGTGCTCGTGGCCACCCGGCGGGGCGCGGCGCTGCCGCCGATCGTTGTCTTTCAACTCGGGTTTGGCTACTACGTGGAGGATGGGCACCACCGCGTGGCCGCCGCGCGACTAAATGGACAGACCGAAATTGACGCGGACGTCACGGAGTTCGTGCCGGTCGAGCGCGAGGCTAGTGCACTATTCGTGGCGCGTTCAGCCTTCGAGCAGGCCACCGGCCTGGCGGACCTGGGCGCCGCTCGAGCGGAGAGCTACCCGATCCTGCAACGGACGATCGAGCGGTTCGGGCGCGACGAGCGACTCCCGGAGTTGCGGCACGCGGCACGGCGATGGGAGGGCCAGGTCTACCGACCGCTCTGGGCCGCGATCCGAGCTCGCCAGTTGAGCGCAGCGTTTCCGGGCGACCGGACGGCCGACAGTGTAGCCCGCGTCGCCGAGCTGCGGGAGCAGTGTGGCCTTGACTGGGAACAGGCGCTCGACGCGATCGCGCGATAATCGTCCGGCGCGTTTACTGAAGGTTACGGGGTGTGCAACCTACCTGGCTGAGTCTGCTGAGCAGGAGGTGTCCGATGTTCAAGCGCATTCTCGTCCCGCTCGATGGCACACCGCAGGCCAATGCCGCGTTGCTGGTCGCATCGACCGTGGCGAAGTCCACGGGCGCCGCAATGACGCTCCTGCGCGTGCTCCCCGCCACCGAGTCGTCCGGTGACCGCGCCGCCATCTTCAGCACACTCGAGAAGGTGGCTATCGAGCTCACCTGCGATGGTCTGCAAGTCGAGCCGGCCCTCCGCGAGGGTGAAATCGTTCCACAGATTCTCGAGCAGGCCCGCGCTCGATCCATCGATCTGATTGTGATGCGCTCGCACGGCCGCGTTGGCCTCGGGCGTGCGGTCTTGGGCAGCGTCACCGAACGGGTGCTTGCCGCCAGTGGGGTGCCAGTCCTGGTCGTACGGCCGGGCGGACGTCGCGTGCGGCACCTCCGCACGCTCCTTGTGCCGGTCGACGGATCACCAGGTGGCGCGGTGGCGCTCGGAACCGCGGTCGGACTGTCACAGGCGAGCGGGGCGTCGATCAAGCTCCTGCGGGTCGCCGTGCCCATCCCCGAACACGTGTACACCGACTATGACTACGCCGCCATCCCCGATTTCGACCCGGCGGCCTGGGACGAAGAGGCGCTCGCGAGTGCGGGCACGTATGTCGATGACATCGTCGCCCGGCTGCGCGGCGCTGGCGTGCCGGCTGAGGGGGTGGCGCGCATGGCGCCGGAGATTGCCAAAACAATCGTTTCCGTGGCGCAGGAAACGAGCGCCGACGTGATCGTCATGAGCACCCAGGCCCTGACCGGGGCGGCGCGGGCATTGCTCGGCAGTGTGGCGGATGCAGTTGTGCGCGGCGCGCACTGCCCGGTGTTGCTGCTCCGTCGCACTGAGATCGATCGCGAGACCGGCGCGCACCAGGAACCGCTCTTAACCAGAGTCTGGGCGAATACAGTTAGCTAATGCTCTGGGCAGCAAGCGCGTGCGTGTTTTGATCGTCGAGGACGAGCCGCTGGTGGCCCGGGCGGTGGAGCGGGCGCTGCTGCAAGCCGGGTATCAGACGGAGGTGGCATATGACGGGGCCGAGGGTCTGGTGCGCGCTCAGGCGGGTGCACACGATCTCATCGTCCTGGACGTTCTGTTGCCGGAAGTCGACGGCCTGACGGTATGCCGTGAGGTCCGTCAACAGAACATTCAGACGCCAATCTTGCTGCTCACAGCCCGGGATGCGGTCGCTGATCGGGTTCGAGGCCTGGATGCTGGCGCCGACGATTACGTGACCAAGCCGTTTGCAACGGAGGAGCTGCTGGCCCGCGTCCGCGCTCTCAGCCGTCGGAATGGCGGAAACCCGGCCGGCTCGTTGCGCGTGGCGGACCTGATACTTGATCGCGCGCGCCACGATGTGTGGCGCGGTGACCGCCAGATCGAGCTGACCCCCACTGAGTTCGAGCTCCTGGCGTACCTGATGCGCCACGCCGGTCAAGTGCTGAGCCGCCACCAGATCGCCGAGAATGTCTGGCACGACGCGACGAGCACGGGATCGAAAATGGTCGAGCTCTACATCCATTACCTTCGCAACAAGATCGATCGCCAGACGTCTCACCCGCTCGTGCGCACCGTGCGCGGCGTTGGCTACATGGTCGACGGTTGAGTCTTCAGGTTCACGCTGAGTGCTCGTGATCGCGCACATACGCTGGCGTCTGGTGGGCTGGTCGGTCCTGGTGCTCGGCGTGATCCTGCTGGTGCTGGGAGCCATCCTGTATGCCAGCCTGACGCGCAGCCTCATGGACGCGGCCGACAGCAGCCTGGAGACCAGCAGCCGCACGGCGCAGGTCGAGCTCGCCGAGGCGTCTGAGAGTGACCTGACGCGGGCCGGGTACCAGGGCGGCCTTTTCTTCTTGCTGCTCGGCGCAAACGGGACGGTCCTGGCTAACCCGCAACAGGTTGACGTCACCAGTTTCCAAGTCGCGCTCGCGGGCAACGCGACCGCGGGGTTCTCGACGGTCGATCTGCCCACCGACGAGGTCCGCATCTACGTGCGCGACTTGCCGCAGCCTGGCGCCAAATCCGCTACGTTGGTGGTCGGCCAGAGCCTGGCGTCCGAGCGCGAAGCCGAGCGACGGTTGGTCTTGATTCTGCTGCTGGGCGGCACCGTCGGGCTGGTGCTGTCGTTTGTCGGCGCGGCGTTTCTGGCCGACCGGGCGCTCGTGCCAATCCAGCAGGCGTTTCGTCGCCAGCAGGAGTTCGTGGCCGACGCGTCGCACGAGCTCCGCACGCCGCTCACGATTCTGCACTCGGCGATGGACCAACTCGACGCGCGTGCCGATCTGCCGCTGCGATCCAACCGAGAGCTGTTCGACGAGGCGCGTCTGGAGATCGGTCGCATGGAGCGGCTCACGCGCGATCTGCTCGAGCTCGCGCGCTCGGATCGAGCTGAGTTGCAGCTGGCGCTCGGAGACGTCGATCTTGGCGCACTGGCGAGCGAGCTCGCGCAACGTGTTGGGTTGGTCGCCCGCGAACGGGGAATCGCACTCGAGGTCCGCGTCGACGATCCGCCGCCGGTGGTTGACGGGGACCCGGATCGGCTCCAGCAGGTGGGATTGATTCTTCTCGATAACGCGCTTAAGCACACGCCGCCTGGCGGACTGGTGCGCTTGTTGGTCAGCCGAGACGGGGACGAGGGTGTCCTCCAGGTCGAGGACACCGGCGAGGGCATCCCCGATGAAAACCTGCTGCTCGTCTTCAATCGCTTCTATCGAGTCGATCGCGCCCGTTCGCGTGCAACTGGTGGTGCTGGGCTCGGCCTGCCGATCGCACAGGCTCTGGTGAGCGCGCATGGCGGCGACATTGCACTTGGCAATCGGCCTGGCGGAGGCACCCTGGCCACCGTCCGGCTGCCACTGGCGGTGGACGAGCAAGGCGCGAGCGATCAGCGCCCGACCAGATCCTTGACCAATGCGCGACACCCGTCGACGTAGCCGGTTTTAACACCGACTTAGCAGTTCTCGAAACGAACTCCAAGCCGCGGGTTCTAGTATTGCCGTCGATGGCCAGAAACCGTACCCACCGTGGCCTCGTGGCGCTCAGTGCCGCCACGATTGCCGTGGTCTACGCCGCAGGCTACATCCACACCCAGGCGGCCGACGCGGCCCTTGGCGCCACGGACACGGCGCCAACCGCGGCAGCGGCACCTTCGACCGCCCCGCCGACACCAAAACCTGCCGCGCAATCGACGGCCCGAACAACCCAAGCCTCAGGATCACCTGCCGGGCAGACGCCACCTCCGCCGGCCAAGGCGGCATTCAAGGATGGCACCTATACGGGCGTCGGCAATAGTCGCCGAGGGGGTGTGCAAGTCGCGGTGGCTGTCCAGAGCGGCCGCATTGCCTCGGTCAACATCACCCGCGTGAGCACCGAGTATCCGCCGACTGACATCGCTGCTTTACCGCGTGAGGTGGTCAGTCGCCAGAGCGCTCAGGTGGACTTCGTCAGTGGCGCAACGTTCAGTTCGCTGGCCTTCCGCGCAGCGGTGCAGCAGGCGCTCTCAAAAGCGCACGCATAGTCAGTCAGTCGCCTTCTGGCTTTGAGAGCCCGCGACGGGTAGGGTCGCGTCAACACCCCGCGGCTGTGCTGACGCCAGGATCAGCGGTGTTGGAGGCTCCTGGCTGGCACGCGCAGGGGAACAGCGCGACGGCTGTTGAGCTGCGCGATCCGGGCGCGGCGACGCTGCTGTGGCGTCATGGGCGGGGGGCGCCGAGCGAGCCAACGGTAGACCGCAAGCCACACATTGGCGGCCAGCACGCCCAGGAGCAGATACACCTGACCAGCACCGAGTAGCTGTGCGACGACGGCAACGCCGGCCGCGATGAGTCCGTACCAGACCTGCTCCGGCAGCCGGTTCGGCGAAGTTGGCGGGTCGGTCAGCATGAAGAACGCCAGAAACAGCGCCGCTTGCACGAACGGGGAACGGAACATCTCCGCCACACTGCTGGCATCGATCAGCGAAATCAGCGTGAGCGCGGCGAAATATGCTCCGAGAAAGCTCAGGACCACCGGAAACTTATTCAGCCGATCGCAGATGAACACGCCAGTGACCAGCAGCACGCCGACGAGGGGCCAGGGTGCGTTGCCGAGTGCGCCCCACCAACTCTGACCACTGCCGAACACGACGCTGCTCGCCAGCAGCGCCAGGGCGGCAGGGTTGAAGAAATGCTCGCGCCGGTTTCGGAGCACATGCTTGCCGACGCTGGCGAGGCCGCCGACCAGGGCCGTGATTGTGATTGGTTCCTGAGGTCCAAGAATACCGGCGACAATCAGGCCGGTGAGTAGCGCACTCGTGGGAACAACCCAGCGCTGGGTCCTCCAGTACGTGCACAACACGTCGACCGCGCAGGCGGCGAGAATTGCGCTTGCCAGGTGGGGCACCAGCCCGAGGACATCTTCGCCCGGCGCGGCGACCGCGAGCAGGATGACGAAGATGACCAGCACCTGCCCCTTTGGGGTGCGGAGGAAGCTCGGCCCACCACTGGAGGACGATCGGTCAAACTGGGCGGTATTCGCCGGCAGCACACCTCCGGCAGGTGTAGTCACCACGGCCAACTGCCGACCCACTCAGGATGTCCGTAACGCATGCAACTCAGCAAGCGTAGCCAGTGCAGCTTTGAACCCGTTTTGAGACTCGTTAAGCGCTTGTCAACATCTTCAGCTTCGCGGATGGCATAGTTGGCCTAGTTGTACTCAGATTGCGTCGCTAAAGGGCGTTCGCCGCGTCGGCGAAAGGCTGTCTTTTGCTCGGCGCCATTTACGTTCGGTCAGCCCACGTTTACCTGATCCGCAATGGTGCGCGGCGAGCATGACGCTGGGAAGTGGCCATGATGATGCACAACTCGGCACACCTGATCGCAACGATTGACGTGCGGCAGCTGGACTCCGTTCGTCTGGGGGTTCTCCGACTCATGTTCCCGGCGTTCGCCGCCGAAATGGAGCTCGGCCGGTACGTGCGTCACTTGTTGTCCAGCGGGCGCTACGGGACCGTGTACTTCGAGCCGCATCGCGACGTCGATGGCCGGCTCTCGCAGCACGTGTTCGACGTCTACGGGTCGGGCGCGTCGGACGCGTCGGCCGCGTCGTCCGGTGTCCTGCACGTTCAGGCTTGAGGAGGCTTTCGCAAACCATGTTGAGCAAGATTCTTGTCCCGCTGGATGGCTCAGAGCTGGCCGAGCGCGCGCTCGCGGACGCCACCGCGCTCTCGATTCCCACGGCCGCGCGGCTCATTCTGATGCGCGCGGTCGTTGCCCACACACTGCCAGGCGTCGATGCGCGGCCTGCGCAGGCGGACGCGATCGCGGAGGCTGACGGTTACCTGCGCGGAGTGGCCACGGACTTGCAGCGCCGCGGCTTCAGCTCCGAGATCGCCACGCCGTACGGACCGGCGGCTGACTGGATCCTGGAGGAGGCCAGCCTGCGACACGCCGACATGGTTGTCATGAGCACCCACAGCCGCTCCGGTCCGGCCCGCTGGCTTGTCGGCAGTGTCGCGGAGTCGGTGCTGGCCAGGGCAACTCTGCCAGTCCTGCTCGTGCGCGCCTGGCAGCCGCGCGAACGCGAACTCCTGCTGCAGGATCAGCCACGCCTGCTGGTGCCGCTCGACGGGTCGGTCTTCGCGGAGGCAGCCCTGCCCGCGGCGGCCGCGCTGGCCGAGGACGTGGGCGCTGAACTGGTGCTGACACGGGTGCAACGCACCCCGACGGGCGTCCTGACGGCGACCGACGCTCAGATCGTGGCTTACGTGGACCAGGAGGAGGCGGCCCTCGCGGCTGAAGCGACAGACTATCTGACGAGTATCGCGCGCAGGCTTGCCGCGCAGCGGCCTGATGCGCGGGTGAGCACGCGCGTGCAATTTGGCGATCCGGTCGTCGGTATTGCCGCCAGCGCCGCGGAGACCGGTGCCGCCCTGATCGTGATGGCCACCCATGGCCGCACCGGTCTGTCGCGTGCGGTCTTCGGCAGCGTGGCCGGGCGAGTTCTCGAACACGGCACAACCTCCCTGCTGCTGGTTCGTCCGCCCAGTCCGAAGCACGCACCTGCAGGAGTCAAACTCGAGCAAAGGAGCGCCCGGTGATGTTTTCGAAGATCCTCGTTCCCCTGGATGGCACCGCGGAGTCGAACATCGCGTTGCCGCCGGCACGCGCGCTGGCGCGAGCGACCGGTGCGCCGATCACCCTTCTGCGGGTCGTTCCGCGGCCATACACGCTCGCCGAGCGAACGGCGTTCGACGAAACGGCCCAGGCGCTCAACCGTGTCGCCGCGGAGCTGGCGTCCGGAGGCGTTGAGGTCGAGGCCCTCGTCCAGGGGGGTGACGTCGTCGACGAAATCCTGCAGGCCTGCCGTGAGCAGGCCGCCGACCTCGTCGTGATGCGCACTCACGGGCGGGCGGGTGTGAGTCGTGCGGTGCTCGGCAGCGTCACCCAACGCGTGGTGGCTGAGTGCGGCGTACCGGTGATGTTGCTGCGCCCAGGTGGTCGGCGGATCACGCACCTGCGCAAGTTGCTGGTGCCCATCGACGGTTCACCGGGCGGCGCCGTGGCGCTGGGTACCGCCGTTGGATTGGTCAAGGCCGCCGGCGCAACGATGCACCTGCTGGAGGTGGCGGTCCAGATCTCTGCCTCGGTGTATGCGGGCGAGATTTACGGAGGTATGGGCTACATCGATCCCGCCTGGGATGCGGATATCCTCGAGCGCGCCCGTGCCTACGTTGAAGCGATGGTCAAGCGGCTGCGTATATCCGGTTTCGCCGTCGACGGCGAAGCTCGCCAGGCGACCAATGTCGCCGACACGATCGTCGGCGTGGCAGCGGAGGTGGAGTCGGACCTGATCGTGATGAGCACCCAGGCACTGACTGGTCCCGCGAGAGCGTTGCTCGGCAGCGTCGCCGATGCGGTCGTTCGGCGGGCACACTGCCCAGTGCTGCTGGTTCATCGCGACGCAGCCGCGCCGGCCGCGCGGCCCGCTGCACCGGAAGAATCTGGCCAGGTGGCGCCGGAGGTGGCAGCGACTGCCGGCTGACCTACCTGCGGGGGTAGGCGAAAGACTACCCCCGCGGGTGTCGTCGCGGATGTGCCGCCGAAGGATACTTCAGCTATCGAAGCTCCGACGAACCCTCTCCCGCAACCTGAGCAGTCGGCCCAGATCCTAGCGCCGACACACGAGGGGCGTACGCCCGCTCTGGGCGGGCGAGTCCAGTCCAGGAACTTCGCTCGGGGCCCCGGGCGCGCGAGGTAGGGCGCACCCGGGGCCGCTGTCAAGTCCGTCGCAACCCGGCTATGGTTGAGAGAGAGGTCCACTCATGGCACCAACGGCGACCCTATTGCTCGAGCGGATCGAGGCACCCGTCCTCCGGCCCGTCGAAACGGCGGCTCGGCTGGCGTATCCCTTGTGCTACGTGGGCGACGCCAATCCGCACTTGACCGGTCAGCCGTGCGACGTGCTGGCGCGCGCGAGCACGTCCACCGGGGCCGACAGCTACGTCGTCGTGTTCGCCTGCGGCTGTCGCGAAGTCGTGCCAGGCTGGACCCTCAAGCCCAATACCGTACCGCGCTGATTTGCCAGCGTTCGCCGTGTGGGCTGGATGAGGGTAGCCGGGCGCCGCGAAATCGGCACGCTCCGGTAACCCAGGGCAAAGCCGGGCGCAACCTCCGGTGGGCACGGTGTGCGTACATCCACGTGAATGGATGAGACGGAGGCCTGTTCGTGAACGCCAATGAGCTCTGCACCGCGGACTGGCACCAGTACCTGCGCGAAATAGGCCAACACCCCTTGTTGGAAGCCGCCGAAGAACTCGAGCTGGCGCGTGCGATGGATGCCGGCCGAGACGCCGCACGAGTCGTCCGATCCGCGAAAGGCACGTTGTCGGAAGGGCGTCGTGCCGAGCTCGAGATGCGCATCGAAACCGGCCGGCGCGCACGCGAACGTCTGGTCGAGTCGAACCTGCGCCTGGTCGTATCGATCGCGGGGCGCTACACGGGTCGCGGAGTCAGCCTCCAGGACCTCATCCAGGAAGGCAACGTTGGACTTCAAGTGGGCATCGACAAATACGAGTGGCGCAAGGGCTTTCGCCTGAGCACCTATGTGTACTGGTGGATTCGGCAGGCCATGACGCGCGCCCTGGCCAACGGCAGCCGTTTCATTCGGCTGCCTGTTCACGCCGGCGACCTCCTGCGCCGTGCGGCGCTGCTGGAGCAACGGTTAGGGGAGGATCTGGATCGAACGCCCGCATTGGCCGAGCTGGCGGCGGAGCTCGGTATCCAGCCCGAGCGGCTGCACGCCATTCGCCTCGCCGCCTCAGCGCCGGCTTCGCTGGACAGGCCGGTTGCCGGCGACTCCGAACGCACGCGCGGCGAAATCGTTCCCGACGACCGGGCACTGACCACGATGCAATCAATCGGTGAGCACGACGAGCTAGCCAAAGAGGTCGCAGATGCGCTGCAGGGCCTGCCAGCGCGCGAGCGCGAGGTGTTGCGCCTGCGCTATGGACTGGGCGACGCGAATGCGGCAACCCTGGTCGAGATTGGCGCACGGCTCGGTGTGACGCGCGAGCGGGCCCGCCAGATCGAGAGTCAAGCGTTACGCAAACTACGCGGCGACCGCCGTCTCCGCCGCGCGCTCGCGGAGCTCCAGACCGCGTAAGGCCCAGGCCCTGTTTACTTCCGATTAACCGACGGCAACTCGGGCAGCCCCGTGCGTCGGCGAGTCTGTGCCGGCGAGGCTCCCGTGTATGAACCCGATCCCAACACCAACATTGACGAACTCTCGAACGTTGCGTTTGAAATTGACGACTACGAGCCAGCGACCGGCGTGGGCTGGAGCCTCCTGGTGCAGGGTGTGGGGGTCGATTCGACCAGCGCCGTGGATGACGTCTCCTGGACGGCACGCGGGGCATCACCCCACGCGTTGGCCCCGGGCGTACGCATCCACCGGTTGGCCATCCGTCCGACGCAGCTCACTGGCCGTCGGTTCACCGCCAGCGGCTGAGTCCGCTGAAGCGGGGGCACCAACGGTGAACCTGAACCGGCTGGGTCGGCCCCTGGAAGTGGCTGACGCGCTCCGCCAATTGGTCGACGCGCGCTACACCCCGGTCCCGCGGATGTGATCTGACAGGCCCATCCCCTGGGGTGGGAAGCGACTACCCGTTGGGGCGTGGCCCTTGCTCAAGGTCTGGCGCAATCCTGTAGTCAATCAGCACGAAACGGAGATGCGTCATGTCGGAATCATCCGCTGGAGATGCAGTTGCGGCAAACACTCCCCTCATGGAGGGGTTGTACGGCCTGCCAGTCGAAATCAGCCCAACCTATGCGCGGGCATCCGGTACGGTCGAGTGGCTCCTCGAGGCGGTGGAGCGGCACGCCAGGGCCGAGCAAGACGCCCTGGACGAGTACGCCTTCGTGGCTGACGCGAGCGCTGACCCGGTGATCGCCCTGGTGATGCGGCTCATCCTGGAGGACGAGGAGCGGCACCACGGGCTCTTGCGCCGAATCGAGGCCACGTTGCGTGACGCGCTGAACTGGACGCACTCGCCATCGGCCTTGCCTGTCAGTTCGGTTCCCCAGCAACCGGTGGCGCGCGATCTTGTCGCGCTCACGCGTGGTCTCGTTCAGGAGGAGCTCACCGGGGCGCGGATGATGCGCAACCTGGCGCAGCAGGAAAAGGGCATCGACGCGGGACTGCACAGCCTGCTGCTCGAGATGATGGCGATGGACTCTGAAAAACACGCGCGGCTGCTGCAGTTCGTCCAGCACCGCCTCGAGCAGCGCGCGCGCACCACCGATGGCCCATCGGACTGATGTGCACATCGCAAGCGCGGGATGGAAGCGCGCACCTGAACAGGAGGTAGCGGTCTAGCGGTCCATGCCCGATCGAGCTCCGCGCGTGATACTTCCAGCACTGAGCGCCTGCTCGTCGTTCTGTCGCCGATTGGTGAAGCGATCGGGTTCGCGCCCTTGCCAGCGTTGTTCTTCCGTGTGCTGATCCTCTTTGTCGTCACTTACCTCGGGCTGGTCCAGCTCTTCAAGCAACGCTGCTACGCCGCGAGCGGCTGGCACTGACTTCGGGCGTGGGCGCCTGGTCCGCCGCCTTCGGGGCGGGCCGAATGAGCACTACCGGCACGTCGCCCAATTGCATGAACTTGCCAGCCACGCTGCCCAGGAGCGCGCGCATCACCCCGCCCCGACCGTGGGTAGCCATGACCACCAGCGTCGCGTCGTACTTGGCCACGGCCTCCTCGATCCCGTACGCGGCTTCGCCAAGGCGCACATCCGTTTTGATAGGCAAATCGGGATGGTGCTCTGCGACCCGATCCAGCGCCCGTGGGAGGTACTCCAGCATGGCGTGGATGGCGGTGGGGTGGTCTTCCACCCTGACCAGGATCAGCCTGCCGCCGAGTTCTTCAGCCAGGCGAGCGGCGGGCTCGAGCGCTGACTCGGCGAACGCGGAGCCGTCCAACGGCACGATCAGCTTCGGCTGGTTCTCAAGGAGCGGGTCATCCAACAGTGGCTGCCCGGCGCGTTGCACCAGCACTGGGACCGAACTGGAGGCCACCACCGTTTCGGCCACGCTGCCCAGTACCCACCGGCCAGGTCCGGTACGGCCGTGGGTGGCCATAACGATGAGATCGGCCTGGCGTGTCCGGGCTGACTCCGCCACGCACTCGGCGGCGTGGCCATAGCGGACCACTGTCTCGCACGCGAGCCCCCGCTCGCGCAACTTCCTGGCAACCTGCTCGAGGTACGATTCTGCTGCGTGAATGGCGCCGAGCTGCCGCTCACGTGGGTCCACTCCAGCCAGCGTGTGTGAAGTGACCGCGCGCACCAGCAACAGCTGGGCTTCGGTTCGGACCGCCAGCGCGGTCGCGTACGTCAGCGCCCGTTCCGCGAGTTCCGAGCCGTCGAGCGGCACGAGGATCTTGTTCAACATGACACAACTACGCTCCTTTCCCGATGTGGATCTCGCGCCGCTGCCACGGCGCAATGAACAGGGCCTGGTCGAGGGCCGCCTGGCGTTCGGCCGGAACACGATTGCCAACTCGCGCGAGCAGCAGGTTGCTGGCGTGCATCGCAACATTCGGCTCGCTGGTGTGCATCTCGCGGAATCCGGCGGGGAGCAGGAGCTTGCGCAGCAGGTCGCCGTAACCACTCGCGTCCAACCCGGTAGTCTGCAGATCCCAGTGCCAGTCCGGCCCCATGGCCAGCAGGATCAGGTGCTCAACCCAGGGCGCCTGCATGCAGAAGTCAAGCAGCCCGCGCGCGACCCCCAGCTGGCGCCAGTCGCGGCTCGTCTCGATGCTCAACTCATAGACGCCGGTCAGGTCTCGCCACCAATCGACGCCAGTGGACAACACCAGGTCGCCGACGATGGCTCCGGCTTCGGTGTGCGCGATGGCGACCGAGCCGTGACCGGTCTGGGCAACGCGCAGGAGGACCGCGTGCTCGCGCTCCGGCCGTCGAGTAAACGCTGCCAGCCCAGGGTCAGGTTGCATGCGCTCGAGCAGCGAAGGCGGGCACAGGTCGCGCAGCAGGAGCTGCCCATACGGCGTGTCGAGGCCTGCGACGCGTGTCACTGGCCCCTCGCCGCCCACCGCCAGGACGACGTCCGGCAGCTTCGGCGGGGCGGCTTCGACCCGATACGCCGGATGAGCATGGCGAACCAGCGCCGGCAGGGCCAATTGCCGAAGCGATTCGGCTCGACCGCGATTGGTTTGCTCGATCTCTACTCGGCGCGGCATAGCTGGCGCAGGCTCATCGAGCAGCAGCTCCGGTAGCGGCCAGAATCCAGCCTGGCGAGCCGGCTCCGCCCAGCGTGCCGTCCAATCGGCGGGAATCCGTTCGAGCAACCGCCGGCCGGTCATCTCGGACCACACGGCGGCCCAGCTGCGTGGCACGACGCGCGCCCAGTCGTAGCCCCCGCCGCCCAATGCCACCCACCGGCCCCGCGCATGGCGGTGTGCCAACTCGTGGACCAGGTGCGCCTGGGCAGCCAATGCCCGCGTTGACAGGCGCAAGTCGCTAAGCGGATCCCAGGCATGCGAGTCGCAGCCGTGTTGGGAGACGATCAGGTCAGGCGCAAACCATTCGGCGATGGCGGGCAGGAGGAGCTCAAGCGCTTCGAGCCACGAGCCGTCCTCGGTGAACGGCTCGACCGGCAAGTTCAGGCTGTAGCCGCGGCCGAGGCCCTCGCCAAGCTCGTGCAGGTCACCGGTGCCCGGAAAGAGATGTCGACCGGTCTCATGGATCGAGAACGTCAGGACCCGCGGTTCGTCATAGAAAGCGGCCTGGACGCCGTCGCCATGGTGGGCATCAAAGTCGAGATAGAGCACGCGCGCCTCGCGTTGCCGCAGCGCGGCAGCAATGGCGATGGCCGCGTCGTTGTAAATGCAGAATCCGGAGGCGCGATCACGCGCGGCATGGTGCAAGCCGCCAGCCGGATGGAAGGCGTGCTCGAACGTGCCGTCAAGCACCCCGCCAACCGCGTGCAGAGTCCCGCCGGCAACCAGAGCGGCCGCGCCATGCATGCCGACAAACGCAGGCGAATCGCCAGGGCCAAGGCCCCAGCGGGAAAGCTCCGGCGCTAGCAGCGGGTCGTCGGCGAAGGCATCCAGGCTCTGCACCGCGGCGACGTAGCGGGGCGTGTGGATGAGCCCAAGTTCATCGAGACTGGCGGACGGAGCGTGTAGCTGCTGATCGGTGGTAGGTTCGATGCCGAGACTGGCAAAGAGGTCCACCGAGGTGCGCATGCGCTCCGGGCGGAGCGGGTGCTCGGCGCCGAAGTCGTACGCTTCGTACTCCGGTCGGTAGACCAGTCGGGCGTCGCACCTCCGCTCAGACATCGGCCGCCCGCGACTCCAGGCTGTCGGGCTGGTCGACGTCGATACCCGCCTCGCGCAAGGCCGTCACAAACGGCGCGGCGACGATCGTGCCGATGCGCACCACCACCTGGCGAGTGCGCTCCTGGCCGCTGGCCGGCAGCAGCACCAGGCTGGTAATCGGCACCTGCCGGTCGCACGCCAGCGCGGTTATCCTGGCCAGCTGCCGGGGCGGATCGTTCAGGCACACCTCCAACCGAGTGCTCGGACCCTCGCCGCCGAGCAGGCGGGCCAGGACCGCGAACAGGTCACTCTGGGTGACGATCCCGGCCGGTGTCGAGCTTCCATTTTCGACCACCGGCAAGGCGCCGATCTGGTTGTCGAGCATCAGCTGGGCGGCGACTTCGATCGGCGTATCGGGGGCGACGCAGATGACGTCGGCGCGCATCACCTCGCCGACGGTGGCCCCTTCAGCGCTCGCCGTCACATCCCGGTCGGAGACGATGCCTACCAGGCGGTCTCGTAAGAGCACCGGCAGGTGGCGGAAGCGCCCTTCGCGCATGCGGAGCGCAGCGGAACGCACGGAGCGCGAGGGCTCCGTGGTTACCACTGCGCGAGTCATCACCGATTCGACGAGCATCGCTGTTCGGGCTGGTTTAGCTCCCCACGCCAGGGGATAGGTCGTCGTCACGTTCGATCTCGATCGTGCAGTCCGTCGCCAGCGCGGCAATGGCGCCGATGGCCGCGAGCGCCGGGGCGAGCGCCGCGCCGACCACACCAAAGGTGAGCGGGAACTCGGCGATCGTGTGCCCGTCCTGCTTGATCGTGATGCGCCGGACATTCCCCTCATGGATCACGTTCTTGATGGTGGCGAGCAACTCACTGCCGGTCGCTCTGACTGAATGAACCTTCGACTCCGGCTCTTGTACCTGCATCATGACTACTCCTGACTAAGACGATTCGCCCTGGTATTGCGGGCGTGACCTGAGTCTGGCGCGACCAGGTGAACGGTCACGTTGCGCAAGGTCACGGTGCGCCACGGTCCGCGAGCTTTCAGCCCGGAGCCAACGCGGCGCTCGTCGCGCTGTCGCGGATGGGCTCCTCGGCCGGGCGCGGCTCGGGCGGGCGGACCAGGATCACCGGGCTCGCACCCAGATGGAGGACCTCGCCGGCGACGCTGCCCAGGAGTGTGCGGACCAGGCCGGTTCGTCCGTGTGTGGCCATCACCACCGCCGCGGCGCCGTGCTCGCGCGCCACTTCGCCGATCTCGACCGCGGGCTTGCCCTGTCGCACGGTTGCTTCCGCGCTCAGCCCGCTCGCTGTGAGCGATCCCAGGATGGCCTCCAGATACGCCTTCGCCTCGCTTTCGAGGCGAGCGTGGTCGGAGCCCACGTAGGTCCCGATGGCGCCACCCTGCTCGGCCACCAGCTGGCCGGGGGTCGGTATGACGCCCACCAGCACGATGTGTCCGCCCAGCGCCTTCGCCAGGCCACGGCCGAGCGGCACGGCGGCCTCCGCCAGGGACGAGCCGTCCAGCGGCACGATCAGCTCCGGTCGCGGCGCGTCCAGGCGCTCGATCCGGCGCACACCCTCCGTCGCGCGGACGAGCAAGACTGGCACGCCTGCCTGCGCTACGACGGCCTCGGCGACGCTGCCATGCAGCCAGCGATTCGGCCCGGAGCGATCGTGCGTCGCCATCACAATGAGATCGGCCTTGCGCATGCCGACCTCTTCGGCGATCCACGCCGCGGGGGAGCCGCCGAAGGGAACACCCGTCTGCACGACAAATCCTCGCGCCACGACCGCCGCTGCTTGCGTACTGAGATAGGCCTCTGCCTCCGCGATCACGCGCTGGTACTCGCTGCTCCGGTCGCCGACGCCCACGGGCATGTGCGTTGCACGCACCAACGTCAGGCTGGCGCCGGTCCGAGCCGCCAGCGCGCTCGCGTAGGGGAGAGCGGTCTCGCCAACAAACGACCCATCGAGGGGAACCAGGATATTCTGGAACATGGCAGCGTCTTCCTTCAGGGCGAAAGTAGACGGCTGCCGTTGCGACGCAGGTGGCCGCCGGTCAACAGCAGGTAAATAACATCGGCGCTGCCTACCCCGACGGGTTGGATCCAAAACCACCCCGCCAGGCGTGGTCGTAGCCTGCCGAACCGCGCATGCTGCGGTGAAGTAAGTCTTTCTTGAGTTGTCTGGAGGTTGTCCGTGACCACCACTGCGCCGCTTGCAACCACAAATCCCTGGCTCCACCCGTTGGCGGAGGGGAATCCGCCGCCACTGTCGGAGCGGCTCATCCGCGCCCTGGAGGCGCATCAGGCGGCCGAAGCGGCCGACGTCGCGAGTTGCCTCCAGGTGGCGCAACGCCTGGGCGATCCAGTTGCTGACCTGCTGGTTGGCATGATCGTCGAGGACGAGCAGCGCCACGACGCGCTGCTGCGGTCCATGATCCGTCGACTCCACGAGGAAGTGGAGTTCGTGGCTGCGCCCGATGCGGTGCCGGTACTGACCGAGCCGGGATTGGGGACGGCGGAAACCGCCGCCGACATCGCTGCCAGTATTCGCGGGCTCATGCGGAACGAGCACGAGGGCTCACGCCATTTGCGCCATCTGGCGCGCCAGGAGCCGACGCTCTACGGTGGGCTGTATCCGCTGTTGCTCGAAACCATCGCCCGCGATTCCGAAAAGCACGCGACGATCCTGCGCTATCTACTGCACGAGATCGAGGGGCGCACTGGATGAGCCCGGCAGCCGCCTACCCCGCGGAATTGGAGGCGGACGTCGCCCTGCGGGACGGCTCGATAGCGCACATCCGACCCATCCGCGCGGAAGACGAGGCGCATTTGCTCGCGTTCCTGCGCGGGTTATCCGATGACGACCGCCGGATGCGGTTCTTCTCGCTCGGCAACGACCTGTCGCGGACGGCACACGACGAGGCCGACGTCGACTACGTGCACTCACTGGGCCTGCTCGCGACGGTCGGCTCGCCCGAGCGGATCGTCGGACACGCGCTGTACGCGCCGTCGGGCGAGCCCAGCGAGGGCCGCGCTGAGGTGGCCTTTGCCATCGCCGCCGAGTACCAGGGTCGCGGTCTGGCCACCATCCTGCTCGGCCAACTGGCCGACGCCGCGGCGGCCAACGGTATCGACACGTTCGAAGCGGTGGTCATGACGGAAAACCGCCGCATGCTGGATGTCCTCCGCGAGTCCGGGTTCCCCCTCAAGACTCGCTACGAGTGGCACAACGTCGAGGCGAGTTTTCCGACGTCACTTACGCCGCAAGCGGTGGCGCGGTTCGAGCAGCGGGAAGAGCTTGCCGCGGCGAGTGCCCTGCGGCGGGTGTTGTACCCCCGCTCTGTCGCGGTCATCGGTGCTTCCGAGAAGCCGGCTGCGGTCGGATTCGCGGTCCTCCGCAACTTGCTGGCAGCCGCGTTTCCCGGTCCGATCTATCCGATCAACCCGTCTGCCCCGACCATCCAGTCACTCCCCGCCTTCGCGAGCGTGGCAGATGCCCCGGGCCCAGTCGATCTCGCCTTGATCGCCGTACCCTCGAAGCACGTGCTGGATGTGGCTGAGCAATGCGGGCGCAAAGGCGTGCACGCGCTCATCGTGCTGACCGCTGGGTTCGCGGAGGTTGGTCCGGAGGGCCAGCACCGCCAGGCGGAGCTTCTCCGCATCTGCCGTGCCTACGGGATGCGCCTGATTGGGCCGAATTGCATCGGCGCGATCAACACCGACCCGGCGGCGCCGCTGAATGCGACCTTCGGGCCGCTCATGCCCCCGCCCGGGCGGATCGGCATGGCCACCCAGAGCGGCGCCCTCGGTCTGGCCGCGATCGACTTCACCGCGGCCCGCGGCCTCGGCTTCTCGAGTCTGGTGTCGATGGGCAACAAGGCCGACATTTCAGGCAACGACCTCCTCGGCTACTGGCACTCCGATCCGCGGACCGACGTTATCCTGCTGTACCTGGAATCGTTCGGCAACCCGCGCAAGTTCGCGCGCTTTGCTCGCGCCATCGGCCGCTCGAAACCGATCGTCGCCTTGAAGTCCGGCCGATCGACGGTCGGCGCGCGGGCCACCGCCTCGCACACCGGCGCCCTGCTGTCAGCTTCCGACGTGACGGTGGACGCACTGTTCCATCAAGCAGGTGTCATTCGCACCGACACACTCGATGAGATGCTGGATGTCGCGGACCTGCTGGTCCACCAGCCGCTGCCGGCCGGCCGTCGGGTAGCGATCGTGACCAACGTCGGCGGGCCAGCGGTGATGTGCGCGGACACCTGCGAGGCGCACGGGCTGGAGCTGCCGCCGCTGTCCGCGGCCACACAAACCAGGCTCCGAGAGCTCCTGCCGGTTGAAGCTGCCGTGACGAACCCGGTGGACATGCTGGCCGCGGCCACGGCGGACCAGTATGCACAGGCCATCCGCGTGGTCGCTGACGATCCCAGCGTCG
>Ga0209166_10001519_pt1 | contig 19119 bp, 12 predicted proteins | sample Coa_R1_3_FD_187151 | JGI IMG/M metagenome (GOLD analysis project Ga0209166, IMG submission 187151) | Surface soil microbial communities from Centralia Pennsylvania, which are recovering from an underground coalmine fire - Coalmine... | ecosystem: Environmental > Terrestrial > Soil >... | reverse complement strand
CGGGTTCCAATGCGAATTAAATGAGGACGGCACGCACCCTGACGACACGAAGAATATTGTTTTTCAAGGGCGGGGCATTTGGGTTTATTCGTTTCTCTACAATCATTTCGGCATGAGCCCCGGGCACCTGGAGGTCGCGCGCCAGGCTGTGGAGTTGATCATGAAATCCGCGCCATCCGGGAAGGATGAAATGTGGCCGGCCAAGATTTCCCGGGAGGGTCGGCCGCTCGGGCTCCGGTCTGCAACCATCGGAGGCGATATCTCCATTGCGGAGGGACTCGGCGAATACTCCAAGGCTACGGGCGAGAACCAATATTGGGACATGGCGAAAAAAATTGTGCTGAAGTGCGTGAGGGCGTATGGCCGCCCCGATTACTCCCCCGATGTCGTGGCCCAATACGGAGGGCCGCCACCCATCAAATTTCCGGGAGCGCGGACGCAGGGCGCCGCCATGATTTTAATCGGTGCAGTAAATTCGATGCTGGAAATGCGCCAGGATGCGGAGCTCGAAGGGATCATGGGGGATTGTGTCCGGGCGATCATTGAGAAGCACTTTAACCCCGAATTCCGGCTAAACAACGAGTTGTTGAACCATGACTACTCGCGCCCTGATAATGACCTGGCGCAGTTTGTTTATCCCGGACATTGCATTGAGACTTTTGCGCTGCTTTTGCTCGAAGCCTTGCGAAACAAAAATCGGGCGCTGTTTCAGACGGCCGCCGAGAGATTCCGGCGCCACGCGGAGGTTGCCCTGGACGAAGTTTACGGCGGAGCTTTCCGCTGCCTGAACAACGTGGACGCAAACCAATGGGTGCTGAACAAAGCGTTGTGGGTTCAGGAGGAGTTGTTGAACGCCTGCCTGTTTGTCATCGAGACTACGGGTGCGGAGTGGGCCAGGCAGCTCTATGGCAAAATCTATGACTATGTCCACTCCAGGTATTATCTTAAACGATTGGGGTACACGTTTTGGATCAGCGGCGGAGATCGGAAGGTGACCGTGCAGCCAAACCTCACGCGAGTTGAGCACTACCATCACGCGCGACACTTGATGTACGCTCTGCTGGGTCTCGATCGCATGATCCGGCGCGACGACAGGGCGGTGATGCGCGCGTCTTGACAGCCTTTACCACTAAAATTAGACTATTGACTGCTGGTTTTGCATATTGAATGGTAAGTGAGCGGGCCGGATTACTTATAACGGACTTACAATAGAGCCAGCTGTGTGCAATCCTGATATCCATCTGGAGCAAAGATCGCCATCGCGGCCGGGCGCCGTGGTGGAGGGGGTAAACAAATGACTCTGGCACTTTTGAGTGGTTCGCCTGTCCGAACGCGTCCCTTCTCTCCCTGGCCCGATTATGACCGCGCCGAAGAAGAGGCGCTGCTAAGTGTGCTGCACAGCCGTGAGTGGGGAGGCTACCACCCTGCCGTCCTTGAATTGGAGCGGGCCTTTGCCGAGATGCATCAGGTGCCCCACGCCGTGGCCTGCGCAAACGGGACCATTGCGCTTGAAGTGGCTTTGCGCGCGGCGGGGATCGGCCTGGGTGATGAAGTGATCGTCCCTCCATTTACTTTTGTCGCCTCGGCCAGCGCCGTGTTGCTCTGCCAGGCCGTGCCGGTTTTTGCGGATATCGATCCGGCCACTTTAAATCTTTCACCGGCCGCGGCTGAGGCGGCCATCACGCCGCGAACCCGCGCCATTATTGCCGTACACTTTGGCGGGCATCCGGCGGATATGACCGCCTTCCATGACATCGCGCAGCGGCACGATCTGAAGCTGATTGAGGACGCCGCGCACGCGCATGGCGCGCGCTGGCTGGACAAACCCGTCGGCGGCTGGGGCGATGCCGGCACGTTCAGTTTTCAAGGCTTCAAGCTGATGACTGCGGGCGAGGGCGGCATGATCGTGACGCGTTCCGCCGAAATCGCGGCATATTGCTGGAGCTATTGCAACCAGGGCCGGCGGCGGGGCGGCGGCTGGTTTGAGCACGTGCGTCTGGGGACAAACTATCGTATCACCGGGTTTCAGGCGGCGGTGCTGGGGGCGCAACTCATCAAGCTCTCGCGCCACACTGAAACTCGCGCCGCCAATGTAGCCTACTTCCGCAAGCGTCTTCACGAATTTTCTGGTTTGGCTTCTGCCGCGGATGACCCGCGGGCCAGCCACAATCCTCACTACCTTTTGACGCTGCGATACCACCCCGAGCACTTTGAGGGAATCTCCCGCGATCGCGCCGTGGAGGCATTGCAGGCTGAAGGCATCCCGGTGAAGCGCACCTATCCTTATCCTCTTTACCGTAACCCGCTTTTCCGCAAGGAGAGCGGCCTGCTGGCCCGTTATACCGACTGGCGCCCTTCGCAGGACTACGCGACTCTGAACCTGCCCGAGTCGGAGCGCGTCTGCCGCGATGGAATCTGGCTTAACCATCAGGTGTTTCTCGGTGATGAGAAAGATGTGGACGATATCATCCTCGCCGTGGAAAAACTTCAGCGCCACGCGGGTTCATTGCATGCGGCGAAGGGCGCTGCCCTCATGGAGTCCAAATAAGGATGAGAAGGCAAGCATGGAGGGCGGCCCTCCTTTTCCTGTTCGCCGGGGCGCCGCTTGTCGCCGCACAGGAATCTCCGCCGCCCGCCAGGACAGCCTGGACATTCCGTGCGGATTTTGCCCACGGCCTTACTGGCTGGATGAGTTTTCCGCTGGCACAGGATATCGGTTTCGATCCGTCGCTTTTCACCGAACAACAAGATGGTCAGACGGTCCTGGTTCGGCAAGTCGAAGTACTTGGGAAAAAGCGAGTCTGGTTGGGGGTAATCCGTCCAATCGATTTCACGGCGGGACCACGGGCGGGATTCCGATTCACTTACGCCCTCCGGTTCTCGGGCCAGCTCGCAAGCATGCAGATCATATTGGCGGGCTCGAACGGCCATCGCTATTCGGCGTCACTGCCGCGCACCCCCGGAACCCATTCCATGGAAATTACAGGCAGCCAACTCGGCTTGCCTCCCGCGGGAATCGCCGTTCAGGCCGTTGTCCTGTTGGGCCGTATTGAAGGACCGACACCCAGCGCGCAGGTGCAGTTGACGATTCGAAATTTTGAGCTTCGCGCGGAGCGGCGTCCCGAAGTGGCCATCTCTTTCCCAGTTCTCAATCGGTCTGAAGTGGATCCGGACGTTGTGTCGAGTCAGGTGGTTGGCCCCGGCTCAAGTCTCCAGGTCCGGGTCGAGGATCAAAAAACTGGAGCGCGAGCCGACCTTGATGACCCAATGGGCCAACTCGTGAAATCTGTGCCCGTGCCCTCTAAGCAGCCGGTTTCTATTTCGCTCGGCCCGAATCCCGCCCCGGGACTCTGGACAGCAAACATCACCAGCGGAACCGCCAAAACAGCTTTCCATTTTCTCGTGATGGGAGCGGTTCCGCCTCATCCGCGCATTTTGCTGCGTGAAAAGCGGCTGGCCGAGTTGCGGCAATCGCCCCAGTACGCGCGGCTGCGGGAACAGATTCACCGCCAGGCCCAGTCGATGGCTGCCGCGATCGCATATAACGCGGATGCAGGAAACAACATCGCCCAACTGCCCGGCGGCACGGGCCTGCACGCCGGCTTCGTTGGTGAGCTCAAAGCGTACTTTAAGCTGCTCGAATCGTACGCGAACGCCATTTCTTACAACGCTCTGGACTATTCTCTGAATGGAAATGAGACTTCGCTGGAAGCCGCGCGCCGCGGCCTCGTGGCAGTGGCGAAGTGGAAGACCTGGACGCCTCCGCGCTTCACCTCCCACGGCCTGCACACTTACTATGAGGTCGGCGTATTTTCCCAGCGCGTGGCCTTCGGTTACGATTTGATTGCACCCCAGCTCTCGACTGCTGAGAAGAGGGAAATCGCCGACGCTTTCTGGCGGCAAATCATTGCGCCCACCGTCGACGAATATTTTCTCTACGATCGCATGCCGCTCGCGGCCAGCAACTGGATGGCGAATTCGCTCGGTGGAGCGATTGCCGCCGCGGTGGCGGTTGAGGGTGACACGCCAGGATGGCCAACGCGCGAAGGTGTGGCGCTGGCGGAACTGGTGGCCGCCTATGAGCGCCTCCAAAAGGGACTGTTCCCGGGCGATGGCAGCGAAGCCGAGCCGGCGGGCTATGAGAATTTTGCCATGGAAGGTTTGTCGTGGAGCGCGGCGGCCCTTGACGGGTTGGGCATCCACCCGCGCGGCACGGCGCGCATGTGGGAAGGCTTTTGGTGGCCGTATTACGCCATGGTGAATCCCAGCCTGGTTTTGGATACGGGAGATTTTGACGGCCGGCTTGAAAAGCTTCCCGGGTTTGCGATGGGCGCCGAGCACGCGGGCATTCCCGCGCTGCGCGATTTCTACGACCGCAGCAAGACTTATCTCGAGCTTTCTGCCCAGCCTGACATCGGGCACACCGGGCGTGCGCTCGAACAAGCGTCCGGGCCGCTCGACTTGATGTGTTGCTCCCAGCCGCCGGCCAGATATTCTCAACCTCCGCCCTCGCGAATTTTTCCCTTGCGGGGTAGCGCCGTGCTGCGCAGCGGCTGGGGCAAGGATGCCACGGTGATTTCGTTGCGAACGGGGCCGTGGTTCAATCACGAGCACCACGATCAAGGCAGTTTTCAGGCGGCGGCGTTCGGACAAAAACTGATCTCGGAAGCCGGCTACTCGTCCTATTACGATGACCCCAATTATCCGATTTACTTCACGCAAGCCTCGGGCCACAACACCGTTCTCCTGGACGGCGACCCTTTCAGCCAGACAGCCTACAATGGTGATTTCTGGACCGCCTTCGCGGACCATCCGCAAATCTCAGGTCATCTTCTTTCGCCTTCTTTCGATTATCTTGCCGCCGATCTAAAGTCGGCTTACGCGGGCGATGTGTCGGGTTACGATCGCGACTTTGTATTCATCAAACCGGATGTTCTGGTGGTGCGTGACCGCATCAGCGCTCCCCAGGCGCACGTTTACACTTGGCTGCTGCACGCGCCAGCCGCAGCGGAGGTGAGCGCGACGGGCGAGCGCGCCGCCATCGAAATGCCCGGCGCCTCGGCCTCAATAGTGGCCGAGGGCGCGGCCGGTCCGTGGAAAATTAAAGCCACACCGATTTCGATTATCAAGTTTGACGATGTTGACCATGGGGTGATTCACACGCCGCGCGAATTTTATCTGGAATCGGCACGCGAGCGGGCGGGCAGTTTCCTTGTGGGAATGAGGTTCGCACCGGGCGCACCGGGCGAATCGAAAGCGGCCATTCATGCGCTGAAGACCGCGACGGGCGAGGGAATAGTGGCGGAGGGCGATGCACCTTTGGGCGTTCTTTTCAAAACGCGGTCTGGCGCCCTCGAATTAAAAACTTTTTCGACGGATGGCGACGTGCTGGCCGTCCGAGGTGTGGGAGAGCAGGCGAGCCTTCTTGCTGTGGGCGCCCGCATGATAGAGGAAGGCGGCAAGACCGTGTTTCGCTCGAAAGCTCCGGTAAGCGTTGCGTGGCAAAGAAAACAGGCGGGAATTGACCTGAGTATCGACGCGCCTTCGGAAACAGAAATCGAAATCGCTGCCGCAAAGTCTCCCGCCGAAGTTCGCGTGGACAGCGCAGCCGCCCATTTCGAGTTTCGATCCGGCATGACTATTCTTCAGGGAATCGCGAAGGGGGCGCACCGTGTCGAAATCGGTTATTGAGCCGCTCTTTGAGAGGGCGGCAGAGTGGAATTTATTTGACGCCAACGCGCGCGTGGGACCCTCAGGCATTCAGGGCGAACTGGCGCTTGAAACGCCGGGGCTGCTGGAAGAAATGGATCGATTTGGGATTCGGGAAGCGCTGGTATCGCATTGGACGGCGGAAGAGTATGACGCGGACATTGGTAATTCCGCGCTCCAAAAAGATCTCAGTCCCCGCCTCACGCCCGTCTGGGCGGCTCTGCCTGACCGGAAGTCCGTGGACGCGCTCGCCGCGCGCAATCCTCGTGCGGTGCGATTGACCCCGGGAGTGGCGCAACACAATTTCTCACTTTCCGCATGGTGCGCCGGCGGACTCTTCGAGTATCTTGAGGAATTCTCGGTGATCACCATGATTTCGCGCGCGGATATTGGTTGGGATCAGGTTGTCGGATTGCTCGAGAGCCATCCCCGTCTCACTCTGGTTTTGCTCGACGTAGGCTATCGCGCAGACCGCTTTTTAATTCCACTGGTCGAGCGGTTTCCCCGGCTGTACTTTGACAGCGCCACGTATCTCGCGCACCGGCAACTCGAAGCATGGGTGGACCAAAAAGGTCCGGAGCGCGTTTTGTTCGGCACACGATTGCCCCTCTACACACCGGCTTCGGCGCTGGGAGTTCTGGCGAGCGCGCGCATTTCGTCACAAGCTCGCGTGGCCATCGCGGGAGACAATCTGCGCCGGCTGCTGTCTTCGTGCCGAAACCAGTCGCGGGAGGTGAGCCAGTGAGATCGCCGATTCCCGTGGTGGATTGCCACGGCCACCTGGGGACACATGTGGATTTTCCTGCGTATAAGGCGGACCCGGAATCCATGCTCGCCGTGATGGATCATTTGAACATTGAGCGCCTCGCAGTGACCTCCACGCTCGCGTGTTACAACGATTGCCCGCGGGGCAATGCGGAAGTGGACGCCCTGTTGAAGCAATATCCCACGCGGTTCCTCGGGTACGTCACCGTAAATCCCAACCCGCCGGGGCGGGCCCTGGAGGAACTGGCGCGCTGGGCGCATTTTCACAATCCTCCGCTCATTAAATTGCATCCCGGCCTGCACCACTACCCCGTGACCGGTAGAAACTACCGGGCCATCTGGGACTATGCAAACCAAACGGAGGCCGTCGTGTTGGTGCACACGTGGGATTCCGATCCCACCTGCGGGCCGTCACTTTTTCCAGGTCTGGCCAAAGCCTGCCCGCGCGCGCAAATTCTGCTGGGGCATTCAGGAGTGACCTGGCGCGGCTATCACCAGGCCATTGAAGCGGCTGAGAGCGCTTCGAATCTCTACCTGGATCTTTCGGGTTCGCAGAATCATCGGCTGATTTTGGAGCGCGCCGTCGAGCGCCTGGGGTCGGAGCGGATCCTGTTTGGCTCCGATTTGCCGTACCTCGAAGCTTCAATGACGCTCGCGCGCGTGCTCACAGCGAGAATTTCAGATTCTGCGAAAGAAAATATCCTCCGTAAAAACTTCTTGCGGCTGGCCAGGGAGAAGGCATGAAACTGCTCAATTTCTATTTTTCGACAAACGACGTACATCTGGGATTGATCGAAGATGGACAGGTTATCGATCTCACCGCGGCGCGCCCCGGCCGGCCGGAGTTTACGTCGGTTACAAAGTGGTTACGAGGCGCTGATGGAGTCCGACGAGAGACGGAAACGCTAAGGGATGAATGGCGCTCGGCGGGTCGTAAAGGAATTACACTCGACACGATTCGGCACGCACCGCTGGTCGGCCGCGGTTCGCGCATATTCTGCGTGGGCCTGAATTATGCCGATCACGCCAAGGAAAACAATCTGCCGCCGCCCGCCGCGCCCATCTTCTTTTCGAAATTGTCCTCTGTGGTGATCCCGCACGAAACGGCCATTCCATTGCCTGCCGCGAGTTCGATGGTGGATTACGAGGCGGAGATGGCATTCCTGCTGGGCAAGCGCGCCGATCGCGTTAGCGAAAAGGAAGCCGCGGGATGTATTGCGGGCTATACGATCATGAACGATGTGACGGCGCGTGATTTGCAGCGCGAAGACAAGCAATGGTTTCGCTCCAAGAATTGCAACGGATTCGGGCCGATGGGGCCATGGTTGGTGACGGCTGATGAAATCGCCGACCCCGCAAATCTCGAAATCGCGCTGCGTCTGAACGGGCAGGTGCGGCAGCATTCGAACACAAGGCAACTGGTTTTCCCCCCCGGTGCGCTGGTGTCGCGGCTGTCGCAGACGCTGACGCTCGAACCGGGCGACGTGATCAGCACGGGAACGCCTGCAGGAATCGGCGCAAAGCAAAACCCGCCGGCGTACCTGAAGGATGGGGATCGGGTGGAAATTGAAGTGGCCGGAATCGGCGTGCTGCGAAATTTTGTGGGAAATGGCAGGGAGGCGTAATGGAACAGGTTCGCATCGGCGTGATCGGCCTTGGGACGATGGGCCGGCACTACGTAAAGATCTATTCCGAGCACCCGTTGGCAGTGGTGGCTGCGGTGAGCGCTCGGCGCAAGGAACAGATGGAAGTGATTACCTCCGAATTCAAAGTTGAAGGCTACACCGATTACCGACGCATGCTTGAGCGCAAGGACCTTGACGCGGTGGTGGTGGCCACGCCGGACGCTTTTCACTTTGAGCCGGCGCGCGATGCGCTTGAATCCGGACGCCACGTTCTGGTGGAGAAGCCATTCACCACGCGCGCGGCGGAAGCTGACACGTTGATCCGGGTCGCGCAACGGGTGGGGAAGAAAATCCAGGTGGCGTTCAATCACCGCTGGCTTTCCGCCTATCACCACGCCAAAGTGGCGATTCAAGCGGGCCAAATCGGCGTGCCGCTGGCGGGCTACGCGCGAAAAAACGACACGATTTATGTTGCCACCGATCACATCAAGTGGGCCGGAGAGACCACCTCGGCGTGGTTTCTGTCGTCGCACGACATTGACCTGATGCGCTGGTGGCTGGCCAGCGAAGCGGTGGAAGCGCGCGCGTTGGGGTGCAGGGAAGTTCTGGTGGCGCGGGGAATTCCGACCTACGACGTGATCCAGGCCCAGGTGAAATTCGCCTCGGGAGCGTTTGTGACGTTCGAGTCTGCGTGGATCTATCCCAACACTTTTCCTTCCACGGTGGATTCGTTTATGGAATTGATCGGCTCGGCAGGACACTTGCACTTCGATCGCAAGTGCGAATCAATTGAAATCAGCACGGAAAAGAAATTCTCCTACCCCAAAGTGTTTCTCAACAGCGAGGTCTTTGGCCGGATGCGCGGCGCATTTCCGTCGTGCCTGGAGGATTTTCTCTACGCTATTTTGAATGATACGCCGCCGCGTGTGTCCGGTTTCGACGGTCGCCAGGTGACGGCTGTGCTCGAGGCCATCCACCAGTCGTTGGCCACGGGCGAAGCGGTGAAAATCGCTCCAGCGCCCGCGGATCTCGCGCAAGCTCCTCCCACAAAGTAAATATCTTTGCCGTTTCGGTGTTCGATGAGCCGCGAGGCTATGCAAGGGCGGGGCCGGCGGTGGAAACCCGCCGGCCGGAGGCGCGACTCTGGAACCCTGCCCTTTGCGCCTTACGCACTGCGGTAAAGCTTTGTCATGACGAACTCGCGATGGCCCAGAGCCTCGCTGGCGGTCATGCGCCCGTTTGATGTGCGAACCATCAGTTCGAGCAGCCGGTCGCCCGCCTGGTCGAACGTCATTTCTCCAGTCAAAATTTGCGAGACGTCGAGATCAATGTGCTCGCTCATGGTGGAGCAGGTCAGAGGATTGCCCGAGAGCTTGATCACCGGCATGATGGGATTTCCGATGATGTTTCCCTGGCCGGTGGGAAACAGATGAAGTACGGCGCCCGAGGCGGCCCACAACGTGAGAGCTTCCGCCGCCGCCGAGGACGTGTCCATATACCACAGCCCTTTGCCGGACGGCGCTTCAGCAGGTTGGAGAACGCCGACATACTTCGCGCGCTTGCCGATCTTCTGGATATTCCCGAACGCTTTCTCCTCGATGGTCGTCAGGCCGCCGCGGATGTTGCCCTTGGTGGGCTGGGATTCAGACAGATCGTCCGTTTTATTTTCATTTATGAAGTCATTATATTCGTTCCACACCTTCATGAATTGCTCGGCGACGGCGGGCGTGGCCGCGCGTTTCTTCACCACATGCTCGGCGCCGGTCAACTCAGATGTTTCGCCGAAGGACGATGTCCCGTTGATGTCCACCAGGCGATCCACAACATTGCCAACGGTCGGGCAGGAGGCCAGCCCGGTGGTCGTGTCTGACTCGCCGCACTTGACGGAGACATACAGTTCGTCCATGGTGCAATCTTCGCGTTGCCGCTCGCTCGCCTGCTGAACGAATTCCAGGGCCTTGCGGGATGCCTCAGCAATCGTCTTGAGATCGCCGCTGCGCTCGATGGAAAATCCGGCCACGGGTTTGCCCGTTTTGGCGATGCCCTGCACCACGCGGTCCGTCCACCCCGGCTCGATGCCGATGACGATGGCCGCCGCCACGTTGGGATTTGCGCCGGTCCCAATCAGCGTGCGAAACATCAACTCAAGATCCTCGCCGAACTGCAGCCGCCCGTAGGCATGGGGAAGCGCCTGAGCGCCGTGGATCACGCGCGCCACTGCTTCACTAGCAGCGTTGGAAATGTCATCCACGGGGAGGATCACAACATGGTTGCGAATGCCCACACGGCCGTTTTCGCGCCGATAAGCTTTAAATGTTGGTTTCTGCATTTTTCTCACCACCTTTTTGTTTTGAGATTATGAACGTGAACGTGCTCGCCGGCCCGAATATTGGCAACGACTTTGCCGATGTCCTCGCCGTATTTGACAACGGTATCGCCCACCTTGAATTCTTTAAGAGCGATTTTGTGCCCCAGCGGAATCGGCTGGAGTGATTTCACTTTCAACGACGCGCCGCTGTCCATGGCGAAGCCGGCCAGTTCCTGCCCCGGCTCGATGTCCACCACCGCGACGCCAACGTTATCTTTTTCGTCGTGAATCAGGAAGTGCCTCATTGTTCCTCCTTGGTTGTCAATCCATCCCCGGAGGCGGTTTTCAGCCCTGGGGATGGCGCTGTTACAGAAAAAATCGTCATTCGAAACTGCAATGGCCATTCTGCGTTATCGATCAGACACCAGCGGCCCAGGTGTCGCCGGTTGCGCGCACGACGTTCTGGGTTTTCAAGTACTCGGCGCAGTGAGCAGCCCCCGCGCCTTCCACTTCAGAGGGTTTTCGCAGCACACGATGGCCCATGGCCGTGAGCTCATCGAGAGTCTCCTGCGAAACGCTTCGGGTGAAATCGAACTCCAGGAATTCCAGGGGTTCGCGCTCCCCCACATAAAGCCGCGGAGCGGAGAGCGCCTGGGCCGGGCTCTGCGATCCATCCACCATGCGCTGGACGAACTGCGCGCAGATATTAATGATGGGCCGTCCACCGCGCGTGCCGAGCGCCACATCCCGGTCAGGAAGCGAGAGAATGAGCGGGGCAATATTACTGAGCGGCCGCTTGCCGGGCGCGATTGAATTGGGGCGTCCGGGGCGCGGGTCAAAACGGCACATCCCGTGCCCCAGGATGATGCCAGTCCCCGGAACCGTCACGCAGGAACCAAAGGGCAGGCCCTGGGAAATTGTGGCTGAGACAACGTTCCCCTGGCTGTCAGCAACCGAAACGTGAATTGTACCCGGGGGAGCTGGCAGGGCAGGGCGGGGATCCTGCGGCCCGAGCGAATCAGGAAATTGCTGCAACGTTGCGGTCCTGCCCTCGGCATAATCCCCGGCCAGAAGCCTCTCAATAGGTACGTCAGAAAAATCAGGATCGCCGAAGTAACGAAGCCGGTCCTGCCAGGCCAGCTTCATCACTTCCGCCAGGCGATGCCAATAGCCCGGGGTGTCTTCGGTCTGGGCGGGAGAAAAACATTCCAACATTTTGAGAATCTGAAGGCTGCTCAGGGATCCGCTGGGCAAGGCAGAAGCAAAGATTGCATGTCCACGATATGAAGTTTCGTAGGCTGGCTCGACGCGCGGGGCAAAGTTCGCCATGTCCTCAGCGTCCAGAATTCCGTCGGCCTCACTCACGTAATTTGCGATTCGCAGGCCGAGCCCGCCGGAATAAAATTCGCGCCACCCATGCGTGCTAAGAAGGCGGAGAGTGGTTTCCAGGCCGGGCCGGTGCCAGATGTCTTGGGGGCGCGGCAGAGTCCCATCCGGCATCAGGTGCTGGCGGGTTAAATCGAAACGATGCAGGGTGGCAAGGCGTCGCGCGATGGCCGCCGCGGTGGGACCGTAAGGGAAGCCGTCTGCGATCAATCGCTCGGAAGGAGCCACGATTTCGGGCCATCTAAGCTGCCCCCAGCGTTCCCACAAAGTTCCCAACCCCGCGACGAAACCAGGAACGGCAACGGCCAGAGGACCGTAAACGTTGGCATCCTCGCGGACGCTGCAATCGTATTCGGCTTCATTGATGCCGGCCATGCCCGGCTGTGCGGGAAGCACCTGAAACATGCGGTCGCTTGCCCGGTGCGGGGCGACGGAGTCAGCATCGAGAGACCAGACCTTGCCGGTCCGGGCTTCCCCGACAACAGCGCAGAAAACATATCCGCCCAGGTCCACAGATTCAGGCTCCAGAACCGCGCAGGCCAGCGAAGCCGCGGCCGCTGCGTCCATGGCATTGCCACCTTTGCTCAGAATCTCAGCGCCCACGCGGGCGGCCGTCGCCGGACCGGTGGCAACAGCGCCCCGTTTGCAGACGATTTCCCTGCCTTCAAGAATTTGGATTGAGGCGCGGCTTGATGGAGACTCCTGGGAAGAAAGCATAACTCCGTGGTCAACTTCGAAGAAAGACAAAATAAAAAAACCTGTCGGGGTGGAAAGCCATTCTCCCCCGGTCATCGAATGCTGGTCTGGGTGGTGAGGAGGGAAGTCTGTGTCATCACGCGCCTAATCGCAAGCCATCCGATGTTTCTCCGAAAAAAACCTCCTTTCTCCGTGTTCGTATAGTCGAACGCTTGTTGTATAATATGAACGCATTTTATCACGACATTCGGAGAAGTCAAGGCGCAACGCAATTTCCGGATTCGGCGGATATGGAATTCCGCCCGGAGAACGGGATACACTGAAATGCCATGAATAATCTACCCCTCGCGGCGTCCGACTTTGTGGTGATTGCAGGTTATTTCCTGCTGGTTGTGTGGGTGGGTTTCTACTTCCGCAAAAAAATGAAGTCGCCGGCGGACTATTTTGCCGGTGGGCACAAAGTGCCGTGGTGGCTGGCCGGCGTGTCGCATTACATGTCGAGCTTCAGCGCGTTTTCCTTCGTCGCCTACGCGCAGATGGGCTACACCTACGGCTGGGTGGCGGTCACCCTTTTTTGGGTGACGGTTCCGGCGTGTGTGATGGGCGGCATCCTGTTTGCGGGAGCGTGGCGCCAGGCGAATATCATTTCTCCCGTGGAGTTCCTGGAGCGCCGCTTTAATGTTTACATGCGGCAGGTGTTTGCCTGGGCCGGAATCCCGATGAAAATATTTGAGGACGCCCTCAAGATTTTTGCCACCAGCCTGTTTCTGGCGTTAGGGGTTCACATTTCCGTTCCCTGGGCGATCGTGGCCTGCGGAGTGGTCACCGTGGGTTATACGGTGACGGGCGGCCTGTGGGCCCTGGTGGTCACGGACTATGTGCAATTTCTGATGAAGGCCATCGCGATTCTGCTTCTGTTTCCGCTGGCGCTTTGGAAAGCGGGCGGAATTACGAAATCTTTTGAAGGTCTCCCGCCGCAATTCTTTCAAATCACCAATGGACCGTACAACTGGATTTACGTGATCGGCTTCACGGTGCTAATCATCATCAGCTATAACGGCTCGTGGGCGCTGGCCCAGAAATACTATTCTGTGGACACGCCTTCGGATGCTTCCAAGGCCGCTTATCTTTCCGCTGCTTTAAATTTTGTCGGAGCGCCCATCATGATACTGCCCGCGGTAATCGGGCGGCATTTCCTGCCGGACCTGGTGGCACAGGGGCGCACAGCGGATACATACGCACTGCTGGTTCTAAACCTTCTGCCCCACGGCATGGTGGGCATCATCATCGCGGCACTGCTCTCAGCCACCATGGCGACCGTGAGCGCGGATTTCAGCGCCATCGCCAGCGTGCTCACCCAGGATGTCTACTGCCGCTTGTTCCGTCCCGACTCGAGCAGCAGGAAATTGGTGCAAGTGGGTAGAATAATCACGCTGCTGCTGGGCACGCTGGTGGTGGGTTGTGGATTGTGGATCGCCTTCAGCGGCGATCATTCCCTGTTTCAAGTGATGGTGGTTGTGGCGGGCGTTTTTATTGCGCCGGCTTTTCTGCCCCTTCTGGCGGCGCTTACGGTTCCGCAAATGAATTGGAAAGGCGCGCTCACGGGATTTATCGTCGGACTGATGAGTGGATTCGCCATGCTTGCCGTCAAGGCCTGGTATCTGCCCGGAGTGACCACGCCGTGGGTGCGCAATGGGTTTGACGGAATCACCATCCTGGTAAACACTTCCATTACGGTGCTGGGAATGTTCCTGGGCACCGTGGTGTTTGGCACGACCGCGGGGGAACGTCAGGACGCGCGGAACTTCTTTCAGAAACCTTCGCCGCCTTTGGAATCGCTCGCGAAGGGCCCGGTGGATCGCCCGCATGAAAAACCCATCGCCTTCATGACCGTCGCGGTGGGGCTGCTCCTGGCTGTGTCCGGCGTGATGGTGGGGACATGGGCGGGACGGCTGATGGATTTTGGCGTGGCGCTGGCTCTCGTGGTGCTGGGAGCGGTGATGCATTGGAGGAGCGGACAGCGCCGGAGCGAAACTTAGTTGAAACACCGGCGGGATTTCCGTCAGGCGGGATCGCCGATAAGAGCGCGAGCTCCCAGCTTAGGATCGGCGGAGAACGGGTAGTTCGATGTGTGAAGGGTGGGTGCTGTCGTGGAAGACCGCATTGTGAGCGATCACGGCTTCGTGACCAGCGGCGCGGCGATTCCAGACGTTGAGGTTGCGGTCGAAGCGGGGAAAGTTGCTGCTGGAGATTGAGAGGCGGATGGAATGTCCTTTTTTGAAAACGTTGGCTGTCGCCCAGAGATCAATGGAAAAGAGATAGACTTTGCCGGGCTCGAGCGGGCTGGGATGCGTTTCAGATTCGCGGTAGCGGGCACGCAGGATTCCATCAGTAACCAGCATGGAGCGTCCGTCCGGCCAGACGTCAGTGAGCCGGGCAATGAAGTCAGTGTCCACGGCGCTCGATGATGCATAAATTCTGGCCATTACGGGTCCAATAACTTCCAGATCGTTTTCAAGCGGCGCTGATGTATAAGTCAGGCAGAACTTTTCGGCGAGGCGATGATCGCGCGGTCCTGCGGCGACGCCAAGTTTTGCAAGGTTGGTTTGAAGTGGAGAGAGTCCCGGTGGGACAGAGTCCATCGCTTCCGGCAGAGCGAACAGGGTGTTGCCTCCCATCGTCGCCAGCGGTTTGAGAGGGTCGTAGGAATAGCCGTCCGGGGATTCACCACCGCTTGGACTTTCCATAGCAAGTGCGCCGTCCTTTAATGCGGACGCGCCTCTGGATGGCGCACCGTGAAGATAATATTTGAGAGTTTGAGTTTCAGGGGGCGGCCACGCTGTGAAATGTTTCCACTCGTTCGCGCCCATCACAAATACGGAGACGGCGGGTTCTGAACCTGCGCCCTGATCCTCGCCTTTCAGCCAGCAATCGAACCACTTCTGGACCAGATGGTTGAAGTCGATGGCTGCGGTAGGGCCGAAGTCGAGTTCGCCGACCTTCCGCATGAACGGTTCGTCCACCATGGGGCCGTGCCGCCATGGGCCGATCAGGAGTTTTTGCGATTGCCGCGCTTGCGCGGTTGCACCGTTGCCGGAAATTCCGGTGAAGCCCGCCAAGGTGCCTTGCAGGAAAATATCGTACCAGCCGCCAATATGGAGCACAGGCACTTCGATTTTGGAATAATGCCTGCTGACATTCCATTGTTCCCAAAAAGTTTCATCTTCCGGAGGGTGCGACAAGTAATCGGCAAGCCATTGAAAAGGATTTTCATACAAAGGATTCGCGCCTGCTGGCAGGGCGCCGAATACGCTCTCTATTCCAGACGCAGCGGTTCCCTTCAATTGCGCAACCCGGTGCTCCAGCGCAGGGACTGACTGGTTGGCGCCCCACAGAAAATTAAACCCCAGCTCGAAGGCGCCTCCGCGGTAGACCCAGGCGCTGGTCAAATCCACCGCGGCCTGGCGGACGCACATGCATCGCAGCCCGCGGGGAAGCGTTGGGGCAAGCAGTAATTGAGTGTTCCCGCTGTAAGACCCTCCGATGGTGCCCACGGCTCCGTTGCATTCCGGATGCGCGGCCAGCCACTCAACCGTATCGTGACCATCCTGATTCCCGCCCCAGCCGTCGTCGCGAAATGGATACCACGTACCCTCGGAGGCAAAACGGCCTCGCGTGTCCTGCAGCGCCACCATGTATCCCTGGTCCACCAGATGTGTGTGAGTGCCGGTGAGGGTGATGGATGCCTGCTCTTTGTTATAAGGTGTTCGCTCGAGGATGGCGGGGAAGCGGCCGGGCGAGTCGGGAAGCAACAGGTCCGTGGCCAGGAGCTTCCCGTCCCGCATCGGGACCATCACGTTTTTTTGCAATCTCATATTGGAAAGGGAAGGTGGTGTTTCGTGCGGGCGCTCAACTCCGCCATCACACCTCCGGAAGCGGGCCGCCTCCCAAGAGGAAAATTTGCGCCAAGCGCGCGGGCTAATCCATAGCCTATCACTTTTCTTTATTCCCGACCCGGAAAAGGATCTCCCGCGGTTGGTCTTCACATGAGTGATTAGGGCGCGTCAGCTTTAAAATTTCATCATCGATCCTGTCTGGCTTGCATCCTTTTTCCCCTGTCCTTCCACTAGGAAGCTGATTTTAAGGAAGCGGGTTGGTGGTTACCGTCGTCAATGCAACCAGGCTTTGCACCGGTGCGTTCACCTGTACGGCCCCGCTGGGCCCGGAATTTGCCGTTCCGGCGCTGGACACTTTACCGCTGCCGTCGGCGTTCCAAACCAGCACGTTAAAGGATGTGTTGGCGGGCAAGTCGCCGATGGCGAACGACGTCGCTGCGGCATTGGTGTTCAATGCGAAAAAGGTGAGGTCACCCGACGGGCTTCGGAACGGAGCGATCAGCTTGCTGTCCGCGGAGCCATGGTAGCCGAGAGCCTGCCAATCCTGTCCCGTCGTGTTCGCCATCAGCCATTCCATGTAATAGGAAGGACGCAATGGCCACTGGTCCTGGCCCGGCGCAGGGTTAAACAAATACCCGATCAGAGAGTAATCCTGGTAGCCGAAATCGTACTGCGCCCGGTAGAAATCCCATTTGGACATGCCGATGAAGCTGTCATCAATCGCCTGCATGTTGAACCGCGCCTGTTGAAATGCAGCGATGTTTGTTTGGGATATCGGGGTCAGTGTTCCGTCGCTGCTTTGATAATATCCGGCGTCAGTGTTGGTCAGGGCGCCGTTCCGGTACGGGTTGACGTCTTTGATGGGAGAGCCGTTCAGCGTCACGATTCCCCTGACGCCGTACTCCGTGATGGAAAGAGGCTTGGTATTGAATCCGTCATTCTTGATCAGCGTCATGTCGTCCAGGATTCCGTTAAGGCGGGTAATCATGTACCCCGAATCCCAGTAGTTCCAGTAAATGTGTTCAGACCAGCCGTCCAGAACATCGTCCATATGTTCCGCCATGTAAAAGAAAAAAGGCTTTTGGCCGTTCAGGACCAGGTCGCCGCCCACAAACTTAATCTGATTCCGGAGCCCGTCTTGCGTGAGGTAATAGTTCAGCTGGCGATATGCGTATTCGTAGAGGGACATGTTACTTGTGATCCAGCTCACGGAGTCCGCTTCGTTTTGAACTGTGATCTCGTTGATCACCGTTATCCCGTGGTTTTTCACCAGGTCATTCAAAGTATCGGCGAAGTGGTGCATGTCCGCATCAATGGCAGCTTGCTCAGTGGCATAGTTGGTGGATACGTGACGAAGAAACCACCAGGTGATGTTAACTTTTGCCTGGGCCGCCTGCGCAAGTTCGACCGTTTGGTAGAACGATGTCATCAGGTTTTGATTGCCCGAAATATAGTTGTTGGGTGAGAGGAAAATCCGGCACAGGCCCGGTTTCATTGCCTTGACTTTGGCCTCAACATTCCCAACGTCCTCGGGCGGGAAATTAATCCAGTTATTGGTCGAATTGCTCAGCGAAGTGTACAGGTTGTGATTCATCTGGGCGCCATACCCTTCGAAATCGGGGACCACCACCTGCCGGGAGTTCAGCGCGAATTCGGTGACTGCTGTCAGCCCGTTTAGAACCTGCGTCTTCACTGTTTGATCGGTCTGGACGAGGACTTGAACCGCGATGGTATCGAGCAGCGGAACGTCTCCCAAGTCAATGGTGGCCTGTCCGCCCGGGGAAGGTACACTCTGGTAATCGTTCGTGCTCTCCAGTTCACCTTGCATCCCGGTTACTCTCACCAGGACATCCTTGAGTAATTCTGGAGCGATCGTCTGTGAATTCGAAGGCAAAACCGTGATGTAGAGTTTTGCGCTTGTGTCCTCAGGTGAGCGTAAGGCATAGGCGTCCAAAGTAAATGGCTGTTGCGGGACGACGGCTGAAGTGGGCTGCGTCTGGCCCGCAAGCGAGAATCCCGAAAGCGACGCGAAGAGGATCAGAAGCGGAAGGAGTTGGACAAGCAAAGGCTTTTGCTGACTTTTGGTTGCCGTCATGGTTGTTGATTGCCTCCAGCAAAACTAGCGAGATTCTAGTTGGGTCACAGGGCAAATTCCAGACAGTTGGTGAACCGGTTGGCAGAATCCATCTTTCGCGCTCAATGGGGCGGCGCTTGTCGGGTCCGCGAGATTCCGGTGGTTCATATCAATCGTATCTGCCCCTCATCTGGCCGCATTTCTTCTGCCATCGCAAGGGAAAGCCGTGCATCTGATTTAGGCATCCGCCGATCTCCAAGCGGGGTAGCGCGTTGTTCTATATATAGAACAATAATTTCACTGGCTGACCGACACCTATAACTACGCCCTCCCGTTTCTATTGTCAAGGATTTTGTTGCTTTCATTTGTCTTGGTGGTTTGGCGCCAAATAAGAGAATTCGAGAAGGCTGGGAGCGTTTGTTCTGATGCTCAGATACAAGGGAATACGCATCAGAAATGCGACGTCACTTGAGAGGGTCAGCGTCAAGAATGGAAGGCTGTTTCTCGGCACGGAGAAAAAAAGGGACTTTCGTATATCTGACAAATCCCGACTGTGTTCTGGACGCATTCAAACCTACTCCCATGGCCGGATAGCGTTGTTATTTTTGGAAAGAGATTGGAAAGCTGAAACGCGCAGTTGCAAGTTGACAGAGGGTTCTT
>Ga0209166_10001517_pt1 | contig 19129 bp, 8 predicted proteins | sample Coa_R1_3_FD_187151 | JGI IMG/M metagenome (GOLD analysis project Ga0209166, IMG submission 187151) | Surface soil microbial communities from Centralia Pennsylvania, which are recovering from an underground coalmine fire - Coalmine... | ecosystem: Environmental > Terrestrial > Soil > Unclassified... | reverse complement strand
CAGCCGTCCATGCAGTGCCCGCAATAATGGCACGGAGGGCGCCCGTCATAAGGCACCGTCACCACCGCCTTGCGCACGCTGATCACCGGAATTCCCATCGGCTTCGTTGCTCGGTGAAGAATATGTTCGCTGCAACGCCAAGGTATCGGGGGCAAGTAATGTTTTCCTGAGGGCAGGATTTCCAGGCCGTCGTCCCGGCCGCAGACGCCAATGGTCTGCTCGATCCGATCGTAGTAAGGCTCCAAGTCCTCATAAGTCAGCGGCCAGTCTTCTTCGATGCCATTCATGGAGCGTTCCTTGAAATCGCGCGCCGCGTAGCGAAGCGTCACTGCGTTCCAATGCACGGTCCGACCACCCAACACTCGCATTCGGGACACACTCACATTGTCGCTATCCTGGTAGCGAATCGAAGTGGAAACGTCCTGGTTGAAAAGGGCCTGCTTCTCGCCGCGCAGGCCGCGGTACGGGAGCTCATAAGGCCAGGCGTGCGAAAGGAATTTCTCGAGCGGCACTTCCTTCCCGGCCTCGAGCATGATGACCTTGGCGCCACCCTCCGAGAGCTCTTTGGCCATCACGCCTCCGGCGGCCCCCGACCCGATCACACATACGTCATAAGGTGTCATAATTTCTTTTTTATGGCGCGCAGAGAATATATTCGCACAATTTTACTCAAGTGAAAGCTTTACAATGGCTGCAGAAGCGGCGGGGACTGCCACGGCGGTCCGGCCGACCTTGTCTGTGGCCAGCGGCGTCCATATCCCGTCCCACGAGCCGTTGTTAATGGACGCTCCGCCGAGCGTCACGCCGTTTTTCGCCTCAAGGTTTCCGTTTGGCGCGGCCAGAAACATCACCGCGGAGCGCTTTGAAATTCCCTTCGCCACGACGGTAACATTCGCCTGGAGTGCGCCGCGGCCGTGATCTTTGTTGATGATGGTTACAAAAAGTTTCGCTGAGTCGCGCACGGCGTAGGCGGTCAGATTGATCCCCTCCGGATCGGAAATGGTGAGCGGTTCCACAGTCCCGTGACTGCCCAGAGCAAAGGCCTTGAGGGCGTAAGCTTTCGGATTGATCTGGAAATTCCCGGAGCGATCAAGATATATAGTGTCGGTGTAAATCCAGCGCTTGTTGTGAAAATTAACGCCAGCGGCGTGATGCGCGGCATGCCAGTGCATATAATCCAGCGCCCACAGTGCCGAAGCGAAGGCGTTGCTCGCGCCGTCCACGCCGCCCGTGAAATCGTTGCACTCTGTAATACGGTACGAGAGCCCTTCAGATTCCACGGGTGCGAGGACGTGATCGTAGAGCAACGTGTAATTCGTCGAGACCCAACCGGGCGACAGCATCGATTTGACGGCCGTCGCAATGCTGACTCCGGTGGCACTTTGGCCGGAGTAGTCGTGCTGGGTGACGAATCTTAAATTCATTTCCTTCGCATCCTGGGCGAAATGTTCCGTCCAGGAAGTGCCGTTGTAGTCAGTGTCCTTTGTCCCTGGGACGGGGTAATTCGAGCCCGTATCTGGTCCCGTGAGGCATGCCCCAGGAACAGCGTGGATGATCGCAGTGGCAAATGCTTTCCAGTCCGCCAGGTACGACGGATACGCCGTCCCAGGGATCCCCGGAGTAGTTTCGAAGATCTTCGGATCGCGGGGATGGCTGGGGAAAGTGTGGAAGGAGTGCCAGTCAGGCTCGTTGCCGATCTCAAAGCAACTGAGTTGACCACTGTAATGCTGTTGGATGTAACGAGCGATCTCCGCAGCCCCGGACGGGCTGCCGTTGAGCAGGCGCAAGGTGTAGATCACTTTGACGCCGGCGGCCTTCGCGAACCCAAACAGGTGGTCGATATCCGGCGGCCCCGGGACCGCGTACTCAGGACCATCCGCCGTTCCTCCGCCGATGCGAAGGTTCTTAATGCCGATCGTCCGGAACAAATCGATGAGTGGCTTGTTCTCCGCGCTGAAGAGATATCTTCCCTCTTTATCGGGCAGAAGGTTTGCCGTCTCAAAACTCAATCCAATAAAATCAGCCGGGATTCGAAACCCCGGAGCGCGCGCATCAATCGTTAGGGTCATCGGTGATTGCGCCATTGCCGTTCGCGCCCGCTGAAGCATGGTGGCAACCGCTTGCGCATCGTGCTCCAGCGTGTCATAGAGCGGGTGAACGGGGTGAACTGCCGGAGCCTCCTCAGCCGCGGTGATTGCCAGAATGCGTATTCTGGGGTTATCGGGCAGCGTCAAGGTCATGGCCCCGGGCTGAAGGTCCACCGCATAGGCGAACAGATAGGAGTAGGAATAGGGTTCGTTCGAACCGTCGGCGTTGTGGTTATGCGAGGCAAACCACGCGACCGGCGCACGCTTGATGTACCCCGGATTCAGACCGGTGTACTCCATCTCCGTACGGAGGACCGGCCCATGCTCCTGGACGTAAGCGCGAATGAATCGTGCCCTTCTCGCTCTTGGGCTCATATCATTCGGGGCCGGTTCAGGCGGAACCGGCTGTTCCATTTTCTTTTCATTCCATGTCCTGTCGTCCCACTGTCCGATAAATCCTCCCCAATCCTCAATCGTGAGTTGGACGGGCCGTGTCCCCACGCGGAACACCGCCTTTTGGTCGCCGTTATAGGAGGCCGCCAGAAGGTAAAGCCGGTTGTATTTTCCGACGGGCAACTCAATCCGTTGGCCGCGCGCCGTCACAGCATTAAGCCTGCTCCTGCCCGCAGGAGCGAGATGAAAATGGATGCCGGCATAATCAATGCTTGTGGGCAGCATTTCCGCTGCCAGGGCTTTACCTTGAGATGGTCTCTGGTTATTCGGGTCGCAGTCGAAGCAGCCCTCGCCCGGCCTGCCGTCCTCGGTGGCCACCGACGCATCGTAGCCCAGCATAACGGGCTGCGACACTGGCGGAGCTACGCGCGAGCGCGGCGAAGCCAGCTTCACGGCAAACGTGCGCGGTTGATACGCGCTGAATGACGCCACCAGCGCGCCGTCTTTCACCGTCGCCGGCCCCACGGGTTGTTCCTGGCCATTGACCTCGCGCGCCGCGGCAACCGGCGCTGCAAACGAAATGCGCACGTCCGGCTCTTCCTTGCCACTCATCTCGACCAGCCGAACGATGACCTCGTCGCCTGCCTCGGCTTTCTTCAGGGCCATCACGCGCACGCGGCTGTCGCTGACTTTCAGCATTGAGAAATTCTTGCCGAGGAACCCCGTGTGTTTCGAGGTCTCAAACGCCATCAGGGGCTTATTGAGCCGGTAAGCCTGCCAGTCGGTTTCGCCCTGGCGCCAGTCTCCTTCGTGGCCAGCGAGCCCGAACAGCAGTTCGTGATGGCCCCAATCCATGGTTGCCTGATCCGGGTAGCCGCCTCGCGTCCCCGGAGTCCGCATCAAGGTAAGGCGAAGCGTGTTGTCGTCCGGCTTGTCGGATCCCACCTTGTCGTTGGTAAGAATCGTGACGCCGTAAGCGCCGCTCTTATCGGTAAGGTCAATCCAGCGATGAGTCGCGACCTCAAACTGCCTCATGTTCTCGTTGGGCCGTTGAATCGTGCCAATGTCCCAGTTGTAGGTCGCCATCTCATTCGATGCGTGCAGTGGGAACTCCACTTTGAGATTGGCCGTCTTGGCCATCCAATCGATGGAATTGGCGAATTCAACGCGGTTGCCGGCGTCCCCCGCCGCCAGGCGTATCGTCTCAGTGAACTCGGAATTCTCGGCTTGCCGAGTGATCGCCAGAGCCACGCGGGCCGGGCCGTTCTCGACTACCTGGATTTTGGCCGGGCCGCCCACCATCGCGCGTGGCGGGCGCTGCTCGTCGTCGAAGTCCATGTTCCAAGCCGGGTAGTGCTCGGGGTTGTCCGTCAGGATGACGAAACGAATAGGAGCGGAGAGAAGTTCACGGTTGAGCTTCTTGTCGAAAATGCTTGAGACGTCGCCCTGCTCGTCAATCTTGACGCGGTACCGGCTGTTTTCGAGCGAAGTGTCGCTTACCTGAAGCTCGGAGGAAGAGAAAGTAGATTCAGCCGGTTGAACGTCATAAACCGCGTAGCCGACCGAGGGAACCTCCGCCGCAAACACCACTTTCGCATCCGTGTCGCCGACGCCTTCGAGTTGCGCGGGCACTTCCCGTCCATCCGGGCCCACCACGCGAACGGCTTTGGGAACGCCTCCGGGGAAAGCGACCTTTGCCTCAACCACGTCCTGCCGAGGAATGTTCAGGGAGTTGTAAACCACTATCGGCGTGCCCTGGACCTGCGTGTTTAATGCCGAAGCAACCGTTTGAGTGGCGCTCGTAATCACCCCTGCAAACTGATTCATGGCGATCACATCGTCGTTCCATGTAAACTCATAGGATCTAGGCGTGGCGGTGCCGGCCATGAGGTCGTGGAACTGCCCGCCCAACACCAAACGCCAGGCATGATTCAGCCGCTCCTGAGGATAAGCCCGGCCACCCAGCCACGCAGCCGTAACGGAAGCCTCCTCGGCCGCATCCGCCAGAACCTCATTTTCCCGGTTCCATCGCTTGTGATAAGCCTGAGAGGTAATCGAACCAGCGGAGTGGTTGATCAGCTCGAGATCGCCCTTGTACCGCGGCATGCGAGCCGTTTCCCCGGGCTTGATGTCGCGGAACATCTGATCTGCGTCCGACCAGATTACGCGCAGGGGACCGTTTCCTACTTGCACGGGAGAACTTGTCGGCGGGGGGACAGTTCCTTCTTCCCGGAAAACAGACGGCGCAGGAAGAACCGCCTTGCCCTTCGTCATGATGGACTCCATGAGTTTAACGGAACTTTCATTGGGCGAGCCGCCTGTGTCGCCCGTCCCCACGTAGTGATAATCCGCGTAAACGCCGGTGACGTTTCCATCCAGGTTGACGCGGTCGGGCCAGTCGTAAACGTAGCCATTGGTCCGGATTCTGCCTCCTGGGGTAGTGTTGTCCTTGCTGAGATCAGTAAGGACTTGGGAGCCATAGCCGCTCGGGTTGAGGGCGGCCATCACCGTTTTCCCGTCCGGCCCTTCCCAGAGGCCGACGTTGAAGGCGATACCCTCCGGAGTCTTTTCCGGGGAATCAGGGCCGCCGACATGGGGGGCTGGTTGCCATCCGGCCGAGAGCTTTTGGGTGGAGAATCCTTTGATGCCCGCATGCGCCAGGATGCTCGGCAGCGAAGCTGGAAAACCGAAACAGTCCGGCAACATGTATTCCTCACTCGCCTTGCCGAATTCGTGCCGGAAGAACTCGTTGCCGTAAAGAACCTGCCGCAGGATGGACTCGGCGGAAGGTGAATTCACGTCGTTTTCCTCCATGGAAGAGCCCGCCGGGAACCACCGGCCCAGCGCAACGTAGCGTTTGAGCTTCGCGTAGTCCGAGGGGTAATATTCCTTCATCATCATGTATCGATTGGCGCCCGTGAAGTTGAAGATGTAATGCGGATACTTCTCAAACAGGGCAAAGTTATTGCGCATCGTCTTGCTGAGATATTCCTGGATGACTTGTGGATATTCCCATCGCCACTGCGTATCCAGATGCGCGTACCCGACCACGTAGAGCGTCCGCTGCCTGGCCAGATCTCGCAACTCTGCCTTATTGGACTGCGCTCGGGCGCTCCCGTGAAAGGACAAGAGCGCGATCATCAGGACAGCCGCCAAAACACCGGCCTTCCAGGCCCGCGCCGCGCGCCTTCCTGCTGGCAGCGAATTTTTGAACGGAGGTTTCATCGGTTCTCTCCCTTGTTGAAAGCCTCTGAGAATGTAGCATGGGGCATAAGCTCAGGGTTAAGTGATTCTCACCCGGTCTTCGTTAATGGTTTCCCGTGGATGCTTCATAGGCCGCAAGGAAGGCATCCACTGCTGAGGTCTGGCTCGCGGCGTTCGCCGACTCGTACGGTCCGGACCAAACTTGGCCAAACTCGAAGTTCGACCCTTGGTCGTTTGCCCAAATGCTCTGAGCGTTCGCCGTAAGAAACGTGGCGTACTGCGGGTTGGGAAGAGCCGAATCGAGCGCCGCCAGGTTGCGGACAAAGATGCCTTTGAACTGCACCCCGTCGCCGCCGCAATTAGGCTCGCAGGCGTCGTGCAGGATGCCTTTGCTGTCCGTCAAATCAGCTATCGCCGCCAGCGCAATCATCTGGGCCTGCTGTAACAGGGACGAGTTCTGGGTCAGTTTCGAGAACGCCGTCAGGCCGCCCAGAATAACGCCCTGGTTGTAGCTCCAGACGGTTCCCTGGTTATTCGCGCAGTTGGAATTCAACCCATCGTTAATCAGATTTTGAGTGTTGATCATCCCGGAGTGGGAAAACCATTGCCATTCGTTTTGCGCCCAGGAGAGATCCACGGCTTTTTGCTGCGGGTCAGTGGCGCGGTTAGCCAGGCGGGCGGCGACGGTGAGAAACAGTTCGTTGGCGATGGCGTTCTTATATTGCCTGTTCTTGTTCCACCATACCCCGCCGCCGCAGGTGGTGTCCCATCCGGTGGTCATGTCCGTGAAAATTTGGTTCGCCATGCTCAAATAGCTCGAATTGCCGGTCCAATCGTAAGCTGCAATCCATGCCAGAGCCCACCAACCCTCGTCGTCATAATAGTTGTTGAGGAAACCACCGCTCTCATTGCGCGTGAAAGTGTTCGATACAACGGATTGGTATTGGGACGAGCCGCTCAGCCGGGAGTACCGGACGAGAACCGTCAGCGCATTGGCCGCGTTCCACCATCCCGTGGTTTGCCACAGGCCGGTGTCCTGAACATACCAGCCTTGCAGAGTGGTGATGCCGACGGAGCCGTCCTGAAGGAAATTACCCCCGGATGGAGTAGGCCCGCTCTGCGGCGCGGGGCTGCCGCCGCCACCGCATGCGGCAAAAAAAGAAACGCACAAAAAAAGAATGAATCGCCTTTTGAAAGCGGCTCGCATCTGCCGTAGTTGAGATAGGGGCGATTCGTGAATCGCCCCTATCATACTGCTAAAAGAAAAGCTTCAGCGAAACCTGCATGATCCTCGGGAAATTGTTCTGGTACGCTCTGATGGTGCCGAAGCCTGACCATTGAGCGCAGCTCGGAGTAGTTGTGGGTCCGCATATCTTGTCATGGGTGTTGGTGTCCGGCCCGCCGAAGAGCGGCGTGTTCATCAAGTTAAATGCGTCCCATCGGAACTGAAGGCGCTTCGATTCCGTCAGGTGGAATTCCTTTTGCACCGTCATGTCGAGGTTGGGGATGTAGGGCTGGCGCAAATAACTGACCCGGTCCGGCTGGTTCCCCTGGCTCCACGCCGGCTGGTTGGTGTAGCAGTTCTGGGGCTGCCCATTGCAGTTATAGACCCACTGCGAAAAGGTTGGCCCGCCGTCAGGCACCACGCTGTGGGGGGAGACGTACCACCCGCCCGGGATGTATTCCGGAAAGCCGCTTAAATCGGAGAAGATCCAGTTCATCCTCCAGTTATTTACCAACGCTCCCCACACGCCCGAAGCGTTGGAGATGAAACGGGAGCCCTTTCCGATCGGGAGGTCCCATTCCCCGGCGAGGGTGAAAACGTGCGTGCGGTCGTAGCTCATGGGCTGGTAGATTCCGCGCGGGTCCTGCCACGGCCAACCGTTTCTATATTTGGTAAGCTGCATGTTCTTCGAATAGGTGTAAGCAAGCTGGTAGCTCAACCCGTGGGCGGTCCGTTTGTCCATCTTCACTTGCAGGGAATCATACCAGCTCTTGCCAAAAGGATCGGTGAAGTTGCCGACGGCCCCGGCGCCAAACTGGCTGAGCGCCGTCAGCAAATTGCCCGCGTTAAGCGTGGTTCTGTTTCCGATACCGGTCGAGGTGGGCACGGCAGCGAAATAGGGGTTGGGCACCTTTGCGTTCAGGGCGCCGGCCAGGGTCGAGTTGTAGTTGTTCTGGAGCAAGTCATTATAACCGAAGTCGAGGGGCAACTGATTGATCCACCGGTGAAAGCCCTGCGTGCGCAGCGCTCTTGCGTAATTGCCCGCGTACTTCACGCTCAGCACGGTGTTGTGGGGAAGTTGGCGCTGAAACCCGAACGACATGATGGTTGAGCGTGGGATCTTGCGCTCCGGAAAATCGAGAGTCATGCCATTGCCCACATTGGTAAGCAGGCCCGCGCTTGCGTCCGGTGGCTCCTGGGCGCCGAAGGGATAGGGCGTACCGCTCCGGAAAAGGTCGGAGGGGTCCACGGTGTTAGCGGCAGTGCTGAGGTACGGGGTAGAGATGGCGAATCCGGTCCTTGTACCGGCCTCGATTCCGTAAGCAAACACGTAGCCCCAGCCGCCGCGAAGCACGGTCTTCGAATTAATCGCGTAAGCGAATCCAATCCTGGGCGCAAGATTACTCCAGTCTATATTGTAGGCATTCCGTGGCTGGCCACCTGTGCCGGCAAACAAAATCCCTCCATAAACGGTACCTGGGTTAATCGCCGGGCCGGAGGTGACGCCGAGAGCGCTCCAAATCGCCTGCGTAGCCGCCTGCCAGGCGGCAACGTTTTTCGGGTTGGTAATGTTAGCTTGATAGACGGGATTATTCGTGAGCGGGTTCACGCACGTCAGGCACATGCCGCGATTCAGGCCGTTGAAGCGGTCCACCACGCCGCCCAGCACGTCGTACCGCAAGCCGATATTCAGCGTCAGGCGTCGGCTGGCCCTCCAATTATCCTGGGCGTAAATAGCCCATTCGGGAATGGTCTCATACAACGTGTGCTGCCAGTCTACACCGCCGCTGGTGGGATATCCCAGCAGGAGGGAGGCGGGGCCAAAGCCGTCGGTTTTTCCCCTGGCCGTGGGGTTATTCTGAGTGGGGCCGTCGCCGAAACCAAAACTTCCGTTGGGATGTCCGACATCGAAGGGATTGGCGAAATTCCATCGGCCCAGCTCGCCTCCAAACTCGATGCTGTGCGCCCCGTGAATTTTTGTGAAGTCCACATCGAGCACCATGGTCTGGTTCATCTGCGCGGTCAACCCGTTGCCAATGATGGTTGCCTCGTTGTCGGCAACACTAACCTCCGGCAGCACGTCTCTCGATGCGGTGCCGACGTGAGGCATGGTGAGCCCGATGGAGGTGGGAGTTGGCAAGACAGGATTCCCGTTCGGGAAACGCTGCGAGTAGCGCGTAAAGGAGAGCTTGAAGTCCCCCACCATGGTCGGCGAGAAGACGTGAGTCAAGTCCTGACTGATGACGATGTTCGTCCGCATCGAATGAATGTCGCCGCGCATCGCCGGCCCGACGAAGCCGCTCGAATCGCGGAACTCATGCCCCTTCTGCCACTCAAACGAGGTGTACATCTTTGTCCGGTCGCTGAGGCTGTAGTCCACACGGCCCATGGGCTGGTAATAGTCGTAGGCGTCCGGGTTCCTCGCAATATAGTTGTTGGTGAGCGAGTTAATGTTGGTATTGGGCAACGGGTAGTAGTTCAGGATCGCGGCGCCCGTGGCATTAATGCCGGGGATCGTGACGCCGTTCACGACTTGAGTGGTTGCTGGAATGGTGTCATTTGGGAACGGTTGGCGAGAGTAGTTATTGTTCTTGCAGTTCCCGACGGTGCCGCCTGCAGAGTTGCAGACCGTGGTAAGAGGGTTGTAGATCGTGAATCCGGTTTGCGTAAAATTAACGCCCTGGCCGGCCTGCGGGTGCAAATAGGCCGGCGGCACAGTGGTGAGCACGGTGAAAGGGATGTGTTCCCAGTAGCCCTCGAAGCTGCCGAAGAAGAAGAGCTTGTCATGCTTGATCGGCCCGCCGATCGTTCCGCCATATTGGTGCTGAATCTTGTTCGCTGTCGGGAGGCCGGCGAGATTGCTCTCAAAGTCGTTGGCGTTTAGCGCCCCGTTTTCGAGGTATTCGAAAATGTCTCCGTGATAGCGGTTGTTGCCGGACTTGGTGACGATGTTCATGGACCCGCCGGCCGAGTGGCCGTACTTGGCATCATAAGTGTTCGACTGGACGTTCACTTCTTGAATGGCGTCAACGCTCGGGGCCGTCTCCCAGGAGCCTTCCTCACCGAAACCTCCCATCATGGTGATGTTCGTGCCGTTCAGCGTAAAGCTGTTGTAGCCCTGCACGCCGCCGCCTATCGAATAATTGTTCGATACGTCCCAGCCTCTCGTTCCCGAGTATCCGGAGGCTCCAAATTGCTGCTGGAGGAACTGCGATCCGGGTGTGGTCCCGAGCAGCATGTAAATCTGGCGTCCGTTGAGCGGGATATTTTCGATCTCGCGCCCAGTCAGAACGTTGGCGCTGGAGCCACTGGCCGTGTTGATCTGCGTGGGGGCGGCAGTGACTGTGACTTCCTGGGACACGGCGCCAACTTGAAGTTTAAAATTTAACCCATAGCTCTGGGAGGCCTGCAACAAAACCTTCTCCTGCACTTGAGTTTTGAATCCCGCGGCCTTGACCGTCACGTTGTAAAGGCCCGGAAGCATGTAAGGGATAAAATAGACGCCCGAACTATCTGTCTTTCCCGTATAAGTCTGTTGGGTGTCGTTCATGACGGCCTTGATCGCCACATCGGGAATGACGGCGCCCGATGGGTCGGTGACCTGTCCGGTAAGCGTGGAACGAAACTCCTGCGCACTGGCAAGGTTGACGAACAAAAAAAAGCAGGCTAATCCAGTCCCGACAAAGCGGAGCACTCTCAGCAGAAATTCATTTTGCATTTGGATTCTCCCCTCCGATAGAAATGACTACCAAGACCCGGGACGCAAAGGCGCACACACCTCAACAATCAATGAGGCGATTATAGGTGTCGAAATGGCCGAGTCAAGTAAAATCTGATATCTGAAATTATTGATAAATAGTGAATCTGGACGCTGGCGTCATCGTGAAGAAGCGACAGAGCTGAACTACCTTGTCAGTCTCAGAAGCTGGACTTATTTGTGAACCTTGTCGACGAGGCTCACGGAGCTTTTGGTGATCCAGTTTGTACCGGCGACCGGCAAAAACCTTATCAATGAGGGGTTCCTCTCTTACTGTTCGACCCTGAGCATGACCACGCCATGTCTTGGCACGCTCGTGGTGAAGTTCCCTTTAAAAGTATCCAGGTCTTTATGAGCCCAAAGATCGCGCACCTTGGCAGGACGCGTGATGCCGATGTCTTTAAAATTTAACGTCATGGTCATTTCATGTTCGTCACGGTTGAACAGCCCCACTGCCTTGCTGCCATCCGCAAGGGGTTTCATCCAGATTTCCAACGGGCCCTCCTCCCACACCCGATGCCCTTGGATTCCTGCCGGGTCCTGGTTGACCGCAATCACTTCCCTATTGGTCAGGATCGCCAGCGTTTCCGGAGTCATGCTTGTCAGATCGTTACTGGCAAACAGAGGAGCGGCGAGCAGGGACCAAAGACTCATGTGGGTGCGATATTCTTCATCGGTCATTCTGCCGTTTCCGACTTCCAGCATGTCAGGATCATTCCAGTGGCCGGGTCCGGCATATTTTTCAAGCCCATTCTGCTCGAAGCCGATGTAGGACATGCTTAGATAATTGTCCTGAATATCGCCCGTGGTCCTCCACATACTGGCCCCCACTGAAGGTCCCCACTTCCAAACGTCCTGCATGCCATATTCGCAGAGGCTGTAAAGAATGGGCCGTCCAGCGTGCGCCAGCTCCTGATGGAATTTTTCGTACGCCGCCCGCATCTCGTCCGGTTTATAAACCATGCTCCCGCTGCACCAGTCGTATTTGACAAAATCAATTCCCCAGCGCGCAAAGGTCTCCGCATCCTGCTGCTCGTGCCCATAACTTGCTTCGCGGCCGGAACAGGTGACAGGCCCCGGGCTCGTATGAATCCCGACTTTCAGGCCCAAACTGTGAATGTAATCACAAAGCGCTTTCATATCCGGGAACTTCAGAATGTTCGGGTGAAACACGCCCTGCGCATCGTGGTAACCTTCCCATCCTCCATCAATGACCACGTACTCATAGCCCGCAGCCTTCATGCCGCTCTTCACGAGCGCATCAGCCTGCGCGCGAATAATGGCGTCATCAATCCTCAAGCCGAAGTGACCCCAGCTATTCCATCCCATCGGGGGAGTGCGCGCCAACTCAGGCTTTTGCGCAAGGCCTTTCCCCGCCACAAAAGAAAATAGAACCAGCAAAACTAATTTGTAAAGTTTGCGTAGCATTGGGGACCCCTTTCGAAATTCAAGGATAGAGATTGCGCACTTCAATTTCGGCCTTGGGCTCGCCCGCTTCAACCATGCGAGCAAGCAATCGCTCCCGCAGATACGCGGCAACCTCCGGCAACGATCGGTCGCCATCCAAATGGACCAATTGCGGAGGGTCCTTACGGCCCGCCAGATTGATTAACTGGTGAGGATCCGCTGCAAGGTTGTACAACTGATATTCCTGGTAGCGTGTGCTGCTGGGATCGCGCCCTCCATTGCCGGTGGGATCTACGGCGCAATAGGTCCATTGATCTGTGCGCAGCGCCCTCGCCACCATCGATTCGCTGATTTGAACAAAGACCTCGTTCCGCCATTTCTCCCGCGCTTCCGATTGGTTGATCAGGGGGAAGAAACTGTGGCCATGCACAGAATCAGGAATAGGGATGCCCACTGCGTCCAGCAAAGTTGGCGTCACGTCCACCATGCTGACCAGGTCCCGTACCATCCGCGATTGGTTGAACCCAGGCCCCTGCAGGATCAGTGGAATGTGGATCGAACTTTCATGCGGGCTCCGCTTATACTCCGGGTTGCGCGTCCGGAAATGGCAGCCGTGATCGCTGATGAACATTACGATTGTGTTGTTCTCCAGATTCTCTTCGGCAAGCGTCTTCAGAATAGTTCCCACCGATTCGTCAATGCTCTTGACGTCGCCGTAGTAACCCGGAAGCTGGGCCTGCCAATCGCCCGGAAAGAAGCGCAGATCTCCCGGAACAAAGGGATTCTGGTAGCGCTCGATGTATCCTTTGGGGGGGAGAAACGCATTGGCATCGTTCTGGAAATGGGGTTCGAGCTGGGAAACCACCAGCAGAAACGGTTTCTCCTGGCGCTGCTTCAGGAAGCGCACGGCAAGGTTCGTAAGAAAGTTGACCCGGTAGATATCCTTAAAGGGCATCGGCTTCCCATCACCATCCCAGATCGTCCCTTCATAGGGATGAGAGGTAAGCTCCAGCTCATTCGAAGCCTGCCACAAGTCTTTGAAGCCGCCCCGGTATTCCAGGGGCACAGCACCGTGACTTTCCGGTTTGTTGTGGAAATTGGGCGCCAAGTGCCATTTGCCGATGTAATTGGTTGTGTATCCTTCGCCTCGAAGCAGGGTGGCAAGTGTCACGGCATCCGGTTGCAGACCAGGGCCGAGTTTCCACACACCCGTCTGTGTTGCGTACTGGCCGGTGAAGAGACAGGCTCGCGACGGAGAACACAACGGCTGGTTCGTAACCGCGTTCTGCATGCACACACCGCGGTGGGCCATGGCGTCAAGATTCGGCGTCACTCCCATCGGATTCAGACCGTTCGCGCCCACAAAATCCCAACGAAATTGGTCCGCGATGATGATCACAACATTGGGACGCTTACCTTTTGGAGCATCAATCGCTCTGTCGTTGCCGCCCTGCGCCATCACGCTTCGCGCCGGAAGAGGAACGGAGGCTGTGGCTGCAAACGACTTCTTCAGGAAGTCGCGCCGGCTGGATGACGATCCCGTAGAATCGCGAGTACTCATTTTTGCCTCACCTCGTAGTAATTCACTCAGGCTTCCGGTGTCCGCATTTCCCGGGCGATTCCGGCATCGAGACGCCGCCGGAATATGCGTCATTCTATGCGAAACGCCGTCCAAATAAAAATAGAACTTGAGCGCGAATTGGATCTCTTGCGGACTCCCCACCGTGCCGCTGATCCTCCCGTAATTTAGGGTGTCGCTAAAGTTCATGCAAGAGGGTTTCGCGAAGCTCGGTGAGCTGGTCATGTTAAAGAATTCAGCCCGAAGCTGGAGATAAGTGCTCTCTGTCGTCCGGATGTTCTTGAAGAGAGAGAAATCCATGCTGCGGAAAGCGTGGCCGGTCACCTTGGTGCTGCGCTTCCGAGCGGCGCGAGAGAGGCCTGCTTCGCAGCGGGAGGGCGGTCGCTTGAAAGGCGGGCAGCGCTTTGATACCCTGTTTTAACCTCTGACGGGACAATCTCGCTGTCCCATTCCGAGGCCCACAGGCCTTTCGATTTTTCATAAAGGGAATCTGATGAAGAATGAAAACAACAAGAGATCACGAAGGGAATTTCTCAAGACAGGGGCGGGAGTTGAAGGAGCCACGGCTTTAGGAGCCCACCCTCTTCCGCTCGCGGGCGGACTTCTCCCCTACCCACCGACCCCCAATTTCATTTTCTTCACCACCGACGGTCATCGACCGCAGGCGCTCAGCCTCAACGGAAATCGTATCGTTCAAACTCCAAGCTTTGACCGCATCGGGCGCGATGGGATTCAATTCCGCAATTCATTCTACGTCAACGCTCTTTGCCTCCTGCTTTGCCTCTTCTTCAAAGCGGCCGTGCTCTCGGCGATCGGGAGCGGCCAGGCGGCGGCTAAGCCCGCGGGGTGCGGGAGCTTGTCCGGCCTCAACCTCCCGCACACGACTATTACATCGGCGCAGTTCGTGCCCGCCGGTGGGTTCACGTTACAGGCGGGTGCTTTGATGCGCCCGCAGGCGCAGATGACGCAACGCGCGTTCGGGAACCTGCCCGCTTTCTGCCGGGTCGCGGCGACACTAAAGCCCACGCCGGACTCCGAAATCAAAATCGAGGTTTGGATGCCCGCCTCCGGCTGGAACGGCAAGTTGCTCGGCGTCGGCAACGGCGGCTGGGCCGGGAGTATCAATTATGGAGGGCTGGCCCAGGGGGTTAGGTATGGCTTTGCCACCGCCTCCACAGACACGGGGCACACGGGCAATGGCGGGGACGCAAGCTTTGCGTTGGGACATCCCGAAAAATTGATTGATCTCGGCTATCGCTCCGTCCACGAAATGACCGTGGAGGCCAAGAAGATCATCGCCGCTTTTTACGCCAGCGCGCCCCAGTTCTCCTACTGGAACGGCTGCTCGACCGGGGGCAAACAGGGGCTGACGGAGGCGCAGCGTTTCCCCGACGATTACAACGGCATTGTTGAAGGCGACCCCGCCAGCTTCTGGACCCACCTGATGTTCGGAACCATGTGGCCCGCCGAAGCGACGCTCAGAGACACTGCGAGCTACATTCCACCGGGCAAATATCCGCTCATCCACAGAGCGGCGCTCGATGCCTGCGACGCTCTCGACGGCGTCACCGACGGCATCCTGAATGATCCCACCCGCTGCCACTTTGACCCCAAAGTTATTGAGTGCCAGGGCGCCGATGCTCCCACGTGTCTCACCGCCGCCCAGGTGGAAGCGGCCAGAAAGATTTATGCCGGCCCCACGAATCCACGCACCGGAGAGCAGGTCTTTCCCGGGCTCGAGCCGGGGAGCGAACTCGCATGGCATGCCCTGGCAGGCGGTCCCCAGCCGATGCGGATTCCCGTGAGCTATTTCCAGTATGTGCTTTTCAAGAATCCCGACTGGAATTTTCAGACCCTCAATTTCGATAGCGACGTGGCGCGCAGCGACCGGGAGGATGGCGGCATCCTCAATGCCGTTGACCCGAATCTCGAAGCCTTCAAGAAAAACGGCGGAAAGCTCATCATGTTTCACGGCTGGAGCGACCCGCTCATCGCGCCGCTTGAAAGCGTCAATTATTACAAAAGCGTGGTCGCCAAGATGGGCGGCGAAGACAAAACTGCCAGCTTCGTTCGTCTCTTCATGATTCCTGGGATGATGCATTGCGGCGGAGGCCCGGGCCCGGGCGCCTTCGACCACATCGGGGTGATCGAGGCATGGGTGGAACGCGGCGCGGCGCCGAACCAGATCATCGCCCGCCACATGACTCAGGGCGCCGTGGACATGACTCGCCCCCTCTGTCCCTACCCCGAGGTGGCGCAGTGGAAGGGGTCGGGCAACACTAACGACGCCGCCAATTTTGTTTGCGTGAGCCGATAACGGAGCGTTCGTGTTATTCAGACCCTGCCCCACATGGCAGGTTTGCGAATTCGGGATATCATCGGGGGCCTGTCGCGGCTGTGCCATGCCGGAGCCACGAACGCGATGGGTGCGCCCCCGTGGGGGCTGAGTCTGCTAACGCAACTATTCAGTTGACTCAGGGTTTAGGAAAACAGGGCGCGACACACTGGCAGTCCCGGGCTGGAAAGAGCATTCATGAAAATATCAGACCGAAAGATTGCCCAATCATTTTTCGTCTCCTCGGAGATGAAGGCGGCGAACCGGTTCTGTGTGGTGGCGCGGTGGATTGCTGTCCTGACAACAGGCGCCGTAGCCGTGGGTTTAGTGACCAGGGCGCACTGGCACCAAGTAAAGGTGCTCGATCTGTTCTGGCTGGGCACCGTGCCGCTGGTCCCCTTAATCCTGCTCATCGCGCCCCACCTGTGGCGAAATATTTGCCCGGTCGCGGCGCTCAATCTTGCCGCTGCCCGCGTTGGGCGTGGAGGCCGCGAAATTGCCCCGGCGCGCTTGCCGCGCGGGACCACGATTTGGATCAAGCGTCACGGAGTTGCGCTGGGCGCCTGCATCCTCTGGCTTCTGGTACCGCTGCGTTTGCTTCTGTTTAATAAGAGTGCGCTGGCAACGCTCGTGCTGATCCTGATGATCGTGCTCGCTGCTTTGGCGTTGGGCTTTTTCGGTTCCTGGAAGGCGGCATGGTGCAGCAGTATTTGTCCGGTCTATCCGGTTGAAAAGTTATACGCCGCTGCGCCGATGTGGACTTTGCGGGATGCCCGGTGTGTTCCAGCCTCCCCAGCGGAGAGCTGTTATAGTTGCGCCCTTCATTGTTTGGACGTCCCAGCCACGGAAAGCCGCTACTGGACAGCGATGGAGAAGGTTGGGACGGCATATACTTCCGAAGCCTTCGAGGGCTTTTTCCTCGCAAGTTTTCCGGGGTTCGTGCTTGCGTACTGGCTGCTGTCCACTATTATTGAGAAGCTCCCGAGTCCATTTCGAGGAGCGCCGGTCCTCGCCGTCTATGGAACTTTTTTCTTCCTGATGCTCGGGAGCTTCGGCTGCTACCGCCTCGCTGAATTCGTAGTTGGCCGTGGCGGATCGCGAAGTTCCCCGCTTGCGAACCGGCGGCTGAAGCTTATCGTGATTGCTGTAGCCGTGAATCTCTACTACGGCGTGGGAAGTGTCGGTCTCTCTAATGTATTGGCCCAACTCAGCGGATGGCCCCCCGAGCAGTCAATCATTCGGGCTGGGATTCTGGGATTCGTATTCCTGACATCTCTGCTCTGGGTGTTGCGCGCCTGGCATAGCATCACTCCGGCATGGACGCGCTGGTAGAGCATGGACCAAGGAGCTCTTGCGAGGATCGGGGCTGAGCGTGCTCCGTGCCTAGCGAGTAGCAAGGAGGATTCAGGATTTCGCGCTCGCCGATGCCGGTGGCTTGGGCGCCGCCAAGCGGCCTGCGTATGGCGCGGGGCTATCTTGCACGACTTTTGTAGATAACGAATTAAAAAGAAGGAATCGCAATATGCCAAGCTGTCACCGCGCGCTTGTCCTATCAGCAAGTCTGCTGGTCCTGTACGCGGTGGCACTTCATCTCCCGGGCAGCGCGGCGCAGGCAGCAGCGAACGTTCCTGCGGGTTTCAGCAAGATCAACCACGTCATCTGGATTATTCAGGAAAATCGCAGCTTTGATAATTACTTTGGGACCTTTCCGGGAGCGGATGGGATTCCGCCTTCGACCTGTGTCCCGGTGCTTCCCGGCAGTTCGCAGTGCGTCAAGCCGTTCCATATGCCGTCCGGCGTGCCGATCTGCGATCTGGGCCACACCTGGGAAGTGGCTCACGCCGCCTACGACAATGGCAGAATGGACGGCTTCGTGTGGGCCGAGGGCACCCCCTACACAATGGGCTACTACGATCAGCGCGACATCCCAAATTACTGGGCCTACGCGAAACACTTCACCTTGTGCGATCGTTACTTCTCCTCCTACCTGGGTCCCAGCCTTCAAAACCATCTGTACACGGTCGCTGCACAGGCTGGCGGCCTGACGGTTATGCCCCACACGCTCGAGCAGGTCAAAGAAGATCTGGATGACCAGGACGGCTTCAGCTTTGACACCATGGTTGACCTGTTCGAGAAAACGAATGTGTCCTGGAAATATTACAACGAAACGAAGCCCTTGCCGCCCGGCGTGAGCCGTGATGTGGGAATCAACGATCAATTTTATCCCGACCCGAAGCGATTCTGGATTTGGAATCCGTTGCCCGGATTCAAGGCCATCAGGGACAATCCGAAGCGGATGACGCACTTGGTGGATTTGAAGGAATACTATCAAGATCTAAAGAGCGGTACTCTACCAGAGGTCGCTTGGATCGTACCTGATACCGAGGACAGCGAGCATCCACCCGAGCCCATTCCTCAAGGCATGTGGTATGTGACGCGCCTGATCAACGCCCTGATGCAAAGCCAATACTGGAAAGATAGCGTAATCATCCTGACTTGGGACGACTACGGCGGCTTCTACGACCACGTTCAGCCGCCCATGGTCGATGCCTTCGGGTACGGACCGCGCGTGCCGACGATCGTAATTTCGCCTTTTGCGAAGCCGGGATATATCTCGCACGAAGTCTATGACTTTACTTCAGTCTTGAAACTCATCGAAAAGCGATGGGGACTGGGGCGGCTCACGGCGCGGGATGATCGCGCTCTGGATATGCTGGACGCCCTTGATTTTAGCCAAGCGCCCAACCCACCCCAGGTGATTCCCATCCCCGCCAAGGTGCCGAGCCGGAACGTTTGGGGTTGCGGGTACCCGCCCTCCGTTTCTTTACCGCACGCTGGGTTTCGGCCGCATGTTCCGGCGGGACAACGTCGATGATAGGGCGAGGCGCGTGAGCGACTCACCCTGCAGCCGGCGGGCGGTCGCTTGAAAGGCGGGCAGCGCTTTGATACCCTGTTTTAACCTCTGACGGGACAATCTCGCTGTCCCATTCCGAGGCCCACAGGCCTTTCGATTTTTCATAAAGGGAATCTGATGAAGATTGAAAACAATAAAAGATCACGCCGTGAATTTCTTAAGACAGGAGCGGAAGTCATGGGCGCCGCGGCCTTAGGAGCCCACCCGCTTCCGCTGGTTGGCGGGACT
>Ga0209166_10001516_pt1 | contig 19135 bp, 18 predicted proteins | sample Coa_R1_3_FD_187151 | JGI IMG/M metagenome (GOLD analysis project Ga0209166, IMG submission 187151) | Surface soil microbial communities from Centralia Pennsylvania, which are recovering from an underground coalmine fire - Coalmine... | ecosystem: Environmental > Terrestrial > Soil >... | reverse complement strand
TCGCCGACGCCGCTCCAGTTCCTTCAATTTCTGTGAGTGCCTCATCCGTACCTCGAATGTAACCATCCGAAGTACTTGGACCGCAAGAGCAGGAAAAAGTGTCACTCACTTACGCATTTCTCAATAACCTGAACCATTCGAGACCTGAACTATGCACGACTCTGCACTGCCCGTGACGGCCGGAATCAGTACCTATTCAGGTCCTACAACGGGTTCAGGTCCTACAACGGGTTCAGGTCTTACAACGGGCGCAGGTGTGTGCGGTAGTGCGCGCCGCGCTCGGCATAATTGGCCGCCACTTTGAGCAGATTTTCACGCTCCTCCGCGGTGAGCTCCCGAATCGCCTTGGCCGGCGCTCCGAGGATGAGGCAGCCGTCGGGGAAGGTCTTGCGCTCGGTGATGAGCGCGCCGGCGCCGACCAGACAGCCCTTGCCGATGACGGCGCCGTTCAGCACCACGGACTGTATTCCGATGAGCGACCCATCGCCCACCGAGCAGCCATGCAACATGGCCTGATGGCCGATCGAAACCTGGGTGCCGATCGACAGCGGGAAACCCGGGTCGGTATGCAGCACCGCCGAATCCTGAATGTTGCTGCCGGCACCTATGTGAATGAGCTCGTTATCCCCTCGCAGGGTCGCCCCGAACCACACGGTGGCATTGTCGGCGAGAATGACTTTGCCGAGCACCGTCGCAGTCGGCGCGACGTAGGCACTGGCGGCGATCACCGGTGAATCATCGCCCAATCGATAGACGGTCATACGCGCTCCCACCTGAAGAATGATTAGCCTATCATCCGCGGCCATGGACGAGAACGAAACGCAGAATTCATCGATCGAAGCTTTGCAAGTACCGGCGGGTCCGCCGCCCTCCAGCGTAGGCTTCCTGCTACGCGCATGGGCTTTGAAGGGCGGCGCACCGGTTCAATGGCGTCATTCGGTACCCCTGCTCGCGGGCTTGAGCGCGCTGTGGCTGCTGCTGTGGGTGGCGATCGATTGGTGGGATGCGCTTCCGGACCCGCAGATTCTGATCGCCGGTGTCCCCTTGTTAGCCTGGTATGCGCTGGCCATTCTGGCATTGGCCGCGCTGCTGCGCTGGCGATCCACACCGAAGCCCACTTTTGGAATGACGCTGTTGCTGTCCATCGGGTTGGTGCCGGTGCCGCTGTGTCTCGAGGCGGTCGCGGCGGACTACCTACCGCCCCTTGGGCTCTTGCTGCTGACGGTGGCCGCGGGGATTTACGCGCTGCTGTACTTCTCGCGCGGCTTGGCGACATTGACGGGTGAGCCGCAGCGCGCGGCCGCGTGGGCCGGCTTGGCCTTCCTCGTGGGATTCGTCTGGCTCACCGACGCGCTGGACGTGATCCCGGATGTCTGGGCGCCCGCGGAGGTCGAGGCCGCCGAAGACAATCACGACGCCCAGGCAGACGCGGAAACTTTATTGTTCGAGCAGCCCGAGCGCATCGATCGCGCCCTCGCGGCAGTCCACGGCGGCGCATCGTCCGGCCCCCAGGCATTCTTTCTCGGATTCGCCGGCGTCGGCGAACAACAGGTGTTCGCCCAGGAAATCGGCCTGGCATCACGTGTGCTGTCCGAGCGCTATGGGATGGAGGGCAGGGGTTTTTCATTGATCAACGATGCGCGCGACTTGGAACATGCACCGCTGGCTTCGGTGTCCGGTTTGCGATACGCGCTCCGTGGATTGGCGGGGCGAATGAACACCGATCGCGACGTGCTGTTCCTATCCATCTCCTCGCATGGCGGCCAGGATGCGGCTCTTGCCGTATCCAATGCGCAGCTTCCGCTCGATGACTTGACCGATGAGGACCTGGCTCGAGCCCTGAGCGACTCGGGTATCAAGTGGCGCGTGATCATCATTTCGGCTTGCTACGCAGGAGCCTTCATCGATGCGTTGAAGGACCCTCGGACCATCATCATTGCCGCGGCAGCCGCCGATCGCACCTCCTTCGGCTGCTCCAACGACCGCGATCTGACCTACTTCGGCGAGGCGTTCTACCGCGACGCCCTGCCCGAAGCCCACTCTCTGCGCGAGGCCTTCGACAAGGCCAGATCCGCGATCACGGCACGTGAACGCCGCGAACACGTCGATCCGTCGAGGCCGCAGGCCTATTTCGGCACGGAACTGGAGGCAAAACTCGCCTCGATGGACGCACGCGCGCCATAGTCTAGCCCTTACCGCTCATGCACTGCCCTGATAGGCTAGGGGGATGAACAAGCCTACTCACCGCACGGTTGAAGCCAACGGCATCCGCATTCACATCGCCGAACAGGGCAGCGGACCCCTGGTGCTGCTCTGCCATGGATTTCCCGAGTCCTGGTACTCGTGGCGTCATCAATTGGAGGCGTTGGCGCAGGCCGGATTCCATGCCGTCGCTCCCGACATGCGCGGCTACGGCAACACCGATCGCCCGGCGGACATCGGACGCTACACGCTGCTGCATCTGGTGGGCGACATGGTCGGCGTACTCGATGCGCTGGGCGAAAAACAAGCCGTCATCGCCGGGCATGACTGGGGCGCTCCCGTTGCCTGGCATGCCGCGCTCATGCGCCCCGATCGCTTCCGCGCGGTCATCGGACTGAGCGTCCCCTACCGGCCTCGCGGCAGCGTCGCGCCCACCAGCGTGATGCCCCAAAATGCCGATGCCAGCTTTTATCAGTTGTATTTCCAGGCACCGGGCGTGGCCGACACGGAACTCGAGGCCGATGCGCGGCTCTCGTTGCGCAAGATTTTGTATTCCGGGTCGGGCGATGTCCCCCGGCGCAACCCCGAGGGCTCTGGCTCCGGCGTCGGCATGGTGCCGCGCGCCGGCGGATTTTTGACTCGAATGCCGGATCCGCAGACGCTGCCGGCTTGGCTTACGACAGCGGACATCGATTTCTACGTGGAGCAATTCCGGCACTCAGGATTTAGCGGCGGACTGAATTGGTACCGCAACATCGACCGCAATTGGGAATTGATGGCGCCTTACGCCGGCGCGGCGGTCACGGTGCCCGCACTGTACATGGCCGGAGAGCTCGATCTGGTCGTTGCCTTCCCGCGCATGAAAGAGGTCATCGCAGATCTCGCACGCTTCGTGCCCCAGCTGCGCACCACCATCATGCTGCCGGGTTGCGGGCACTGGACGCAGCAGGAACGCCCGGCTGAGGTGAATAAAGCCATGATCGATTTCCTGCAGAGCTTGTAGACCGGAATTAGGGAATCGTAACGAGTTATGCATCAGGTGCGCTCTGTCACACTCGAATATGCGGCCAGTCCCCCCCGAGGTTGATTCATGATCCAGCCGAGCATTGCGGAACAGCCCGAGCAGCATCGGCTCAGCCGTTCGTTGAAAGGCCGTCATCTGGCCATGATTTCCATCGGCGGCATCATCGGCGCGGGCCTGTTCGTGGGCAGCAGCACGTCCATCGCCGCTGCCGGGCCCGCGGTTTTCATCAGCTACGCCGTCACGGGCCTGCTCATCCTTCTGGTGATGCGCATGCTGGGCGAAATGGCCACGGCGCTGCCCCATGTACGATCCTTCACCGAGTTCGCACGCTGCGGGCTGGGCGATGGCGCCGGCTTCGTCGTGGGATGGCTGTATTGGTATTTCTGGGTCATCGTCGTGCCGGTGGAAGCCATCGCCGGCGCGAAGATTCTGCAGCATTGGATGCCCTTCTCGCAGCTGCAGATCGGCCTGGGCTTGATGGCCGTCATGACCGGCGTCAACCTGATGTCCGCGCGCTCGTACGCCGAGTTCGAATTCTGGTTCGCGTCCATCAAAGTGGCGGCGATACTGGTGTTCATCGTAATCGCCGCTTCCTTTGCCCTCGGCTGGACGGCGCCCGGCGGGGCGACCTTTGCTAACCTCGTGAACCACGGCGGCTTCACGCCGCGCGGCTGGATCGCCGTCCTCGCCGCCGCGCCCACGGTGTTCTTTGCCATGACGGGTGCGGAAATCACCACCGTGGCAGCGGCAGAATCGGCACAGCCGGGGCGCGCCATCGCCAAGATGACCACTACCGTGATCTGGCGAATTTTGATTTTCTACGTGGTGTCGGCTTTCCTGATCGTGTCGGTCATACCGTGGAACACCGTCCGCTCCGGCGAGTCGCCGTTCACCTTGGCGCTCAATACCATGCATGTGCCGTGGGCAGGCACGATCATGAGCTTCATCATTCTGACCGCGGTGCTGTCCTGCCTGAATTCGGCGTTCTATGTCAGTTCGCGGGTGCTGTTCATCCTCGCCGAGCGGGGCGATGCACCGCAGTCTTTCATCAGATTGAACAAGCGCCGCGTTCCCGTGGTCTCCGTGCTGCTCGGCGCCACCGCGGGATTCTTAGGCATCTTCGCAGCCACCGAAGCGCCGCAGAAAGTATTCGATTTCCTGGTGAGTTCGTCCGGCGCCCTCATCGTGTTCATTTACATGACCACCGCAGCCGCGCAAATCGTCCTGCGCCGGCAACGTGAACGCCTGGGCGAGGCCCCGCCCCCGGTACGCATGTGGCTGTTCCCCTATTTGAGCTACGTCGCGATCGGCTGCATGGCAGCAGTGCTTATCGCCATGGCATTCACTCCAGGGCAGCAACAAGATTTCAAGTTCAGCTGCATCACCCTCGTGATCACGGTCCTGGCCTATCGGATCGTGCGCCGCCTGCGCCAACCACGCACGGCCCCCTCCGCCGCCTCTCCTTAGCCGCCGCGTTTTGAGCGGCGGTTAGAACTTATGCAACTAAGCTGCTGATGCGCGGCGATAACCTGCGGATCCGGCGCCCCGTTGGGGAATTCGTAGAAATTTCTCCAGTCGATTCAGCCGGTTGAGCGCCTTTATCATAGAAAAGTACGTTTTGACAAACGATAATAATCAAATCGTACCGTACAAAGAGTACCTGTCGCTCCCGCACGTTTTTGGCACGATGGAGCTCGAAGTTTAGGAGAATCTCGCGCCGGCAAGCCAGCCAACTCCCCCGCTGGTGCGATATCCCAGCGGCGTGGACCTCAAAATCCACGCCGTTTTTTCTTTCGAATACCTTCTACGCCGGCACTCTGCGCTGCGCCCAGCGCCCTTCCACCGCCGCACGCTGCACCTGCACCTTGCGTCCTGCACCTTTCGTCTGGAACCTCTGCACCTTGGGGCCTCGTCTTCATTCAAGCCCGCCCCTCGACTCAATGCGTCGGTGAGGAACTAATCACGCGTTGAAGTTTCCCATGATTACCTCGCAAGTCGGGGCATAGGGAGTCCCCTCGCAGCGACAGCGGCTTGCCATTCTCTCCCTGGTAGTGGCCACCCATGCGGTGTTGTTACTCATCGCGATGCGCTGGGTGACTCGCGTAGATCTTCGCCGCGAGGAATCGTTGGCCTTTCTGACGCTCCCAACATCGCGCCAGGACCCGTCATCGCAACTCCTTCCTCCAGGTCCCTCCCCTCGCCCGCGTAAGAATCATGCAGCGTCGCCTGACGCTCAGCCGAACACTCAGCTGATCGCGGCGCCCACCCCAAGTCAGCCGGCGAGCGTCAATGAACCGTCCACGCCGGTGGCGCCCGCGGCCATCGCGCCGGCCCCAATCGATTGGAGCGCCGAGGCCGAGCTGGCTCTCAAGCAGTACGCCGAATTGGCCCTGGCGGCCCCACCTCGAGCGCTTGACCGGCATGGCGCCGGCGCGGACCTAAATGGTGGCTTAGGTCCCGACCGCCCGGCCAAGCCGGAATTCGGCTGGGATCAAAACCAACTACACCGGGTCGAGGGCATCGACGGCGGCGGCATCCTCGTCCATATCAACGATCACTGCGTCTTCGTGTTGTTTCCATTTCCTTTCGCAGGGTGCGGTATCGGAAAAATTCCCGTGCGCGGCGATTTGTTCGAGCATCTGCACGACGTGCCGACACAAACGCCCAACGCGAAAAATTCGGCGCCGTGAACGTCGGCTACTTCAGATGATCTTTATCCAAAAGCACATGAGTCGCACCGTTTGGTGTGGCTCCGATGACCTCTATTCGCGAGTCGCTCGCTTGAAAGTTCTCAGTAAAAATTCCCAGACATAAGCCGTCTCCGCGCACAGACGGGTACAGGACCGCTTCCCAGTCGGCGTCACGCGCGAATCGGCCGAAGATTTGACTTGCGGCTGGTATGCCAAAAATTGTCGGTTCTTGGCGCCAGGATTTGGGCTCCAAGAGCAAGCGCCGACGCAGCTGATTGGCGGATCTTATAATCTCGCGTTGAGGTAGTCCTGCGCTGCGAAAGGCTGCCTTTGTCGGCGAAGAAACATTGAATTGCCGGATGATATCGGCAAACGCCTTTAGAGAACTTTCCTCCCTTAGATCCAGTACACGCTCAATTCGTCCATTGAGCAAGAATGTTGTGAACGACGAGTCGTGACGCAACGCAAGCTCACCAAGTGTTAGCGGGCCTACCTGGGCTGAGAGAAAATTGCCAAAATATTCTGCGTAGGCAGTTTCGACCGATTGCGCGACATACAGGCAAGGAAAAGCTTGGCCGCGGGCTCTATCGAGCGTTTCTCCTATGTTAAAACGCCCGCCGACCCCCTTAATGCTGCCGGCAGGAGACAGGGGACTCAAGGACCACTGGTAGTCGGTAACTCGAGACCAGCCATTTATTTCGAGTGAAACGCCGGGACTGGATCGCAACGCATCGCACAGCGCGTCGTATTTTGCCGCACGTAGTGCTTCGAGTTCAAAGTAGACCTTGTCGGCGAGCCGTTGGAGGAGATCACCGCCACGAGTCCAGTCGTCGAGCTGAGCTTCCGTGAAGGAGTCGAGAACTCTACCGCTCGACGGTCTCGGGACAGATGGAGGGCGTTGCTTGTTCTTTCTCATGAGCAACTTTCTAGCGCTGTGCGCAATCTTAGAAGGCCTGTTCGGGATCGTTGGATTTACGAACTTTTGGCTTCGGCCTCCCGTGCTTGCAGTACGAAACTAAGTAGGCGCTTATATTTCCCAAGTCGAATCATCGTTCTCGGCGAAATGTTGCCCAACATGGGATTGGCTATTTCAAACCAAAGGGCAACCTTTTGAGCATCGCCAGCGAAGAATTCAGCTACGAGGTTTGCAATGTTGGCGATCTCGCGCAGCCTCTCTGCGACAGGCTCGGGAATGTGCGCGTCGAAACGTACAGAGGATTTGGCGACTTGCGCGATCTTTCCTAAATCCGTCTTGCTCAGTTTTGTGAGTTCTGCGATACGCTTGTAGTCAGGACGACCATCGCGGTACAAGTGGAGGAGGTCCTCATTCGCGATATGACTGACGATCGGAGGCCTTGGGGTTCGAAGTGATTCAGCAGGCGAATTCATGAACACAATAATACCATGATCCGACCACGAATTAACCACGTTTTCTATGGACGGAGCGCCAACCCCTCGATTAATGCGCAGGCGCGGGCCACCGAGTCCATGGAGTCGATTCGCGCTGCATAATCAGCGCGCCGCTGCGCTGCCGCATCGTCCTCGAGGATGCTCTGGATGGCGCGTACTACCGGCCTCGCCCGATAGCGGCTCTGCGCAATGCTGCGGCCCAACCCGAGCTTTTCGATGCGCCAGCCGCTGTCGAACTGATCGTAGCCGTGGGGCACCACGAGATGCGGAACCCCCGCTTTGATGCCTTGGGCCAACGTGCCCACGCCGCCGTGGTAGACGAGCAGCGCGGCGCGCGGCAGCATGAGACTGAAGGGCAAATACCCGAAGACGCGGATGTTAGGCGGAAGCTGCTTCGGCACTTGCTCCGGATAATTGGTCACCAGCATGGCGCGCAGATCCATTTCCCGTGCAGCATCGACCGACTCCCTGAAGAAACGCTGCATGGTCGATCCTGCGGATCCCGGCGTGAAGATGAGAGGCGGCGCACCCGCTTGTAGAAACGCTTCCGCTTCGGCCAGCGGCGCCGTTTCACCACCGGCATCCCATAGGGGAAATCCCACGGCATGGGTATTGGGGGGCCAGTCAGGCTGTGGCGCGGCAAACCACTCCGGGAAAAAGGCAATCACCAATTGCGGCGAATGCATCCAGCGATGCATCACGCGGTCGACGGGTGTCAACCCAAGCCGGGCGCGAAGCTCATTCAACGGTGTCTTGAGCCTGCGATCCAGGACCACGGCGTCGATCAGCCGAAACAGTCCCTGCTTGAACCAGGTCGGGTGGGACGCGGATAGCCTGACGTTGCCCACCATTCCCTGATCGGCGAAAGTACGGATGACACTGGGCTGCAGGTGCACGGAAGCGCTGGGCACGCCCAGTTTCTCCTGTGCCACGCGGGCGCCGAAGGCCAGGCTGGAAAATGCCACGACGGTATTGGCGTCCGCATGCTTCTCGATCAATCGATAGATCTCGGCGATCGCCGGCACGATCACCTGCGCTATCACCTTGAAGCCCTTGCGCAAGTGCCAAACTTCCGGATTGGCGATGGCGGCATTCGCTTCCGCCGCGGTGCCCACGGGCAGAAATCCAATCCCCTGCGCCTCGATGAGCGTTTGAAAGATAGGGTTCGTGAGAATCGTAGCTCGGTGGCCGCGAGCCTTGAGCGCCACGCCCAGTGCAATGAATGGATGTACGTCGCCCGCACTTCCCAGGGTCGGCAACAACACGTGCAACGGGGGTATGCGATCACCGCTGCGCGCGCTCCCCGCCTGAGTTCGCTCGATCACCGTTCGAACTTGGTCGATAGAATGATCGATGAGTTCGTGCGCTCCACGCCATCCAGCGCACCGATGCGGTCGATGACTTGATCCATTTCGGCGACGGACGCCGCGGCCGCGATGGCGATGAGATCGACCTCACCGCTGACCGAGTGCAGCAGCCGCACCTGGGAGATGCCGCGCAACGCGGCAGTCACGGCACGTGCCTCTTTCGGACCCACCTTGATCATGACATGCGCGCGCACCGCACCCAGTCCATGCTCGGGCGCCAGGCGAACCGCATAGCCGGTGATGATCCCTTGCTTCTCGAGCCGCTCGATACGGCTTTGCACGCTGGTGCGCGACCGACCGACCAGGCGCGCCAGCATGGCGGTGGAGGCGCGGCCATTTTCCCGCAATGCCGAGATGAGCTTTTCGTCAATGGCATCCATGGCATTTTGCCTATCTAGTACTTCGAAACGCATGACTATACCGCAATAACGTCTGAAATGACCCTACCAATCGCAAGTTACCCTGGGCAAAAATGCACTCTCACCGTGGAGGCAGCATGAAAGACATCGTTATCGTCGGCGCGGGCAAAATCGGCTCGATGATTGCCGAGTTTCTGGGCGGTTCGGGCGACTACGCCGTCACCGTGGTGGATCGATCGCAGCATCAACTGGACCGGCTCGAAACTTCCGCGCCGCTCAAAAAAGCCGCGCTGGACATCACGCAAGGGGACGGTTTACACAAATTGCTCGCGGGCAAGTTTGCCGTGCTCTCCGCGGCACCCTACTACGCCACGCGCCGCATTGCCGAGGCGGCCAAGGCCGCCGGGGCCCACTACCTGGACTTGACCGAAGACGTGGCCAGCACCCGCGCGGTCAAGCAGTTGAGCTCGGGCGCGCGCACGGCATTCATCCCGCAATGCGGACTGGCGCCGGGCTTCATCACCATTGTCGCCAGCGACTTAGCCTCGCGATTCGACGAGCTTCACGATGTGCGCATGCGAGTCGGCGCGCTGCCGAAATTCCCGTCTAACGCGCTCAACTACAACCTGACCTGGAGCACCGACGGCGTCATCAATGAATATTGCGAACCCTGTGAGGCCATCGTCAACGGCCAGCTCAAAGAGACCCAGCCACTGGAAGAGTTGGAGGAGTTCTCGCTCGACGGCATCCTGTACGAAGCCTTCAATACCTCCGGCGGTCTCGGCACCCTGTGCGAAACCCTGGCCGGCAAGGTGCGCAATCTCAACTACCGCACCATCCGTTATCCCGGCCACGCCGCCATCATGAAGGCGCTGTTGAACGATCTGCGGCTGCGCGACCGGCGCGAACTGCTCAAGGACATTCTCGAGAACGCCGTGCCGATCACGCTGCAGGACGTGGTCATCGTCTTCGTCACCGTGAGCGGCATGCGTGCCGGGCAGCTCATGCAAGAGACCTATGCCCACAAGATCTACGCAGCATCCATCGGCGGCCGGGTACGCAGCGCCATTCAGCTCACCACCGCCGGCGGCATCTGCGCCGTGCTCGACATGCTGAGTGCCGGCGAGTTGCCGCAGGCCGGCCTCATCCGCCAAGAAGAAATCGGGCTGAAGCCCTTTCTGGCGAATCGCTTCGGCCGCGTCTACGCGATGGCGGTGCCGGCCGCGGCAAACGCGGCTTGAGGCCAGACTAGCGGCGCGTACCGATCAGGTCGCGGAAAACACGCAGCCGGATAAGCGCGGATCCGAGCTGCGCCGCAACCTTGGGCTCGCCATAATCATCGAGCCGCCTGCTTTTCCGAAGTATTGACTCCGAGCCATATGGCTCGCCCTATTCGATTGCATCGCATGATGTCTTGTGACACAATCCTTGCGTCACAAGGTATAAGGTTATGCTGTCAAAGATCGGGCATTTGGCTACATGTTTCATGGTAGGCACGATTACGTGCATAGGTATGCTTCCAATGGCGTACGCAGCCGATCAGCCCGACGGCGAGGTGGCTGGCCCGCGCCCGATCTCGTCTGTCGAGACCGAGAGTTTTGTCGACGGCGTCGTGGAAGACGCGATGCGCGTCGATCACGTTTCTGGCGCCGCGGTCGCCGTGGTTCAGAACGGTCGGGCGGTCCTGGTAAAAGGATATGGCGCGGCGTCACGCTCACCTTGGAGGAGAGTCACGCCAGATACGCCCTTTCGCATCGGTTCGACCACGAAAACTCTCACCTGGATCGCCCTCATGCGAGAAGTGGAGCGGGGTCAGATTCGGCTCGATGCGCCCGTCAACGACTATCTCCCGCCGAACGCACGATTTCCCAATGCCGGATTTCAACGACCCCTCTTGGTGCGCGACCTGATGAGTCATGCAACCGGGCTCGAAGATCTGGCGCTGGGCCACCTTGTGCCGAAAGTGCCCTCTGACATGCGCACTCTCGCCCGCTACGTGTCTGAGGAGCAGCCCCGGCGCGTGGCACCGCCCGGTCAGTTCGCAAGTTACTGCAACTATTGTGCTGTGCTTGCGGGCTACATCGTGGCGCGTATCGAAGGCGTCGACTACGAGACGGTGATCGAGCGTGACATCACGGGACCGCTCGGCATGACGTCAACCAGCCTGCGCGATCCTCGGCCCGCGTGGACCGGGATGCCGGCACCGATGCCGCCGAGCCTGGCGGCGGTCGCATCGGACGGGTTCGCCTGGGAAGATGGGGACTACAAGCGCCTCCCGGTCGAGTTGACCGGCCAAATTACTCCCGCCGGGGGTGCGTGGTCGAGCGCCGCCGACATGGCGCGGTACATGATGCTCATCCTCGGTGACGGCACGGTCGGGAGCACTGCGATATACGATAAGGCGACGGCCCAAGCATTTCAGACAGCGATCCTGAAAACAGACCCTGGCATCAACGGCTGGGCGCACGGATTTCAGATCTTGCCGATGCCCGGCGGCTTTACAGGATACGGCCACAACGGTGACACCATTCTGTTTCACTCGAACCTGATAACGGTTCCGCGCCTCAGTCTCGGCATCTTCGTCGTGGCCAATACCGACACGGGCTACAAGCTGGCGCGGCGGTTGCCAGAACTCCTCGTAGCGCACTTCTACGGCGGCGCCGAGTCGGCGACTAGCGCCGCCATGTCGGTAGATCAAAAAATGCTGGCTCCCTACACCGGTGTTTTCATACCTTCCCGTCGCGCCTTTCACGGCGTCGAGGGTTTCGTGGACCTGCTCCAAACATCGGCAATTTCCGCCGGCGCCGGTGGGCTTGTCACTGGATCAGATCCCGTGACGTGGATTCCGGAGGGTGCGGCCGGCCGCTTCCGCGAGAAGGACGGGGTGCATGTCATCAGTTTCGACTTCGAAGATGGCAAGCCCGTGCGCTGGTGCAACAGTTTCAATACCACTCAATATGAGAGGGCAAGTTGGTGGCAAAGGCCGGACCTTTTTGCGCTCGCTGCGGGCCTCGCGGTCATCTGTGCGCTCGCGAGCCTCGCCGGGATCTTCATGCGCCGTCGAGCACCGATCAGTACCGCAATTCAAGCCGCCTCCCTAGCAGTGCAGCGGCTAGCAGCCGTTGCATGGCTCGTTTCATTGAGTGGCTTCGGGATATGGGCCGCAAATGCTTCCAACAATTATGCGCTCATCGCGGGTTGGCCAGGGCCGTTCATAACGCTATTCGCTTGGGGCAGCGTGCTGGCCGCGATTCTCAGCGGCACCTGCTTGGCGCTGCTTCCCCCACTATGGCGTACCGACGGATGGAGCCATTGGCGCAAATTGCGCTATTCGATGGTCACCGCGGCCTTTTCCACTTTGGCGATTCTCGTTTTCATGAGGGGTGGTCTTGAAATTTGGTCGCTCTAAAGTTCAGTCCCAACCGACGGGTGCTTCATCCGTGGAAGCCCGTAAAGCTCAACTCTTACGGGGCCTGATGGAGATTGCGCTGTTGCATCTCCTCGGCGACGGTCCCGAGTATGGGCTCGAGATTCTCGAGCGCATGCGTCGCGATGCGGGCCTGAACGTGGCCGAAGGAACGATCTATCCTCTACTGCACCGTCTCGAAAAAGGGGGATCGATCAAGTCCGAATGGCGAGTCGACCCCGCCGGCGGCCGGCCACGCCGATACTACGCATTGACCAAGCTCGGTACCGACGAACGGCAGGCTCTGGTTGCCGAATGGCACCGGATAAGCGCTGCCATGAACGCCTTCTTGAGGGAATAAGCTATGGACGAGAAACCCGACGCCGTTCTGAAAACCTATTTGCGCCAACTGCGTTGGGGGCTGGCCCCACAGTCCGCTGGTGACCGCGACGATATTGTGGAAGAAACGCGTTTGCACATCCTCGCTCGCATCGAACAGGGGCAAACGCTTCAGGCCGTGCTTGCGAGCCTTGGACCGGCCGAAGTCTATGCCTCCCGATTCAATGACGAGATGGAAATTACCGGCGCGTTGGGAAGTGAGAAACCCGTCGCCGTATTGTTCGCGATATTGAGGCGCGCGCACCGAAGCCTGACCGCCGTGGCTGCCGTCGCCTCCGTGCTCGCACTATCCGTGTGCGCTCTTGCCTTCGTTGTGACGGCGGGTCTCAAGCCTTTCGATCCTGAGCACATCGGCCTTTGGCTTTCCTCGCATGGCAGCCTTTTGGTCGGCTCAATCAGCAACCCTACCGACCATCGGGAACTGCTCGGCGGTTGGATCTATCCAGTCGCGGCCATCATGGTGACGATTGCATGGTTGCTCGGCAGACTTGTGATGCTATGGACATTGCGCAAGATCGCGCGGAAATCTCACGTCTGATTCGCGCACCGACCTCAAACCCGCTAGCTCCGACCGATGAACGCCTCGGTGTCGGCCAACGTCGGGGCGCGCCCGCGCAGCAGGGTCGTCAGTGCCGCCACGGTGTCGGCGTGCGAGAGCTTGGGATACAGTTTCAAGGTCACCGGCACACCGAGCGCAGTCAATGCGGCGGCGAGATTGACCGACGTTATGGCCCCACGGCAATTGTGCAACAACCTGTTGCACCACCTCTGGGTCGGTGAAGTCAACCTAGTCCGGGTGCGCGCCGGACGCTTGTGATCGAGGTTCTATGGGGCACTCTTGGGGCCCGGGAATCAAGCGCTCCACCGCGATTCTTGCCTGCCGTGGCTTCTATATGTTATATATTGTCACATGTGACTACTTGTAACATGCTATTCATTGTAACACCATGGCCATGCGCAAAACCCTTCCTCCTCTCGGCGACCTCGAGCATGAGCTGCTGACTCTTCTGTGGAAGCACGGTGCCATGACTGCGGCCGCCGTTCGCAACGCTTTGCACCGTGATTTGAAGGACGCAACGATCCGTACGGTCCTGCGCCGCCTGGAAGAGAAGCGGTACGTCAACCATACGGTGGACAAGGGCACGTTCATTTACACCGCCAAGGAAACTCAAGAACGCGCTGCCGCCAAGGCGGTAAAGGGCATCGTCGACAAATTCTGCGGCGGATCGTTGGAGCGGATGCTGCTGGGCCTCGTGGAAGCCTCGGTTATTGAGCCGAAACAGCTGGATGCCCTCGTGAGCAAGGTAACGCGCAGCTTAAAGGCTCGTTAACCGGCTGCCGTCATCGTAGCGCAAGAGGATGAGCGTGCGGGATGAGGATTTTAGAATGCTGAAGCTAGAGCACATCACCAAGACCTATCGCACGACGGACGTCGAAACACTGGCTCTCGACGATGTCTGCCTCACCATCAATCGGGGCGAATTTCTCGCCATCATGGGTCCGTCGGGTTGCGGCAAGTCGACACTCCTCAATATTCTCGGCCTGGTCGATAGCCCTTCGTCCGGAACCTACTGGTTCTTCGGCGATGACGTGGCTCGCTGCTCGGAACAAGAACTGACCATCCATCGCCGCGCCGGCGTCGGCTTCGTGTTTCAGAGCTTCAACCTGATCAATGATCTGAATGTTGCAGAGAACGTCGAGGTGGCTCTCATCTACAGGCATGTGCCGCGTCACGAACGCCGCAAACGTGTGGCGGCCGCCCTCGACAATGTCGGTCTGGCACATCGCGCCAAGCACATGCCCCAGCAACTCTCGGGAGGTCAGCAGCAACGGGTCGCGGTAGCTCGCGCGCTGGTGTCGGACCCCAAGCTCATCCTGGCCGATGAGCCCACCGGTAATCTCGACACCACAAACGGAGATGCCGTCATGGGCATGCTTCGAAGGATAAGCGCAAGCGGCACCTCCCTCATCATGGTGACGCACTCTGAAGTCCATGCGGCACGCGCTGACCGGATTGTAAGAATGCTCGACGGTCGCTTGATGGACGGCGCTTCTGAGGAAGTTGCGGCGACTCAGGCGCTGGGCGTCTGAGCCTCGCCCATCGCGTTGCCATGCCGAATAAACGTTTCGCGGATTGGGAAGGTTAGCCACAGTGCTGTCAAACTACCTGGCGGCGGCCATCCGAAACCTGCTACGCAATCGGATTCACGCGGCAATCAATCTCTTGGGACTCTCCCTGGGGTTCGCTGCTGCCCTGCTGATCGTCCTCTTCGTCCGCGACGAGTACAGCTATGATCGGTTCTTCCCGGGCTATCGCGACGTCTATCTGCTGACTCCGACCAGGGATCCGGTTGATCGTCGCTTGCTCGCAGAGCGATGGGATTTTTCCCTTCCCGACCTCGCGGCAAAGATGAGCGTGCAGTTGCCGCAGATAGCAACCGCTGCTCGGATCATGACTGCGGATGACCCGCCGCACCTTCGTCACGGCCAGGTGGAGGCCGATGAGACGGGCTTCCTTTGGGTGGACCCGTCATTCTTCCGGGTCATGCCGTTGAAATCATTGGCCGGCGATCTTCAAACCGCGCTGGCCGCGCCCGACAGCGTTGTGCTCACGCGGACGGCTGCACGCAAGTACTTTGGTCAAGATTTGCCGCTGGGCGAACTGTTGGAAGTCAATCCCGCCATGGGATCGGATGCTGCCAAGGTGTCAAGCGCCTTCAACACATCTCATCCGATGCGCGTAACCGCGATAATCGACGATTTACCGTCGAACAGCTATGCAAAAGGCGACGTGTTCGGCTCGAGCCTTGCGGCCTACTCCGCGTTCGCGCTTTACGATCTCACAGCAGATCAAGGGCCATTTCGTACTCAAAGCAATTATACCTTCATCCGCCTGCGGCCCGGCACAGCGGTGCAGCAGATGCAACAGGCGCTCTCCGCCTTTGCAACCCACAATTCGGACACATCGACTGTTTACCCGCCCGGGTTCACCCTTGGACTGCATCTGACGCCTATTGGCGAATTACACCTGTCACCTGCCGGCATATCACCGATATCCCCCAGAGGCGACAGAACGCTTCTCGCTGCCCTCATCGCCATTGCCGTCTTGATCATCACTTCGGCGTCATTCAATTTCGTCACGCTGATGACCGCTCGAGCAGCCCAGCGCGCCATTGAAACGGGTATTCGCAAGGCCGCCGGTGCGCTTCGAAGCCAGTTAATCATCCAGTTTTTGGGCGAGGCCATCATTTATGTCGCCTTTGCCATGGTGCTGGCCGTGGCGCTCACCGAACTTCTATTGCCCTGGATGAATTCTGTTCTGAAGCAGAAGATCGCATTCAACGACCTTGGCGATCCCGCGCTATTGGCTGCTCTCCTAGTTACTACCGTGGGGTTGGGCTTAACGGCCGGTGCATACCCTGCCTTTGTCTTATCGGCCTATCGGCCGGCCGCGGTTTTGAAGGGAACACTCGTCCAAGGAGCAACCGGAGGAATTGTTCGCCGCGCGCTGGTCGCTCTGCAATTCGCCATCATGATCGGCCTCGGCATTACAGCTGCAACGATTTGGCGCCAGACGCTGTTCTCACTCAACAACCAACTTCGAGTCGACGGTTCCAGCATCCTTCTCATCGACGACGCATGTGGCGCCTCCGCGCGAGCGTTTAGAGACCGCCTTGCGACCGTCCCCGGTGTTGCTGCGGCCGCTTGCGCCGGTGATGCCGCACTCCGTAACGGCGGAATGATCGTCTCTGCACAGACTCAAGGCTCTGCTGCCGGTCCGATGGTGAGTGGCGCCGTCGACTTTGGAGCGCTGGAGTTTTATGGCCTGAAGCCGTTGGCGGGGCGCTTTTTCGATCACGATCATGGCGATGATGGCCTTCTCGTCCAAGGGGAGGCCGCAGGAAACCCGTCTGTTGTCATCAATGAAACGGCGATGCGCAAATTGGGCTTCAGTTCTCCCTCTCAAGCGATTGGCAAGCTTGTTATCTGGAATCGGCGCCGGTGGAGTGCAAAACCAACTCCGGGTACAACCGGGCAATCCGAGATTATCGGTGTGTCGCCTGATTTTGCCCTCGACACCCGCAGACGGGTGTTGCCGCAGATACTCTACGTAGACCCTATTTCGCTTTCGGTGCTGAGCGTTCGCCTGGTCGGCTCGCAAATTCCGGAGGTGCTAACGGCAATGGATGCTTCCTGGTCCCAGATCATGCATACGAACATTCATCGTCGCTTCTTGAGCCAACGTCTGCAGGACATGTACGCAGATATCATATTGCAAGGAACGGCGATAACTCTCGGCGTAGGCCTCGCCGTCGCGATTGCTGCGTTGGGATTATTCGGGCTGTCGGCTCATTCGGCCGAACAGCGCACTCAAGAGATTGGCATCCGCAAGGCCATGGGCGCGAGCAGGGTGGACGTTCTGCGCATGCTCCTGTGGCAGTTTGCGAAACCCGTACTGTGGGCGAATCTGATCGCATGGCCCGCGGCTGGTTATCTGATGCACCGCTGGCTTCAGGGCTTCGCACACCACGTGAGTCTCGACCCATTGATCTTCGTAGGCGCGAGCACGGTCGCGATTGTTGTCGCCCTCGCAACCGTTACCGGTCACGCGCTGCTGGTGGCGCGGACGCACCCGGCCGTGGCGCTGAGGTACGAGTAGCCATGCGCGGTGAGGTGTCGCCGGTGACGACGCTCAAACTCGCCGACGGCGCAGTCATGGATCGGACAATCAAACGTCACCCCTGGCATTGGGCGAGGTGGCCGATTGGCGCGCGTGTCGCCATTGGCGCCGCTCTGGCACTGGGGCTTGTGCTTCTCGCCGTGGCGATGGTCTCCGGCAACGCCGAGCGCTCAGTCCGTATGGCTCGCAATACCCTTTCCATTGCGCCGGTGACCCAGGGCGTCTTTCACGATTTCATTCCCCTGCGCGGCAAGGTGGTACCCCATGACACCATCTATATCGACGCCATCGACGGTGGGCGGGTGGAGCGGGTTCTCGCCCAAGCGGGTGACGAAGTGAAGGAAGGCGAACCGCTGATTGGCTTCAGCAACACCAACCTGCAGCTCCAAGTCATCCAGCAAGAAGCGCAGCTCAATCAGGCGACCGCTCAGCTGCAGCAGAACGAGATCAATCTCGAGCTGAACAAAATCAATAACGAGCGGGCGTTGGCCCAGCTCGATTACAACGTCACGCGCCTCACCCGATCCATCAACCGGCGCGCGGTGCTCTTCTCCAAGGGAGCTGAATCCGAGGAGGCGAGGGACATCGTTCAGGACGAACTCAGCTACGATTTGAAGCTCAAGCCGCTGCAGGCCGCGAGCAACGAGCGTCAGGACGCGATTCGCCAGAGCCAGGTTCCGCTCATCGAGGCGCAGCTTAAGCAGCTGCAGGAAAACCTGCGCATCGTCCACGCCAAGCTCGACAACCTCACCGTCCGCGCGCCGGTTTCAGGGCGTCTGACGGACATGGATATCAAGGTGGGCGAAAACCGCAATCCCGGTCAGCGCCTGGCCGAGATCACGCCCGATACCGGCATCAAGCTCTCCGCCGATGTGGATGAGTACTACCTGTCCCGGATCCGCAATGGCGAGGTATCGGACATGCACATCGGCGATGAGACCTGGCGCTTGCATGTCATCCGCGTCTATCCGCAGGTGAAGGATGGACAGTTTGTCATTGACCTCGCCTTTGATGGGAAAAGCCCGCAAGGGCTCGTGCCCGGCCAGGCGGTGCAGGGAAAACTTTCCCTGGGTGGCGATGATCGCGCACTCATTCTTCCGGCCGGGCCCTTCTTGGAGCAGACCGGCGGCGACTGGATTTTCGTGCTGACGCCAAATGGCCATTCCGCGGAACGGCGTCGCATCAAAATCGGCCGTCGCAATATCGAACAAGTAGAGGTACTCAGCGGACTGCAAGAAGGAGAGCGCGTGATCACCTCGGAATACATCGGCCTGGAGCGTATAAATCGTGTCGATCTGCAGTAGGCGGCCAGGCGTCGCTCCGGCTGCCGGTTCGCATGGTGTTCCTCCTGACAATGAACCTTGGCCCGGCCTCACCACAACGACGAACGGCCAGACCAGAATTCGACAACCCGTCCAGGAAATCAACGACCCCAAGTGAAAAATCCGCGGCATCGGAGCGCGGCTCGGCGGCTAACTCTTGCCGATGAACGCCTCGGTGTCGGCCAACGTCGGGGCGCGCCCGCGCAGCAGGGTCGTCAGTGCCGCCACGGTGTCGGCGTGCGAGAGCTTGGGATACAGTTTCAAGGTCACCGGCA
>Ga0209166_10001515_pt1 | contig 19138 bp, 13 predicted proteins | sample Coa_R1_3_FD_187151 | JGI IMG/M metagenome (GOLD analysis project Ga0209166, IMG submission 187151) | Surface soil microbial communities from Centralia Pennsylvania, which are recovering from an underground coalmine fire - Coalmine... | ecosystem: Environmental > Terrestrial > Soil >... | reverse complement strand
CCCGAGGTGTCCGGTATCACCAACGTAAGTCCATATATTGTAGCGACCTGCGTTCAACGGGGCTTCAAAGGTCACAGAAAAGAACGGGGCGCCCCTTTCGGAGCGCCCCGTCGCTTAGCCGTCTAGTTCTTACTGACAGACCGGAGCACCCTCGGCGTTCGCCGTCGTCGCCGGAGCGGTCGGGGTCACGGCGCCGATATAGATCGCGCACGAGACCGGCGTGTTGATGTTGGTGATGCTGGCCGTCCAGCCGGCCTGCGTGCCCGTACCCGTGGTGACCGCGCCCAAGGTGTTGCCCTGAGTCGCGCACCAAGCCGCGGTGCCCGCGGTCGGAGGGTTGGTGCAGGACGTCGTCGTCACGTACTTCAGCGAATCCGCGAAATACGCTTCCTCGGCGGTCACCAGGTTGCGGAGATCCGCCTTCATGGACGCCTGATACGCCTTCTGCTTCGTGTTCGCGAACTTCGGAATCGCGATCGCGGCGAGAATGCCGATGATCACGACGACGATCAACAGCTCGATGAGCGTAAAGCCCTTGCGGTTCATGACAGCTCCTCACATGGGGGCTGACGCGGCATGAGGCGGGCTTCGCGCGCCGCCAGATCCGGTGCCAGAGTGTGGCTCCGCAGAGGGGTTGGTCGCCGAACGATCGGGACCACGAGGTACGGCGCGGTCAGGAAGGCGCGGGGGGCAGTTCCACCACCACGGCTGCGTTAAAGCTACTGCGACTGCGCTACGTTGAGGTGTCCGGACTCGACCCAAGATGGGCCCTGCCTAAAATCACCGGAGTCGCGGCGCGGACTTCACGACCCCGGAAGTAACGGAGCGCTCCCGAAGGAGCGCCCCGTCGACCTCCAGAAACTCCACGCCTCGGCGCCTGAGCGCCTGGGCGACTAGCTTTTTACTGGCAGACCGGGGCGCCTTCGGCGTTCGAAGTCGTCGCCGGGGCGGTCGGCGTCACGGCGCCGATGTAGATCGCGCAAGACGTCGGGGTGTTGATGTTCGTGATGCTCGCGGTCCAACCAGCCTGCGTGCCGGTACCCGTGGTGATGGCACCCAGGGTGTTGCCGGTCGTGGCGCACCACGCGGCGGTGCCGGCGGTGGGCGGGTTCGTGCAGCTGGTCGTGGTGGTGTACTTCAGCGAATCCGAGAAGTACGCCTCTTCAGCAGTCACGAGGTTGCGGAGGTCCGACTTCATGGACGCCGCATACGCCTTCTGCTTGGTGTTGGCGAACTTCGGGATCGCGATCGCGGCGAGAATGCCGATGATCACGACGACGATCAACAGCTCGATGAGTGTGAAACCCTTGCGATTCATTCTTCCCCCTAAGGAAGTGAAGACAATGTTGGTGAAACGGACCGAGGCGTAGTACAGCAACGCCTGTGCCATTTTCGATTAGTCGTACGTAAACTATTGTAAAACATTGAGTTGCCGTGTTCGAAGATGCAATTTGCAACAGAGACGAAGCCCTGCGCGCCCCGGCATTTCGCAAGACGCCTGCAAACCGCCAGCCTCACCTAGTGACGCCCCGACCCCTGCCCCTGCCGACGCCTCAAGGCATCCAGCGAGTCTCCCATCGCGCGGTCCCCGATCTGACGGGCCAGGTCCGCTTCCTTCCCATAGAAATCCTGTCCGCAGGCCGGCATGCACGCACGGCGCACGGGGATCAGAATCGAGTCCACCTGGCTCGATCGCCCCGTCAGAAACGCGGCGTGCGCCTTGAGCAGGTAGAGCCTGCCGTCCAGAGGATAGACCGCGATCGCGGAATCGAATGCGTCCGACGCCTTCTGCCCCAGACCTTCCTCGAGATAGATGATCCCGGCACTCATGGGACCGCGGTAGGAATTCGGCGAGTCTTCGAGAATGCTCAGCATCACGCGCTCGTCGGTCTTCCAGACCGGGACCCGGAGGAACGACCGGACACCTCCCGCGACGACCATCAAGCCCACCACCATCGCCATGCTGTTCGCGGGCATCCGCCGGACCCATGCCGCCACGAGCAGCGCCACTCCGACCGACGGCAGATACAGCGTCCGTTCGGCCATGATCACGCCGGCGGGGAAAAGGAGGTTGGCCACGGGTGCGTAGGCGAACCCGATCCACAGGAGCCCCATCGCGACGTCCTTCCGTCCCCGGCGCCACGAGGCCACCAGCGCCGCGACGTACCCGATCACGCAGAGCACGCCGATCAGAAACATCGGATTGAGGGGAGACGTGACCGCGGTCCGCTCGTTCGGCGAGTAGTCGACGCGGAGGTCGAGCGGGAAGACGAGCAGACGAACGAGGTCCGTCAGGGCGGCGACCGCCGTGTACCGGACGTCGAGTCCGGATATGCCCGTGAACACCGGGGCGCGATTGAACTGTTGCGGATAGGGGTGCAGCACGATAGTGCGGACCATTGCGTAGCCGATCCCGACCGCCGCCCACGAGGCCGCGACGGCGACCATGTGCTTCCGGGAAGGCCGTTCCACACCGGCCCTGCCGAGGCCGAGGTACCACGCGGCCGCTATCAATCCGGGCGCGACCGCGGCGTTCTCCTTGCTGAGCAACCCGGCGCCCCAGGCGACCGCGCTCCACCACACACTCCCCTTCTCCACGACCGCCCACACCGACAGGAGCGTGAACACTCCCGCCATCAGCTCCGCCCGCCCCACTACGTTCGCCACCGCTTCGACGTGGACGGGATGCACGGCGAAGATGAGTCCCGCGACGAGCGCGGCCCTCGGGCCGTCACCGTCAGGAACTCCTCCCTCCTCCCTACTCCCAATCCAGCTGCCGGCGAGCACCGCAACGAGAACGGACGCCAGCGCGTGCCAGATGACATTCACGGCGTGAAACCACACCGTGCTGTGGAGCTGCCAATCGGCCGCGAAGGTCGCGACGGTCAGGGGCCGGTAGAGAAATCCCCCCCAATCGCTGGGCCAGTAGGGGACGGTAAATGCCCGCCAGACGCCGCTCCAGGCGTGCACCAAGTCGCTCTTCACGATGATGGGGGTATCGTCCCAGGCGAACCGGTTCTGAAGCGCCCCGACATAGACAGCGACGGCGCACAGGAAAACCGCCAGGTAGACGCGCTTGCGGCTCATGGGCTCCTCGGAGTCGTGCGCTGGTAATGCGCCGAGATCGAGTCGGCGACGACGGAGTCCCCCATCGAACGTGCCACCTCCATTTCGGAGTCGTAGATCCCGCCACAAGGCAGACAATGCCGGTCAGCCGCCGTCAACAGCGAATCGCCCGTGCTCCAGAGCCGCTGCGTGAAGGCGGCGTGTGCGCCGATCAGGTACGGGCGTGGATCCAGCGGGAAAACCTCGCTCGCGCGGCGCGCGGCCGTCAGGGCGAGATCGGGCCGGCCACGCTCGATGAGGATCCCGGCCGCCGCCATGTGGCCCTGGTACGAATCAGGTGAGTCTCGCCTGATGGACTGGGCGTACGTCACGTTGTCATGCCACGCCGGAATCCTCAGGACGCTCCGCGTCGCAGCGGCGGCGGCCACCGCGCTGAAGACCAGGCCGTAGGCGAGCCGCGCCGGCGCTCGGGCCATCAGGGCCCCGACCACGAGCGCCAGGCCGACAGATGGGAGATAGAGCGTCCGCTCCGCCATGAGCACCCCGATCGGGAACAACAGATTCGCCACCGGCAAGAACGCGATCGCGATCCAGACCAGACCCAGCACTTCCACGTTGCGGCCGCGACGCCACGCGCCCCACACCAGCAACCCCCAGGCGCCGAGCAGCAGGACGCCAAGCAAGAATGCCGGACTCGCGGCACTCGTCACGGCGACTCGCTCGGCGGGAGAGTAGTCCGCTCGCAGGTGCAGCGGGAACACCAGCAGGCGCGCCACATCCGCGAATGCGGAAACTGCGGTGAGCCGAACCGTGAGCCAGCTCTGTCCGACAAAGACCGGTGCCGGTGACCACAGGGGTGCGTACGTGCCGAGGACGACATACCGCAGACCTGAATAGGCCACGCCGGCAAAGAGGAACGAGCCGACGAACCCAGCCAAGCGTCCGCCAGTAGGACGCGGCCTCCCGATTCCCAATGCCCAGGCGACACCGATCAGGGCCGGCGTCACCGCCGCGTTCTCTTTGCACAGGAGACCGAAGAACCAGGCGAGTGCGGACCACCACCACGACCCGCGTTCGATCGCGGCATACACCGCGACGAGCGTGAAAAACGTGGCCATCAACTCGGCACGCCCGACGATATTGGCCACCGCTTCGACGTGGACCGGATGGACCGCAAAGACAAGCCCGGCCGCCAAGGCGGCGCGCGCGCCCTTGGCCGGATCACCGCCCCCTGCCCACGCTCCCGCCAGGACCGCCACGAGCACCGCGACGCCGGCATTCCAGAGAACGTTGATCGCGTGAAACCAGACAGGCGACCCGCCGCTCAGCTCCCAGTCCCACATGTAGGTCTGAATCGGGAACGGGCGGTAGAGTGCTCCGCCAAAACTCTTCGGCCAGTAGGGATCTCCAAACGACGACGGGAGCCACCCACTCCAGTGACGGACGAGGGGGTTGTTGACGATGATGAGGCCGTCGTCCCCGACGAAGCCGTTCCACAGCGTGAGCGCGTAGACGGCGACCGCGCAGACCGCGACCACGAGGAGCACGCGCCTAGTGGTCACGGCGCACCTCGTAGAGGGTCCGGCCGCCGGGCCACATCCGGGCTGGGGCCAGGAGGGTCGGATAGGCGGCGATCAGCCGGCGCAATTCACCCTCGGACGCCGTTCCGGTCCCGGACAGCAGGACATGCGTCACACCGTAGCGCTCGAGGTAGGCCCGCTGAAGGCCCGGCGTCGGCTCGAGCACCTGCCTTCCCCGATACATGAAGAGATAGAACGGGACCGATGGCCGGCCGGTCGCGAGGTAGACGAGGGGCTCGTTGTCGGTCGCCAGGACCGCCGCCGCCGGGAGAGAGTCGATCGCTGGAACCAGCTCCGCGAAGTTGTCGGAAATGCTCCGCGCCGAGAGGTCCCACCAGCGGTGGGAGAGCCCGCGGATTTCGTAGCGGGCGTATCCCCCTCCCAGGGCCACCGCGAGCAGCACCAGCGCGACTCGCGGCCATTTCTGAATCCGGCGCCAGAGCCCGAAGGCCCCCGCTCCCCACGCCAGACCCAGCCAGGGAAGTACGGCCCAGAGGAACCGGTCCGGGGGGAACGGCCAGATGCCGAGGATGGCGAGGTAGAACACCAGGGTCCACCCGATACTCGATCGCACGCAGAACAGGGCCAGTCCGTAGAGGCCCACCAGGAGCGCGGGGATGCCCAGCGCGTAATAGACCACCCGGCTCGGCACCCAGTTCAGGGTGAGCACCGACAGGGGCCGCGGGAGGTCGGTGGTGCTCGACCCCAAGGCCCCCAGCCCGGCCGATCTCACGGTCTCGAAATACGAGCCGTAGTCGCTCGCCACGGCGGGATCGATCCCGGCTTTGTGGCGCAACACCCAGAAGCCCCAGGCCGCGCCCGCGATGAACACCGGGACCGCAAACTCCACCAACTGCCTGCGCGATGCTCCCCGGCGCCAGGCGTACAGGAGAATCCCCGCCCCCGCGGCGACCCCGATCGACCTCGTGAGCAGGGCGGCCGCGACGCACACCCCCGCCGACAGCGGTGAATCGTCCACCAGCATCACGGCCGCGACGAGCAGAAGCGCGAACAGCGGCTCGGACATCAGGGCGCCGAGAAGCGTGAGGACGGGGATGGCGATCGCGGCGACCGCGACGAGGGCAACGGACACCCACGGGGGCGCTTCGCCGAGCAGCTTGGTACGAACCGCGTAGGACGCGACGAGCGCGCTGCCGGCGGCGAACAGGACCACGTTGAGCACCTTCCCCGCGAACGCGGCAGCGGAGATCGACAGCGTGGCGAAGAACGGGATCAGCACGACCGGAAAGAGGGGTGGGAAATGCACGGCTGCCGGCGTGCCCGGCAAGTTGGGATGCACGAACCCGTGACCGTGCGCCATCGCCCAGGCGAGCCCGGCGTAGAGCCCGTCGTCGTAAAAGACACCGGTGAGATAGTGATTGAGCGTGAACAGTCCCGCCGCGAGCGCGACGGCGCCGGCGATCCACCCGGCTTGCCGAGGGGTCAGGTCCGCCACTCTCCCGGGGGTGGAAACATGTTGTAGCGCACGATGTGAAAGAATGCCGCCACCCCATCCTTCCACGTGATCTTCTTCCCTTCGGCGTACGTCCGGCCCGAGTAGGAGATCGGGAGCTCCCAGATCCGCGCCCCGGCCTGTGCCAGCCGCGCGGTAATCTCGACCTCGAACCCGAACCGGTCGGAGGTGAGAGGCAGCTTCTTGATCAGGTCCGCCCGGATGACCTTGTAGCAGGTCTCCATGTCCGTGAGGTTCAGATTCGTGAACATGTTGGAGAGGAGCGTCAGGACCGAGTTGCCGACGGAGTGCCAGAAGTAGAGGACCCGGTGGGGGCCGCCCTGGAAGCGTGACCCGAAGACGGCATCGGCCACGCCCCGCTTGATGGGCACGAGGAGGGCGGGCAGATCCGCGGGGTCGTATTCCAGGTCCGCGTCCTGTACCACCACGACCTCTCCGGTGGCCGCCGCGAACCCCGCGCGAAGCGCGGCGCCTTTGCCGCGGTTCTGGGGATGATGGATCACCTGGTCGACCAGGCCCACCTTCTTCAGCCGGTCCAGCACCGCGCCCGTCCCGTCCGTCGAGCAGTCGTTTACGGCGATGATCTCCACGGGCTCTTGCAGCTCCCGCAGCTTCTGCATCACCGTTTCGACCGTCTGCTCTTCGTTGTACGCCGGCACGATGATCGAAAGCTTCACGCCGGCTCCTTCCCGCCTTCGTACTTCGAGAGTTTCCGGTAGAGCGTCGACGGGTCGATCCCCAGTACTTCGGCGGCCCGCGTCTTGTTGCCACCCTCAGCGTTCAGGACCCAGGTGATGTACGCCTGCTCGATGACGTCCAGGGTCGGGTTGGTGCGCACCTCTTCCGTCACCAACGGCTCGGCCTTGCGCTCGGTGACCTTCGTCGGAATGGCGCTGAGCGGAATCAGGTTGGCCTTCACCAGAACGACCGCCCGCTCCAGGGCATTCTCCAGCTCGCGCACGTTCCCGGGCCAGTCGTACGCCATGATGACTTCGAGTGCATCGGGGGCGAGCGACTTCGGCTCCTCCCCGTGCTCCTTGGCGATCCGCTTGAGGAAGGCGTCCACGAAGATCGGGATGTCGTCGCGCCGGTCGCGCAGCGGAGGCAGATGGATGGCGATGACGTTCAGCCGGTAAAAGAGGTCGGTCCGGAACCGTCCCCGCTTGATCTCCTCCTCAAGGTCGCGGTTGGTCGCCGCCACCACCCGCACGTCCAGCGGAACCGCCTCGGTGCCGCCCACCGGGATCGCTTCACGCTCCTGCAGCACGCGCAGGAGCTTCACCTGGGTGGCGGGCGACATCTCCCCGATCTCGTCGAGGAAGAAGGTCCCCCCGCGCGCGGCCGCGAACAGGCCCTGCTTGTCGCGCACGGCGCCGGTGAACGACCCCTTCACATGCCCGAACAGCTCGGACTCGAGGAGGCTCTCGGGGAGGGCTCCGCAGTTGAGCGAGAGGAAGGGCCCCTCACTTCGGGCGGAAAGCTCGTGGATGTAGCGCGCGATGACCTCTTTGCCCGTACCCGACTCGCCCTGGATCAGTACGGTGCTTTCCGTGGGCGCGACCTGCTCGGCCAGACGCATGACGTCGCTGAAGGGGCGCGACTTGCCCAGGGGCTTCACCAGCCCCGACCGCTCCCGCCTTCTGATCTCCTGTTTCAGCTGCTTGTTCTCGGCCCGGAGGTTCCGGTAGTCGGCGGCGCGGCGGCAGATCGCCACCATGTCGTCGTTCGAGAACGGCTTCTGGATGTAGTAGAACGCACCCTCGTTGACCGCCTGAATCGCCGTCTGGAGGGAGGCCTGCGCCGTCATGAGGATGACGGGCGTTTCCGGGTCCTGTTGCCGCACGGCCGCCAGGATGTCGATGCCGGTGACCTGCGGCATGCGGACGTCGGTGAGCACGATGTCGGGCGCATGCGCCTTGAGCGCCTCGAGTCCGGCCTTGCCCCCCTGCGCCGTGGTGACGTCGAACCCTTCGTTCTTCAGGAGGATCTGGAGGGTCTGCAGGATCCCCGTTTCGTCATCGACGACCAGAATCGAGGGCTGAGACGACCGGACGGGGGCGGTCATGCGGCTTCCTCTCTTTGCCGGGCGGCGGGGAAGTAGATCGTGAAGGTGGTACCGCCCCCGGGGGTCGAATCGACCAGGACCAGACCGCGGTGAGCTTCGACGGCGCGCTGCACGATGGCGAGGCCCAGACCGGTGCCCCCCACCCGCCCCGTGACGAAGGGCTCGAAGAGACGCTCGCGGACGGCATCGGGGATGCCGGGGCCGTTATCCGCGATCTGGACGCGCACGGGATTCTCGATGCCGGCGCCCGACGGCAAGTCTGCCGGGGACGCGGGGCCGATCCGGACTTCGATCCGCGCCCCCTTCCCCGCCGCCTGCGCGGCGTTGAGGACGAGGTTCGACACCACGCGGTGCACCAGGTCCTCGTCCCCTTCCATGGGGGTGGGGGCGCCCTCGAGCGTAATCTGGGCGTCGTCGGGGAAGTCTTCCCGCTCCTCGACCATCCGGGCGGCCGCGCCCGCCACCTCCACCAGATCGAGGACCCGGTACTCGGTGACGCGGACCCGCGAGAAGTCCAGGAACTCCGAAAGAAGCCGCGACAGCCGGTCACTCTCCCGGACGATAAGATTCGCCAGGAACTTCTCGTCCGGATTGGTGCGCGACGACCGCGACAATTGCTCCACGGACGAGCGGATGGACGCGAGCGGGTTCTTGATCTCGTGCGCCAGGGAGCTCGACAGCTCCGCCACCGCCTCGAGCCGCTCGGCGCGAAGGTGCAGCTCCTGGAGACGCTTGGAGTCGGAAATGTCCGCGAAGATGGCCGTGACCCGGGGCTGCTCCCCTTTGGGGCCTTCGATGGTCGTGGTGGTGAGGCCGATCGGGAAGACCCGCTCGCCGCGCCGGACACTCGCTTCCACGCGCATCAGGCGCACCCCGCGGCGGGCGGTGGCGATGATCGCCGCCCAGAACTCAGGTGCCAGGCGCGCCAGCTCGGGCATGATGGGCTTGTCCCGCCACTCGTCCGCGCTGAAGCCGAGGAGCGCCTCGGCCGCGGGGTTGGAGTAGAGGAGCTTGCCGGAAGCGTCGACCGTCACGACGCCGGTCCGGAGGTTCCGCAGGACGTCGTCGGCTTCGAGGCGGACCTGCTGGAGCTCGCCCGCCAGCGCTTCCCGCTCGGCTCCCATCACCTTCACGCGCGACGCGAAGTACGCCGTCACCGCGGCGACGGCCGCGAAGACGCCGAGCTGGATGAAGAGTCCGGGTCCGATGACGCCGCGGTGGCCGAAGAAGATGTCGGCGAAGTAGACGAGCCCGACGAGGGCGGTGACCAGCGCCGTGGACTGCGGCGGCATGAGGACCGCGATCACGGCGATCAAGGGGACGTACAGGGTCGCGAAGTCCGAATCCGCGCCCCCCGTCATGTGCACGACCGTGGTGATCAGCGCCGCGTCGAAAATCGCCTGCAGGTAAAGGAACGTCTCTGACGGCGGGAGCGCGCGGAAATGGCTCCGCCAGTAGGACCAGGGGTAAAGAGGATGGCGGCGATCAGAACGAACGAAACGACCAGGACCTGCAGGGGTGCGGCGACCGCGACCTTTGCGGCGGCGGTGACGTAGATGGCCACTGCCAGGCAGATCCGGCCGACGTAAACCGCCCGCAGCAAGGTCTGCGGGGATGGGACCGTCGCCTCCGTTCTCCTGACGCCGAACCAGCCCACCGATCCCCTCCGACGGCTTAAGTCATTCTGAGGCAATCTGATAGCAAGGATAGTATGGGGGTATTTTCGCAGAATGCAATACGGTTGGGGATGAGGCTGGGAGCCCCGTGAGCGCGGAAGTGGGAATGCGGAACCCCCACTGCGGTTCCGCATTCCGCGTTCCCAGTTCCGCGTTTCCTACTCTACCGCGTCACCCCTGAACCGCGTTCACCATGTCGAAGATCGGCAGGTACATGGCGACCACCATGCCGCCCACGATGACGCCGAGGACGACGATCATGATGGGTTCCATGAGGGAGAGGAGGGCGGAGACGGCCGCGTCCACCTCTTCGTCATAGAAGTCCGCGATCTTCGAAAGCATTTCGTCCAGACCGCCCGTCTGCTCGCCGACCGCGATCATCGAGATGACCATGGGCGGGAAAACCTTGGACTTCTGGAGCGGCGCCGAGATGGTTTCGCCGCCCGCGATGGAGGCACGGGATTCCATCACGGCGTTGTGGATGACCATGTTGCCCGCGGTGCGCGCGGTGATCTCGAGGCCGTCGAGAATGGACACGCCTGAGGAGATCAGAGTGCCCAGGGTTCGGGTGAAGCGCGAGACCGCCGACTTGCGGAGCAGGTCACCCAGCACCGGCGCGCGGAGCATCATCGTGTCGATCTGCAGCTTCCCGGCCGCGGTCTTGTAGTATCGGTTGATCGCGTAGATCGAGCCGCCGATCACGCCGATGATGAGCCACCAGTAGTGGATCAGGATAGAGCTCATCCCGATGACGATCCGCGTGGGGAGCGGCAGCTGCAGGTTCACGGACGCGAACATGTTCTGGAAGGTCGGAATCACGAAGATGAGCAGCACCGCCACCGCGATGGCCGCCACCGAGAAGATCACGGCGGGATAGATCATCGCGCCTTTGACCTTCCGGACGATGGCGTCGTTCTTTTCGAGGAATTGCGCCAAGCGGAGCAGAATGGTGTCGAGAATACCGCCCGCCTCGCCGGCGGCCACCATGTTGACGTACAGGTCGGTGAAGCCCTTCGGGTGCTTGCGGAGCGCGTCGGCCAGCGTGTGGCCCGACTCCACGTCGTACACCACCTGGCGGGTGATTTCGGCCAGGGCCTTGTTTTCCGTCTGCTGGGCCAGGATGTCGAGCGCCTGGACCAGGGGGAGGCCCGAGTTGATCATGGTGGCGAACTGACGGGTGAAGATCACGACGTCCCGGGTCTTGACCCCGCCGCCGAACTTGAAGCCGATCGATTTGGCACCCTGGACGACCTGCACCAGGATCATTTTGTTCTTGCGTATATGCGCGATGACGTCGTCTTTGGTCGGGAGGTCGATCTTGTCCCGGACCAGCTCGCCCTTCAGCGTTCGCGCGGTATACTCGAAAACCGGCATGTCCAGCCTCCTCTAGGCGTCTAGCGCCGTGCCGCGACCTTCGCCCCACCCGCCTGGGCGCCGGCCGGTGCACCGGGCTCCCGGTCGTCCATCGGGGGTTCGCCGATCTGGCGCAGGAACTCGTTCGGATTGCTCGAGACCCGGAGGCACTCCTCTTTCGCCACTTCCCGGGCCATGTACAGCTGATAGAGCGCGTCGTTCAACGTCTGCATCCCGTACTTCTTCCCCGCCTGCATGGACGATTCGATCTGATGGACCTTGTCGTCGCGGATCAGCGCCCGGATGGCGGGAGTGCACACCATGATTTCCGCGGCCATGATGCGGCCGCGTCCTTTGGCCCGCTGCAACAGCGTCTGCGTGAGCACGCCTTCGAGGACGAACGCCAGCTGAGCGCGGATCTGCGACTGCTGGTGAGACGGGAAGACGTCGATGACACGGTTGATGGTCTCGGCCGCCGAGTTGGTGTGCAGGGTGGCGAAGGCCAGGTGCCCAGTCTCGGCGATGGTCAGCGCCGCTTGAATCGTGTCCAGATCGCGCATTTCGCCGACGAGCACGACGTCCGGGTCCTGCCGCAACGCGTACTTCAGCGCGGCCTGGAAACTGTTGGTATCGGTGCCGACCTCACGCTGGTTCACGATGCACGACTGGTGACGGTGGATGAACTCGATCGGGTCCTCCACCGTGATGATGTGGCCCTTCATTTCCTTGTTGATCTTGTCGATCATCGCCGCGAGCGTGGTGCTCTTGCCTGAGCCCGTCGGCCCGGTGACGAGCACCAGACCGCGCGGCTTTTCCGTGAGCTTGGCGATGATGGGCGGGAGCCCGAGATCGTCGAAGGTCTTCACGTTGAACGGGATCTGCCGGATGACGAGCGAGACGCACCCGCGCTGCTTGAAGCAGTTTCCGCGGAAGCGCGCCAGGTTCTGGATGCCGAATGAGAAATCCAGCTCGTTTTCGGTTTCGAACCGCTTCTTCTGGTTTTCCGTCAGGACCGAGTACGCGAGGGACAGCGTGTCCTTGGGCGTCAGGACTTCGCTGCCGGAGGCGCTGACGATGTCGCCGTCGACCCGGATCTTGGGACACTCCCCGGCCACGATGTGGAGGTCGGAGGCGTCCTTCTCGATCATCTCTTCGAGGAGGGCGCGCAGATTCACCGGCATGAACTAGTCTCCTTCAATTGGCCGCCGTTTCCTTCACGATTTCCTCGAGCGTGGTGATGCCTTTCTTCACCTTCACCATGCCGTCCATGCGCAGGGTAAGCATGCCCTCGCTGACCGCGATTTCCCGCAGCTCCTCCGTGGACGCGCCTTTCAGGATCCCCCGCCGGAGCGGTGAGGACAGCGCCATCACCTCGTAGAGCCCCTGCCGCCCTTTGTACCCGGTGCCGTTGCACGTGTCGCAGCCGGCGCCCTTGAAGAACGGGCCCTCTTCGCGGGCGACGCCGAACGCGTGCATCTCTTCGTCGGTGTAGTTGTGCTCCGCCTTGCAGTCCTTGCAGATCCGTCGGACCAGCCGCTGCGCCACGATCAGGTTCACCGCGCTCGCCACGTTGAACGGCTCGATCCCCATGTCCACCATACGGGTGATGGTCGAGGGCGCGTCGTTCGTGTGCAGCGTGGACAGCACGAGGTGGCCCGTGAGCGCGGCCTTGATGCCGATGGAGCCCGTTTCCAGGTCCCGGATCTCGCCGACCATGATGATGTTCGGGTCCTGCCGCAGGAAGGCCTTCAGTGCCGCGGCGAACGTCATGCCGACTTCGTTCCGCACCAGCACCTGGTTGATCCCCATCAAGTTGTATTCGACGGGATCTTCCGCGGTCATGATGTTCACGTCGATGGTGTTGATCTTCGACAGGGCCGAGTAGAGGGTCGTGGTCTTGCCTGACCCCGTCGGGCCCGTTACCAGCACCATCCCGTACGGATTCAGAATGGCCTTCATCAAGTCCGCTTCGGCCTTGGGCTCGAAACCGAACTTGGCGAGATCGAGCGTCAGGTTCCCCTTGTCGAGGATTCGGAGCACGATCTTCTCGCCGAACAGCACGGGCAACGTGGAAACGCGGTAGTCGATGACCCGCGAGCCCATCTTCAGCTTGATGCGGCCGTCCTGCGGCACCCGCCGCTCCGCGATGTTCAGCGCCGCCATGATCTTGACGCGCGAGATCAGCGCCGCGCGCCACTTGATCGGCGGCTTCATCACCTCTTGAAGAGCGCCGTCCACCCGGTAGCGCACGCGGAGCTCGTGCTCGAAGCACTCGATGTGAATGTCGGACGCGCCCCGGGTCACCGCGTCGGCCAGAATGCCGTTGATCAGCTTCACGACCGGCGCGTCATCCGCCAGGTCCTCTTTCTTGACGTCTTCGTCGGACTGCTCCTCCACCACCTCAAGGTCTTCTTCCGCTTCGACGCTCTTCAGGAGGTTCTGGAGCTGGGCATCCGACTGCTGGTAGTACTTGTCGATCGCGTTCCGGAGGGTGTACTCGCCCGCGATGACCGGGAAGATGTCGCAGCGGGTGATGAACTTGATGTCCTCGATCGCGGTGACGTTGTTCGGGTCCCCGATGGCGATCGTGAGCGTGCGGCCCTCCCGCTTGAGCGGCAGGACGGTGTGCTTCGCCGCGATATCTCCGGGGATCAGCTTCAGGATCTTGGGATCGACTTCGAAGCGGGAGAGGTCGACCGCCGGCATCCGGTATTGCCGGGCCAGCATCTTGGTGATCTCGGTTTCTTCGACGAAACCGAGCTTTACCAAGGTGTAGCCCAGGCGCATCCCACTGGCCTTCTGTTCGGCCAGGGCCTTCTTGAGCTGATCCGGGGAGATCAGCCCCTCACGGAGGAGGATATCGCCCAGTTTTTCGGTGGTTGCCGCCGGGACTGCCGTATGCAACTCGTTGTGGTTGAAGCATCTAACATACTTTGGGGGGTGGGTGTGTCAAGGCGCGGGAGGCACCTCCCCCGAGAAGGTGATCGCGTTCCGCAAGCCCTCCAACAGCTTGGGACCCACCCCCGGAACCGAGTCGAGCGCCGCGAGTGAGTGAAACGGGCCATGCGCGGTGCGCCACTGCACGATGCGCCCCGCGAGTGCCGGACCTACCCGCGGGAGTCTCGTCAGCTCCACCGCGTTGGCCTGATTGACGTCGATGCGTTCGCCGGGTTGCAGCGGCCGCGCATTTCGGAGCGCCTGGTGCGCGACGTCTCGCGGGGACACTGGGGGCGAATCGTTGGCGGGAACGAGGGAGATGTCCCCCGGTGCCTGCGGGGCCCTAGGCGCCAGCGCAAACCGGGTTCCGGCGCCGCCGAGGAGGAGAAGACCGAGAAGGAAGGCTGCGCGTTTGTCGTCCATGGCCGGCAACCTAACCACTTCGATGCCCACGACCATCACCCGAATAACGTGCTACACATCCCCTGAACGCACGGGAGCCGGGACAGGGGAGCCGTCTGAGTCGGAGCCACGAACGGACCCCCTCGGAAGTCGGAGATTCCCTCGCCTGGACTGCGACGGCTCCCGGCTCACGTCTCCCGGCATTTACCTCACGAGCGCCACCGCCACATCCCCCACCATCTGCAGCGACTCAGCCGAGACCTTGTCGATCGTGTCGTCGACCGTATGCCAGTAGGCGTGATACCCGTCGAAGTCCACCATGTCGATGGCATGGATGCCGGCATGCTGAAGCATGGTGTGGTCGTCGATCAGGGACGGCCCGGATTGTTTGAGGAAGACCTTGCCGTAGCCGAGGGAGTCGGCGACGCGCCAGACGCGGTCGACCACCTCGGGTGCGAAGGCCTGGGAGTACTGCTCCACGGGAATGACGAGGTTCTTGGCCCCGATCATGTCGAAGAGAACCGCCATCATGGGCGTGTACTTCGGATCGGGTAAATGCTTGGCGAAGTACCGGGACCCCATCAGGACGTCCGAGAATGAAGAATCGAGGGTCGCCGTGTCGAAGTCGCCGTAGTCCTCTCCGTCCACGAACAGCAGGTCGACGCCGACGGCGGGCGGGTGCCGCTTCAGGACGTCCGCGACCCCCAGGAGCACGGCTACGCCGGACGCGCCGTCGTTCGCCCCGGGCACCGGCTTCCGCTGGTTGCCGAGGTTCTGGTCCTGATCGGCGATGGGTCGGGTGTCCCAGTGCGCCAGGTAGAGGACGCGGTCGGCGGCCTTGGGGCGGAAGCGGGCGATGTAGTTCTTCAGCTTCAGGTGCACGCCCTTCTTGTTGGTCACCGTGAACTCCTGCACGATCACGGTATCCGCGGTCTTCTTCAGCTGCGCTTCGATCCAATCCCCGCAGCTGTCGTGGCCGGGGGTGTTGGGGATGCGTGGCCCGAACCTCATCTGCGTCTCGAGGTACGTGAACGCGTGGGCGCCGTCGAACTCGCGCGGCCCCTGGGCCTTTGCGTGGCACCCGGCCACCATCGAGGCGACCGCGGCCGCGGCCGCTCCCACCCGGCCGATGCGGGCGCTCATCGGAACTGCCCGACGCTGGTGGACAGGCTCACGTACGCCGTGATGGTTAGCTGGGCGGTCTTCTGATTCAGCTGAAACTGTTGATTGAGGATATACGCCACCTGCAGTCCCGCGCTGAAGGTTGGAGGGAATTCCGTGTCCATGGAAAGTTGGGTCTGCTTCTGCTGCGTGTCCACGAACGAAATGCACTGCTGCACGGAGACCGGCTGTATGCATTGCGCGCTTCTCGTGACCGTGTACCGCGCGCTGGTCCGGATATCGGTCGGCAACTTGACGATGGCCTGCGGCGGCCGGAACGCAAAGGCCAGATAGGCATTGGCGGTCGACGTCGTCGTCCGGACCAGGCTCCCGGACGCGATCTGCTCCGACCGGTCACTGGTGTAGTCGGCCGATGTCAGGATCCCATGAACCCAGCTCAAGCTCAGGCTGGGCGCGGTCACCCGCTCGGTCCCCTCGCTGATCGATGCCTGCCGGCCGATGCCGGTCTCGATGGTTGGTTGGGAGGTCGAGGACTCGTGTTTCCGGACGTTGACTTGCGCCGTCACGCCGTTCAGCACCTTCCCCAACCCCAGGCCACTGGGGGGCGGTGAGAAACTCCAGCTGAGGGTCCCATTGGGCCAATCCTGGGAATGGGACGTCACCTGAGACGGCGCCGTCCCCCGGAGAGTGTAGGAGACGGCCGTGGTCTGCTGGTACGTCGTTCCCAGCCGAAAGCCGAGAACGAGGTCCGCATTGGCATTGGCGGCACGCGTGGTGGTTTGGGCCGCGGATGAGGCGAGCACCTTGGCCTGCGACTGGAAATCCGCCAGGGACCCGAGGCCGAGTTGGTACGCAGCGGTGGGCTCGCCGGCTGCCTGCGCGAACGACGAATTACGGTTCCGGGTGATCGAGAAATCGACGTTGACCAGGTGCTTGAGAATCCTGGCCGCCGGCGAGCTGTCTCCGAACGCCGTCCGAGCGAACCGTCCCGGATCGAGCTGGGCTCCCCCGTCCACCCGCTGGGTGTTCGAGAACGCGAGGGGCAGGCGGAAGGAGCCGTCGGACGCGAATACCGGCGCCGACGCATTCGGATCGCGCGACAAGCCGAACGATCCCGACAACGTCAGGCGCGGCCGGATCCACGACGCCAGCTGCGGAGTGAATCCGACGAAAGAGTTGAGGCGGCGTTGCGTCTCGACCCCGATGTCGGTCCCGAACAAGGTCCGGCGCTGGAGAAGGAGAAGCCGGCCGACCGAGGTCGAGTCTCCGTAGTCGTGCAGGTCGCGCACGGACGAACCATCGATGCGCATCGTGACGCCAAAGAACGGGGCGAATTGCAGTGCGCCCTGATTCTGCCAGAGCCGTGACCAGTAGCCGGTCGGCGTGATCGACGCATCCGAAGCTTCCCGGATCGCCACCGGGAAGGTGAACTGTGTGGCCTGGGCCCCCGTATACGACGACGAGAAGCTCAGCGTCGTAGGATTGATGCGGATCTCCGCGGGCGACGAGCCGCCGAGCCAGTGTCGCCGCAACCGATCGAGGAACCCCGGGAGCATCGGGATGCGCACCGGATTCAGGGCCAGGTTGTAGGTGAGCCCATAGGAGAAGGTCGAGGACGATGCGCTCGAGAGGTCGGTCCTGGCGTCCCCCTCCGCGTAACTGAACGACAGCGCGACCGGATCGAGGAGGTAGCGGCCCAGGAACCCTTGCGAGCGCTTCACCCTCCGCACCCCGAAGGTCAGGGCCCGGTTGATCGACCGCGGCGTACGAAGACTGTCCCCCAGTTGGTCGGCGCGGATGTCGGTCCCCCCCAGGTAGAAGGGGTCGCTGGACGTGGTCAGATACTGGTAGGACAAGGGCATCGACAGGCCCCACGCGGTCGGCGCGAATCGCTCGAGGTGGAGGGTGCCGGCCAGACTCAGGCCGTTGTCCGTGGAGTACGTCGGATCTTCGCCGAGCTGCGCGAAATTCGCCTCTCGCCGTGTGAGGGAGAACGTAAGGTCGGCCAAATTCGACGCCGTGACCGCCAGATCGATCGCCCCCGCCATGCCGAGATCCGTCACGACGTTGCTGACCCGGATGTCGTCGACCCAGAGCTCGGCCTGATCGATGAACGTCTTGTTGTTCACCCGCAGGATCCCGGCGGCCAGCTCTTCCACCGCCGCGAGGTTCGGGGGTGCGGTCGCGGGATCGTGGATGTGCACGACATAGGGCCCGTTGCACATGACATACGAGGAATCGTTCGGCACGATGCTGGTGTCACAGGGCGCGTAGACCTGCGGGGGGTCGCCCCGGAGCCAGGCCTTTTCGATCGCGGCTCGCAGCGCGATCCAGGGTTCGAATTGCGCTACCACCTCCGGATCCCAGGACGCCGTCCGCGCCGGCGTGTGATACATGTAGAAGTTGTTCTCGTCCTTCCCCACCTTGATGTAGAACTCAAGATCGCCGTCGTCCCACCCCGGGCCGCGCCCGCGTGCCCAGACGCGCAGCTCCCGGTACCGGAGCAGGTTCTTGTCCCCCTCCGTCGTGAACCGGTTGAACGCCTCGGCGTGCTGCCCTTTCTGAAGCCCGGACGCGAGAATCCGCAGGGATTGCTCGTTGATCTGCGTGGAGTTCACGGACAGGCCCGCCCCCTGGTTGGCGGCTTCGTTGACGACGCCCGGAGGCGACGTGTAGCCGAGATCCCGGTTCTCCGTGCTGACGAAGGACGCAACCACCTGCCCGCCGAGGGCTCCCTGCTCACCGGCAATGCCCGGAATCGGGGTGTCGGCGCGCTTGAGCCACGTGGCGCCCACCAGCTGCACCCGGGACAACGCGAAGAAGACCTGCGGCTGCGGAGTGCCCGCGGGGCCGACTTCGGGCGCCACGATCGTGATCCGCAGGGACTGGACTTGCCGGAGATTCGGGGCTCCCTGAGTCAGCGTGTCGGTGCGGAAGGGGATCCGGTAGAGCCGCCACCCCGCGGTCCCGCCGGCCGGGTCCGCCGACATGCCGCCATCCCGCACGTAGTACTTGTCGGACCCGATCGGAAAGACGAAGCGGACGAAATCCTCGTGCGTCTTCACCCCCACCACGGAATCCAGCTGGAAGTCCCCGTCCTGATCCTCCGTATTCACGGCGCCATTCTTTCGCCCGCACCGCGACCGGATGTCTCCAAACGCGTACTGGGCGACCACCCCGTTCACGGCGGCGCTGCAGAGGAACAATGAATCGGTGATGCTGCCCTTGACCATGTCTTTGATGCCGTCGGTGACGCGGTCGGACAGGATGCCGTTGTCATTGATCGCCGCGCTCCAGGAGTGCGTCAACGGGTCGCGCTCGGTGTCGAGCTTGCCCAGCCCCACGGCCCGTTGTCCGTAGTACGTGGTGTCACCCTGCTGATCGTACGTGAACGAATCCGGAACGAACGCCAGCGCGTCTTCGAAGGTCGAGCCGAAGTCGAACAGCACGGCGGTCTTGTTGG
>Ga0209166_10001514_pt1 | contig 19139 bp, 16 predicted proteins | sample Coa_R1_3_FD_187151 | JGI IMG/M metagenome (GOLD analysis project Ga0209166, IMG submission 187151) | Surface soil microbial communities from Centralia Pennsylvania, which are recovering from an underground coalmine fire - Coalmine... | ecosystem: Environmental > Terrestrial > Soil >... | reverse complement strand
GGGCCTGCCTGACAGCCTTACGATTCAACAACCCGACCTCAGCCTGGTTTATTTCAATTTGAATACCATGGCAGGGTACATTCAGGATGAATGGCATGTTACGTCCACTCTGACGGTCAACGCGGGCGTACGCTATGACTACATCGGTCACGCTAATATCCTGAATAACCGGCCGTTGAACGCATTTGACCTGTTCCATCAGCAGTGGGATATCGCGGAAAAGTCCGTTGTCGCCTGTCCAACTGCCCCAGCCTTCACCAATCCGTGTATCCCGGGTGGCTTCCCAAATCCGAATTTTAACGTTGCGGTGAACGGCGTCAACTACAACACCGCAAACAACATTTTCTTCACGGGACGGTCTGTCGGAATACGCCCCATTAAGGACAACTTCGGACCGCGTCTCGGTATTGCCTGGCAGATCTTCCCGGATACAGTGCTTCGCGCTGGCTACGGCATCTTTTATGACACGCTTACCGCGCGCAGCCAGTATGCCCAGAATACTCTGGAAGGTTCGACCTGGCCTTGGACTACAGGCGTAAGCGGCCAGCCCTATAACCAGAGCAATCCGAGTGGAGGGAATACCCCGCCGACTGCCGGACAAACAAACAATGGCATCACCAGCATCTCCACCTTGGCTGGCGCTTTCCCAACCCCGGTGGTTGCCAATACCCCGTGGCTGTCAACCTTTGGCGGTTTCACCAATGACCCCAGGTATACCGATGTCCGATCGCAACAGTGGAACCTCAATCTGGAGCATCAGTTTGGCAGGACTATGATGCTTTCACTTGCTTATGTTGGCAGTAAGGATACCCGGCTGGATTGGTCAGGAAAGGCCAACGAAGCGCAGTTCCCATCACCAGCTGTAACTGATGGAATAACAACAACCCCATTCGGTGTTACGACCTGCGGTCCCAAGCCAAATCCGGTGACGGCAGCTTGGACAGCTTGTAGTGTCGCTTATCTCCAGCACATTGACGCTCTTAAGGCGGTACCTTGGGCCAACTCTGGGTGGACGTATTCTCAATCCACTGGATACTCCAACTACAACGCCTTGCAGGCATCCTTGCAACGGCGCTTCTCGAATGGACTGCAGGGGCTGGTCTCCTACACCTGGTCGAAGTGCCTTACCACCAGCAGCGGCTACTTTAACGTGGAAAACGGCGCTGGACAGGGAGGCGCGGTCGTTCAGAGCTTCTACAACAAAAACCTCGCTTATGGCCCGTGCGGCTATGATATTCCGCACTTCCTCACCATTAGCACGGTGTACGAGCTGCCCTTTGGTTATGGCAAGTCACACCTTACTCACGGTCCGCTTGCCTGGATTCTGGGTAACTGGGAAACCAATATGGTTTTCCAGGGACGTACCGGCCAGAACTTCAATGTGAACGTGAGCGGCGATCCTGCCAATCTCTCCGGAGACAACGGATCAATCAGCAACTACTCTCGTCCGAACGTAGTCCCCGGTACGCCGATTCTTCCAGCGCACCAGACTGCGGCAATGTGGTATAACCCGGCTGCGTTCTCGGTTCCTGACGGCACCTTCGGAAACTTTGGCGTGGGCGTGTTCCATGACCAGAACTTCTACAATGTGGATTTCTCGCTGGTCAAGAATTTCCGCGTTACAGAAGGCAAGAGCTTGCAGCTTCGCTTTGAAGGCTTCAACGTCCTCAACCTGCAGATTCTGGGAACACCTTCTACGACTGTCAATGGCGGCAACGCCGGCGTGATTACCAGCCTGGCGAGCACGCCGCGGCAGCTGCAGATTGCGGCCAAGTTCACCTTCTAACCTCAACCCAGCGATGCGTGGTGGCGCCCTTTACGGGGCGCCACTGCACGCCGGTTAAAAGAAATACATATTTCGCCGCTGCGCTGAAGAGAAATCCCCGGCGAAATATTCTCATCCTGCTCTGTTAAGATAACTACGCTTGAAAATTTCTCTCTTCATCACCTGTTACAACGACACCCTGTTTCCTGAAACGGGTATTGCCGTGGTGAACGTGCTCGAGCGCCTGGGACACACCGTCGATTTTCCCCGCTCCCAGACCTGCTGCGGGCAGATGCACTACAACAGCGGCTACCAGAACGAAGCCCTGCCCATGCTGCGGAAGTTTGTTGAACTGTTTCGCGATGCGGAGACCGTTTGTATCCCTTCGGGTTCGTGCGTGGCCATGATTCGCGAGCAGTATCCGCGAATCGCCGCCGAGACCGGCGACAGCAAGCTGGAAGCGGATGTCCAGGCCTTGCTTCCCAGGGTTTTTGAATTTACCGAATTATTAGTCAAGAAGCTGGAAGTTGATGATGTGGGCGCGTTCTATCCTCACCGCGTCACCTATCATGCTTCCTGCCACTCGCTGCGCGGCCTGCATATCGGTGACATCCCGTTGCGGCTTCTGCGCAACGTACGCGGGCTGGAGTTGGTGGAACTGCCGGAGTGGGACCAGTGCTGCGGCTTCGGCGGCACCTTTGCAGTCAAGAACGCGCAGACATCGGCTGCCATGCTGGCCGACAAGATGAAAAATATACTTAGCACCGGTGCGCAGGTGTGCACGGCGGGCGACAACTCGTGCCTGATGCATATCTTCGGCGGCATGCATCGCGAACGCGCCAACACAAAAACCGTGCACATCGCCGAAATCCTGGCTTCTACGGAAGATGTTTCGGCTGAGCAAGCTTCTACCCAGGCCTCGCTCAGTAAAGGTGGTAAAGCATGACGGTCCGCATAGGCTGGTCGGCAACCGCTCCTGACTTCCAGGACGCCGCCAAGGTCGATCTGGGAAACGCGCAACTGCGCCGTAACGTGATGCATGCGACCAACGTGATCCGCGCCAAGCGGGCCAAGGTTGTGGCCGAGATGCCGGATTGGGAGCAGCTTCGCCAGGCGGGCAGCGACATCAAGGCCCACACCCTGCGCCATCTCGATCGCTATCTGCTGCAGTTTGAAGAGAACATGACGCGCGCCGGTGGACACGTACACTGGGCCCGCGACGCCGACGAAGCCAACCAGATTATTCGCGGGTTGATTGCGCAGTACGGCGGAAAAGAGGTCATCAAGGTAAAGACCATGACCTCAGACGAAGTTCAGCTCAATCGCGATCTCGAGGCCCACCAGATCGTTCCCTATGAAACCGATCTGGCCGACATGATTCTGCAGCTCTCGCACGACAAACCTTCGCATATCGTCGTGCCGGCGCTGCATAAGAACCGCTTCGAGGTTCGGGAAATCTTTCAGAAAAAAATGGAGCTCCCCAACCTCGGCGATCAACCCACCGATCTGACCGATGCCGCGCGCACTTACTTACGGCAAAAATTCCTAACGGTGAAGATTGGCTTCAGTGGGGCCAACTTTGCCGTGGCGGAGACCGGCTCTCTGGTCGTAGTTGAGTCGGAGGGCAATGGCCGCATGTGTCTGACCCTGCCCGATGTGCTGATTAGTCTTGTGGGAATTGAAAAGATCGTGCCTACGTTCCAGGACCTGGAGGTATTCCTGCAAACCCTCGCGCGTTCGGCGACGGGCGAGCGTATGAATCCCTATACCTCGATCTGGACGGGCGTTGCGGCAGGAGACGGACCGCAGGCGGTACACGTTGTCCTGCTCGATAACGGACGCACCGAAGTTCACGCCGACCCCATCGGGCGCCAGACTCTGCATTGCATCCGCTGCGCTGCCTGTTTGAACACTTGCCCTGTGTATCGGCAAACCGGAGGCCATGCTTATGGATCGGTATATCAAGGCCCCATTGGAGCTATCCTCACCCCGCAGCTCCAGTCCATGCAGCACTCGCAATCCCTGCCCTACGCCTCTTCGTTGTGCGGCGCGTGCTACGAGGTTTGCCCGGTGAAGATCGATATTCCCGAGGTGCTCATTCACCTTCGCGGCAAAGTCGTTCGTGAAAAGCGGAAGCGCCTGAGCGGCAAGCTGGATCCCGAAAATATCGGGATGCAGACAATGGCTTACATCTTCGGCGATGCCAAGCGGCTGGAGGCGGCGCAACGCATGGCCCGCATCGGACAGTGGCCCTTTGTGCATCAAGGCATGATCACCAAATTGCCGGGAATGCTCGGAGGATGGACCGCGGCGCGCGATCTGCGCCCCATCCCCAAGCAAAGCTTCCGGCAGTGGTGGCGCAACCGGGAGAGGAAACCTAATGCCTGACGCGAACTCAGCGCGAGAAGAAATCCTGGCGCGCATCCGCAGATCGAATCCGCCTGCGGAAGACGATACCCGGCTCATCCAGGAGTGGATGGGGATACGCCGTCCTTTTCGCCGCCGGGGCACGCTCGATCCGGAAGACCGCCTTCAGATGTTCGAAGACCGGCTGCGCGACTACGATGCCGGCGTACATCACGCATCTGTGGCCGAATTGCCACGGGTGATTGCCGCGGCAGTGCAGGCGCGAGGCAAACATAAGATGGTCGTGCCCCCGGAATTTCCTCAGGCCTGGCTGCCTTCCGGAATTGAAATTTTGCGGGATGAACAGTTGAGTTATGACATTCTCGACCACAGTGATGGCGTCATCACCGGCTGCACACTCGCTATTGCTTTCACCGGAACCATCGTGCTGCAAAGCGGTCCCTTGGAAGGGCGCCGCGTCCTGACCCTGGTTCCGGATTACCATGTATGCATTGTGCGCGCCGATCAGGTTGTGGAACTGGTTCCTGAAGCCATGGAAAAGCTGCACTCTCTGGGCACGCGGCCGATTACGTTTTTCTCTGGCCCATCGGCCACCTCTGATATTGAGATGACGCGTATTAAAGGGGTCCACGGGCCGCGTGTGCTGGACGCGATTATCGTGAGCTAGAGCATTTTTATGATTGCTATAGACTTTCCCACGTGGAGACATGTATGCGGATACACCAACTCTGGAATTGCCTTTAGCTTCTGCAAGCCGTATTTGTCACCCAATAGGTGTTTCTTCCGCAGCTACCTCTCCTGTGCCTGAAAGAGCATTGTTCCGGCAAGAAAGCGCAAGATTCTTCGCGCCAAAAAACGGGGCTCAGAATGACAAAATGCAAGCGGGATTGGCCAATCGTAAGTACAGTAAAACAGCGCTGAAGCAAGCCTCTTCAGCGCTGTTTTTCTTTAATAATTATTCCTCGTCTTCATCAACGCGGATTCGGCCGACGAACGTGCCCCAATTGGCCAGCAGGGTACGAACGCCACCGGGAATGTATTCGGTGGCAAACCAGATGTTATCGTCATCAACCACAGCGGCTGCGGTGTAATCGCCCCAGCGTGCGCTTCCCGCCCCGCCGAAGGCCGCGTAACCGCTGAATCCATCTTCCGGAGCCACGCCGGCTGCGGCAATCCGCACCAGGCCTGCTCCTTCAGGAGTAATCCGCGCAAAGGCCGTGCTGGGGAAGAAGTCGTGGCCAGAGAGAGCAAACGCGATGATACCGTGGCCATCTTCCCCAATGGCAACTGACGGATACATCACGTTTTCACCCTGGACGCTGATGTATCCCTGTTGGCGAACCTCGGCTTGCAGGGTATCTTGGCGGAAGCTGGGACGAATTGCAAACCAAGCCACTCCAGCCTTGCAGTCAGATTCGAACCCGGTCACACAGTTCGGCCCCTGGCTCACAGAGGTCGTCAACGCGGCCCACAGCGCGCCATCCACAAACTGCACCTGGTTCATGCGCTGGTCGTTGGTGGCAATCAATTCCTCAGGTTCGCCCAGAGATGTTCCCAGCGGAGTGGGCCCCGCCTTCTGTTCAGCATCATTGGGCACGCCGAAGGTCTCGCTTGGAATGACCACATGTGCGAGCGTGACGTTGGGAGTGCTGGAGTTCAAACTGCGCGTGTTCGAAAGACTCCACACTGCCAGCCGGTTGTCAAACAGCAGCGTGATATTGGGAACGCTGACAAATAGCTCGATGCCGTGATCATCGCCATCATGATCAAAATCCCCAAACCCGCGTGAACGCGTGACTGCCGGCTGGAGCGAGAACGGGATTCCCTCCGGGAAAGGCAGCTTATCCAGATGCACCACCGTCGGAGATTCGCCCTCAGCAAGTTCTTCCCTTCCGATGGCATAGATTTGCGCACCGTTAAAACCTGTGTTGATTCCAAATTCGTTGGTGCTGATGAAAAAGCCGTCGGCATTGGCCCCCAACAATGGCTGGTCGCCAAAGCATGGGCAGTTCGCATGGCTGGGCGTACCGTTGGTTCCGTCGTCAGTGGTATCAATGCTGAAAAGATTGAACTGGCCTGTAGGATTGGAATTCTTGCTTACCGCGATCAACAGGCTGCTGTGTTTTTGCGTAACCCCGGTTGCCGGGTCTGTATCAATCTCGAGGATTGTCACCAACCAACGCCGTGTCTGTGGATCGAAATATGCCTTGGGATCGGTAAGAGAGTCGCCGAAAATATTCGGGGTACCGCGAATGATTGCCGGGGTGCGTTTAAAGAACTGATTCACCGGCGTCGGCCCCACCAGCAGAGCATGGGTCCGCTGTTCATAAACGGCCAAAGCGTCATTCACTACTTCAAGGATAAAGCCGTTGCCCGCCGCCAAACCCTGGTCGGGAGGCTCAACGCTAAACTGGGTGTTCTTGTAGATACCGGTGCCGGCATTCCGCTGATCAAAATGCGATATGCCATTGAAGCCAGATGAGCTTCCCGATGGCGCAGGGGCGCCTTGCGGGGCCGGTCCTGGAACGGTCAAAGGCGCAGCCGCGACCGTTGGTCCCAGCCGGCCGTCAACTTCGTGTGCGGGTTTCATCAAAAGATCTTCCGGGGCTTCCGTACCAGGCGCCGGAGAACTCAGGGCAGTAACACCTTCCGGTTTTAGTTTCTGGATAACGGATGTTTGGGCTACTGCCATTGAAACTGGCAAGACTATGCAGAGTGACAAAACAATTAGGTGGGGGAATTTCATTGAAGACACTCCTTTTTGGTTTACTGCATTCGCATTAAGGTTGGTTGTTTGATTTTTTCTACCCATTGAGCAGCACGTGTATTTGGTCAAAAGCGCTCTATCTGAGCTAACCAGAGTTTCACAAGTATAGCTGAACCCGATAAGGGCAAAAGATAATTAACAAGCTCTGCTGGACCCGGTAAAAGTTGACAAAAAAATTACAATTCGGAGTACTAATGCTCGAACCGGTATTGCATCGTGGAAACAAAAAGCGCTGAGGTGTCCTTCAGCGCCTTTTGCGGTATTGAATGATTCTGCAACTTCAGCAATTCCGTATCACTACCTGTCGCCGGAACCGGAATGCTCTTACGGTGCAGGTACGCAGCCTGGCAGCAGATTAGCGGGTGAAAGTGAAGTCAGGGTAGTCTCGTCGGGGAAGCTGTAAGCTCCGAGGTGCGCGTGGGAAGGCGACTGGAACGCGAACCATGGGAATATAGCTTCGTTCTGCGGGTGATAGGTACGGCCGTTCATCGAAATCGGAAACACGGCATTGCTGCTCAGTACTTCAATCACGTCGCCGGTCTCGAGGTTGTTCTGGCAAAGAGCGACTCCCTTACGGAAGGGGTCTCTTGACAGCCACCAGGGCGTCGCATTGTTGACGAACGGGTCGTCGAACGTCTCAGACATCTCGTGGCTGAAGGCGGTGATGTCTTCAAAGCCCCCGGAAAAGAAACCCGTGTTGATCCAACTGGAGTAATTCAAGACAAAGCGCCGTTCGCGGTTCCCATTGGTGGCGTCCCCGGGCTCGAGGTCGTAGGTGTGAAATCCGATGATGCAGCAGTCCTTGGGATTACCGTTGCTATAGAGATAAACGTTGTTGAAAAGAAAAGTTGAGATATCGCGCGTGGTGATGTCGCCGGCAACCTCGGCAGCCCCGATGGGCGTGGTGTTGTCGGGTGCGGCGGGCGGGAAAAGCAGGTTGGCGAACTCGTTCACATCAACATTGGCCGCAACCGGAACCTTGTTCTTATCCACAAAGAAGGACCAAAAACCAAAGGGTATCTGCATGTGCCGCCCGGTTTTGACCCTTGGCCTCAGATTGTTGTGCCAGCCGTCATCGCGATCGGCATCGTTATCGTCACTATGGTGGCGGAAGCGGTCCCAGAACTGGGCGCGCATCATCTGGTCATTGAACTGCCCAATGCCTGACGTGTAGAACCAGGGCTCGAAGACAGGAGACTCGAGGACGTTATCGACAATAGCAGTTGTGGCGACGAAGGTGAGCGGATGGCCGTTGGAAACCGCCACCGTACCGTCAGGAGCAAGCAGGTCGAGAGTCACGGGAACAACGGGCGCGTTGAAGGTGGTGGGTCGGTTGGATTCGGGCGGATTTCCAACCATGGTGTACGGCCAAACCGATTGCGGGTTGCCGTTCGAGTCGAAGCCGGGCTCGGTGAACTGGTCTGACCAGTTCGTAATGCTGTCGACTCCCGGCAGTCCGGAGGTTGCCGCGTCCTTGATGATGCCGGCGCCGGCGTGCTTGTTGGCTGCGAGACCAACAGTTCGTGGGGTAGCTTGCTGAAGCTCATCGATTGAGTGGCTTAAACTTTCTACAGCAGGGTTGTTAGGGGTCTGGGCAAAACCGATACCTGCTGCTCCGCAAAGCAGAACGGCCAGGACGGCGTGGGGGGTTAACTTCCGCATGGGTACTCCTCCTGAAATTTAAATAAAGCCGTTGGAAGAAATTAAGAAGGAAGCCTGGTTCAAAAAGCGCTGAAGGAAATCTCCTTCAGCGCCGGTTATGGTTGTAGATTTCTCTTAATTTGCAGGAAAGCCGGCTGAGGACTCGTCATCCCCATCGTCAGGTGGCCGGGTCAGTTTCAGGGCGTTGATCGCATCAATCAATCCAAAACCGTCATAGATCTGATAGCCAAAATCCAGATCGTTGCGGAATACTCCGGTCAAGGTATCAGGGTCCTTGTCGCGGTCTCCCTTGGCCGAAAGCGTTGCCGTGAGTTCGGCTCCGCCCATCTCGTCGCCGGAATTGCCCCCGAATTCGACCGCCTTGCCGTGCACGTCGGCGAAGTCGCGGTCAACTCCAAAGGTGAGAGACTGGTCCGAGGTAAATCCGCTGAAGTTCAGCGTCACCGTCGCCGATTGGGTACTCGGGGTGGAAGAAACGATGACCGGACCGGTCGTCGTCCCGACATGCACAGGATGCGCAACAGGATCGAACAGCAGGCCTGTTCCGGTCAAATCAATGGTGAGCGAGTCCAGCGTCTGGCCGGATCTTCGGGAGCGGAAGGTGACTTTAAAGAAGTTATTGCTGAGTCCAACCGCCCTTAGATCTTCACCTGTCGCGGTCACGGTTACATTGGCATCATTGTTCGTGGCAACAGCTTCACTGAAGAACAGGTCGCTGTCGCGCCGCGGCGCTGAAGCTTTCAATATCGTGCTTACACGTCCGGGTGAGATAGCCCCCGGCCCTCCTGCTTTCTGTATGACCAATGCCGCGACCCCGGCTGCATGGGGAGCGGCTGCGCTGGTCCCGAAGAAGTTCGGAAAACCATCAGGCGCGCCGACGATGGCCTCATAGTCGTTCCCTGGCCCTTCGGGAAAGAACGTCGTGTTGACGCCATCCACAGCGGCGATGTCCGGCTTTTTGCGGATCTCGGCATGTGCCAGCCGATTTCCATTTTTGTCGAACACAATCGTGGCCGGACCCGGCGAGCTGAAGCCTTCATACGCCGGTAGGAACGTGGGGAATGCCGGATCGGTCGTGTAGACGTAGGCCGCAACGCCATTAGCTCCGCGTGCGCACGGATGCCCAAAGGTAACGGGTGTCTGCGCCGTAATCACACCATTGAAGTCGATGACAGTGCCGAAATCCACGTACTTGATGCGCTTGGCGAGGTGAGTGCCTTTGCCTGTTCTGGCAACCACCATGAGAACCTCAGCAAAGGTGCCGGGGCCACCCCCAGTATTGAGTTGAAAGAGCTCAATAGGCTGGTTGGTCATGAAGTTGTCGTCATTGAACGCGAAGAGAAACTTTCCCGTAACGGGATCAAAAAACAGCAGGTTGAGGTCGGTCGTGATCCCGGAGGGGGTGAGATTGAAAGGATCATCCCACTGGAACGAGATAACCGTGCCATCGGCAAAGGCAAAATCCTGGGCGATGTTCAGACCGCCGGTGGCGTCAAAATTGTGAAAACCGCCGGTGGTATCGATGGTCGCCGGAATTGTGCTCAGGTCCACGCCCAGCGTTGCCGGCGTAATGCTGCGAGCAACCGTATCGGAAATAATACGCAAGTCGGAGGCATAGCCCTGCTTGGCCTCGTTGCCGGCGGATGAGAAGTAAGCAACTTTGTGTCCGGGCAGGGTTTCGCTGGTGGCAACGTCGTCAACCGCCTGCGCCAGAATGCCATCGGAGAAGAACGGCTCGTCAAAATACGCCACGTCATCTGTGATTACATCGGCATTGCAAGCCGGATTGGTCCGCAACGTACGGATGTTATTGGCGAAATCCACTTCACTGTTGAAGGCGGTGGCAAAGCAGAGCGAGGCATTGGGCGCAATGTCATGTACGATCTGCGCCATGCCCCGGCCTTCATCTGTGCCCGGTCCGAATACTGTAGGATCGAGCTCAATCAGGAACTTAAGACCCTCGCCTCCAGGGATGGCGGTTGTGTTCGGCAGGTCTCCAGTATGCACGTCGGTCAGGGCCGTATCGGTCGAGCCGCTGGTATTAAAGCTGTCGGAGAGAATGCCCACCGTGATGCCATCGCCATTGAAGCCTCTCTGGTTGGCCAGATCGGAGCGCAGCACCACCGCTCCCTGGGAGGTCGTTAAACCCACATGCGTTATAGCGCGGTGCTCCAGATGTATTGACGACACGCCGCTGGCGTGTGCCAGGGTTTCTGCCGCCGCAATCGGAAGATATGCTGAGATAAGGCCGTTGCTGTCATCGGAAGCCACAAAAGCTCCACCCAACTCGCCCACCATGTTCTTCATGGTTGCGAGCGGGACCGTGCGATCAAGACTGGCAGTCACCAAAACGCGGTTCTGCTGATCGGACTGAAGGCGAAACAGTCCAGTGGCCTTCTTGCCGCCTGTCGCGCGGGTTACGGGTTCGACGGCGCTCAGGTTGACGCCAGGCTGCCCTTTGGCCAATGCCTCATGGTTAAGTCGGATGAGTTCTCTCAAGCCGCCTTCGACGTTGGGAATGTTATCTGCGGACTGCGCGGAAACAGGTTTGCCGGCAAATGCAATCAGGACCATAGCGGCCAGCGCCATGGTCATTCTCAGAGGAAACTTACGCACGCTGGGGGGGATAATTCGCTTCATGGGTGCTCTCCAATAAAAAAATCAAAGGACCATTAATTTAGGTTTCGCAAGAGAGAAAACTGTTCGTTTCTCCCCGGTAAACTTGAGCGGTTGTGAGGGTCTGAAGTTTGCTATGCCGGAGACACAGCATTCCGTCCATTCTCACAAACGTGAGCTGAACAGAGGCTTACAAGTATAGCGGAAAATCTGCCGTGTTAAAACCATTAAGTATCGCCTTTTAATTTCAATTATTTCCGCCTGAATCAAAGGAGATTTGCAACGCGGGCAAGCAACAGGGCAAATCCAGACACTACCAACAACGTTAAAATCTGATGAATATGCTTGGGGTTTCACGCCGATTCAACCGGGGGATATGCGATTTACGGGCGTTGCGCCGGATTGGCTTTCAGCTTGCCGGTATAGACTGCCATGCCCGCGACCGCGTCAATCTGCATGGCATCGAGCTCGTCAATTTCCTGCTGGCTGGTGATGCCGCCGGCCACAATCAGATGGCTCTTCGTGGCGCGCCGTAAATTACGGATCCGCTCCATCGGGATTCCCGACATGAGCCCTTCCGTATCCACGTGCGTATAGAGAAAGCCCTCACACCAGGGCTCCAGCGCCTGGATCGCCTCTTCCGCGGTGTAGGGCGTGGCCTGCTTCCAACCATGCACAACAACTTTATTGTTGCGGCTGTCAATGGCAAACAGCAGCTTCTCTTTTCCAACTTCTTCGGCGAGGCGCTGGGCCAGGTCGGAATTAATTTTTCCATTTTGGAAGAGCGCCGAGCCGATGATTACTTTTTTCACGCCCAGGGCAATTGTTTCGGAAGCAATCTTCGTATCGCGAATGCCGCCGCCCACCTGGCATGGCAGCCGTTTGGCGATCTGTTCGATGCGGCCGCGATTGGAGCCGCGATTCATGGCCGCATCCAGATCAATCAACTGCACAATGGGAAACGCGGAGAAACGTCCTATCCAGTAATCGAAATCGGTGAACTCCAGCGCCTTGCGGCTGCCCTGCACGAGCTGGACAATTTTGTCTTCCATCAGGTCAATGGCGGGAATCAGCATGGCAGCCTCACCGGGATTCCAGATGTCTGCAACTCTTTCTTCAGCTCGCGGGCATTCTGCAAGCCAAAGTGAAATATGGAAGCCGCCAGGGCAGCATCGGCCTTTCCTTTGGTGAACACGTCAATAAAGTGCTGGCCGCTGCCCGCGCCTCCCGAGGCAATTACGGGAATGGAAACAGCATCGCTCACCCGGGCCGTCAGCTCGCAATCAAATCCGCTGCGCATGCCATCCTGGTCAATCGAGGTCAGCATGATCTCCCCTGCGCCATATTCCTGCGCCTCGCGTGCCCAGCTTACAGCATCGCGCTCCGTGGGCTCGCTTCCGCCCTTCACCCAAACGCCGTAAGAGTTCCCTGCCCTTTTGGCATCAATAGCAATCACCACCGCCTGGCTGCCAAAACGATTTGCAATGACTGAAATGAGCTTCGGATTGGAGACCGCAGCCGAGTTGATGGTCATCTTATCGGCGCCGCAATCGAACAACGCTGCCGCCTCTTCAAACGAGCGCACTCCTCCGCCAACCGTAAACGGCACAAAAATCTGCGATGCCGTTCTGCGCACCGCATCCAGCAATGTAGTACGGTTCTCGCGCGTGGCCGAGATGTCGAGAAAAACCACCTCGTCGGCCCCACCTTCCGCATGGAAGTGCGCCAGCTCCGCCGGATCGCCGGCATCGCGCAAGGCCACGAACTTTGTGCCTTTGACCACCCGGCCGCCGCTCACGTCAAGGCAGGCGATAATGCGTTTGCTCAGCAAGGCAGCTCTCCGAAATTCTTCAGGATGCGCAAACCGGAATCCCCTGATTTTTCCGGGTGAAACTGCACGCCGAAGACATTTTTCTTTTCCAGCGCGGCGGCAAATTCCGTCTGGAAGTGCGAGGTGGCGCTGCTCGAACTCTCTATCGGACACCAGTAGGAGTGCGTGAAATAAAAATAGCTGCTGTCCGCAATTCCCTGGAACAGCCGCGAGGTGCCGTTGCGGAAGCTGATCTGGTTCCATCCTACGTGCAGCGTGCGAGGAAACTCTGTAAAGCGCGTACACTTTCCCGGGAAAACCCCCAAGCCTTTGACCTCGGGCGCCTCCGTGCTGGTCTCAAACAGCCATTGCATCCCCAGGCAGATGCCCAGGAATGGCACTCCTCGCGCAATGCTATCTGCGATTGCCGCGCGAATGCCGGTCTGTTCCAGCTTTTCGAGCGACTTGAAATTTCCCACTCCGGGAAGGACAAGTTTTTTCGCCTTGATTACCTGCTCAGGCTTGTCGATAATCTCTGTCGCCAGCTCCAGATGCTCGAATGCCTTGCGCACAGATGCCATGTTGCCGGCGCCGTAATCTACCAGGGAAATCATAGTAATCCTTTCGTGGTTGGTAGTAACTTACCCAACTGTTTGTCGCGCGAGCAGGCAAAGCGCAGCGCGCGAGCGAAAGCTTTGAATAAAGACTCAAGTTTGTGATGGTTCGAGCGCCCGTAGAGCACCTTGGCATGCACGTTGGCATTCGCGCCGCGGGCAAAGCCCTCAAAGAAATCAGTAACCAGTTCGGCTTCCAGATCGCCGACATGCCGCACGTTGACCTTTGTCTCTACCACCGCGGCGGCGCGTCCGCTGAAATCAACCGCCACCAGGCCCAGGGTCTCATCCATGGGCATCACGAAGTAGCCGGCGCGCAGAATCCCGCGCTTGCTGCCCAGGGCCTTTGTGAAAGCCTCACCCAGTGCGATGCCGACATCTTCTACCGTGTGGTGCTGGTCTACGTGCAAATCACCGGTCGCGTGCAGACGCAAGTCAAACGCTCCGTGCCGGGTGAAAAGCTCCAGCATATGATTGAAAAAGCCGATGCCGGTTGAAATGTCGTAGCGCCCCTTGCCTTCGACAACCAGCGATAGATCGATGGAGGTCTCGTTGGTCTTGCGCTGAATCGTTGCCTTTCTTGCGCTCATGCTTCACGCCTCCAGCCAATGCGTTTGAGTACCTTCGGCAGGCGCCCGATCACGCATTGCATTTCTTGCGGATTTCCAATCGTGATGCGCACGCAGCCCTCGCACAAAAAGTCGCTTCCCCGATCGCGCAGAAAAATTCCCTCCCGCGCCATCTCTTTGAGGAATGCCGCCCGGCCCTCGCCAATTTCAACCAGCAAAAAGTTTGCCTGGCTGGGCCAGTAGCGAAGTCCTATTTTTTCTAATGCATTTTGCAGCACCTCGCGTTGACGTTTGACGTTGCCGATGTAGCTGCGCACAAAACCCTGGTCGGCCAGCGCAATCGGCAGGATGGTCAAAGCGATGGTGTTGACGCTGAATGGCGAAGAAATTGTTTGTAGCCGCTGCATGACATCGGCATTCGCTACCAGAACTCCTACGCGCAGGCCCGCCATGCCGTATGCCTTGGAAAAAGTCCTGGTGATGTGCAGATTGGGAAAACGGTGCAGCTCAGGCAGAAGCGTCTGCCCATAGAATTCAAAATAGGCCTCATCCACCAGGACCGCGCTCTTGGGCGCGGTTTGCGCTGCTGCTTTGAGAATACGAAATATGTCTTGCTGCGGGACCGTCGTACCAGTCGGATTATTCGGGTTCCCGATAAAGATCAACCCAGTCTTGCTACTCAGAGCCGAGAGCACCTCTCGGGTGGGAAAGCTGAAATCCTTGCTCATGGGCACTTCGACGATATTTGCTCCAGTGGCCATTGCGTAGTGTTTGTACATGCCGAAAGAAGGCACAGCCAGGATGGCGTCGAGCTTCGGGTTGAGATACAGCTCGCACAACAAATGAATGCCTTCATCGGCTCCATTAGTCAGCATGACCTCTTCTGGTTTCATCCCCAGGTGGCTGGCCATCAGGGGTTCGTACATGCTGCGCTCGGGATAGCTGGCGACTTCCTGTCCTAAGAGTTTGCGCAATCGCGCTAGAACACGCGGCGAGCATCCGCCGGTGTTTTCGTTCTGGTCGAGGCGCAGTTCTTTAGGATTGACCACGCTCTTGGGAACCTTCGGCTTGGCATTTTTGCGCAACGCGGCTGCTCGTACGCTAGGCACTGGCGCACCTCACAGCGACTGAATTGGCGTGCGCCGCCAAGCCCTCGGCTTTGGCCAGGGTGATGGCACTGGCAGCGACGGAGCGCAGTCCGCTTCGGGAAACCTGCTGCACGCTGATGATTTTCAGGAAATCGCAGACACTCAATCCGCCGCGATAGGTGGCCGAGCCGGAGGTGGGCAGCACGTGGTTGGGTCCGGCGATGTAGTCGCCCAGCGTCTGCGCGGAATAATCGCCAACAAAGACCGACCCGGAATTTTGGATCATCGGCAGATCTTCCTCTGAGATGCTGATGTGCTCAGGGGCAAGGCGATTGGCAATCTGCAGCGACTCGCGTCGCGACGAGGTTACAAAGATCACGCCATACTCGCGCAACGACTGCGCTGCCGTGGAGTTGTCTGCCGTCATAACTTCGATTTCACGCTCTACCTTCTCCGCGAGGGCTGCCGATGAAGTAATAAAAATGCCCAGCGCATCGGGATCGTGCTCGGCTTGCGCCACCAGATCGGCGGCGATGAACTTTGGGTTCCCGTTATCGCTCACCACAACCGCCTCCGTCGGCCCGGCAAGAAAATCAATGGAGCAATCAAAGGCCACGAGCTTCTTGGCCGTGGTGACGAAGATATTTCCCGGACCAACGATCTTGTTGACCTTCTTCACCGATTCGGCGCCATAAGCCAACGTGGCAATGGCCTGCGCTCCGCCGATGCGGTAAAACTCCTGCACCCCAAGCAGCGCCGCCGCCGCCAGGGTTTCGCATGCCGGGTTGGGGGAAGCCACTACAACCCGCTGCACCCCGGCGACCTGTGCCGGGATCACCGTCATGAGCAGCGATGACGGCAAGGGATATCGCCCTCCGGGAACGTAACAGCCAACCGCTTCCAGCGGACGGATAATCTGCCCAACTTTGATTCCCGGCTGAATGTCGCGGAAAAACTCCGCCGGCTTCTGCCACTCGCAGAACTGGCGAATGTTCGCTGCGGCTTTTTCCAGCGCGATGCGAAATTCGGGATTGACCGAGCCCAGTGCCCGCTTCAATTCTTTCTCCGGCACCTTGAAAGAGTCCTGCTTCTTTAAGCCATCCCAGCGCATGGCGTACTTGCGAAGCGCGGAGTCGCCATTGCGGCGCACATCGTCAATCATGGCGCGCACTTTGCGGTCCACGTTTTGCGCCAGTTTCTGCCGGCGTGCCGCCACTCGCTCTACTTCTCTGTTCAAAGCGCGCCCCTTGACGATCTGCATTACATCACCACCTTGTTGAGCGGATATTCAACGATCCCCTGCGCCTTCGCGTCTTTCAACTTGGGAATGGCCTCGCGCACGACCGTCTCTTCCAGAATGGTGTTGACCGCCACCCAATCAGGATCGCTCAACTGCGAAATCGTCGGACGTTTCAGCGCCGGGAGCACCGCCAGCACACCATCGAGATCGCGCTTCATGACGTTCAACATCAACCCCACGCGCCCCTGGGCGGCGAGCGCGCCGCACAGCATCAGGGCGATGTTTTCGATCTTTTTGCGCTTGGTGGTGTCTTGCCAGGCGTTCTTGTTGGCAATTAATTTTGTATTCGATTCCAGGACCGTATCAATGATGCGCAGTTTGTTGGCGCGCAGGGAGCTTCCCGTTTCGGTAACCTCAACAATGGCGTCGGCCAAGACGGGCGGCTTGACTTCCGTCGCACCCCAGGAAAACTCCACCCGCACCGGAACATTTTTCTTTTCGAAGTATTGTTTGGTCACACTCACCAGCTCGGTAGCGATGGTGCAATTCTTCAGGTCTTCCGCCGAGTTATATGCGGAGCCTTCCGGCACGGCCAGCACCCAGCGCACTTTGCCGCGGCTTTGCTTGGCGTAGATAAGATCGGCGACGGAAACCACTTCGAGGTTGCTCTCGATGATCCAATCGTGGCCGGTGAGCCCGGCATCCAGAACGCCGTGTTCGACGTAGCGCGCCATCTCCTGCGCGCGAATGAGCATGCAATCTAATTCAGGATCGTCACTGGTGGGAAAATACGAGCGGCCGTTGCTGTAGAGATTAAATCCGGCCTTGGCAAAGAGCTGGAACGTGCCCTCCTGCAGGCTGCCTTTGGGGATCCCTAATCGAAGCTTCATGCTTTCACCCCTGCGACTGGTTTCGCGTCGGTAATCGAAGCAGCCCCGTTTTTGCCTGCGGCCAGTGGTTTGGTGAAACATGACCGGGTGCCTTCGTGGCAGACCAGGCCATCGCCTTCCACATTCACCCGCACCAGCACGGAATCGTTGTCGCAATCCGTGGATGCGCTGATAAGCTTCAGCCGGTTGCCCGAGGTCTCACCCTTCATCCATAGCTTCTGCCGGGTGCGGCTGTAAAAAGTAACGTAACCGGAACTCAAGGTGAGTTGCAGGGCCTCGCGGTTCATAAAGCCCAGCATCAGCACCTCGCCGTTGGCCGCGTCCTGCACGATGGCGGGGGCCAATCCTTGCATTTTTTCGAAATCAATTTCCATATTTTCCTCGCGTGTTTTTGGCAGTAAAACAAAAAGCCTGCTGAGCTTTTGCGCATCAGCAGGCCGGATTTATGATTGCTTTACCGCTTTTATCCGCACACCCTCGCTGACACGCTCGCCACGTGATGATGATGGTGATGATGGATCAGCAAAGTCATGCAGTTAGAATTGAAACACAAAGCGCAGGCTTTGTCTAGTCCGGTTGGAAGATCTATGGGACAATCGGAATTCGCTGGAGGATGTTGCAACATTATGCAGCCTGCACAAGTAAAACGAGTATTGATAAGAACTCTTGCGGGATGGGTTTGTGCAAGTCTGTTTACAATTTACATGGCTACGACGAAACAATTACCGTGGTCTGTGCCTATTATTTGCATACCTGTTTATGCCTTCTTGGCATTGGGAGTCATTAAGATTTGGACTCACTCGAGATAACTCGCCCAAACCGACATATTGCCTTCGAAACTAATCAAGATAATCAAATACCTGCTTTGTACGCTTCGCAATCGACCGGGAACAAAGCGTGGCCTCAACAAGCAACCTCTTAGAACAGGTCCTGCTCGCTCTGCAGGCGTTTCAGGTCGCCTTTCTGTGGGTTCACGACTGGATTCCGCTGGGGCGTCTGAACGATGTTGCCGCGGTACGCAGCCAGAATACGCTGCCGCGTCTTGTGGCTGTGACCCTTGCGCAGAGCGTGCCGTTTACCATCGGCCTGTTCTTCAGTGCGTGGTATTTCGGCCAGCCGCATCCGGCCTGGCTTGGCAGGTGGCTGTGGATCAGCTACGGCATACTCTTGGTTGGCCAGATGCGCGCCTGAAGATGCGTGAGAAATTAACGCGTGATTATCTCAGGAATGTGTCGGGTATATGTGTTAGTTCGTACACGGCACAGTGGGGTGCCATATCTTGTTAAGGCAGAACCAAAACGTGCCGAGCGCTTTCAAAAAATGTTCGGGAATACGCACTCGTTCTTGCCGAAGCGCAATGGCATGGTTCCCAACACGGCGCATATCCTGCTTCATCTGTCTACGGCCTCCACGTTGCTCGTTCTTTATTATGAGGGGATTCATGGCAGCAAGGCGTTTATAGCAGGAGCCGAGAATAGCGTGAATACAAATTGTCACTTCTCCTAACGAATTGCCGCTTTGATGATGCTGACCCTCTCCGCCAGACTTCCTCGCTCAACTGAGACCAGTTCGAAGCCGAAGTTTCGGTAAATCTCCTCGTGGATTTTCTCAAAACGCACCGTTCCCTCAAAGCTGATTCGCCGCGCTTCGGTCGGCGTGATGAAGCCAAGGTTGCGAATGAAGAAGACCCGTTTTTGGTAGATCGCTTCTTTTTGGATGCGCTCCAGTTCGCTGGTAAGCAAGGGAGAAAA
>Ga0209166_10001513_pt1 | contig 19141 bp, 16 predicted proteins | sample Coa_R1_3_FD_187151 | JGI IMG/M metagenome (GOLD analysis project Ga0209166, IMG submission 187151) | Surface soil microbial communities from Centralia Pennsylvania, which are recovering from an underground coalmine fire - Coalmine... | ecosystem: Environmental > Terrestrial > Soil >... | reverse complement strand
AGCGACGTCAAGCTAACGCTGCAGTTCTACACGCACGCGGTCAGTCGCGACCGCATGGCCGCAGCAGGGAAAATGCTCGCAGCGATTCTCAGCCACGCGACAGAGCAAGGCGGACTGAAAGCGGACTGCGGAAAAACTGCACCGGCCTAAGTTCTTCAGACTGACTCAGTTGCGCAGCGGGCATTTAGTGCTGTTCGTAAATGCGGACTGAGAGCGGACTGGCGTTGGCGGGACGAGTCTGGCTAAGTTCTTTGGAATGATGGTGGCCAGGGACGGAGTTGAACCGCCGACGCCAGCCTTTTCAGGGCTGCGCTCTACCACCTGAGCTACCTGGCCACGTTTCCAGACCCGCTGTGTGCAGGCTACGAGGATTGTCCGCTTCCGCTTGATTGTGGCGGGATTCACTTACCGAACGCAATGACCGGAAGCGGGTGGAACGCCCTCGATTATAGCAACCGCACTTGTTTCCCTCAACCCGCGAAGCCCTTCACGAACTCAACCAAACTTCGCAATGCGATTCCCGAAGGCCCTTTCGCGATCCACGGTTTCTGATCTTCCATCCAGGCCGTGCCGGCGATGTCGAGGTGAATCCACGGCGTGTCCTCGGCAAATTCTTTCAGGAACATTGCTGCCGTGACCGCGCCTCCCCAGCGTCCGCCCGTGTTCATGATGTCGGCAATCGAAGAGCGAATCTGTTCTTTGTACTCATCGTCGAGAGGCAACCGCCACATTTTCTCGCCAGCTTTCTCGTTCGCATTGTGGAAGCGGTTGTACATGTCGTCATCGTTGGCGAAGACTCCCGCGTTGGCGTAGCCCAGCGCGACTACCACCGCGCCCGTAAGCGTCGCCGCATCCACTAAATGCGTGCATCCCAACTGCCGCGCGTAGTAGAGGCCATCGGCGAGAACTAACCGCCCTTCCGCATCCGTATTAATGATCTCAATCGACTTGCCCGACATGGCGATCTGCACGTCGCCCGGCTTCTGCGCTTTGCCCGAGGGCATATTTTCAGTGGCGCATACGATGCCGATCACTTTGACCTTCGGCTTCAGCAGGGCAATCGCGCGCATCGTTCCAATCATCGTCGCGCCGCCGGCCATGTCGTACTTCATCTTCTCCATGCCGTCGGCGGGCTTGATCGAAATGCCTCCCGTGTCAAACGTAATTCCCTTCCCCACCAGCCCAAGCACCGGCTTGGTGGGTGCACCGGCCGGTTCGTACGTCATGACGATTAACGCTGGGGGTTCATCGGAACCTTGCGCCACGCTCCAGAACGCGCCCATTTTCATTTCTTTGATTTTGTCGGCGCCGTAGACTTCGCACTTCAATCCCACTTCGGAGCACATCTTCTTGGCGCGATCGGCAAGAATCGTCGGCGTCATTCGGTTGGACGGTTCGTTGACCAGATCACGCGTGAAGTTCTGCGATTCCCCAATAACCTGCGCTTCGTTGGCGGCTTTCTCCAGCGCGTTCTTATCGCCGCTGGCGACCACCGTCAGGGCGTCAATCTTCTGGTCCTTGCGGTCGCTGCGATAATAATCGGGATCGAAATTGCCGACGTGCGCGCCTTCCACGATCGCACGCACAGCTTCCTCAGCGGAAATTACCGTGGGAGCGACGAACGCAAAGCTGCGAATGCCGCGAGACTTCAGCGTGCGCACCGCAGTTCCCGCCAGACGTCGCAGATCGTAGCTGGAAAATTTCTTCGCACTTCCGCCGCTCACCAGCAGCAGGCGTTTCGCCTTCAGCGAGCTGGGCTTGTGGAGCAGATTCGTCTCCAGCGGCTTGCCGGTAACCTCGCCGCTGCCCAGCAAATCCGCCGCGAAGGTCTGGATTGCCGGATCGGAGCTTGCCACCTTCAATTCCGGTTTCCTGTTCTTGTCGCTTGCCGCTGCGTCAGCGTGGTCGAGCACCACGGCGACAAGGGTTTCGGTTTCGACTTCCGTGGGCTTAGAGAGAGAGATCGTCGTCTTCATAGTTAGGATTGCAGTTCAGATATTTCTTTCAGTATCGTCGGCGGAGAGGCAAAAGCGCAAGCGGCTGACGGAAGATGTCTGTCGCGTTGTGACGCAATGATGAACGCGGGCGGGAACCCATGTCCCGTTCAGCCTGCCAGCGCGCTCGGGAATCGCGTCTGAAAGTCGAGCAGCCCAACCCACTCGGGCGTGATCGTAATGCGCACCATCGAAGAAACCATCGTGCGCAGCTGGCTCAGCCAGCCCTTTGCCATCGCGGGATCAAAATAGCGTTCTGCCGCCGCGACATATTCCGGGACAATTCCTTCGACTGCTTCCAGCCGGGCCGTGCCGCGAATCAACAATACCTTATGCGGAAACGTGTTGTCGTCAATCGTGAGCGACACCTTCGCGTTCTTCGCCAACGCCTTCAACTTCGGCGCCTTGGGCGGCGTGGCCATGATAATTTCGCGTCCATTCCAATGAAACCAGATGGGAACCACGCGAGGCGTCCCATCAGTCCACACGTACGCGAGGCGCGCAGGAATCTTGGAACGAAGAAGTTCTTGCGAAGCAGGTTGCTGCAGGAGGCTGAGGTCTCCTTGCTTAACAGGAAGCATGCATCGGCTCCTTTTTCTGTACGCCAGCAATCCGAACAAACGAATTCGAAAGGATTGTACTCTTCTTGCTCTAAAGAGGATTCCGGTAAGAATCTTTGAACCAATCCCCATTCATTACGTACCTCTATTTGACACCGTCATCGGCGGGTGACGGTCATCTGCGCCCTGGAGTATGATTCAAGGCCGCAGCCAAAGAGGTGAGTAAGCATGATCATTCGCTGGAAGTTTGTCGCTCTCATTGTTGTTCTGGCGCTACTCTTTATTGCCCTGGTGAACCGAAAAGCGGCAACTGCAGCCCCGCAGGCGCCCGCCGCAGCAAACACCGCCGCTGCGAAAAACGCAGCAAAGAGCGCGAGCGTGTCCATCCCCGATACGACGCTCGCCGTCAACTCGCCCACTCCGATGTCCCAGCGCATCGTGCACTACGAGATTGACGCCAAGTACGACGCCACGAAACACACCGTTGACGCCACCGAGGTTCTCACCTATCACAACCTGACCGGCCAGGCGCTCGACCACTTCCCTTTCCATCTTTATCAGAATGCGTTCCAACCCAACGCCACGTGGGTGCGCGAGGCCAAGCGCGACGGCAGCCGCGACACGGTCTACGATCATTGGGACTCCAAGGAATACGGCTCGGAAGAGATTCAAAGCATTGAAGTGGTCGGGCAGGGCGACCTGACGAAAAACCTGCAGTACATCGCTCCCGACGACGGCAATAAAGATGATAAGACGGTAATCGATCTGCGCCTAACCAAACCAATCGCGCCAAACGCCTTCGTGCAGTTCAAGATTGCTTTCCACGAGCAGATGCCCGAAACGCAAGCGCGTTCAGGATGGAAGCGCGATTTCGTGCTCGGCGGCCAGTGGTTCCCGAAAGTTGGCGTGTGGTGGCACGGCGCATGGAACTGCCACCAATATCACGCCACCACCGAGTTCTTCGCCGACTTCGGCGTCTACGATGTGAAAATCACGGTCCCGCAGAATGAAGTCGTCGGCGCCAGCGGCGTCGAGGTCGGCAGCGTCAACAACTCGGACGGGACCAAGACCGTGACCTATCATGGCGACGACATCCATGACTTCGCCTGGACCGCAAGCCCGCGCTACAAAATCCGCGAAGCCACCTACCAGTCGCAGATGGGGCCCATCAAGCTGCGCTTCATGATGCAGCCCGCGCACTGGAACCAGGCCGACCGACACGAGCAAATTACCCGTGAGACGCTCGATCATTTCGAAAAGTGGTACGGCCCCTATCCCTATAAGACTCTGACCGTCGTCGATCCCGAACCGGATTCTGCCGCGGAAGGGATGGAATACCCGACTTTCATCACCGGAGGCACCAGCTGGTTCATGCCCCAGGGCCTCCACTTCCCCGAGTTGGTGGTCGAGCATGAATTCGGTCATCAGTACTGGTATGGCATGGTCGCCACCAATGAATTTGAGGATGCCTGGATGGACGAGGGCATCAACAGTTACACCGAACTCAAGGTGCTGGATGCAATTCTTGGCCAGAACAACTCCATGTTGAACATCGCTGGCGCACACGTCGGCGAGCGCGCCGGGCAAAGGCTCAACTACATCGGCGCTGCCGATCGGGATGCTATGGCGCAGAAAGCCTACGGCTACTACAGTGGCGGCTCTTACGCTGGCGTTACGTATGGCAAGACCGCCGTTGTGCTGCTTACTCTTGAAGGCATCATCGGGCAAGACACCATGGCCAAAGCCATGCATACCTACTTCATGAAGTATCGCTTCACCCATCCCATCAAAGAAGATTTCCTGAAGACCATCGAAGAAGTCTCCGGCAAAGACCTCCGCTGGTATTTCAACCAGGCCGTCTACGGTTCCCAGGTATTGGACTACGAAGTGCTCAAGATCGAGTCTGACCCCGCCGACTGGTACGCGGAGAAAAAAGACAAGAAAGAACCAAAGAAGGATGCAAAAGACGACACGGTTTATCACTCCTATGTTTCCTTGCATCGCAAAGAGGACTTTGTAATGCCCGTCGAAGTGGAGATCAAGTTCGACAATGGCGAGAAGATCCGCGAGCACTGGGATGGGCAAAGCCGGTGGACCCGGTTCAGTTACCTGAAAAAGGCGAAGGTCGTGTCAGCGGAGATCGATCCCGACCATAGCGTGCATCTTGATCGCAACAACTTTAACAACAGCTACGTCGTTCAGGCCGACGCCAAGCCAACCTACAAGCTCTCCAATTACTGGCAGTTCCTGACGCAACTTATGAGCCAGGCTATCGCTTGGTGGGCAGTGTAAGGGAGACATCCATGCAAACACTTTTTGACGACAAAGCCAAGAATCGAAGCATCGTGGGCAACGGCCTCGGCATGGTCTTTTCCAACAAGCGCTACATTCTCTGGTTCTGGGTGTTGAACCTTGCCCTGGCGGGGATTGGCGCCTCGGCCTTCCGCGAAAGCGCTCACAACATTCTGGACCACAGCCTGTACAGCAGCCGCCTGGTCCGCGGATTTGATCTCTCGGTGATGTTCGAGCTTTTTGCGCGGCCAGAGTTTGGATCGATGCAGGAAGTCGTAAGGCCCGCAGTCTCCCTTGCCATGGTGTTTTTCTTCCTCACTGCGTTGTTCCTGCCCGGAGTCTTTCAGGGCTACGCGTCCACCTATCGCCTCCCTCGCGAAGATTTCTTCCGCGCTTGCGGCCGCAATCTGTGGCGCTTCATTCGCCTGTTAATCATCGCCGGCATCGTGATGGGCATTGTCGCCGGACTTCTCTTCGCCGCTAACGGCGCAATCGTCAAGAAGGCGGGAGACAGCACTAACGAAGTGCTCCCCTTCACTCTGCAGATGATTGGACTCTTGGTTATCTTCCTGGTGATGACCTCGCTGCGCATCTGGTTCGATCTCTCCGAAGCCGACATCGTCCTGAACGACCAGCGCGCCGTCCGCAAGTCAATCGCCGCCGGCTTCCGCCATACGTTTCGCAGCCTGGGCCGCCTGCTCTCAAGCTACGTCCTGGCCTCCATCTTGGGCGCAATCTTCCTCGTAGCAGGACTCTGGTGCTGGGAGCACTTCGTTCCCTCTCAGAGTATTGTGCGAGCTTTTCTTTTAGGCCAGTTGATTCTGTTTTTGATGCTCATTCCCCGCTTCTGGCAGCGCGGCATGGCCGTATCGTACTGGCAGCAGAGAATGCTCATCCCGGTAGTTGCCGTCGAAGAGACGATTCCGCCGGAACCAGTGCCCGTTGCCGCGGTGCCCGAACCAGCCCCGGTGATCCCGCAGACGATGGCTCCAGGTTAGGGATCTTAGACTCTGTGATCTCTGTGCCCTCTGTGGTGAAGGTTCTGCATTGATGCGTGGGACGCGTCAGAGCAAGATAATCGTGATCCCCTGATTGCCCTTGCCGAGGTCAGGGTCGCCCTTGAGTTCCGGTTGCGCCTGCAAAAGCCTCCAGGTTTGATCATTACTCTTCGCCCAGTCTTCCCCAAAGATGCAACCGCGAATCTGTCCGGCTCCCGCGAGTTCCTGCAATCGCCGCTGCAGCGCAATCCGGATGTCCCCGCCGGCCCCGGTCGAACCGTAGCCGTGAATCACTTTTAGCAGGAGGTGTTTCTGCTGTCGCGCAAGGCTGATTTCGCGATCCAGCCGTTGCAGCGCCTCGTGGACCGATGGCCGATCAGGTTTGAGGTTTACGGTCTTGATTGGAAAGCCTTAGGTATGGATGCTGCCGCTTTCTGCGGTCTCCACATCGTTCCTGCCCCTACTTCCTGCTTCTTCCCCGCGCCACGGCCTCCCGTGCTTCCTTATCTGCAGTGCGCCGCCGCTCCGTCTCGCGCTTATCCCATAGCTGCTTGCCTTTGGCCAGCGCCAGTTCAACCTTTACTCTACCGCTCTTGAAGTACATTCGCGTCGGCACCAGCGTCAGTCCCTTCTGCTGTGTTTTGCCGATTAACTTGCGGATCTCCTCCCGGTGCATCAGCAGTTTGCGGGTGCGGAGCGGGGCGTGATTGTGAATATTCCCGTGCTCGTAGGGTCCGATGTGGGCGTTCAGCAACCAAAGCTCGTTGTCCTTGACCAGGCCGTAGGAATCCTTGAGGTTGGCGAGGCCGCCTCGAACGGACTTCACCTCCGTACCCGTCAGGACCATCCCGCACTCGAATTTTTCCAGCAAGAAATAGTTATGTGAAGCGATCCTATTAACAGCGGCGTCTCGCTGTCCGCTCGCCGTGGGATCGCGGCGCGCGGACTTCTCCGGATTCGGCTTGGTCTGGTGCGTGGACTGGCGAGCCATGGGAAATGGGGCAGGTTCAATCTTAACTCACAAGGGATATGGAGCATCGGACCTCAGAAGGTGGGCTAGATAGCGTTGCAGTCCGAGTTCTAAGGCCCAAGGTCCGGGTTACCCCATTAGTCCTACGACCAAAGAGTGTAACTCCCGACTGCGCAAGCACTTCGGGAGCCGGAAATAGCGATGCTATAATCGGCGTACCGCGAACTTCTTGAAGTACTGAGTGGATTTTCTGCGCAAAACGCCACAGTGGCGCGAACACGCAGGAAAACCGCTTGTCCGGCGAACCATCGTATTGGCGAACCATCGCATTAAAGAGGACCATCTCGTGAGGATCATCGAATGAGACGCCTAATGCGCCCGGCTTTTTTGCTGTCGCTGGTTGCGCTCCTAACCCTCCCCGCCCTCGCCGACAAAGCTAAGGATCTTTACAACAAAGGTCAGGATGCCGAGGCTCGCGAGCACTACGAAGATGCTTACAACTTCTTCAAGCAGGCTTACGACCTCAAGCCCAAAGACCTTCGTTACCGGGCCGCCTTTGATCGCATCCGTTTCGAGGCCGCCGCTTCCGTTGTCCACCACGGCCAGCAATTGCGGGAACAGGGCAAACTTGACGATGCCGTCGCCGAGTTCCAGAAAGCGCTCACCATCGATCCTTCGTTATTCATTGCCAAGCAGGAGCTGAATCGCACGCTCAAGATGATCAACGACCAGCGGAATCCGTCGCCCCAGGCGGCCGGGCCTCCTGCCGGTCTGGAAAAAAGAGTCCATGAAGCTCCGGGGCCGGTAGAACTCGCTCCCATCTCCAACGCACCGATCACCCTCAAACTCGGCCCCGACAAATCCGACACCGTGTACCGCACCATCGGCCAGCTCGCGGGAATCAACGTACTCTTCGATCCCGATTACACCCCGCGCCCCATTAAAGTTGAATTGAATGGCGTCACTCTCGAAGACGCGCTGGAGATTACAGCGCTCGAGTCAAAGACTTTCTGGCGCCCGGTCACCACCAACACAATTTTTGTCGCCACCGACAATCCCGCCAAGCGCAAAGAGCTGGAACAAAGCGTCCTCAAAACTTTTTATCTTACGAATCTTTCCCAGCCCACTGAATTGCAGGATGTCGTCAATGCGATTCGCGCCGTGCTCGACGTGCAGCGCGTGCAGCAGTTGCTCTCTCAGAACGCTTTGGTCGTGCGCGGAACCCCGGATCAGATCGCGCTGGCGGAAAAGCTGGTCGAAGACTTAGATAAAGCCCGTCCGGAAGTGATCGTCGACATCGCCGTGATGCAGGTCAGCAAAGATCGGTCGCACACTCTGGGTCTCAGTCCGCCCACGAGCGCAACGGTCACGCTACAGAGCAATCTGAATACGACGTCTACCACTACGGGTACAACTACTTCGGGTTCGGGCGCCACAGTTACCCAGAGCACGGGAAGTAACGGAATCAACCTGAACACGCTGGGCAATCTGAACGCCACTGATTTCCAGGTGACCATTCCCTCCGCCAACCTGTCGGCGATAATGAGCAACAGCGACACCAAACTTCTCCAGAACCCTCAGATCCGCGCTCTTGATGGACAGAAAGCCTCGCTCAAGATTGGCGATCGCGTCCCGGTGGCAACCGGATCGTTCCAGCCCGGTATCGGCGGCGTCGGCATCAACCCGCTGGTCAACACTCAATTCCAATATCTGGACGTAGGCGTCAATATCGACATCACGCCGCACGTGCATGCCAACGGCGAAATCACGCTCAAGATTTTGATGGACGTTTCCGCCGTCACCGGACAGCAGAACATCGGCGGCATCAGCCAGCCCATCATCGGCCAGCGCAAGATTGAGCACGAAATCCGCTTGAAAGACGGCGAGGCCAACCTGCTGGGCGGAATCATGGAAGACCAGCAGACAAAATCGCTGAGCGGAATTCCCGGACTGGCGCAGATTCCAATTCTGAAGTATCTATTCGGCCAGACCACGCAGGATCATTCCGAAAACGAAATCGTTTTCGCCATCGTTCCGCACATTATCCGCGGCACCGATGTAAGCGAAATCAACCAGCGCGCCATTGATATCGGCACTTCGACGACCATCGAACTGCGGCACGTCAACAAGCCGGCTGGATCGACCACGTCCGCGCCCAACGGTCAGGCGGGAACACCTTCGATCACGCCGCTTCCGCAGAACCAGGCTCAGACAAATCAGGGTGCCGGTCATCCGCCTCCGTCGGGACAAGCTGCCACGAATGTGCCCCCGGGAGGCACGCCGAGTTTCCTGTTCGATCCGCCAACCATCGAGGCGGTTAAGGGCAACACCTTTGCCGTCAACCTGCTGATCTCCGGCGCGCAGAACGTCTATTCTGTGCCCGTGCAGGTCAACTACGATCCCAAGATGCTGCAGTTGGTGAATGTGTCGAACGGCAGCTTCCTCTCGCAGGATGGGCAAGTGGTGACGCTGGTCCATCGCGAAGATGAAGCTCTTGGACAGTCACAAATTACGGCCACGCGGCCGCCCGGTTCCGGTGGCGTTTCCGGCCAGGGCGCCGTTGTCACCATGACTTTTCAAGCCAAGGCCACCGGACAAACGCCGTTAACGGTGACTCGTGGCGGAGCGCGTGATCCCGGCCTGCAGCCGATCACGGTAAACGGAGCGCAAGCCGCCGTGACGATTCAATAGGCACACCCGTGCAAGTGCCCTCCCCACGCACGGGCATGCCGTGGGAGCGTGGCGCACTTACGACCCGCGGAAGAACGGCCGTTTCATGACCGTGGAAGAGCGGCCCTTCAAGGGCCGCATAAGACGCATCAAATATGTATGGGCTTTAGCCCCTGTGGCTGTAACGATGAGAGCCGAATTTAAATCCCGCGACACAAAATCCCCACGCGGCTTCACGCTGATGGAACTGATGGTCGCAACGGCGATCATGGCCATCCTGACCATGATGGCGCTGCCTTTGGCCCGCGTCACCATCCAGCGCGAAAAAGAAAAACAACTGCGGCAAGCTTTATGGGAGATGCGTGACGCCATCGACCGCTATAAAGAGGCGGCTGACCGTCAGCTATTTCAGACCAAAGTCGATAGCCAGAACTATCCGCCCGACCTCGAAACCCTGGTCAAAGGCGTCGAAATATCCGGGGGCAAGAAACTGCGTTTCCTGCGTTCTATCCCTGAAGATCCCATGACCAAAAGCAAGGAATGGGGCTTGCGCTCGATGCAGGACGATCCCGACTCCGACTCGTGGGGCGGACAGAGTGTGTTCGACGTTTACACGAAGTCGCTGGGTACCGGGCTAGACGGCACCAAATATAAGGACTGGTAAATGCCAGGGAGCATGAACAGATCGGAATGCAGCGCACGCAGGCGCGTGTTCGCGCGTCCGCACGCTGACACCGCTACATCAGTTCCCGCAAACCGCCGGCACGTGTCTGCGAAAGCCGGAAGCCGAAAGCCGAAAGCCCTGCAAAGCGGCTTCACCCTCCTCGAACTGATGGTGGTCATCTTCATCATCATGATCCTGGCGTCCATTGCGATGCCCGTCTACAACCAATCTGTAGTGCAAGCTCGTGAGTCGGTGTTGCGGTCGAATCTGGGAACACTCCGCTCCGTGATCTCGCAATATACTCTCGACAAGCAGAAAGCTCCTCAATCCCTCGATGATCTTGTGAGCGCCGGCTATCTGCGGCAGATCCCGACCGATCCGATGACCCGTCAACCTAACTGGGAAGTGGTTCAGGAAGATGTAATGATGGCAGTAGACCAGCAAGACCCGGGCATCACCGACGTCCACTCGGCCTCGAACGCTACCGCCAGCGATGGCACCGCCTACAGCACCTGGTAGTCTCAACCTCCGCCACACATCTGCTTCGACCACCGTCCATTTGAATCGTAGCGAATATCTCGCCGCACTTTAACTCCGACATCTCACCAAGGCGCCAGCATCTCGCGGGCTGTCGCAGGGGCGTCCCCGCCCCGTCGCCTCGCGTAGCGGAGTTTCTCGCCCAACATAGAGCCGGAGCGCTTCAACAATTGTTTGATTGACCACTGGATTCTCCTTTTTTCGTCCAAGTACAACATCGTGTCGGACTTTTAACTTTTGCTCACAGGAATCGCAGTAACTTCGCAATTGTCGTGTTGCGATAACATTTGTTCTTTATAGTTAATACAGCAAACGCACAAGAGTGCAATCGAAAACACAAGGGAATAAGGAGAGATCACGTGAAAGCAGCCAGTTTTGCATTGATTCTCAGCGTCCTCGTAAGCGCCTTGCCGGCAGCTGCCGGCTCAGCACAAAAGGACATTGTTGACACGGCGGTCGCCGCGGGAACCTTCAACACGTTGGCCACGGCGCTTCAAGCCGCCGGTCTGGCGGACACCCTGAAAGGCAAGGGGCCCTTCACCGTTTTTGCTCCGACAGACGAAGCCTTCAGCAAGCTACCGGCGGGGACGGTCGAGTCGCTTCTCAAGCCCGAGAACAAGGAAAAGTTGAAGGCGATCCTCCTCTACCACGTGGTATCGGGTGATGTGACTGCGGCGCAGGTGGTGAAACTCTCTTCGGCGAAAACCATCAATGGCCAGGACCTGAGACTCACCGTCAATGACGGCACCGTCATGGTCAATGGCGCCAAGGTCGTGAAGGCCGATGTCTTGGCCTCGAACGGTGTGATCCACGTGATCGACACTGTGCTTCTACCCAAAGACTAACTAAACGGAGAGAAAGGAAAAAACTATGAAAACGTTAGATGTGATCGCAGCTGTGCTTCTAGTAGTGGGCGGACTGAACTGGGGTCTGGTGAGCGTTGCGCACTTCGATCTGGTAGCCGCTATTTTCGGTATGAAATTCGGCGAGACGTCGGCACTCAGTTCCGTCGTCTACGCTCTGGTTGGCCTGGCGGCGCTGTACCAGGCTGTATCTTTCAAGGCCATTCAGCACCGATGGGGACACGAGTCTGCGCCTGCTCGCGCCCGCTAGAGTGAGGACACGCAAAGTGGGGGGGGGACCTAGGCGTTCTCCCCCACGTCGCTTAGCATGGAGCTCAAAACATTCAGCCTCGATCCCCGCATCGCCGTGCGGAAAATTGGAGCGCCGAACCCCGAAGGCGAGTGCGTCGTCTACTGGATGCAGCGGGCCCAGAGAGCATTGGACAATCCCGCTCTGGACGTGGCAGTTGAGTTGGGCAACGAACTGGGCAAACCGGTCGTTGCTTTTCTCGCTCCGGTGCCTTTTTATCCGCACGTGAATCTGCGTCACTACAGCTTTCTTGCCTCCGGACTTCCGGACATCGAAGAGGGACTCTTCAATCGCAATGTCGGCTTTGTCCTGCGAACGTATCCTGACCATAGCCTTACAAGATTCTGCGAACAGGTCCGCCCGGCCATCGTAATTGGCGACGAAAATCCCTTGCGTGAACCCGAGCGGTGGCGAGTTCGCGCCGCTGAGGCTTTGAAATCACCTCTGTGGACCGTTGATGCCGATGTGGTCGTGCCCTCGCGGCTACTGCGGAAGGAGCACTATGGTGCCCGTACGATCCGCCCACGGCTCCAGGAACTCCTGCCTCAGTTCCTCGTTCCAACTAACGTCGTCAAGGCGCAAATAGCTTGGAATAGGCCACGAGATCTGCACTCACTTTCAACGCATAAGGATTTCACGGCGGGCTGGTCTCTCGATCGCTCCGTTTCGCCGGTAGAGAACTGGCAAGGCGGAACCAAGCGTGCGTTGAGCATCTTGGCCGACTTCGTCAAACATGGGTTGCGGAATTATCCCAAAGACCGAAATCATCCGGAGGTTTCCGGAACCAGCCATCTCTCGCCGTACCTCCACTTTGGCCACATCGGCCCGCTCACGATCGCGCACGCGGTGCAGGCAGCTTCGGCGCCGGATGCTGCAAAACAGGCTTTCCTTGAGCAATTGATAGTCCGGCGGGAACTCTCGGTGAATTTCGTTCGCTACAACCCGGACTATGATTCCTTCGAATGCCTGGAGCCCTGGGCGAATCGCTCTTTTGCCCGACACTCGGGCGACCGCCGTCCCATTCTCTATCCCCAGGAGCAACTCGAGCAGGCTGAAACTCACGATCCTCTGTGGAACGCGGCTCAGAAAGAGATGGTCCTGACGGGCTGGATGCACAACTACATGCGGATGTACTGGGCCAAGAAAATCCTGGAATGGAGTCCGTCGGTTGCCGAGGCCTACCGGCGGGCCGTCTGGCTCAACGACCGTTATGAGCTCGACGGCCGCGACCCCAACGGCTACGCGGGCATTGCGTGGGCCATCGTAGGCAAGCACGACCGTCCCTGGTTCGAGCGTCCAGTGTTTGGACAGGTTCGCTATATGTCGCTTGCCAGCACCGGACGGAAGTTCGACTCAAAGAGTTACATTGCGCAGATCGGCAACTTGGAGCGCGCTCATGTCTAGGGACTGGATCGCGTTCTTGATCTTCTGCGGAATCTGTTTCGCGGTGGCTGCGATGGGGGCGGCATTCACGGCAAGTTCGGTAAAGACATGGTACCCGGCGCTGCTCAAGCCCCCGGGCACTCCGCCGCCGTGGATCTTCGGCCCAGTCTGGTCAATTCTTTATGTGCTTATGGCACTGGCCGCCTGGCTGGTGTGGCGCCAGCGAATTCACGAAGATGTGCGGCTGGCATTGGTGTGGTTCATGGCGCAATTGATCCTCAATGGACTTTGGTCTTTCGTCTTTTTCGGTCTGCGACGGCCCGGAGCGGCCCTGGTCGAAATCATCGTTCTGTTGACCGCCATCGCCCTGACGGCCACGCGATTCGCGGAACACTCACGCCCGGCGTTTTGGCTGATGACACCTTACGCCGCATGGGTCTTATATGCTTCCTACCTGAACTTCGGAATCTGGCACCTGAATAAACGTAAAGTATGAAAATCCTGGTGACTGGTGCGTCCGGCTACATCGGACGGCAGCTGGCGGAGAAACTCTCGGCCGCGGGTCACGAGGTCACCTGTATGGTCCGTAATGCGACCAGAGCGCCCCATCTTCGCTGCCCGCTAATCAAGTTCGTTGAGGCGGATGCGTTGCAAGCCGAGTCACTTCCGCCGGCGCTCAACGAAATCGATGTAGCCTACTACCTCATTCACTCGATGTCCGGGCGAGTCGAAGGGTTTGAATCGCGGGACCGGCAGGCAGCCCGCAACTTCGCGATAGCAGCGAAGCAGTGCGGGGTGCGGCGTGTGATCTACCTCGGTGGACTGGCCGCGACTGGAGTGGCGGTTTCAGCACATCTCAAGAGCCGACACGAAACGGGCAACGTGTTGCGACAATTTGGGCCGCCTCTCGTCGAACTGCGGGCCGGCATCATCGTTGGGAATGGCAGTACGTCTTTCGAAATCATTCGCTGCCTCACGGAACGGGTGCCCGTCATGATCTGCCCTCGTTGGGTAGTGACAAAAACTCAGCCGATAGCGGTTAGCGACGTACTCAAATACCTCGAAGCGGCGCTTGACCTGCGCGAGGCGGTGGACGAGCCCATCGAGGTTGGCGGTTCGACCATCGAGACCTATCGCAGCATGATGCTTGCCTACGCGCGACATCGTGGGCTCCGCCGATTGTTAATCCGCGTTCCCGTCCTGACCCCGCGCCTGTCGTCCTATTGGCTGGACTTCGTCACGCCGGTGCCGCCAGCCGTATCCCGGCCGCTCATCGAAGGTCTGCGCAGCGAATCCGTTTGCACCAATGCGCTGGCCGCCCAACTATTTCCTTCGATCGGCCCAATCTCGTACGCCGCCGCCGTGCAAAGAGCACTGGAGAGGCCGGCGCCTGCGATGCCGCTGCCGAGCATGGATGGAGCATCGCACCGGACGTTTCGCGCCGAGGGAATCATCTGCGACGTGAGGAAAACAGTCGTCGATGCTTCCCCCGAACGTGTGTTTGAGTTGATCGGGAACGTGGGAGGGAAGAACGGATGGTTCTACGCGAACTTTCTGTGGTCCTTGCGCGGTTGGATCGATCAACTCATCGGCGGAGTAGGCATGAAACGTGGCAGGTCACGAGCGTCCGGTATCAAAACCGGCGATGTCATCGACTTCTGGCAGGTCGAACGCGCCGACGCGCCCAGCGCTGTGCTGCTTCGGGCAGAAATGAAGCTGCCGGGCGAAGCATGGCTGCAATTTAGCCTTACACCGCAAGCCCAGGGACGCGCGCTTCTGCGATGCTGCGCATGGTTTCAGCCGCGCGGTTTGGCCGGTGAGATTTATTGGTGCGGGTTGTACCTCGTTCACGCGCTCATTTTTTCCGGTATGCTCAGGGCGATCAGGAAGCGCGCGGAACAGAACTCATAGGCAGGGCGCAGCCGGTTTGTCGAACGGATTCTCAAGCAAAATGTCGCCCTCGATGCGAACTGATGGATGCCTTGCGAACCAACCTAAATTATCCTGTCTCAAGGCCTCTGGGTTGAGCGGACACTTGACAATCCACGCACGTGGGTCTCCAGCAAGATTCCGTGCAAATTTGTACTGCCCCGCCTGCAGCAATTAACATCTAGTTATGCCCGTCGAAACCGAAATCCAAGCCCCCACTTCGATTCGCGCGCCTCGCGGCAATCAGATCACCTGCAAGAGTTGGCAGCAGGAAGCTGCCATGCGCATGCTGATGAACAACCTCGACGAAGAGGTCGCTGAACGCCCCAAAGATCTCGTCGTCTATGGTGGAACCGGACGCGCTGCCCGCAGTTGGAAAGCCTACCGCGCCATCGTTGAAACCCTGAAGAACCTCGACAACGACGAGACCTTGCTCGTGCAATCGGGCAAACCAGTTGGCGTCTTCAAGACGCACGATCACGCCCCGCGAGTGCTCATCGCCAACTCCAATCTCGTCGGCCACTGGTCGAACTGGGAGAAGTTCAACGAACTCGAGCGCGCCGGACTCATGATGTACGGTCAAATGACCGCCGGTTCCTGGATCTACATCGGCTCGCAAGGAATTATTGAGGGAACCTTCGAGACCTTCTCCGCAGCAGGCGAGAAGCATTTCGGCGGAGATCTCGCCGGCAAGTTGATCGTCAGCGGCGGAATGGGCGGAATGGGCGGAGCGCAACCCCTCGCCGCAACCATGACTGGCGCGGCTTTCCTCGGCATCGACGTCGATCCTGAGCGCATCAAGAAACGCCTGAAGACTGGTTACTGCGACTTCATGGTTACGACGCTCGATGAGGCGTTGCGCATCCTGAAGAACGCCGTGCGCAAGAAGGAAAATGTCTCGGTAGGATTGATCGGCAACTGCGCCGACATCATCCCCGAATTGGCCGAGCGCGGCGTCGTTCCTGACATTCTCACCGACCAGACTTCAGCGCACGATCCGCTCAATGGATATGTGCCGAATGGCATGACCTTCGAGCAGGCGCTCGAATTGCGCCAGCGCGATCCCCACGCGTATCAGGAGAAGTCCCTGGACGCGATGGCTCGCCACGTCGAAGGCATGTTGCGCCTGCAGAAAATGGGCGCGGTCACGTTCGACTACGGCAACAACATCCGCACCTACGCGTTCCAGCGCGGAGTGAAGAATGCCTACGACTTCCCCGGATTCGTGCCCGCCTACATTCGTCCCCTGTTCTGCGAAGGACGCGGCCCGTTCCGCTGGGTCGCGCTCTCGGGCGAAGCGTCCGACATTCACGTCACCGACGATCTGGTCCTGGAGTTGTTTCCGGAGAACCGCATCCTCCGCCGCTGGATTGACCTGGCGCGCAAGCGCATCAAGTTCCAGGGACTGCCCGCGCGCATCTGCTGGCTCGGCTACGGCGAGCGCGCGCAATTCGGTCTGGCGATGAATGACCTGGTGAAGAAGGGCAAGATCAAGGCGCCAATCGTGATTGGCCGCGATCATCTCGACTGCGGCTCGGTTGCATCGCCCTTCCGCGAGACCGAAAGCATGAAGGACGGCTCCGACGCAGTCGCCGACTGGCCGTTGTTGAACGCCCTGCTCAACACCGCGGCAGGAGCATCGTGGGTTTCAATCCACAACGGCGGAGGCGTCGGCATCGGCTACTCGCTGCACGCCGGCCAAGTCACAGTCGCGGACGGAACGGAAATGATGGCCAAGCGCATCGAGCGCGTGCTGACCACGGATCCGGGAATGGGAATCATACGCCACGCCGACGCTGGCTACGACGAAGCAAAACAGTTCGCGAAAAAGACCGGCGTGAAGGTGCCGATGGAAACCAAGTGAATCGTTCCCTGCTGCTGGTCAACGCACGCCAGCTTCTCACTTTGGCTTCAGCCACGACGAGCGGCCCGCGACGCGGACCGAACCTCAAAGAGCTCGGCATTATCCAAGATGGAGCCGTGCTGTGCGTCGGCGGGAAGATTGTTTCCGCCGGCACGACCAAAGACGCACTGCGCGATCCCTGGCTTAAGAAGAATCGCAAGAAGGTCACTGAGATCGACTGTGCGGGCAAAGTCGTACTGCCCGGCTTTGTGGACTCACATACCCATCCTGTTTTTGTTAACCCGCGCCTGGTGGATTTCGAGAAGCGCATCGAAGGCGCCTCTTATGAAGAGATTGCCGCCGCTGGAGGCGGAATCCGGTCCAGCCTGGAAGCCGTACGCAGCGCGGCGAAGAGCACGCTGGCTGCCAAGATACTGAGCACGCTGAACGAAATGGCTGCGCATGGAACCACCACGGTGGAAGCAAAGTCTGGCTACGGACTGACGCTCGAATCAGAAATGAGGTCGCTGGAGGCCATCCGAGACGCTGCTGCCCGCTGGCCCGGAACGGTCGTCCCTACCCTGCTCGGAGCGCATGTGGTCCCAACAGAATTTCAGGGCTGCTCACAAAAGTATGTTGAGACCGTCTGTAAAGAGATGATTCCGGGCGCGGCGCGGCGGAAGCTCGCCCAATTTGTTGACGTCTTCTGCGATAAAGGTGCCTTCACTGCGGCAGAAACGGAGCAGATCTTTGAAGCCGCAAGCAAGCACGGTTTGAAGGTGCGTGCACACATGGGCCAGCTCTCTGAGACGCTGCTATCGCCGTTTTTGCGCTTCGATCCGGCATCGTTCGATCACATGGACCACGTGAACGAAAGCGACATCCCGCAACTGGCGCAAGGCAATGCAGTCGCCACGCTCGTTCCGGGAGCAAATTATTTTCTGGGCCTAAAGGATTATCCAAACGCTCGCCGGCTGATCGATTCCGGAGTGCCGGTCGCTCTGGCCAGCGACTACAATCCGGGCACATCGCCAACCATGAGCATGCCGATGGCAATGTCTTTGGCATGCACACATATGAAGATGTCGCCTGCAGAAGCGATCGCCGCTGCAACGATCAATGGCGCCTGGGCCCTTCGCGCAGCGGATCGCAAAGGCAGCATTGATGCGGGAAAAGACGCCGATTTGGCAATCTTTGCAGTGGATGACTATCGCGAAATCCCGTACTGGTTTGGAGCGAATCATTGCGCCGCCACCGTCTGCAATGGAGTGATCAACACTCATGATTGAACTTTTGCCCAACCAACTCCGTAATGATTTAGAGACGAGTGTGTCCTGTGTGTACTCATTCAAGAATTGACGTTCATAGGAACTAATCCGATCCAACTTTTGAGGAAAATCCAATGAAACGAATTTTTGCGGTCACGACCTTTCTCGTGCTGACATTGTCGCTGGCGAGCGCGCAGCGCCTGCCAGAGACTGCGAGACCAGAGAACTACAAACTCACCTTCACGCCCAACCTGGACAAGGCGAACTTCGAGGGCGACGAAACCCTGGCTCTGCGAGTGTTGAAGCCAACCTCGGAGATCACGCTAAACGCGGTCGATATCGATTTCCACGATGTGACGATCTCCAGCGGCGGGGCCACGCAGAAGGCGAAGGTCACGCCGGAAAAAGAGAAAGAGATGGTCGTGCTGTCAGTGGAGAAGCCCCTTGCCGCCGGGCCTGCGACCGTACACATCACCTACACGGGCATTCTGAATGACGAGATGCGCGGATTCTACCTGGGCAAAGACGATCAGGGCCGCAAATATGCCGCGACGCAATTTGAAGCTACCGACGCCCGCCGCGCTTTTCCCTCATTCGACGAGCCGGATTACAAGGCCACATTCGACATCACCACCATCGCCCCAAAAGGCATGGCCGCGATTTCGAACCAGAAAGTCGTTTCTGACACGCCTGGGCCCGGCGACGAACACACGGTGAAATTTGCGACCACCGCAAAAATGTCGTCCTATCTGGCTGCGCTGGTCGTGGGCAATTTCGAGTACCTCGAGGGCGAAGCCGATGGAATCCCGATTCGCGTGTACGCGACCACAGGGAAGAAAGACATGGGCAAGTTCGCGCTCGAATCGGCGCAGCACATCCTG
>Ga0209166_10001511_pt1 | contig 19144 bp, 16 predicted proteins | sample Coa_R1_3_FD_187151 | JGI IMG/M metagenome (GOLD analysis project Ga0209166, IMG submission 187151) | Surface soil microbial communities from Centralia Pennsylvania, which are recovering from an underground coalmine fire - Coalmine... | ecosystem: Environmental > Terrestrial > Soil >... | reverse complement strand
TCTTCGGTCACGCCATACCAGGAGTCATTGAACCGACGCTCGAGGAATATACGCACCTCGGAGACGCTGCTTCGAAAACCGATGGCCGGATTTACGTCTCGGGCATGGATGCGCTAGCCACGGATGGTTTACATTCCGGAGTGCCCGACGACCGCTGGGCGTTTACGACACACATTACACCGCTGAACTACGGCGCGATCGCTTCCCTGGCTGCGGCGAGCCGCGTTCTGCATGGCTTCGACGACAAAATGGCCGGCGATTGCCTGCAAACGGCCGAGCGCGTCTGGGAACAGGAGCACAAGCAGCCGCCCGCGCTTTTTCATTCCTTCAACACCACCGGCGGCGATATTCGAGACGAAGAAACAAGAGCGGCCGTCGAACTTTTGCTCGCGACGAAAGGCGGTGAAGTGTATCGCGCGCGCCTCAGGGATTTGCTCCCCGTCATCCAAGAGAGATTTGCCTTCGTGGGCTGGACCGCCGCGCGAGCCATTCCTCTGATGGATTCCGGCTTTTCAAATGCGCTCGCTTCCACTCTGCGGACGTACCTGGCCACTGTGAATGAAACGTTATCGCATAACCCGTATGGCGTGCCAATTTCGACGGGTACCTGGGGCGGCTCAGGGCAAGTGACGAGTTTTGCGGTGCAGATGTATTTTTTGCACGAAGCGTTTCCGGAAATCGTCGAGCCCGAGTACACGCTGCGCGGTCTCGACTACGTTCTCGGCACACATCCGGTCTCGAATGTGTCTTACGTCTCCACTGTCGGAACACAATCGCGGCTTATTGCCTACGGAAATAACCGCGCGGATTACACCTTCATTCCCGGCGGAATGATTCCTGGAGTAACTGTCATTCAGCCCGACTTCCCGGAACTCGACGAGGGCTGGCCTTTCCTATGGTATGAAAATGAATATGTCATCGATGCGGCCACGGGCTTCATCCTTACCGCAAACGCCGCGGACGCCCTGACGAAACTAGTGGGCGCGACAAAATAGGAACAACGTAAAATTATTAGAGTAAGGCTAGTTCCCTGCCGCCGAAGACAACGGACCGCCTGGCGCGTAGTAGCCGTTGCGCGTGCGCGCCACCAGCTTGCCGCGGCCGTGCGGGGGAATCACCTGCACGCTCACGGAACGGAAGGTGCCGTCTTTTTTTGCATTCGAAGGATAATAGGCCAGCGTGTACTGATTGCGAATGTCGTGCGCAACCTGCTCGCAGATGCTGTGTACGTCGTCGACGCTTTCGGGAAAAAAGGCCAGGCCGCCCGAAGCTTCCGCAATGTGCTTCAACGCTCTCATGGCGTTGTTCTTCTCTTTCCGTTTTTCATCCCCAAGCAGGCCGATGGTGTAAATCACGGTGTTGGTCTTTTGGATTTCGCGGAGAGTTTTTTCCAGCGAATTGTGGCTGGAATTGTCCTCGCCGTCGGTGACTACAAGCAGGACTCTTTTGTCCTTGCTGGCTTTCTTCAAATGGTCAAGCGACCCGATAATCGCGTCGTATAGCGCGGTGCTGCCCCGGGAATCGATGCGCTCGAGCGCCTCCTTCAACTCCGGAATGCTGCTCGTGAAATCTTTATCGAGGTCGAGATAGAAATCGTCGTTGAAGTTGACGACGAACGCTTCGTCCTGGGGATTACTGGACTCGACTAAAGTCAACGCGGCTTCGTTCACGCGCGGCCGTTTGTCTCTCATGCTGCCGCTGTTGTCAATCACCAGGCCCATGCTGACGGGAACATCCTCGCGCTTGAACGTGGAAAGCTTTTGCTCCACCTTGTCCTCGAACACGCGAAAATTTTCGGCTTTCAGGCCGTCCGCGAACTTCCCTCGGTCGTCCAGCACCGTGGTATGCAGCACCACGAGCCCCACATCGACCTTAATGGTCGAGCCATCCCGCCCGGCATTAGGAACTTGTCCTGGTGGCAGCGGCTGCGCATTGGGAATGGGAATCTGCGCAAGGCAAGGCGATACCAAAAGAGCCATCACGCAGAAAAACAGAATGAGGCGGGAAAATCCGTGACTGCTCCAGGACGCAAACTCAGTGACTGGGCGCGTAATACCCGGTCCTTGCGTAAACATTGAGCGGCGGCAACCCTCTTGGGGCGCGCAGCTTGATCTTGATCTTTCGCCACCGTGCATCGTGGGCTTTGTTGCTCGGCCGATATCCCAGGACATATTGATTTCGCAGCTCCATGCTGATTTTTGAGGCGATGTCCGGAAGGTCTTCCAACCTCTCGACCGCGAATACCCGGCCCCCCGTCATTTCCGTGATTTCAGAAAGCAACGACGGTCCGTTCAACTCTTCCGGAGTCCGATTGCGATATCCAAGCGCGTCGTAAATACCGATTGCATAGAGCTGGGTGTCCGCTTCCCTCACCAAGCGCTTGATATCGCCCTCGTTGTACCGACTATGATTATCCCCCCCATCGGATAGGATGAGCAAGGCTCGTTTGGCGTTGCGTGCACCCCTCATCTGGCTTAGCCCTAGGTAGATTGCGTCGAGCAGCGCGGTGCGCCCCTTTGCCGAAGTCAGCATCAGGCTGCTCTGCAATTCTTCGACACTGTTGGTGAACGAACTGATCAGCTCCGCGCGCTCGTTGAAGCTCACCAGGAAGAATTCATCCTGCGGGTTGGCGGTCTTGAAGAATTGCATCGCCGCTTCGCGCGCCTTGCCCACTTTGTTGGACATGCTGCCGCTGAAATCGAAAACCACACCGATGGAGATGGGCACATCTTCGGCGGAGAACGTCACGACTTCCTGTTCGACGTTATCCTCAAAGACGCGGAAGTTCTCCATGTCCAGCCCGGTGACCAGCCGATTGTAGGGATCGGTGACCGTCACGTTCACCAGCGCCAGGTCCACGTCCATTTTCAGCGCCCGCCCGGGCCTGATTACCTGTCCTGGCGTGTTTTTTCTTACGTCATCTTTGGGCTTCTTCGGATTCTGCTTGTTTTCCTCGGCAGGAGTCTGCGATTGGGGTGCCGCAAGTATGGTGGCGCGGAAAGCAACCAGACAGGCAAATATCAGGACGACAACGGAAAAACTAAAAACGCGAAACCCATGTCCATCGCGTTTCACGGCACCCCCATCATCCCGGTAACCCGGAACGGCCGCGCGGCTCGGTCTATTTGTGATTCTACCATTCGCCCAAGCGAAGACAAGGCAATTCCCGTACTAAGTCTCCGCTGGTACTCGCGAGTCGTTCGACAGATTCCACATTTTGAATTCCCGCGAGTACGCATGCATCATGAACAGAACGACCAGTCGTCCGGTCGCTGCCATAGGATAAGGACCGCGGGGAGTGCCCAAATATTCCCGAATGTGGGAGACTCACTGGGATGAGCGCGAACAAACCCCATGTCGTCATAGTCATCCCTGCACGCTTCGGCTCGACGCGTCTGCCCGGCAAGCCGCTCGTTTCACTTGCCGGCAAACCCATGATCCAGCATGTCTACGAGCGGGCCAAGCTGGCCAGCCAAGCCGACCGCGTCATTGTCGCCACGGACGATGAACGCATCGTGAAAGCCGTGGAAACTTTTGGTGGCACGGCCCGTATGACACGCCCGGACCACCGCACCGGAACCGAGCGCGTCGCGGAAGTCGCGGCCCATGAAACTGGCGATGTCTTTGTGAATGTGCAGGGCGACGAGCCCTTGTTGGATCCCGTGGCGGTCGATACGGCCGTGAATGCCCTGCTGGAAGAGCCCGCCGCGGCTATCGCCACGGTGGCCACGCTGATCAAAACACCCGCGGACATCATGGACCCCAACGTCGTCAAGACCGTCCTCGATTTCGATGGCAATGGAATTTATTTTTCTCGGGCGCCCATCCCCTGGGTTCGCGATACCGGCGGCAAAATACAGGTGCGGCACCTCAAGCATTTGGGCCTGTACGTCTTCCAACGCGACGCCCTCCTCGAATACCCCACTTTGCCCCAAGGAGAGCTCGAACGCATCGAGCAGCTCGAGCAACTCCGCTGGCTCGAAAACGGTTGGAAGATTCGCGTAGCCGAAGTCGAACACGACGCCGTCAGCGTGGACGTGCCTGAAGACGTCGCCCGCGTGGAAAAACTTCTCCAAAAATAAAGCCGCCCGGCCAATATCGGCAGGGCGGCCCATTTCCATTGCAGGAGCGGTCTGGAATTACGGCGCTTGCTGGGACAACACGGTACCCACCGTGACTCTGTTGTTGCCGATCCCGATCAAGATCGCCTGTTGAGGGCTAACAAGATACGCCGCAAAGTTAATCGTAGTGGACGGCGAATTCCCCGTGACAATTTGATAGCCGTTTCGCAGCGTTCCATCGCCGTTTAGCTTCAATGTTCCCGTGATCGGTATGTTGAGAAATGCGGGAACACGGTTTGCTGTGGTCCCCAGCTCAACGAAATCCGAGACGCCGCTTATGTTTGTGGTGGCTGAACTCGAGAGCGCATACTGCCCGACGAAGTCCTCTTCGAATCCGACATTGCCATTGCTCGGAAGGACCTGTCCAGTCAGGTTGAAAATATAGTTGCCCGCCAGCGAGGAGCTTGAAAAGGAGCCAGATTGGCCTGGCATGGTGCCGTCCGCCACCACGCTTGTACTTATGTCCTGAACAAAAGCAGACGTCGGCGAAATCAGGTAGAACACGTCATCTATCGATGCTGTTTGGCCCGGGATCTGCACCGACAGGGTTCCTCGCCCCCCGGTGCTGTCCATCGTGTAAGTGCCCGTCGCGGAAGGCGCGCACGCCGAGTCGCTCGGATCAACGCATAGCACACCGCCGTTACTGTTCTGATCGAAGCGAATCGTGGTGAGATTTCCATTGCCATCGGCAGTGAAGCGTGCGGCACGAGTGACTGCGGTACCCTGACTCAGAGTGCTGCCTCCCACCAGATACACAAAACTGCCGGTTAAGCCGGAGTTCTGTGTTGGAATCGCACCGGTTTGTTGGAAGGCGTCTCCGGAAGTGAAACTCGAACCATCGATTTGCACCATTTTCGCATGCGTTTGATCGACGGGATAAAATGCGAAACTAAGTCCTGCAAATGTGAACGTCCCGCGCCCAAAATTCGCCGCGTTCCCGGCCGTATTGTCCGGCTGATAACTTCCGCCCGCACTGATGGCCAGCGGCCCCGAAGGATCATTCACGTTTCCGCCGTCGTTGCGGTCCAAAACCCCGCTTCCAATACTTCCCGCCCCGTTCGTGGACACCTCCCCCACGTACGAAATGGGTGCGCCAATGGAATCCACGCCACTGAAATCGAAAACATAGTTGGACGCCGCGAAAGGTTGGCTAAAAGCATTGAGGTCCTGCTGGCTGAAGCTACCGCTCGACGTGGAAGAAAGGTCTATCTGAATCATCAGGCCTTTGCCGGCCGGGGCCGCGTTGCTGAGGGAAATGCTGCATTGAAGCCCTGAACCCGCCGCTGAACTCAGGGTCAATATCCCCGTTCCGTTTGCTTGGATGGAGTAACTTCCCCCCTGCGTGAAGGAAACGGTTGAGATGGCCCCAGCATCGTCCACGTCCTCTAAAGCGTTGCTGATCCCTCCATTGCCGTCGGCGATGAAACTACCTGCCCGGGTGATGAACTGGCCGTTCCCGTCCTGCCCTGTCATGGAAAATGCGTAATTGCCTTTCAAGCTAGCGTTCGTAAAACCACCCACCGGAGGCGGAGGAGTGCCATTGCTGCCTCCACCGCATGCTTCAGCAACAAGCGCTAAACCGGCAGCAGCCAGAAGTGTAAGGCGCTTCAAAACGCACCTCCCCTCGCCACCGGCGTTTTCCCGCCGACCGGTTGCAACAGGAAACCGCGCTCACTTCGCACCGCCAGTGACACGTTGCCTTTCTGAATCACACGGGCTACAAAGTGGGTTCCATCGCCGTAGGATAGATTCTCCCCAATAATTCTTAAAGTGTCGCCGGCGGTTACCGTGAAGTGGCTGCTTTCGAGAAGCTTCGCGCTTCCCAGATGCACATCCACGGGGCCGGAGGCCGTCTGAATCATTGCATGCGCGCCGAGCGGCGGCACGGTCGAGGCCGCGGTATAGGACATGACCGTGCCTTGCAAGACCGTTTCGCGACTAGCGCTGTAGAATTCGCTTCGCTGCGCAACAGACTGCCGCCTCTGTTGAGCGCTCGTAAACGATACAGACAGGACTGCGCCTGCAAATACTGCACTGACCAACCGCAATCGTATGTTCAGTTTCATCACCATTCCCCACCGTCGAGAGACCCTTAAAGAATCCCGCGGATTAGCACCACTGGTATTTGGCTCGCGGTGCCGCACTGCTGCTCTACTGCTCTACTGCTCTACTGCTCTACTGCTTGGATGAGAACAGCACTCGAAACGGTTTCCGCCAATGAACCAATTTGTTCAAATGAGTAACTCTCTCGCTGGCCCATATAAACACACCTACTCACCCCACCTTCATCAAACACGCTTCGCACGTGGAAGTTTCGGCCTATTGCTTATCCCTATCTGCGGCTCCGCGCCTCGCCCATCCCTCCACTTTCTCAATCCAAATTTCAGATTTTCCGGTGCAAGACTACGATTTGACACCCGCGCCCATTCCGATGATAATTATGCGTACGTCACTCCTGTGGAGGGCTGATAAGCCCGGCGAACCGGGAACTCCGGACGCGGGCTGCATGGATGGCGCCAAAATATATTTTTGTTACCGGCGGTGTTGTTTCCTCACTGGGAAAGGGAGTTGCAGCTTCCTCCATCGGTTGTCTCCTCGAAAGTCGCGGTTTCAAAGTCACCCTTCAGAAATGTGATCCCTACCTCAACGTCGATCCCGGCACGATGAGCCCCTTTCAGCACGGCGAGGTCTTTGTCACCGAAGACGGCGCCGAAACCGACCTCGACCTCGGCCACTACGAGCGCTTCACCCACGCCAAGCTTTCCCGCGACAATAACTGGACCACCGGCCGCATCTACGAAACCATTTTGACCAAGGAGCGCCGCGGCGACTACCTCGGCAAGACCGTCCAGGTCATCCCCCATGTCACCGACGAAATTAAAGCCACCATCAGAAAAGTCTCCGATGAGGTGGACGTGGTCATCGTCGAGATCGGCGGCACCGTCGGCGACATTGAATCGCTTCCCTTCCTCGAAGCCATCCGGCAGATGCGCCTCGAACTGGGCGCGGAAAACACTCTTTTCGTCCACGTCACTCTGGTGCCCTTCATCGCCGCTGCCGGCGAACTAAAAACCAAGCCCACGCAACACAGCGTCAAGGAAATGCTCGGCATCGGTATCCAACCGGACATTTTGCTTTGCCGCAGCGACCGCCACATCGCCGCGGATCTCAAGAAAAAAATCGCGCTTTTCTGCAACGTCGCCGAAGCCTGCGTTATTTCCATGGAAGATGTGGACACGATCTATGCGGTACCGGTGGAGCTCAGCCGGGAGGGACTCGACGCCCAGATTCTCCGCCATTTGAAGCTTGAAGACCGGCCCTCCGACATGCGCCCCTGGCTCGATCTCGTCTACCGCATTCACAATCCCGCCGGTGAAGTTCGCATCGCCGTGGTAGGCAAATACGTTCAGCTCGAAGACGCCTACAAAAGCCTCCGCGAGGCCCTCCTCCACGGCGGCCTGGCCCACAATCACAAAACGGTTCTCGAATGGATCGAAGCCGAAGAAATCGACTCAGTGGCCACTGCCGCCGCTCGATTGCACGGGTACGACGGCATTCTGGTTCCAGGTGGTTTCGGCAAACGCGGTCTTCAAGGAATGATCTACACCATCCAATACGCCCGCGAGAACAAGATTCCCTATTTCGGCGTCTGTCTCGGCATGCAGTGTGCCACCGTGGAATACGCGCGCGACGTTGCCGGGCTGAAGCAAGCCGATACTACCGAAAGCAATCCTCAATCTCCCCATCGCGTCATCTATAAATTGCGCGAACTTCTCGGCGTCGACGAAATGGGTGGCACGATGCGCCTCGGCGCTTGGCCCTGCAAACTCGAACCCGGCTCTTTTGCCGCCAAGGCCTATGGCAAAACGGAAATCAGCGAACGCCATCGCCACCGCTACGAATTCAACCGCGACTACGAGAAAACTCTGACCGACGCCGGACTGCGCATCACCGGCCGCACCCCCGACGAGAACTACGTTGAGATCATCGAAGCCCCCGATCAACCCTGGTTTCTCGGCTGCCAGTTCCACCCCGAATTCAAATCCAAGCCCCTCGAACCGCATCCGCTCTTCGCCGCCTTCATCGGCGCCGCCCTGGAACACAAGAAGTCTCGCACACGTCCAGCCGCGGAAGCGCCGCGCGTCCAAACCGTCGGCGTCGCCCCGCACGCCAACGCCTAGCCTTGGGTTGCAGCATCCGGACCCACGTTTTCCGGGCCTCGTGTGTTATCTTCAATATTCACAATGCCGATTACACGTGAAATTGTCCTCGGCCCGCTCCGCCTTGGCGGCGGCAATCCCCTCTTTCTCATCGCCGGCCCATGCGTCATCGAAAGCGAAGCGCACGCTCGAAGAATGGCTGAAAAAGTATCCAAAATTGCAGCCGACGCTGCCCTGCCCTACATCTTCAAAGCCTCCTACGACAAAGCCAACCGCTCCTCCGTGAAAGCCTTCCGCGGACCTGGTCTCAAAGAAGGCCTGCGCATTCTCGGCAAAATCAAATCGGATCTTAATCTGCCCATCCTAACGGATATTCACGAGCCATCCCATGCGCAGCCCGCCGCCGAAGTCTGCGACATTCTCCAAATCCCCGCTTTCCTTGCGCGTCAAACGGATCTATTGCTCGCGGCGGGCAAGACCGGCCGCATCGTCAACGTCAAAAAAGCCCAATTTCTCTCGCCCTGGGACATGGCCAACGTCGTCGAAAAAATCGCCAGCACCGGAAACAAAGACATCATCCTCACCGAACGCGGCGCCTCCTTCGGCTACCAAAATCTAGTCGTGGACATGCGTTCGTTTCCGATTCTTCAGAAGCTCGGCTATCCTGTGGTGTTCGACGTAACGCACTCCGTCCAACTCCCCGGAGGCCAAGGTCATGCCAGCGGCGGCCAACCTGAATTCATCGAGCCCCTAGCCCGTGCCGGCGTAGCCGCAGGCATCGACGGCATCTTCCTCGAAACCCACGACAACCCCGCCGAAGCCCTCTCCGACGGCCCCAACGCCCTCCCGCTCTCCCAACTCCCCGCCCTCCTCAAACGCCTGAAAGAACTCTCCACAGTCGTCCGCCGCTGGAGCGTCCAATGACCCCAAGCCTTTGCCGCCGCCCCCTGTCTGCTATCGTAGGGGCACGATACATCGTGCCCCCACGATTCATCGTGCCCCCCTTACGAACTTCGCCGTCGAATCTCTGTCTGCCGCTCGAGCGTCCAAGGATCGCGAACCCCTCGCGTCATAAGCGCCCCCCCACAGTGAACTTAACCCCTTTAGAAGCAACACTTACAAGATTCGCCGTAACTATTGCAACCAAAGGACTTACAAAAACCGTAAGTCCTTTATATGCAACATTTGCAAAAAAACGGGGAGTGCCCGTTGACACCGAGGCGGTGCCCTTTGAGTCTTGACACCGCCCGCCGCGTCCTCAAAATCGAAGCCCAGGCCATCCAGGACGTCTTCGCGCGCCTGGACGCCAGCTTCGAGAAAGCCGTGGACATCCTCTTCGCCTGCAAAGGCCGCGTCGTCGTCACGGGCATGGGCAAGTCCGGCCTTGTCGGCCGCAAAATTTCCGCCACCCTTTCCAGCACAGGCACGCCCTCCTTTTTCCTCCATCCCGCCGACGCGCTGCACGGCGATCTCGGCATGCTCGCGCGCGGCGACGCCATACTGGCCGTTTCTTACGGCGGCGAAACGGAGGAGATCGTTCACTTGCTCGAAACGTTGAAGCGTCTCGATGCGCCCCTTGTCACGCTCACTGGCAAAATCAATGCAACCCTCGCCAAAGCCAGCGACGTCGTTCTCGACGTCAGCGTGCGTGAAGAAGCCTGTTCTCTGAATCTCGCCCCGACCGCCAGCACCACCGTTGCCATGGCCGTCGGCGATGCTTTGGCCGTCTCGTTGCTCGAGCGCCGCGGCTTCCAGCCGGAGGACTTTGCAGAACTTCATCCAGCAGGCCGCCTTGGCACAAAACTTCTGCGCGTCGAAAATAAGATGCACTCCGGCGAGGCTCTCCCTCGCGTTGCTCTTGATACTCCGATGCCCGAGGTCATCCACGAAATGAGCAGCAAGGGCCTCGGAATGACCACCGTCCTCGAACCGGATGGCCGCCTCGCCGGGATTGTTACCGACGGCGACCTGCGCCGCTTAATGGAGAAACACCGCGGCGCAACACTGGAAATGTCGGCGGGCGCGGCCATGACGCGAAATCCGCAAACGATCGGCCCGCACGTCCTCGCCAGCGAAGCGCTCAATCAAATGGAAAAGCGCAAAATCACGAGCGTAGTCGTGGTCGATGAAACAAAAAAAGTTATCGGCGTCGTGCATCTCCACGACCTGTGGACTCTTGAGCTTATGTAACACAGGATTTTAGGTTCGTGCTTTCCGGAAGTCGTAGTGGCGGACCTTTAGGTCCGTGCTTTTCTCCATCCCTTCAACAGGAGCGACCCTTGTCAAAAGGCATGATCAAAATCCCCGCAGGCCTGGCGAAGCGCGCAAAACAAATCCAGGTCCTCCTCATGGACGTGGACGGCACCCTGACCGACGGCTCCGTCACGCTCCTCTCGCAGCCCGACGGCACCGCGCTCGAAATCAAATCCTTTGACGCTCACGACGGCCAGGGTTTAACTCTTGCGCACACCGCCGGCCTCCGCACCGGTGTCATCACAGGCCGCGAGAGCGCCGCTCTCTTGCGGCGTGCCAATGAAATGAAAATGGATTTTATCTACCAAAAACAGCCGGCGAAAATTCCCGCGCTGGAAGAAATCTTAAAAACAACTGGAGTTCCGGAGTCCGCCATCGCTTACGTCGGTGACGACCTGCCGGACTTGCCGGTCATGCGCCGTATCGGCCTGGCTATCGCCGTCGGTGACGCCGTGCTCGAAGTGAAACTTGCCGCGCACTACGTCACCAGAGCGGTTGCCGGAAAAGGCGCCATCCGCGAAGCCGTCGAACTCATCCTAAAATCCAAGGGAATCTGGGACGAAATGATTGAGAAAGCCCGCGCGTAAGCCCGCACCGCCCTTGTCCTGAAACCACTCCCGTTATATGGTCCTGCCTCGTAAGGGAGGCATGCATGGCCCAGCCCGCGCGTTCTCGCGTTCAAGTGCTCACCTATCTCATCATCGTTTTTGCTTTCAGCTCGTTTTTTTATTTTTTGATCCTTCATTCCGGCAGCTTGGGAAACGGCAGAGGCATGTATGTCTTGGGCCTGATGTGGTGCCCGGCTCTCGCGGGCATGCTTACCCTGCGACTGAACGGCCGCAGCATCTCGGAGCTTGGCTGGAAATGGGGCGAAACCAAATACCAGGTCCGCAGTTGGTATATTCCTCTGCTGTACGCCTCCATCGCCTACGCCATCGTATGGATTTTTCATCTCGGCGCGTTTGGCAATCCAGATTTTTATGATTCTCTGGCGAAGTCGATGCATCTCGGCGGACCTCCGTGGATTTCGATCGTGCTGGGAATCGTGCTTACCGGAACGTACGGCTTGATTCGCAGCGTTTCCAGCGCGCTCGGCGAAGAGATCGGCTGGCGTGGATTTTTGGTGCCCGAACTTGCGAAGACCACCTCGTTCACCACGACGTCGCTCCTCAGCGGCATCGTCTGGTCGCTTTGGCATTATCCCATCTTGATTTATGGCGACTACAACGCAGGCACTCCCACCTGGTACGGTCTGACGTGCTTCACCGTGATGGTCATTTCCATCAGTTTCGTTTTCGCCTGGATGAGACTCAAATCCGGCAGCCTGTGGACCGGTGCAATCCTGCACGGCAGCCACAACCTTTATATCCAGGGCATTTTTACGCCGATCACGCGCAACACCGGAAAGACGGCGTGGTTCATCGACGAATTTGGCTGTGTTCTGCCGCTGGTTGCCATCGCTTTTGCCATCTATTTCTGGCGCAAGCGACGCGAACTACCCGTTGCGTAACCTAGGCTTCGCTGGATGATTAGTTTTCGATCTCGGCGTTTGTGAGGCAGGTGGATTACTTCCGTTTGCTCCGTCACTCGGGCTGAATCCCACACTGAGACCAATAACCCTGCACATTAGGTCGACGGCTTGAGCGGACTCTCTACTCCTCCGTGAGAGCCTCTACCGGGGATATTCGCGCGGCGCGTTGAGATGGCAGCAAGCAAGCGGCCAGACACACGACCCCCGTGACGCACGCGGCACCGGCGAGGATTGCCAGGTTCAATGCCGGGACGTGGAAGAGCACCGCCTGCATGGCTCGGCCCGCCAGCAAGGCTCCCAGCAGGCCCAATAGCGTTCCTCCAGCGAGCAAGCGTAAGGAGAGAGAAAAAAACTGACCGCGGATCTGCGCCGGTTGAGCCCCCAAGGCCATACGCACGCCGATCTCGCGGCGGCGCTGTGCCACGGCGTAACTCAGCACTCCATAGGTGCCGATGGAGGTAAGCAACAGCGCTATTCCAGAGAAAAGACCGGACAGCAGCGCCGGCGAACGTCGCGCGACAAGGCTATCGGCGATGCGCGTGTCCATTGAGCGGACATCGTTGACCGGTATGTCGGGGTCGATTTGACGAACCACCTTTTGGAGCGCCAACCCAAGCGATTCCGGTGGAAGGCTCGTGCGGACGGCGACGAAGAAGCTGTCACCGATTCGGAAGACATAGGGATAATAAATTGCGCCCTGGGCTTCGTCTTCCGTGAGCCCCGCTTGTTTCACGCCGCCAACAACGCCTACGACGGTGAATGCTTCAGCATCCTTTCCCGCTTCGGAGCCGTCCCACAGTCGTTGTCCAATTGCGCTGGCGTGCGGCCAGTAATATCGCGCGAAGTCTTCATCCACAACGCAGACTCGCTCGGGGCGGCGTGAATCGTCGGCGGTTAGGAATCGTCCTGCCTTCAGGGAGAAACCCATGGCGCGAAAGTAGTCGCCCGCGACCCCGTACGAGTAGTTCCCTCGCGGCGATTCGCCTGGGCGGAGAACGTGACCCATTACGGTGGCGGCGCTTTTGCCGCTGTTGCCGCTGAAGGGCACATTATTGACTACGCCTGCGGACAACACTCCCGGCAGGCGACCGATTTTGTTCATCAAGCTTTCGACAAATGTCAGACGGGCAGTCCCGTCCGGGTAAGCTGCCCATGGAAGCAGGATTTGCCCGGTGAGGATATGGTCGGACTGGAAGCCCGGAGAAACGGCCATTACACGCTGAAGACTGAGGCCGAGCAGACCGGCTCCGGCCAACAGAATGAACGCCAAGGCAATCTGAGAGACGATGAAGCTATGGCGCAGGATTTGAGCGCCGCGGCCGCTCGTTCCACCCCGGCTCTCCGATTGAAGTGCATTCCCGAGATGCCGGCGAAGATTGAACCAAGCGATGGGCGCAGCGAGCACAATTCCCAGGACAGTGGCTGCGACCAGGCCCGCCAATGCCAATCGCGCATCGAAGGCGATGCGGCCTCCCAAGGGTAGGCGATTAGCACCCAACCCGCGCAGAAGGTGGATTCCCCAGGCGCCGACTGCGAGGCCGAGTATTCCGCCGGCCACCGTCAGCAATGTGGTCTCCACCAGCGTTTCACTCACGATGTATCCCCGGCTTGCACCGAGCGCCTGCCGCACGGCGAGTTCTTTGACTCGACCATTGGCACGAACGAGAAGCAGGTTCGCAAGGTTGACCGCGCCGATCAAGAGGAGGACGAGCACGCCTGCTTCCAGTAATAGCAGCGTGGGCCGGATTGCTGCGACGTGGTCGGCATGCAATGGGACCACGAGAGAACGAAAGCCTGCATCGGCAATCATTTTGGCCTGGGGGTCGTCTAGTTCCAGTGTAGCGTTCTGCGCATCGATCTGAGACTGGGCTTGCTCGAGAGTAGCGTCTGCCTTGAGCCGGGCAATCATTTGGATGACGTTCCCCCCGGAATGCCGCCGCGACGGCGTGCGATCTTCAGGGCGCGATGCAAGGGGGAGGAACAACCGGGCATCGGAAGAGAGAAAGCGGAAGGAGGGAGGCAAGACGCCGACCACGGTTCTGGGAACAGCGTTTACACGAATCTGCTTTCCGATCACATTGGGGTCGGCGTTGTAGCGTAGCCGCCAAAATGTGTCGGAAAGAATGGCAACATCATCGGTTTGAGAGGTGGTTTCCTCTTCCGTGAAAGTGCGTCCGATCACCGGGCCGAGTCCGAGAGTAGAGAAAAACTCCGGAGATACTCGCATGGTCTGATCGCGTTCCGTTGAGCCCGCCTCACCGATAATCTCGGTGCCATAGTGATAGATGGAGAGCGAAGCGAAGGCGGAAATATGACCGCGGCGCTCGTAATAGTTGGTCAGGGAGGAGCCATCGCGATCGACGCCAGCTTTCGGATAGGTATTGAAGATGGTCACGAGGCGGCTGGGTTCGGGAAATGGCAGCGGACGGAGCAGGACCGAGTCGATCACGGCAAGAATCGCCAGATTAGCACCAAAACAAACGGCGAGCGTCAGAAGCGCAGTAGCTGTAAATCCGGGCGTTTTCCGGAGCAATCGGCTGGCGTAACTCAGCTCCCTGCGAAACTCATCAAACAGGTGAACGCCAAATGCTTCGCGGCAATCCCCTTTAATATTGATGAAGCTGCCGAGCTCTGTCCGTGCGAGGCGGGCCGCTTCTCCCGGTGAAACGCCGGAGCGTACTAGCTCATCGGTGGATTGTTCGATGTGGAAGCGCAACTCCTCGGTCATACCGTCTTCGAAATCACGCCGCCGAGTGAGCACACGAAACAGAGAACGAATGCGTTTAAGCATGTCACACCTCCTCCGATGTCGTGTTCAAGGCCGCGGCAATCGCAGTCGCCAGGCGGTTCCAGCCGGCCGTTTCGTCACGCAGGCGGCGACGCCCCGCGGCGGTCAAGGTGTAGTACTTCGCCCGGCGGTTATTCTCGCTCTGTCCCCATTCGGAGGCGATGAGATCGTGATGCTCCAACCGGTAGAGAGCCGGATATAAGGATCCCTGTGGAATCTCAAGCGCATCCCCTGAGATCTGGCGGATGCGTAGCAACACCCCATATCCATGCAGCGGTTTCAAGGACACCGCTTTGAGAATCAGCATATCGAGTGTGCCCGGAAGCAGCTCCGCGGTTTTGCCCACTGTATAATGGCCTCCTAGTTCAGCTAGGAGTCTAACGGATGCTCTCCTAGTTTGACAAGGGGGAAGCACGGCGCCTGGCGAGTGAAGTTATCGGAAGCGCACCGCAAACAGAGCACCCCGCGCTGGTGCCAGGACGGGCGGCAACTCGGAAATTATCGTTGAAGCGTTGGATGCCTGCCATTTCACGCCTTTGAAGCCCAGCCACTTTCCGGCGATAATGGATTGTCGCAATTCACAATGTCCGAAACTCCCATGAAGAAGGATGTGCCCTGATGCTCCACGCCTGGCATGGTGTTTCACCGGGAGACGAACTTCCCCGCGATTTTCAAGCGGTCATTGAGATCCCGCTCGGTTCCAATGTTAAGTACGAGCTGGACAAACCCAGCGGCCTGCTCAAGGTCGACCGCATCATTCACTCCGCCGTGTTCTACCCGGCGAACTACGGCTTCATTCCCCAGACTTATGCCGAGGATAACGATCCACTTGATGTCCTGGTGCTTTGCCAGGAACCGGTCCAGCCTCTTGCCCTGATCAAGGCTCGCGCCATCGGGTTGATGACCATGATCGATTCCGGCGCCAGCGACGATAAAATCATTGCCGTGGCCGCAGGCGACTCTGAATTCAGCGGCTACCTCGAGGCGCGCGATCTCCCACTGCACCGCTTGCTGGTGCTCCGACGGTTTTTCCAGGACTACAAGCCGGTCGAAGGGAAAAAGGTCGAGGTGGAAGAAATCCGTCCCGCTTACGCCGCGTTGGCGGTCATCGAGCGCGCGCTGGCCCGCTACAAAACAGAGCGCGACCACCTTCTGGCCAAGGATGCCCGCGCATGATCCTCAAGCGCCCACTATCGAGCCTCGCCAAATATAGGGTCGTGGGAGGTATTGGGAAAAGCGGCAGCGAGGCTGCCGCACTCCAAATCGCTTCTTCGCAATATCACGCGCGACTTGGTAACAGCCTTTTTCAATTTAGTATGAGAAATTCGGGCTAGAGAGACTGCACGGGTCATGAAGGACGGTTTCACATAGGTTTCGGTTAAGATTTTCCCGCCTGAGATTACTTATGGATTTGAATAGGGTCGTGAAGGCGGAGGTGCGTAGTCTTGGCCGTACTTGTTCTTGTGAGCTGGTGAGAAACTGGGATTCTCCGGGACGCTAATCAGGCCAAGATCCTTCGTGGCGGAGGACACAGTGACGGTTCTCATGAGCCTCTTTAAGTCCTCTGGCAGGCTTCGTTCATACCAGACGTGCAATTCGTACTCGCCATCCCGGAGGTTGCGTATGGTGATGTTCCCAGCGCGGTCCGACACCCCGTAGTAAGGCGTATCCACCGCGATGACGACCGCACTCATCTCCGGGTGAATATTGCAAAACAAAAAGCTCACCCCGAGGCGATCGAATCGAACGGAGTTCGTTGCTCCCGCTTCATAAAGTCCGAGATCAAATCGTTTGCCATCAAACAACGAAAAAACATTGTGAAAGAAGGGATCGCGATTGGGGAAATCCACGACAGTGCCGATTGGTACGACAAGGACATGAGGCTGAAAGCTTTTATTTTTCTGAATCAATTGCAGCCGCTTGGGAGGTTGTTTGTCAGGTGAAGAATTTTCCGGGATGCGATCCAAGGGCTTGAGCCACAGTACTACTTCCGACAGGTTTGCGGGGGGGCTGACTCCCTTCGTCTGTTTTGGGCCGCTTTTTTTCTTGATCTCGACGTGCGCTGTCACGGTGCTCGCTTGCGCAGGAGCGGGGCAGCAGCACAAGGCAAAAGCACAGCAGAACATTCCTACCGTGACGATGCGCCGAACCTTTGAAGAATCTCGCACTAAAATATGTACCCTACGCTGAGATTGACCACGTTTGCCGAGTTGGCGTTGCTGTCCAATATAAGAGTATTCAGCCTTCTGTACTCCAAAGAAAACATAAAGTCAGACCGCGGCTGATAAATAAAATTCACAAGAGCGCTTTGATTTCTTGAGAATAACACGCCGTAATAGCTCCCATTGCCGCCAAAAGTTCTCAAATCGGAAGCGAAAGGATTGTCTTGTCCGAACGCTCCGTTGAATTGTAATTTCGGCGTAGCTTTATACTTCAATTGCGCCCACCCTCCGTTGGAGTCTAGGCCATGCAGTTGTGTACTTGGGTCAGAAAGCGTGCCATTCCACAGAACACTCTGTCCAAGCCCTCCGCCGATGCCCCCCACTGCCCGCCCACGGTAAAATTGACTGGTGAATTCAAACTTCCTGCCGAGTGGGAGCTTCAAGTCCATCGTGCCTGCCCAGCCGTCCACGCTCCGACCGAATCCCCAACGCTGCCGGCTGTAATATCCTCCGGCGCCGATCGTGAGGTCCTGTCCACGAACCTTTTGCGTCCACGAAAGTCTCGTCGCATACGCCGGTTGGCCAGAATACTCTCCCCAGCTGGGATATCGTTCGTATAGAGAAGGGGGCGGATCCCCCGTCAAATTGTCCAGAACTCCACCCTGCAACGAAAAGCTAGAGGAATCCGATAAGGTAAACCTGTGCTCTACCCGGAGCTGCGGGGTCCAACTCCAAAGATTGCCCGAATAAGCCAACGCTGGCACGGCAAGCGTTGCGATCGAAGTAGGACTCAATGGTGCAATGAACAATGAATCCTCCCCTCCTACTATCGACGTATCCGTCCAATCAAATCGAATTGTGCCAGTCCGTAGTCGCATAATTCCAAACGTCGCGCCGTTCTGCGCTTCGGGGAATCCACCCGCAAAATCAAATTGAATATCCGCACTTGTACGTGCGCCGGCAATCGTCGGACCAAAGGCCTGAATACCGATTTGCGACTGACGGACAGAAGCTCCGAAAGACCCGCCTGAAGACAGGAGGCCAGGAGGAACGGCCAACTGCGGGAAATCTACGTTTAATACGGATCCACGCTCCCCGAACGTATTAACCAGCAGGATGCCTGATAGCCGGGCTCGATACTTTGAGGCACTCTCGACCTTGGCCTGGTTTTGCTCTGCAATCTCGGCGTCCGTGAGTTGCTGGTCCTCCTCGAGTTTCGTGATGCGCTCTTCCGTTGATGGTCGTCCACTGGTGGTCTCGGACACCACATGCTCCGACGTAGAGGCATTCGCCGAGCTCGCCATGGCGACCAGCTGAGATTTGGTTTGCTCAAGTTCCTTCCGCAACTCTGTGGATTCAGCCTGCGCCGATTCCTGCCGTACTTTCAGGTCCTTTACCTGCCCCCTCAGATCTCGCACCTCCGCTTCTAGGTGATGTAGCAAAGATTCAATGGTCGCAAGATCGCCCTGCTGCGCCGACTGCGGTGCTTCGCCTGCAGCGGCTTTACTGGTCTCTTGGGCGCAGGCGATCTGCAGACACATCGGCAATAAGCCAAACAGCGCACTGACCGCCCATGTTCGATTGCCATTAAAGATGCTTCGCATGACGACCTCCGTTACAAGCAGCAGGAATTCATCCGTGGCGATTCATTATCGGAGCACTGCAACCAATCTTTGCCCAGACGTGTACACCTGACCAGACCGAGTCTTTGCACCATTCTCACTGGGAGAGTTTACATCGATAGATGCTTCTCCAAGCCGATCGAATAATTGCCCGAATCCAGTTTCGAGCCTAACTCCTTCGCCAGTAAGCACTTGTTGCACAAGTCTTATTTTTGCGCTGCACAAATCACACATCGCTATGACGTACGTCACAGCCGCCCATCCCGATCAGCCCTATCTTGGAGATATCGCGTGTGTTGTGCCGCGCAGCAAGGAGTTCTGGGTGACCGCCGTATCCCATGCCTACGGATTCCAGCTGGTAGCCCCTAACACTCCCTTGCAGGTCTGCGAATTCCCCATCCCCGAAGCAGGGGCTGACCAGCTTGTCGTCGAGGTTGCCGGTTGTGGGGTATGTCACACCGATGTTGGCTTTGTATTTGACGGCGTGCCCACGAGACATCTCCTCCC
>Ga0209166_10001510_pt1 | contig 19144 bp, 26 predicted proteins | sample Coa_R1_3_FD_187151 | JGI IMG/M metagenome (GOLD analysis project Ga0209166, IMG submission 187151) | Surface soil microbial communities from Centralia Pennsylvania, which are recovering from an underground coalmine fire - Coalmine... | ecosystem: Environmental > Terrestrial > Soil >... | reverse complement strand
GCAATTTGAAGCGTGATTCGTCGGATTAGTACCGATAGACGCGCTCGTAGGAAGTCGCGGGGATTGCCGTTCTGGAAACGTATGGCACTTCCGATGAACTGTCTAGGGAAACACTAGGCGGTCAATAGGTGATTCTGCATCTCCTTCATCCCTCTATTTCGCCATTGGCGGAGAAAGCTGCATTCTCAGCCATCAAATGCCCGGTTCCGCGACGTCCACACAAAGGCATCCGGGGGCTCCGGTTCGGTCCCTTTTGCCCGACGAATTCAGATTCGAGTAGGGGCAATCTTGGGTGAGTCTGCGAACCGCTCGTATTCCGGTCTTGATCTAGCTGCGCCGTGGAAATGCATTTGTAGGCGACCCAAATGCGGTGTAAACTAATGCCCTCATCGGTTCCGCCCCCTACTGACACCAAGGACTCTTCCCGATGACCACACCTTCAGAGATACGCATTTTCGGTTTGAGGGGTCTGGATCAGCGCGAAATGCGCGACTCCATTCCCGCCTCCGAACTCAGGTTTGAATCCCCGCGCTCAGCAGATCGGTCAGGCACATCCTATGAGCCTTCTACCCTGATCGCGCTAATCGTGATCTCCGCGCCGGTCCTGAAAGGCTTGGCTGCTTGGATCCTGAAAAAGCGGCATCGCAAGGACGTCGTCGTGGAGGTCGAAAAAAAGAACCCGGATGGAAGCTTTGAACGGGTTTCGGTTAAGGTTCACATGTCCGACAGCACCACGGAGAGCGACGTGGTGCGCGCAGTCAGCGACCAACTCGGAATCGACAGTTCATTGTTGGCCTCGGCAATGGGAACAGGCGGAGCGAAGCCATGACGGCAATCGGCCGCAGTTCGACGGATCGCACAACCAACGTTGTCCTTCTGTCTGATACCCGGCTGGAAGAAGACCTCAACGCGTTGCTTACTTTTGGCGAAGGTCCCCAGCGGCTAATTTCCCCCTTTTTGCACGAATCCATTCACCGCTGGTGTTTTCAGAGCCCCGTCGGCAACGCTCTTACCCTTCTGCAAATGCGCATCCACAAAGCGGCCCTTCTTTCGCTTGCAGAACCCGATTCGCGGTCCCGCCATGTCTCCACGCTGGCCGAATCGATCAATCGATATGAGACCGCCCTCGCCTTCCTTCGCCCGCTGGACGAAGGAATGTCGCTGTTCGGCGAATTCGATCTCAAGACAGACAATAAGACGCGTTCCTGGTCGGAACCCCTGGAACTCGCCGCCACTTTCTTTGCCAAACCGCTGGCTTCCCCCGAAAATCCAGAGCTTTTCATCGGATCGTGGGCTCAAGGAGTGTTGCAGCCCATGCGTCTGGCGCAGGCCTGCCTCGATCGGAAAGCCGATGTGCTGGGACTCCCTTTGCGTTGCGACGGCGACGCGTACCTCCCAGGGTACATGCTGGTCCGGCGCATGTGGCTGAAAGGTCTGCACCGGGATTGGCGTCTCGCCAACGAAACCGACTTGTTCCTTATGTATTTCCGCAGTTTCATCTACGACGATTCGGGACTGGTGGCCGTGCTTCTGGATGGCTCTCTTGATGAGATCCGCGGAGCACAGGCGGTGGCCAATCACATCATCGGCCGCCTGGAACAATTCACGAGCTTCGACCCGGACGACCTGGCTCGGTATGACGAAGCGGTTGCAGGGGAAAACGAGCCGAAGGTGCGCTCTCGCGCCATCGCGTCAACCCTTTCGCTGGATGAGGCGCTCGCCGCCCACGGCGAGCAAATGTTACGGCAGGCGCTTGACGAGTACGGCCGCGAAGAAGACGATCGCCTCCTTGCAGCCCTGCAGTTTCACGAGATGCAAGTGCTGAATCGACGGCAACTCCAGTATGTCGGAAGTTGGGCGGTCGACGTTGAAGTCAAGGATGGCCGGTACCGGGTAAGCCGCGAAGGTCAACTGATCCGCGAGGGTTTGGCGAGACACGACGCCGCCCCAAGTGAAGGAAACGGATACATCGACGTCCTGCAATGGATACCACGCAGAGAACGGGTGTGCGCCATCCTGCACGAAGGGAGTGTGGTTGCCACGGAGTCTCTTTTCGTAAGCCGCCATAAGCAGAATGATCCCGAACTGCTGTCAATCATTGGGGAACGAGACGAGGCGCGCGAGCGCCTCATGGTATTCGACCAAGCCGTGGATGAGGTCGTTGCCGACTCCTGGGCGGAAATCGCCGTCAAACACATTCGAGATCATCTACCCGACATGCTCAATCAGGCTTACCTTCCGACGATTCTCAACGATACGCCTCTCGATCAGGTCGAATCCACCAGCGCGCTGATGGCCGAAGAAGGCTTTTACCCGATGCTGCATTACAACCGGCAACTGATCGAAGGGTTGGCCGCCTTGAGCATATTCTGTTCCAGCTTGGCTCCCCTCGAGAATGCAGTCGCCGCTTTCCTGGGGCATCGCGGATTGAGCCTGGAGCGCACTCTGGATGCAGCCGACGACCTAGCGCGACGGTACGGGGTGGCCAAAGTCTACCGTGAAGACGGGTATCTACTATCGTCGATATGAATCTCGCGAGCTGATCCGGCCAGAGATCGACCGACGAACGCTATCTCCGACTCGATATCCCTCTCCTCGTGGTGTTCACAATCTGCAGTTTAGTTTCAATGATTGTGGTCCTTCACTTTCGTGGCACGGAAGCGTTCAGTGACACGTCGGCAGAACATAGCGCTGGGCGATGGCCCAGCCTCGAGCGATTTGCCGTGTTGGGATGACGCTGCAGGGCTCGCTTGCCATCCCATCGAACTCACTCGCGTTGGTGAGGAATCCCTGAATGAGGTTCAGAACCTAAACTAAATACTAGACGCCGTCCAGAATTCCTCGCTTGCAAACCGCGAGCGATCAACCCTGTTATTCCTGAAGCAGAGCCCGTTTTCTCGGTATTCATACGTAAATTCGTTGTTAAACGATTCTCTAGAGTGACTTGTCCTGCAGTCGCCATCGTAGAAAGCTAAACCTACACGATGAAGGATTTGAAGATGTATGCCAGCCAACCTGCCCGGCACGCCGACCGCGATATCACGGCGTCCCGGAAACCGGCGCATTTCTGCACTGGGAGGAGGCCTTCAGGCCGACTAGAGGCTTTTCAAAAGTGGCCCTGACCCAAAACCCAAAAACTGATCCAAAGGAAACTAGAGTTATCTTAGGCAGGACAGTCCTGGAGAGGAGAAAGGATGATGCCGAAGAAAGCTCATACCGAGGAGCAGATCGTGGCGGTGTTGCAGCAGGGGCAATTGGGAGAGAGATGTGCGGAGCGCACTTGCCAAAGCAACTAACGAACTCGGTGAAGCAGTCGTTTAGTGTTGTGTTGGTGAACGCCGAGCGGGTACATGCGAAGGGAAAGCTGTTGATGAATCATGGTGATCCAGCAACGTGCATAGTGTCTGCGAAGCCGACTATCGGGACAAGTGACCACAGAAAAAGAGAATGAGCGCGAGACATCGTATTAGGCGGTCTCATACCACATCCAGAGTGGATCGAGGAAGACTACGTCACTACGCGTGTTTTCCATCGTGCAAAGGATGCCAAAGCTCTCTTCAGAAAAATAAGATGACAGCGCGTTCGCGATCACCGACTTCGTTGAGCCGATAGAAGCAAACGCTCGACCGTTCGTCCTAAAGGTCAAAGCAATTGTTCCCGCATTCGGATCGAAAGCCTTAAGAATAGATTCTTGGGCATGTCTAACTGACGCGATGGCGGCGCATTCTTGATCATTGAGGTCGGTATTATCCGGCGAAGTTATCGCGCTCATAATTGTGATTCGCGCGGGTCCAAGATAATAGAGAATTTCCCCCTTTTCCGGTGCGGTAAAAGAAAGATCAACCAGTGTCTTGGACGCCCTAGCCACATTCTCAGCAACCACGCCCTGAACAATGGCATTTTCAATTACAACCTTGGAGTCTGTGCTTCTTGCCCCTCCCGCCTCGCTTTTTAAAACACCGAAAAGGCCGGCTTCGATCTTTCCGGACAGCACCTCGCCGGTGTCGAGTTCCACGATCTGGGATACTTTTTGTAAATACCAATGCTCCATCTTCTCGGTTGAGAGGTAAAGCGATGCCCTGTACTTTTCGAGCCGCGCTAGGTTCTTGATGAGCTCGTATGCATTCATAGTCGATTCCTTATTCCGTCGCAGGACTGGTGGTGGCTTGGCATTATACGTCTAGACATGTTTTCTGAAGCGCCTCACCGATGGGAATTTCCGATCCTTATGGTCGGCTGGCGAGCTTTGTAATTTTGTCTCGTCGATGGATCATCGTGATCTGTATTGATGAATCGCTTATGCGCGCAGAATTTGTGGCCCAAGCGTTGAATACTGCCGCTCGAGGAACGATTTCGAGTTGCTCATACGTTCCCTCGAGAAGTACGAGGATTATGAGACTTTCTTAGATAGCTAGTCCTGGGTAAGTAATCACGGGTTGCTTTGTGGAATGCTGTCTCGCGAATCGGTTTCGGGAGCAAGCCGTGCTCACCTCGGCGGCTGCGGTGCTTTTGCGTTTAGCTTGCGCAGCAGAGTCGTCGCTTCTGCAGCAGTTTTCGGACCAATCTTCGTCGCACCCGCCGCGAAGCTGCGTATGTCCCCTCGATATGGGCTTAGCGCTTCCGGCTTTAAACTCTCCAGCAAAACGACCGTGTTATATATGCCATTCTCATTCGCTGGGTTTGTCGCGGCAGAGTCGAGGAGGGTCGGAACGAGGTTTGGGTCGTTGCTCCAGTCGCTGAGCAGCGCGCCGGCAGCTGCGCGGCGCGTGCTGGCGTCGTTGCTATACACACCTTTGATCAGTTCTGCCATCTCGTCGTTCAGTGTGCGCAGGAGTTGTCCAGCTCGTGCGTTTCCTGCCGAACTCATATCGCCGAGCACCTTTGTAGCCTTAAAGCTAAGTGCGAGATTCGCAACGTCGCTCTCGTCCATCAGCTTGGAGTTGACCAATAGCAAAAGCGCGGCGTTTCTCTTATCGGAGCTCGCGAGGTCCGGCAGGAATTTCTGCAGCGTTTCCACTCGCTTAATCGCGTACTCTTGCCTTTGGACCGATCGCGAAGAATAGAACTGTCCAAAAGAAACACAAACCGCGGCGACAGAAATGGCAACGGAAATTACCGCTTGCCAGTTTCTCTGGAAGAACGAACCCTGACTGCGCTCTCGTTCTAACAACAGGCGATCGCGCTCCAGCTTCCACTTTTCCGTTTCAAGCCTTAGCTCCGTTAGCGTGCTGTCAGAAGGTGGTACTTGTTGTGGTGTCATAGCCGCCTCAAGCACAGACGGGAACATTGCTGGCTGCTCAGCCTCCCCAGCTACGGCCAATAGTATCGGACTCTATTAAACCGGGTTCGTCTCGATGTAGGCCAGAGCGTAGCCTACCCCCTACGGAGCACGCATGTGTCGCGGCGCGGTCGAAAGCGTGATCGCGGTAACGCTCCATTGCGGAAGCATTATGAAAAACGAGCCTGCCACCGTACCCAGCGACTGGGATACCGGTGCAGTCCAGACGTTGTTTTGCGAATTGTCGTATTGCGCTTTGCCGTATACGAGGCTGCTTGCGGTAAAGGTTCTTGTGTCGTTCACGATCCCAACCCCCGTTGTGACCGCGTTATTTTGGTCTATGTTGACGAGCAGCAGACCGTAGCCACTGCCGCGCCTCGCGCCGTAGGCTTTCACGGTCGGGAGTGATGAGCTCACCGTAAGCGCAAAGACCGCGTCGCCCCCATTGAACGCTTGCTGAACCACCCGCATCGCATTTGCTCGAGGAAACGCCGTCCCAAGAGGTGGCTGCGCGATCGAGGGACAGGCGGGATTTGTGCCGCCCGCTATTGCCTCGAACAGCGACGATGTGTACCAACTTTGCCAGGAATAGTCGCCCGGCGGGGACGGCAAGCAATCCCCGCTAGAAAAACCCTGCCAGACTCCCGCCATGCCTATGCCCCCCTTGGTCAGCTCACCAAGCGCTAAGGCACCGTAGAGGGCGCCTACAATCGTACTGTCTTGCGGACTACCGTCGTTCGGGCCCGGGATTCCCCACTCCCCCACGTAAATCGGGGTGTTCGCTTTCCCGGCCGCCACAAGCTCGGACTGAAGTTGCACGAGAGCGGACGCAAAATATGAGTAGCCGGCAGTCAGCAAGGCCGAATCGCTGATCGCAGCATTAGGAGGGCTAGCGCCGTACCAGTGCACTTCGACAAAATCGAACGTCGCATTCGCGAGGACAGTCGAATCCCACGGCACCGTGCGACTGCTCGCGTTATTGCCAGGGACAACAAGATCAATGCCGATCTGAATCGACGGGTCCTTCGCCTTCATCAGGGGATAGAACTGCGTCGCGATGAGATTTGCATATGTCGCTGAACCCGCCGAGCCGGGCGCGCTCGGCGACACGTTGAAATCCGGCGTTGTCGGTGTAGTACCTAGGATCGGACTGCCATAATATTGTTCGTTGCCGATGCTCCAACTCTTGATTCCGTAGTGCATCTGGTTGTTGGCGTAATCGACCCAAGCCGCCGCCTCGTTCGGATCGCCGCCGTTAGTGCAAGTGGCGTTGCTGCCATAGTTGACAGTGATGTTGACGTCCAGTCCTAATGGCTGGGCCACTTGCTGCATGAACTGGTCGAACGTCGTCCGTGATGTGAGGGGCCCGTAGGCCGTTTGGGCACACGAAGAATACGAATTCGACTGCCAGTGATAGTAGTCCGATAGCAAGGCCTGGGGCCAGCGAGCCATTCCGAAATTTGCGTTCTGGAGTGTCGCGATCATCGTGTTGTAATTGCTATTGCCATTTGTAAGATCCATCGAACTAGTTAGATTGGCCCCGAAGACGTCATTGTTGACTGTGGCAAACTCCGGCGACTGTGCGTCAATTGAAATCTGAATGGTGTTTATGTTGAAACTAGCGGAAGGGGACGTGCCGCCGCCAGGAGCCGGATTCACAACTGTGACGCTTGAGGTTCCCGCAACTGCGATATCAGCTTCGGTGACGGCCGCTGTGAGCTTCGTTGCGCTGACATAGGAGGTTGTCCTGCTGCTACCGTTCCACTGTACCGCGGAAGAAGAGATGAAATTGTTTCCGTTCACTGTCAGGGTAAACGCAGCCCCGCCAGTGCTGGCAAAGGATGGAGAAAGCGAACTGATGGATGGAACTGGATTCGCTGCTGGGGGATTGGAAGTCGAAGATGAACCGCCGCCACATCCGAAACTGCCAGCGACAGAAATCACGGCCATCAGGATTTCAATGAGCAGTACGCGATGTTTGCGCGCCATGAAGAACCTCCCATCGCACGGCTTTTTCGCGTCGGATTACCTTAGCGTCTCATAATCTTACTCCCAGGTCTGACCATCGCACCTCAAAAGAAGATCCGAATCGCTTTCCTTTTATTGAACCGTGACTGTCACCTTGGTCGTGTGCTGGATCGCACCCGAAGCGCCTGTGACCGTAACCGTGTAATTCAGTCGGCGCTGCACGTGCGGAGTTATCCATGGATCATGGTGTTCTAGACGAAGCAGTCGGTTCCCCGAGGGCACGCCCTTGACTGACATTTAGATTTTGCTAAATTGAATTTGGACATCTCCTTCCTGTAGCCCAAAGACAGCACATTCCTAATGAGAAAAATGACGAGCCTTGGAATGTGACTCGTCCATCCTTTAAGTCGTTGGTTAAAGAAGCCGTAACTATTTTGCATATGAAAGAATTGAATTTAAATCCGAATCATCCACTAAACGAGCAGCAGTGGAAGGAGATTCTTTCCATAGTGCGTGAGGCTTGGGGTAAAGACCCGCGGAACATGACAACCCTTGAGGAGCGGGTCATGGCCATGAAGTTAAAAGTTGACCACGGCAATGAACGAGGTCTTTACATAGTGGAAAGCGACGAGGAGCAACCCGGTAACATCTAGCTCCCGAGAATGAAGGAATGGCTCCGGCAGCACCTGATGATGGTATTGTTTTCGCTACGCTGCATTTGCCGGAGGGCGGTGTCGGTACCGCTGCTGAACTTGCTAAGTTGCTCGCGCCGCACATCGAACTTCCCGATATAAGGGAAACTCTTCAAGAGGACCACATGCTTAATCGCAGAAACGCGGAATATCACTGGAATCATGAGGATACGCAAGAACTGCCCTCTGGAATGAAGTTGAGCGGAACCTCGCCAGTCTCCTCGGTTCTGAAATGAGCACCTTTCGTACTCCTGTTGCCGATGGATCATGGCGTTTTGTGTGCACACCAATCTCAGAATTGTTAATCTTTCTCTGCCAGCCGGTCAGGGTGTTGTGTGATCTTGGGGTTGAGTTCTTCCTCTTCAGCGGCCATCAAACTTCGGACAAAGGCGGGATAGCGGTTACGGATGTCCTCCAGCCACATGCAGAAATCACTTACCATTCCGAGGGCTCGGGAAAGCTCATCGCGGCCGACCCGGATTAGGCCGCCGAGATTCAAGCGGGTCCAGAGCTCATCAACAAAGGGGCCTTTGGGATATTGAGCCGCGTGCCTCTCCGTCTGGTATGCATAAATGGACATGACATCCACATTGTGGGTGATGTCATCCCTGGCAAGATTCAGGTGCTCCAAGTCTTCTAGTTTTGCCGGCCCCTTTTGCCAATCGATGCCCATATCGTCAAGAAAGAGGAGGCGATACCGCTCGAACCAACTCTTCGCCTTTTTCGCCCCCAGCCTCACGGGTAGGTCGCCGAACGTTTGGTAGTCCCTCGACATTTCTGCGAGGTATTCCTCCAAATAGGCCTTGAGCGACGCATATACCATACAGAGGCACCAGTGTCCGATAACCTCCACAGATTCGGCAGCCTGTTGGTGCTCCTCGAGATAGGGCGGGTCGCCGCCGAAATCGTCAGGATCACCCACGTATTCGAATGGCGGTTCGCCGGCGTTGATTTTTCTGATCGTTTCCTGGAAAGTCGCGGTAGTCTGATCGTACAGTCTATCGATGAAGTCCAGGCGCCGACGCACGAACCACAGAAGATCCATAATGCCCCATTTTACGCATGTGCCTAGACACAGGATTGTAAGCTTTCTTCACGCCTTTCATTGTGTCTTTCGTTAGACAAATGAGCTATTTTGTTTTGCATGACCGAAAAACCTATCAAGCTGTTTGCCACCCGAGCGGAACGGTACCCACAGCCGACCGAGGCCGATAATGCGCAAGCAATCGCGAGAGCAGGCATTGCGGCGATTCCGGTTATCGGGGGAACGATAGATGAAATATTGTCGCTCGTGTTGGCTCCTGCGGTGGCTCGGAGGCGCGACGAGTGGCTCAAGGAACTTGCAGATGCCCTGGATCAAGTTGAAAAAAAAGTAGAGGGGTTCAAAGTTGAAGAGTTGGCAAAAAATGAGGCATTCGTCTCGGCAACGATTCAAGCTACCGTCATTGCGGTTGGAACTCATCAGCGAGAAAAGCGCGAGTACCTCCGAAACGCTCTGCTGAACATCGCCAAAGGAATTACTTCGGATGACATTAAGCAACAATTCTTTCTTTAAGGCCATTGAGGCATTCACTCCTGCTCACGTCAAAACTCTAAACGTTCTATGGAGAGGTGGCGGTCTGAAGATTCGGTGGGATGAGAACTCGATTCCGATTATGCAGAGGACCTACCGGGCAGCTATAGAAATCTTAGCTCCTGAGCTCAAGGGACAGCCGAGTCTTATCGGGGGGGTACTTGCCGACCTCAGAAGCAGGGGCTTCTCCAGTCTTGCTGGCGCTGACCTTGCTTTCCCGCAAGGGGGAACAATCACGAACCTGGGAATCGAATTCCTGAATTTCGTGTTAAATCCGGAGGACTTGCCGAAGTGATCGATTCCCTCGCCCTGCAACGCCTCTATTCTTTACCTTCTACTCCCGAAGATTAAGGACTCGTGCCTTTACTGCCGACGGATCATGGTGTTTGGTGGATAAGCATTCTTGGCCATAGTCGCACTTCCCACAAAGAAGATCGACCCAACGGATCCCGCCTTCTTGTATCCCTCCGATTCCATAGCCTCGGCATACGCTTTCGTGAGTTTGTCAAAATCGCGCATTGCCGCGCCTATTGCATCCTTTTTATCTTCTGCCAGCGGTCGCCGGCAAGGCGCCATAGCGGGCGGCTACCGATTCGGTGATGCGGGCCACTTATTCTGGGGCAGACGTCGGGTTCTGAGAATCGATCGCAGCCACTCCCAAATAACGGGAGAGTAGGCCGGCGGAGTTTCACCACCGGCCTCTCGCAGAACCGAGCGTGAGATTCTCACCTCACTCGGCTCCCATCAGACGAACGTACCGATCATGCCGAGTCGCCAGTGAGCGAAGAGATCGGGTCGCTCAGTTTAACGCCGCGGGGCTAACGGCCGGATTGAATCCTCCGAACAGTACATTGTCCCGCATGCGTCGCACATGCCGAGGCCGAAAGCAATACCCGAGGAAATCAAATTTGACGTTCGGGTATTGGCCTCTTCGATTGTCGTCCTTGCAGTAGACGATCCTGGTTTTCGTCGGATGCATCTCCAGACGGCATTCCGCCAGACGAGCTTGAAGCTCCGCCTTGAGGGCTTTTGCTTCCGGCTCGCTACGGCAGTGCACCAGTCCATCATCTGCATACCGACACCATGGGAGATCCGGGTGTGTCCGTGCCATCCAGGCATCAAACGCATAGTGGAGAAAGAGGTTGGCCAAAATAGGGCTAACGACTCCGCCTTGTGGCGTACCGCAGTTTCGCTCTATCGTAGTCCCGTCTTCCTTCACCATGGGGGCTTTGAGCCATCTTTCGATGTATATCAGCGCCCACTTACACGTTATGTGTTTCCGAACGGCCCGCAGCAAGAGCTTGTGGTCGATGTTGTCGAATAGGCCTTTGATGTCAAACTCTAAAACCCAGTCATACTTCCAGCATCGTGCTCGTGTAGCCCCTACGGCATCCAATGCCGACTTATTCGGCCTGTATCCATAGGAGTCTGCCAGAAAGATTGGTTCTAGAATCGGTTCAATTACCTGTTTGACGACCATCTGCGCCACACGATCGGCTACGGTGGGCACGCCCAAAATCCTTTCTCCACCACTCTTCTTTGGAATGGGGACGGCGCGTACCGGCGGTGGGAAGTAGCTTCCCGAGCTCATCCGATTCCAGATCTTGTACAGATTTCCTGACAGATCGGCCTCGAATTGCTCGATCGTCTGTTCGTCCACACCGGCTGCACCACGATTGGATTTGACCGCTTTGTACGCTTCGTACACCAAGCGCTTATCGATGTTGAACGGTTTGTTTGTCGCATGCATCGAGTTCATCCTGTCTCCAGTTGTTTCGGTGATGCAACCGCCTGACCCGACCCCTTCGCTCTAGCCCCATTACAGGGCCTTCATCGCTCATACGAGTCGGTCCGCCCCAGTGCTCCGCCTCGGTACTCTCGTCTCGTAGTTTTGGCTGCTTGGACTTCTCCCTTGACATCGAAGCACTGGTTCCTGCAGTTCCGCACAATCGCCTGCATCCGCTTCACGCCCTCTCTACGCCGGTCGTCACCTGCCCAGTCATCAGGCACATGGCAGATTCATCCCAGATGATTGCCCGCATCTGGTTTCGACGACACTTGACTTCGTAACGACGCGTCATCGATGGGTTCACTTTCGTTCGTCTCTCGGATGCGCACCTGCGCAAGTTTCCCTCGCGCTTTTCCCCCAACGCTCACCACCGACGGCTTTTGACCGCAGCAGCTTGGAGGCGGTTTAAGACCTGCTCCTGAAAGCCGATCCTGAAGGGCCATCCTTCATCGATTGCACAGCTCGTCCACGATTACGGTTAGGTCATGTGACCTCCTAATTCGGGCACTTCTGCAGCACACAGCAATACGGAAGTTGGACAACGGCAAGCTCGGCGGTACTCTGCTAATCGCCGCAAAAAGGGACGCAAAGGGGCGGGTACGGGATAGCTAGGGTGCGCTTATGTGTCCGAACGACGACCGGGCAGTTGCCAGAGTCTACGAAATATACGCCTTTTCAGACTAAGGTGCCGAGAATAGATTCTTTAGACTCCGCGCCGAGATAAGCAAACGAGCGGCTGTTCCTCGAGTTTTGGCGCAGTTGACTACGCCCAGGTGCTGAAAAGATCTGAAACGCGAATCAGCATAAATTCCCACTTTTCTCTTTCGAATAACGTCGTCCTCGCGAATTCGCCCAATATCAAAGTAGTAAACCGCGACAGCATGATACCGTTCCCATGATACCTATCTCCCGTCTAAGGTCCTTTGTGCGCGGTGGCCGGCATCGAGCGTCGGATTCTCCGCCAAGATTATCCGCAGAGTTCGGACACAAACGAGCGCGAATCTGGGAAAAGGGCGCGCACGCAGGCCTTAGCGGGGTCAGACTCTACCTTCTTGCCGTTCCATATCCAATCGGCTGACAACTTGTTCACGGGTAATCGAGAGCAGTTTGAAAGCTTGATTCATTACCTCCTCGGGAACGACGTTTGAAAGCTCGAACACTAATTTCTCCCGATCCGCCTGCATAGCTCGTTCAAGCATCTCCTCGTGAATTCTCTTGACCTGAGCGAACTGTTCGGAGGTAAGACTTTGCCCTATAGGGCCTGATGCCGCCTTCCAGCATATGTCATCGTATGCTTTACGATGTGCTTCGGGATTATTCACTAACACTTCTAATTGCTGACCCTTCCTAAGCGCTTGCTCGCTGAAACGCATCAATCGAGCGGCGTACTGGATGCGTTGACCTTCGGAATGCTGCTCCATCTCCAAACACACACATCTAACAAGAGCAAATAGCCCTTCAGCCTTCCTCTGAGTGGCGAGCGCACTGTTGGTCAGCTCGCCTACTTGTTTGGCGCGTTCGACGCTCAGTTCTTTTAATTTCGCGGCCATCTCACCATTCTCGTTCCTGGCTGCAACCAGATCGCGATCTTTGTTCCTTAGTTCGTTCTCGAGGTTTTGTTGCGTGTTTTCAAATTCCGCGATACTTTCCTGCAGCCGCTTGTTAGCGTTTTCGAGCGCGTCATGACGGTCGGCGTCCTTTTCGGCCTGGTTCTCCTTCACAAGCTGAGCTCTTTTGGAAGCCCACCTCAACTGTGCTGCGGGGGTTGCGTTGGCTGCTGCTTGGTCGCCCATGAGCAGTGTCTCTTCGAGAGAATATCGGGCAGGTGGTGGTAGTAGCGGAGCAGGTTTGGGCTTCCTTGGCCGGCCGCCAGGATGCTTTGCTTTCGGTTGTGATTCTTGATCGGTCACTTGTTGATCTGACATTGCATCTCTACTCCGCACGGCAAAAATGACACTTGCTCAATAATGAGGGTAACCTTAGAAAACGAGACCGCGCGTGCCCTGTGGTGCTACGCCTACCGTGTGGGTTTAGCAGCATGAAGACTTATTAAGTATGAAGTTCCCGATGCTGTATTGGGTTGAGAGTTTTTCTGAGTTTTTCCTAGTTTCTAACAGTTGTTGGACTCTCGCTTGCAGTTGCAATTATGTGCTGACCCAAACGTAGAATAAAAGCAGTAAAACCATTTATTTGTATGATATAGAGTCGGTCATAATCGAAAAAAGCGTTTTGTTCGGTTGTCGACCCTGCACCATCACTGCGAAAAAAGCGGAAAACTTTTTCGCCGATAGAGAGAGCCACGGCCAGCCCACGGAGAAAAAAATCGAGGGGTGGGCGGCGGCTCCTGGCACCCGTGGCAGGGAAGAAAAATTGAGTTCTCCTCCCCCGACACTCCGTTCTGATGCCCGTGCCCGTCTACTTTGTACACTCCGCCGTGACCCGCGGGGTTCTGAAAGCCTCCCCTGCTTTGCATCGTCGTTGGGGTGGGCCGATTTTGAAAATGTTCCCGCTCTCACTCAGATCCTCCTCATCCACAACATCATTGATCTATATATACAGATAGTGTCACTCTGACTCCTAGACCCGCTGCCGCCCGATGCCGAGGGCAAGATCAAACACCGACCCTTCCACAGCTACAGCATGAAGCAAGCGATCGAGGAGCGCTTCATTCTCGATGTGCTCAAGGGCTACATGCCGGTGAACAGCTACTACAAACTGGTTACGAAAACGGAGGATGATCCGGAGTTCGACACCAACCTACCGGAAATGTTTTCGTCGAGGTGGATCAGCCGCGCTTCCTTCCTGTCTTCCGTGCGGCAATGATCTGATTGTGGTACTTGCTGCGCGTCTTCGCTACCGCATTCAACAGTTCGTCGAGGCTGGGCATCTGGCCCGTGCAAATCAAACGCTGGGCTTCTGCGCGAAGATCGGATGGAGTTGATGGGCGCGGGTCTACGAGAGCGTAAATCCTTTCCAACTCTATGATGGCTTTCCGTTCTTCCTCACGCCTGAATTCCAGTGCCAGCCAGTCGGTGATGTAATCGTATGCTTCTTCGCGATCTGCGAGTGTCGGCTGGTGACGATGAACCGTTCCACGTTGCGGGCAGGAAGAAATGTTGCAGTTGCGGTCAGGGCGGATCAAACAGCGATTGTTTGGACTGATATCGACGTAAATCCAGCCTTCACGGACACGCTGGGCAAGGCGTCCAAGGCACCATTCTGAATAACTATCGTCTACGCACATTTTCCCTCCGCATGACGAATTGCCCGCCGCAGTGCCCAGTCAAGCTTCGAGGTTGTTGGCATTGCTGCAACGTACACCTCGATTAACCGCAGCAGACGTTCAGCCCGGGCCGTGACATCATTTTGCGTATATCTTGTTCGCGACGAGCCGAGCGTTTGATGAAATAACTGCGTTTTGGATGCGGCCAGCCGCGATAACTGTTGCAACCCAGCATCAATGCGATCCGGTGTCATACCAGCACCAACCCGTCATCCTTCATTCCCTGAGCTAGTCCCCACGCATAACGATGTTCGACTATAAGCGCGTGCCCGAACCACTGAGCATCGTCCTGAACGTGCTCGTCGATCCATTCCTTGGCCTGAAGAGTCAACGGACAGAACGTGTATAGTGTGCCGACGTGGTTTACGAGGACATCAGGTGAGACTGGCTTCTCCTGTGGCGAGTACAAGGGATTCTCCTTTGCGGTTTCCCGCCGCATCTGCCTAGAGGCGACCACCGTGGCATTGCGCTCGGTTGGTGAGCACCGTCGCACTGGACGGGCTGCTCTGGATGCTGTCTAAATTCTACTGCATTACTCCGCTCAAACCAATGGCACCTTCGTGCCCAAAATCATTTCCATTTCTTCACGACAACCCTAAAAAAGGTCCACAGGATACGCAGCTGTTCAGTCCTCATCATCGAACCAAACAATTTCCGACCATCGGTCCTCAGGAACATGTGCCGTCAAGAGACGTGCCCGGTCTGCGATACGGCGATACGCCTTGAGGTCCTCACATTCGTTCTGTAGGGCAGCTTTGGCGAGATTGAGAATCGCCTGGTTCTCCCACGTCTCAGACTTCCGCCGCCGTTCGGCCCTCTGCGGCACTTCGATTTGCACGGAGCGTCCGCTCTTGCTCGCCAAGTATTGTTCGACAACGACCTTGGGAATTCGCAGGACGCGATAGCGCCGACGACTTCGGGTCTCGGGCTTCCCGAGGTCAATGACTCCCGGCATCTTCGCGAATCGTCGAACGACAGCGTCCTCGCCGCACTTCAAGACTGTAGCGACATCGCGGACTGTCAAGAGTTCAGACATTTGCGGCATCCCCCTTCGCCCAAGCAGCAACCACCAGTGAGTCGAGACGGTCCTGTCGGGCTTGCGCCCACGCGGAGTAGTGCTTCTCGGTCGTCTTGATGCTGGTGTGCCCGAGCAGTTTGCTGACCTCCTCCATCGGGATGCCCGCTGTGAGCCAACCACAAGCAGCCGTGTCTCGAAGGCAGTGCGGGGTGAACCTCGTATTCTTCCCAAAAGCGGAACGGAACAACGTACGCAAATCGTGTTGCCAGTTCGTGACCGCCGATGTTTCCAGCCCCCCACCAGTCCAGAACAGATAGTCAGTGCCGTTTTGCATAGCGAGAATTTCTGAGGCCACGTCGGGCGGCAAAGGCACAGAGACGTGCGTCCCGGTCTTCTGCCTCTTCGTGACCACGCGAACCAACTTCTTCTTCTCGTCTTTCTTGATTTCCGACCGTTGCAGGGTGACCGCATCACGAATGGCGAGACCGCTGTGCCGCATGAGTTGAACCAACGCTCGAATGCGGGCGGCTTTAGCCCCCTCAAACTTCTTTGGAATCTCTGCGAGTAACTTTGTGTATTCCGCCGAGGACAGCGGCATCGTCGGCGGCTCGTCCGCCGTGATAGCTGAAAGTGTGGGTACGCGCTCCAGCCAGCCCCCGTTATGACAAAACCGCAGAAATCGGCGTAATCGGGTTTGAATTTGCTGGCGGGTTAACGAGGAGGGATACAGGTCGTCCCACGTCCCCCGGTACTGAACAAGCGTTTCGAGATTGATGTCTGACGGGAAGAACTTCGAGCGGGCTTCAAAGAACTGTCGGAACCGTTCAAGTTCGCGTTCGTATTTCTTCACGACGGACGAATTCAGCCCCGCCGTTCTCCGCTCCATCAGAAAGAGTTCGATGGCGTTCGCAATGGTCTTCCGAGTCTCCTCGATGGCCTCTGGACTCCCACCCACTTTGAAGCTGTCTTCTAGCTCCCGCTTCTTTTCCTCAGCATGTCCCCACGACCGCGTCTTCGCGGAGCGGCGGTATTGCTTACCGTCGAATGTCCAACGGAGATGCTTCCGGCAGTCGCATCTTTTCCACGTCTCATCGTCGCGGTAGCGGCAACCAGCCGCGTGCCGGACGTAAATTGTGACGCTGGGAATCATTGTGCCCCTCCGCGCTACTCAACCGAACCGTAGCACAGAATTAGCACAAATCAGAAGACATCTTTGGTAACCAATAATAAAACCCGCTGTTTATGCGGGTTTTATGGGCCTTCAAGTTTGGAGGCGCGGGTCGGAATCGAACCGACGCATAAAGGTTTTGCAGACCTCTCCCTTACCACTTGGGTACCGCGCCCCTGCTCAATACATCAGCGTTCCGTAACGGATAGGTCCATCTGCGGAGCACCAGCAAGTTGAAGAAAAACTGGAGCGGGAGACGGGATTTGAACCCGCGACTTCGACCTTGGCAAGGTCGCACTCTACCACTGAGTTACTCCCGCTCGACAGTATGATTTTACAGTACTGGCGGAATTGCTGCCAATCTATGTCCGGAGTTGATCTGCTATTCCTGTCGCAAAGCCTTCATCGGATCGGTACGCGCAGCCCGGCGAGCCGGAATATACGTCGCCAACATGGCCACAGCAAGAATCAGCGCCGGTACCAGGAAGTAGAGGGCGGGCTCGCTGATGTGCGCGTCAGTCAGGATGGCATTCAGAACCTTCGGCAGGGGAAGCGAAACAGCCAGTCCAATGGCGCCTCCGATCAGAGTCATCTTCATTCCTTCGCGAACAATCATGCGCAGCACGTCCTGGCTCCTGGCGCCCATTGCCATGCGGATGCCAATCTCGTAGGTCCGCTGGCCCACGGCGTAAGAGAGCAGCCCATAGATCCCGATAGCTGCCAACACCAGCGCCAGAACCGCAAAGCTGGCCAGCGCGCTGGTGAAGAACTGGTCGCCACCCTTTTGCAGATTAATGAACGTGGCCATGCTCATGACGTGAGCCAGCGGCAACTCCGGATCCAGTTGTGCCACTGTGTTGCGGACCGCCGATGTGAGGCCGTCGGGATTGCCAATCGAGCGCACCATCAAAGAAAAAGATTGGACCGGACGTTGCAGGAACGCCTCGAAAACGCCGGGGTCTTCCTCAGGCGTTTCTGAATATCGTTTAACATTGTTCACCACTCCAACAATTTCGCTCCATCCGGAGGGCGCTCCGCTCGCTTCGAGGCGGATCAATTTTCCGATTGCATTGTCGCCGTGCAAAAAACGCTCTACAAATTTTTGATTGACCAACACAACGCGCGGCGCCTTGCTGTTGTCCTGTTCGGAAAATGAGCGGCCCTGCACGACCGAGATGCCGGCCGTCCGGAAATAATCGGTGGTCACCACAGTATCGCCGGCAGTGAGTACCTGGCTGGCCGGCAAATCCGGTTGGCCCTGAATTTTGACCGTGACACTGCCTCCTCCCGAAGCCGGCAGGTCTGATGTCGCCGCGACCAACTCGACACCGGGAATTTCCTGCAGTCTCGGGAGCAGTTCACGAACGAAAGCTTCGCGATGATCGGCATCTTTATAACGCGCCTCGTCCAAAGTGATGCCCGCGGTCAGCAGGCGCTCCGAGCGGAATCCCAGATATTGGTGCCCCAGGCGAAAGATCGAAGCGAACAGCAAACCCGTCCCGACCAATAAGAACAAAGCCAGCGCAATTTCACCGGTGACCAGCACGGTTCGCATACGGGTATGCGACTGCCCCGCCGAGGCTGACCGGCCTTCGTCTTTGAGGCTAGTCGTGATGTCGGTTCGGGATGCCGTCAGCGCGGGCGCGAGCGCGCATAGCAACGCGCACCCTACCGACACCGCTGCACAAAATAGAACCACATTCGAATCCAGCCCGAGCCCGACTGCATTCAAGGCATCGTTGAAACTGAGCTTCGCGCGCGTGAATTCAATGCCGCGCTGGGCGAGTGCGAGCCCGACCCCGCCGCCGAGCAGCGCAATCACCATTCCCTCCGTCAGCAGTTGCCGGATGATCCGGAGTCGTCCCGCCCCCATGGAGAAGCGGATGGCCATTTCTTTCTTGCGCGAGGTGGCGCGAGCCAACAACAGTCCCGAAACATTGGCGCACGCAATTAACAGAACAAATCCTACTGTCGTCATGATTACAGCGAGACCGCTGCGAATGCCGAAACCATGGATCAGAAAGTCGGGCAAAGTGCGGACCGTGGCGCCCCAACCTTTTTCCGTATCCGGAAAATTTTCCGCTGCGCGCTGAGCCAGGGTGGCAAACTCGGCCCGCGCCTGCTCGATCTTCACGCCCGGTTTCATCCGCCCAAATACGTAGACGGACCGGTTTCTACGCGCGGCCGCGGTCTGATCATCATGAGTAATGACGAGGGGAGTCCAGAGCTCCGGCATAAATCCGAGCAAGCGGAAATTCGCCGGCATCACGCCGACGACGGTATAGTTTTCGCGGTTGAGGCGAACGGTGCGCCCAATCAGCGAACGGTCCGATCCGAAGCGCCGTTCCCAGAGTTGGTGGCTGAGAATCAGTTCG
>Ga0209166_10001509_pt1 | contig 19152 bp, 30 predicted proteins | sample Coa_R1_3_FD_187151 | JGI IMG/M metagenome (GOLD analysis project Ga0209166, IMG submission 187151) | Surface soil microbial communities from Centralia Pennsylvania, which are recovering from an underground coalmine fire - Coalmine... | ecosystem: Environmental > Terrestrial > Soil >... | reverse complement strand
GAAGCCCGTTTCTGGACCGCGAAGACGAAGGGCTGAACACACGCCAACAAGATCCAGTCCGCCACCGCCTCCCTGACGCCTCCCGGAATTAGAGTGGCCGTGGTATTGGATCTGTGCGATCATTCCCATGACGCGCGCGATCCGGGAACCAGTCCCTAGCTTCACGTAGCGGGTGGGGGCTGACAATTCTGTCCGTAGCCGAGAACGTAACCCCTTAGGGAGAACACCGATGCCCAAGACCCAGGATTTGGAGCTTCACGTCCAGGTTCAATTCAAGGATCAATCCGACGGAAATCTGGAACGATTCGCGCGAGATTTACACAACGAAATGCGAGACCTCCGCGTGGAGGTGACGCCGGTTAAGGGTGGAAAGGCTCCGTCCGGTTCCAAGTCCGTTGAATTGGCAATGATTGGCGCCTGGATCGTCAAGACGGCTCCGGCAGCGTTGCCGAGTCTGCTTTCTCTTCTCAAAGACTGGATTAAACGTCAGCCGGCCGCTCCTCTTAAAGTCACCGTGAAGCACGGCACTAAGGCCGTAACCATCGAATACGACCCAAGCAAGTCCTCCCCTGCCGATGTCGAGGCGATGGTCGGTCGCCTCTTAAATACGAAGTGATGCTTTTACAATGCCTGAAAAGTACGCGCTGATTATCGGAAACAGCGACTACAAGGACAAGCGCCTGCCTCCGTTATCTACGCCCAGTAAGGATGCGCGAGGGCTAGCCGAAGTGCTCCGCGCCAAAACAATCGGCGCATTCAGCCAGGTCGAGACGTTAATCGACAAACCGGAGAAAACACTCAGGCTCGCTATCGCTCGATTTTGCAGCCAAAAGCACGGGGACGACATGGTGCTGCTGTATTTCTCTGGCCATGGCGTCAAGGATAGCCACGGAAGGCTTTACTTAGCTGTCAGGGATACCGATCGTGACTTTTTGAGCGTCACTGCGATTCCCGCTGCCTTTGTCACCGAGCAGCTCAACAACTGCGACTCAAGAGCCCAGATCTTATTGCTTGACTGCTGTTACAGCGGCGCGTTTGCCCGCGCTAAGAGTGGTGTCGGCGGCAGCGTCGACACGGAAGCAAATTTTCAAGTTCCGGGCTATGGCCGAGTCACGCTCACGGCGAGCGACGCCACGGAGTATGCCTGGGAAGGAGATCAGGGCCTTGGTGAGGTGCAGCCGTCGATCTTTACCCGCTACCTGATTGAGGGATTGAAAACCGGCGCAGCCGACTTAAAAGCCCGCGGCGTCATCAGCACTGACGATCTCTACCAGTACGCCAACCGCCAGGTGCTGCGTACCGGCTCGAGGCAGCGGCCCATGCGGTTTGCCGACGACCAGCAAGGTGAGATCATTATTGCGCAAAATCCTCGCCCCATTGCCACGGAACCCGATGCAGGACCGCACAATGCCGTACAGATTAAGCTGGTCGGCAAAAATGGCCGCTGCTTCGCGGGGACTTCCTTTCGCATTGATAACACCAGCGCGGCTTACTATCACTCTCCTTATTTCCGCGAGAATCAGAATCGTCTCCAACCAATCCCACAGCCGCGGATCAACCCGCCGCGCATGCAACTGCAAGACGTTCTGGAGAAGTCCGGCATAAAAGCCATCGAGGCTGCTCGGACCATCACTTTCCACGCCGTCGGCGACACCGGCGCCGCCAAAGAGAAGGGATCGCAGACTATAGACTCTGTAGCCAACATGATGGTGGCTGATGTCCGCGGCGGCGGTGTACGCGCCCCTGCCTTCTTCTTTCATCTGGGCGACGTCATTTTTTTCTTCGCCGAGAACAAATATTATTACGATCAGTTCTACGCGCCATTTCAGGATTACGACCGGCCCATCTTCGCCGTCCCTGGCAACCATGATGGTATGGTGTACGACCCAGCAGTGCCCACACTGTCATCATTTCTCCGCAACTTCTGCGCACCTCGTCCTACGCGCGCCGCCGATGCCGGCGAGCATACACGCAGCGTCATGACACAGCCGGGTGTCTATTTCACGCTCAACGCCCCCTTTGTTTCAATCATCGGACTCTATAGCAACGTCAGCGAGGGTCGAGACGGAACCATATCTTCGCGTGACCGCAAGTCGCCCGTGGGCGAAGCGCAACTCAAATTTCTGGAAGCGGAGTTGAAGCGCCTCAAGCCCGAACGCGCTGCGGGCCAACGCGCCGTGATCGTGGCAGTCCACCATCCGCCCTTTTTCGGCCGCGGCCCCAACACCGAGCCAGGCAGTTTGTCGCAGGACATCGATCGGGCATGCAAAAAGGCAGGACTCTGGCCCGATGCGATCCTTTCCAGCCACGCTCACTTGTACCAACGCTGTACGCGCAAGGTGGGCAAGCGCAACATTCCCTACATCATTGCCGGCACTGGCGGCTATGGTGTGATGCCACCGCTCGCCGCGCCGAAGACTCCTTATGCCGCCGGTGACTTTACGGTCGAGACTGTAGCTGTCGAATTTGGATATCTCACGGTCACCGTAGATATGACTTCCGACGCCAGGCGTCTGATCATCGCTTTCCACTCGCCGCGACTCGGCCACTCCTTTGACCAGGTCACGGTCTCTCTATCCGGTCCAACGCGATGAATTGCCCTTATGCGCGGACCATCGAGCTCGCCAATACTCCCACGCGATGCGCAAGCACGGCACTCGAAGTTGTCCAGAAGTCGGCTTAGGGGCCACCACCCGGGTCAGGTGCCTTCCAGTCCGAGGTTGTCGTTCACCGCGTGGCTGAATTTCTGCTTGCAGCCGAGATAACGCTCTGTCGTCTCAACCGATGCGTGGCCCAGCAGAAACTGAATCTGTTCAAGCTCACCTCCCGCCAGATGGCATAACCGCGCACAGGTGCGGCGCAAGTCGTGGGGTGCAAGGTTCTTGATGCTGGCCTGCTTTGCCGCAGCTTTCACCACGTGCCAGATCGCCTTGGGCGTTATTCGCCCCAGACCTTATCTATGCGATTTACTCGTCGGAAGATGACACCATTGATGCCAGCCGCCGTAGTCCACTCATCGACGGCGCGTTTCACCCATACTGGCACCGGAACCGTACGGACGTGCTTTCCTTTGCCAATCAAATCGGCGATCACCCAGTGCTCCTCGCGGAGCTGGAAATCTTCCGTTTCCAGCCCTGCTAGTTCGGCCCGTCGCAGGCCGCATCCAACGAGCAGCCCTAGAATCGCCCGATCACGTTTGCCTCGGAGACTGTCTGACGATGATCCTCGAAGCAAGCTCCTTGATTGGTCGATGGTCAACCAGTTGCCAATCCGAACGCCCAGACGCTTTGCTCCTGAGGCGGCGGATTCCGGCGGCCAGTTCAGGGCTCAGAAGCCCAGTATCGGACGCTTCATAAGCGAGCCGCCTCACGGCAGCCAAGCGCACGTTGATGGTAGAGGGTGCGAGGTTCTTCTGTTCGAGAAAGAACCGGTAGCGAAGGACGACAGTTCGGTTAAAGGCCAACCGCGGCTCGGAACAATACCACCCGATGAATTCGTCGATAGCATGACCGTATGATTCTTGCGAACTGGCCGCTGCGAGCGAGTGCAGAACCGCATTCTTCGACTGCTCTAAGTCGGGCAGCCGAAGGATTGTTTTGGCCTTGGAGCGTTTCGATTTCTTGCGATGTGCCATACTGGCGGCCTTCCAGGCCGCGGTCAGTATGGTCGTTCATCTAGAGCTTGATGGTCTCGAAGCCCGTTTCCGGATTGCCGACTAACCGGAGATTACTCACCCCAAGGGCGTTTCCCGGGTACTTATCTCACCCTCAGACAGTAATCGTTTCTCTCATCCTTCAAGGGTGTGAGCAGGACCTATTTGTCCGGAATAATCGCCGCGCGAATGAGGCGGTCCAGTTTAGGAAATTCTTTGTCCATATAGGCGTTGCCGCCTTCGAATATTTTGTCCTGATGTCCGGCACGCATCCCGCTGCCGGAGTTTTCTCCGTAGCCGCCGTAAAGCTTCTCCACAACATCCCAACCTTCGACAACCTTGCCGAAGGGAGCAAAGGCGGGCTCGGAATCATTGAGAGCGGAGTTGTCGCAGAGGTTTATGTAAACCTGCGTGGAGCGCGTTCGCGGGCCGGTGTTGGAAAAGGCGATGTAGCCGGGTTTGTTGTGGACCTTGAGGGTATCGTCCGGAATGGTTTTATGACGCCAGGCTTGCGCGACCTTGGGATCGCCAGCGATACCAAACTGAACCCAACGCCCGGGAACGACTCGGAAGAAGCGCGAGTTGTCATAATAATGCTCGCGGACCAGCTCGTAAAAGCGGTCAGCACCTTTCGGTGACCAATCGCGGTGTGTCTCGATGACGAAGCTTCCGGCGGTTGTGTCGATCCGGGTTCGGAAGACAGCGGGTGCATGCGAAGAATGGAACAAAGGAAAAGCAAACAGGACCGCGAGCAGAAGCTTCATGCGATCCAGTGTAGCGCGACTGTCTTGCGACAATTGGGCATCGACTCAGCAATATTAATCGCACCACGAGGATACGCTAGTGCATCCCTGACTCGCGGCAGGGCAACCTCTATTGGAACGGTGAGGTTCGTGGGATCTTTGTAGAACGCCTCAACTCCTTCCCTCAGTTCTTTGTGCGTACCAAAGCCAAAGTCGAAGGATGACGCAACCTTGCAAAGGGTGAAATTGGACATGATGTCTACCTCGTCTTTACCGCTACGCGGCTGCACCTGCAAGTAGACTCTTCATTCCCTGAGCGCATGCCTTAAATGCTTCTTACGATCGGGCGGGGTTACAGCGGCGCAGTCCATCGTTCTGCCCATCAGTGTGATTTCCGAATCGAAGTCGTTGTACAAACCCTCAATCGTCTGCTGAAAGAGGGAGTCATCTCCAATGCGCAGGGATCGGAGCAAGGCGGGCAAACCTGCAACTGCACGACCGTTGGACAAAATCCGCTCCACAATGAACTCGAGCGCAACCGCGCCCACGGTCAGCTGTAGTGGTTTCTTGGTCGCCTGCTTGGTTATCGCCAGCGTTGCTGGATGCGTCGCGACTTCTGAACGTCGGCTTGGAGAAGTGACACGAGATCGGGGACCTCCTTGCCCACCGTGGCGTTCTCGGCCACAAGCCGAGCGATCTTTTTAAGCTGCAAGTCGAGCGATTTCTTACTGCACCGTGAAATTACATACCTTCAGCGTGCCTCCGGGCGTGGCGTTCACGAGGCTTCCCCAATGGTCGAGGCCGGTCACTGTGTTCTGCTCGGTTCGGAAGGCGAAGTTGCTGCCCACCGTTTGCTCTGAGCCTCCTGCCGGCGTCACAAAGATGGAGTAGGTATGCGCCGTGACGTTGATCACCAGCCTGAAGTGATAACTGACCCCGCCCGAATAACTGACCGTGGAGTTCACATAGCTGCTGCCGTTGCGCGCCTGGATGACGCCCGAGGCAGCGAAGGCAACAATGTTGGCAAACCCTGAGTAGGCAGTCTGCGCCCCTTGCGAAAACCCGACGGCTGAGCTCTGCCCTGAAACCGATGGCGTGGCATCGAACGTTGCCGTGAAGCTTCCAGTGTGCGAAGGGAATGCCGTGTTGTTCCACGTGCCGGTTGCGCCGGTTGTCGTGCAATTGCTGGCCGCGTTGATCGTCAACTGGACTGCAGCAGTGTGACTCAGACTACCACTGGTACCCGTGATGGTGAGGGTTGAAGTTCCCGCCGGGTTCGAACTTGCGGTCGAGACGCTCAGCGTGGAATTGCCTGAGCCGCTCACCGAAGTTGGGTTGAAGCTGCCGCTTGCGCCCGCAGGCAGGCCCGACACCGCGAAAGACACGCTGCCGCTAAAGCCGTTCAGCGCGCCCACCGTTGTGGTGTAGCTGGCTCCATTCCCTGCATTTACTGTCTGCGCTGAAGGTGACGCGGCTAATGAGAAATCGGGCGGCGTATTGCTTACGGCCAAGGACACCGTAGCCGTGTGCGATAAGCTGCCGCTCGTGCCACTGACGCCAAGTGTGTAGGCGCCAGACGGAGTAGAGGCAGAGGTTGAAACGCTCAGGGTGGAGGTCCCCGAGCCGCTGCCCAGCGAAGGCGGATTGAAAGTTCCCGTGGAGCCGCTGGGCAGCCCACTCACACCGAGATTCACTGTCCCGCTGAAACCGCCGGAAGGAGCGACCGCCGCCGTATAGCTCGTGCTTGCGCCTGCAACGATCGTCTGTGAACTGGGCGCAGCCGATATGGAAAAATCGGGCGTAGCAGCCGCTTGCGCGGTAATGTTTGCGGTGGCAGAGGTTAACCCTGATGAAGTGGCCTTCAAGGTGATTGGCCCCGCCTGCGGAGTGGATTGCACCAGCACCTGGGCCAGACCGTTGAACACGGAGCGCGACGTTCCCTTGTCTGCTTCGTGACTGCCGGGGTCGCCATTGCCGACTCCGATAATTTTGCCGCCGGTGACCGAAAACGAAATCAGATTGGTCGCGGTAGGCACGGTGACGCCGTTGGAATCGACAACTGCTACCGTCACAATGGAGACATCCTGGCCATCTGCGTTGATGGTCGTCCGGTCAGGCTGCAGCGAAACTGCCGCGGGATTTCCCGTGGTCGCCACAGTCGTGGCCGCCGTGACTTGTCCGTTGCGGTAACACCTGGCTTCCAGTGTCCCGGCAGCATACAACACATTCCACTCCTCGTGACCCATGGTATTGGCCGCAAGCCGCCCTTGGCTTGCGCCGTTCAGAAACAGCTCCACATGATCGCCGCAATTGGTAAATGCCCGAACGTTGATTGCAGTGCCTTCTTTCCCTGCCCAGTTCCAATGTGGGAAGATGTGCAGTACCGTCTTGTTTGTCCAATTCGCTTGCAATAAATAAGAGGCGTTCTTCTGGAAGCCGCAGGTATCGAGCAGGCCGAATTGCGAGCTGATGGCCGGCCAGCTATAAGGCGTTGGTTCTCCGCGATAATCGAAGCCCGTCCAATTGAACGACCCCGCATTCCACAGGTGTGCTGAATAAAACTGCAGCATGACTTCTGATGTTTGTCCCCAGCTCGCCTTTTGATCAGCGTAGTCGTCAATGGATACGTTGGCGGCGTTACTTATGTAAACGCCGCGCGTGGCAAAGCCAGAGCCGTCTTCGGTTGAGACCGTGGGTTGAGTGGGAAAATTCGTGTGGAATGTGCCCATGTTGCCTTCGTGATAGTTGAAACCTTGAACATCAATAACTGTAGAAATGCCGCTGCCCCATCCGCCATTCATGGCCGCCGTACATTTGCGTGTGGGATCGAGCTGATGGGCCAGGTTCTGCATCTTGGCCACGATTTGCGCGCCGGTCGTAGTTCCCTGCAAGGTCTCTTCGTTCGCCAGTGACCAGATAAAGATGCTGGGATGATTGCGGTCGCGGCGAATGTTGCGTTCCAATTGTCCCAGCGTTTCGTTGTCCTGCCCGAAGCGGCGGTTTTCATCCATCACCAGCATGCCTAGCTTGTCGGCAGCGTCGAGCAACTCCGGTGCAGGTGGATTGTGCGCCGTGCGCAAAGCATTTACTCCGATCTCCTTGAGCTTCTCGATGCGGAAATATTGAATGCGGTCTGGCCGCGCGATGCCGACCCCCGCATGGTCCTGGTGGTCTGCCACGCCCCACAGTGGGAAACGCTTTCCGTTCAGGAAGAAACCATTATTGGCATCGAAGCTGACCGTCCGCACGCCGAAGGACGTTTCATAAACGTCCGCGATCGCGTTCTGGTTGGTGATGGTGGAAACAACCTTGTAAAGGTACGGCGTTGAGGGCGACCAGAGGCTGACACTGGAGAGCGTAATGCCCTGGTTTACCGTGCTTACCTGGCCGCTGTTCACCGTGACCGGCTGCGAAGCCGAGCCGACAGTATTACCGTTGGCATCCACGATCGCAGACAACAAGGTGCAGGTAACAGACGAACCGCTATCATTGCGGACTTCGGTTTGAATATTCACATCGGCATTCGAACCGCTGACCGTGCTGGTGACAAACGTGCCCCAGTGGTCCACGTGCACCGGGTCAGTTTTCTCCAGCCAGACGTGGCGATAGATGCCCGCGCCTTCATAAAACCAACCCTCGAAGCGCGTGGCATCCACGCGCACCACCAGCACGTTGTTGCCGCCAATATTGGCCAGTTTGGTGATGTCAAAAAAGATGCTGCTGTAACCGCTGACATCGCGTCCAACAATGTGTCCATTCAGCCAAACCAGGGCGTTGCGATAGATTCCGTCGAACTCCAGCCAAAGCGTTTTGCCGGCATCGCTCACCGGCAAATTAAAGCTGTGGCGATACCAGCCAATGCTGTTCCCATTGAGAGCCTTGTAGCCGTGGCCCTTGTTGTTGGTTTGGTCGAACGGCAGCTCTACCGCCCAATCATGGGGCAGGTCTACCGAGCGCCATGCACTATCATTAAAACCGGGTTGCACAAAGGAGACTTTTTCTCCCGCATGAGTCGCTACGGGATCGGGCCGCGTCTGCTCGAGTTGGCTCTCGGTATTCACGTCGGCCGCCTGTAGCTTGGCAAGGTTCGAAATCTCAGGGTAACTGGTTACATCCGTGCCTGCATCGGATGGATCGTGCAGTTGAAAACGCCAACCTGCATCGAGCAATATCCGCTGGCGCGGTGACTGGGCTAACGAAGAGCCGATTAACATCATTGATAAGGCCGCGACCCACGCAGCCCTCCGCACAGAGTTTTTCATCGTGGTGATCCTCTCGGTAAATGTTTTTTTTGGGAAGTAGACCGCAATGCGTTCAAGTAAGGACGCGCTACTGCTGACAGTGCGCTTTCAGACTCTCCCTGTGCGGTGGAAAGAGCCCGCTCTGTCCGCAGCGTCCAAGATCGACATTTACCCCTGAATAGCAGATGTAAACGCTTACGGCGCAGCTAACGATATAAGCCTGCATATTGCGTGTCAAGCTGTAATACTAGGTGAATACAAAAACTATTTAGGTTGAAAGAGCGCAACAAAACGGAAATTCGGGGTTAAAAGCCGAGCACTGCAGTAACAGTTTGCCCAGAAGCCCCCTTTTTGAAGCGGTCCCAATGAAAGGGCATTCTACGGGCCTGATGGATTGTTCCCAGGCAGGCCGTCATCCGGTCAATATCGGCCATCCGGAAGTTTGCAATCCAGACGGTAGACCGAGATTAGTAATGACAAGTCGGCTCCGCGCCAGGAATTCAGCGCTGTTTCAGTTGCACCGGCGCTACGCCGAGGCGTTCGGCATCGAGTGCGCATCCTCTCGGCCTGGTATTGGGGTCACGCATCCCAATTCCGGAAGCACTGAGGCCACTCCCGTAAACCTGTCGCATGGGCGTCTATCGGTACTAATCCGCCGAATCACGCTTCAAATTGCACTCGATGAGGGCTAAGCCCTGAAGGCAAGAGCCGAGCCAAGGTCACTTGCCCGGAAAGGCGGCCATCCGGCCAAGTGACGAGAAGCAGGTTTCAACTAAGGGCAGTAATATGGTTGCCTAACCATTGGGCTCAAAAATTAGCGGGTGCAATTATGCACCCGCTAGAAGTTATATTAAGGCTGTTCTTCTGGTTCTTTAGGAACCAATTGCTTACACTCGCACCATGCATTTACCGAGACAACCTGCTCTGGAGATTGATAATCGCTCGGTTCTGCCGCACAGACTCCAGTTTCGTGTTCTGCTTTGTGATGACCGCACTTACATACATCTATCTTCAAATTATTCATCTAACGTAACATCTCATTTCTCGGGGCCTAGAGGCCCACAAGAATAGGATATCGATCTGGGAACCCCGGTGTGTTTCGTAGTCCTGCCCAACTAAGCCTCCGCCACCGCCCTTGGCCGGGGTCTCCGAGATAGCCTGCCTTTGTTTTACGCTCAGTTGCTCGCGCATGACGATCGTCAAAGCTTCAGCTTCTTATTTCGCCTGCGTCAGCCCCGCAACCACTGCAGCAAGTTTATCGAGTATCTGGTTCCAGCCCTCTAATTGACCGCTATTTTTCGCGCTCTCCATCGGTTCATTTCCAATGAAGGTGAGTTTCGTCTGGCCGTTTCCTAGATCCTCAAAGATGGTCACGTCGTACGCACCCTCTATCGCCTCATGTTCTATTCCCAGCTGCGCAGGATCAATCTTGTTTCCCTTCGAGTCCGAAAAGTACATCAAGGAAACGATCTTCTCATGCGGAACAATCTCGTGGTATTCAACCGCATTCCAGAATTCCTGCCCATCCGGTGCTCTCATGCAGCAGAGAAATTTCCCACCAACGCGAAAATCCATCTGGCAAACGGGCGCAGTAAAGCCCTTCGGCCCCCCACCACTGCATCACGTACTTCGGGTCTGTCCACGCCTTCCAAACTAACTCGCGTGGGGCATCAAAAACTCTGGTGACAACCATCCGCTCCGTCTCATTCACCGTGCTTTTTGTCATCTCCGACCTCCGCTTTTTTCATTTGATTCACAACCACATCCAGCTTGTCGAAACTCTCTTCCCAGAATTGGCGATAGCTAATCGCCCAGTCGCTGACTGTCTTGATAGCCTCTGGCCTAAGCGTGCAGATACTCTCTCGTCCACGCTTCGTCTTGATCACAATCCGCGCCCGCACAAGGCAGGCAATATGTTTTGAAATCATCTGCTGCGAGAGTGCAAACGGTTCCGTCAGGCCGTGCACAGAGGCAGGCCCACGGGAGAGCCGCTCGATCATCGCCCGCCGGGTTGGATCAGACAAAGCCGCAAATGTTGTATCCAGCCGATCCACAACCATATGGTAGTGGATTGCCGTTAAATGTCAATTGGTATTCTCGCGAGCCCCATATTTCTGTTCCCTGGTCTCTGAACCCTGACACCTGCGCGTGATAAATCGCCAATGCACTCACTGAACAGGATCGCTACCCTGAAGTCGGCTTGGGAGAAGTGTGGCGCTGCTGAATGCCGCTGGCGCCCGATCTCCCCGAAGCCCGTTTGTGGATAGCTTCCGTATGGCCGACGACACGGGAACCGGAGGCGGAGTCGCGTCCTGTTCAGGAGTGGCTCCGCGGCTGCGAACTGCATGGCTGGAGCCCTCATCGACGCCCGCGGATTGGCAACCATAACGCCTGAAGAAGAGACTGAAAGTCCGGGGGAAGTTCGCAGTCAACGGAGACTGTGTCTCCCGAGCGTGGATGAATGAACTGAAGATGCGCTGCGTGGAGAGCGACGCGAGTAATTCGTCGCTCCAGCGCTTCTGATGGATTGTACTTTCTGTCGCCGATGACCGGGTGGCCGATCGCTGAAAACTGCACGCGGATTTGATTCTGTAATCCCGTCACCAGCGAGACTCGGACGAGCGATGCGCCCCGAAGGGGACGTTCGACGGAATAGCGAAGTTCAGCACGAGCCGATTGTGGTTCGCTTCCTGTGGTCACCTTTTGAAACATTCCTTCTTGCCGAAAGTAGTGAACGAGTGTCCCTTCTTTAAGGCGGAAATGACCGCGAACTACCGCGAGATATTGCCTCACCGGAGTGTGGCGTAGAAACTGTTGAACGAGTGCTTCTCGATCCGGCCAGGTTTTTGCAAAGAGCAGAATCCCGGACGTGTAACGATCGATGCGATGTACGACAAAGGCCCGCTGCCTCTTTGATTTCAGTTCTGCCGAGAGAAGAGACAGTGCAGATGGGGTATCGGAGTTATCTGCACACACGGTCAAAATTCATGTCCGTAGCGCAGTGGGAGAGCGCCGTTGCCACGGCGAACTGAGCGGCGGCGTTTGCCGGCACCGGTTCCTTTTCCGGATTCATGAGAATCGCATCAATGTTCGGCAGATTGCGATAGGTAGCTAGAAATGCCGCGAACTCGGTGGCAGCGCCCTGACCCACGGTCCCAGCGATCAGCTGATGTTCGGTCTCCGGCGACGTCGCGCCGTCGAGAATCTTGGAGACAAACGACCAGGAGCGTGGCGATGGGAAGGCATTTGCGTCGCGGTCGAACTGGCTGAGCAAATCCGGCCGAAACCGCAGGAATGCAATGACTTCTGGCCGCATCCCGGCTCGCAGTGCCCATTCCGACCACTCCTGGACATCCACTTCGAATTCCAGGTGCACAAACCGGTTCCGCAATGGAGTTGGCATGCGGGTCGTCGCGCCGCGATCAGAATCGCGATTTCCCGCGGCAATAATCGCCCAGCCCTCCGGCAGAGTGTATTCGCCCAGTTTGCGGTCGAGCACAAGCTGGTAGCAACTGGCCTGCACCAGGGCGGGCGCGACGTTTAGTTCATCCAAGAAAAGAATGCCCTCGCCGTCTCGTGGGAGAAAATCCGGGGTTGACCACTGGGTTTGCCCATCGGAACCAATACGCGGCAGGCCGCGCAGATCAACCGGGTCGAGCAGGAGCAGGCGAAGATCGCGCAGTACTCTTTGCATGTTTACAGCAAGCTGGCCTACGAGTGCGCTCTTGCCGATTCCGGGGCCGCCCCAAAGGAAAACGGGCTGCCTCGCGTCAACGAGGACGCGCAAGGCGTTAACGATAGCGGATGCTTTCATGAAGTTTCCTTTCTCGGCAATCTTTTCGAGGCCCTCATCCATGCAGGTCAGAAGAATCCAATCCGCTACTTCTTGGACCCGCCGGTCTCGCAGGCTCTGTACCGCCGCGAGGTCGCTGCCGGGATTAGAACGGTTTTGAACGACCGCGAAACGCGCGAGCGGAAGAAGCTTTCTTGGATTGACCTCGAGAGGAAGCGGTGGGTACGGGAATGAAAGGCAGGTTGTTATAAGACCCAGGTTACGACAGAGCGGATCGAACGTCAGATAGCGTTACCATCAGCGTCATTGGTTCACCGGGGCTCGGGTTAAAGCCAAGCTTGATATAAAAATTCTTGGCCTCTTCCGAGATCGCGTGAACCAGGATGCCACGAATCCCAATCGCATCGGCTGCGTGCTCAACGCGCCGCGCGGCATCTCGAAACAATGCTCGACCGATGCCCTTGCCCTGCCAATTGCGATCCACCGCCAAGCGTGCAAGCACCGCCACCGGAATAGGGTTTGGCATGTTTCGCCTGAACCGGCCGGGAGCATTCTCCACCGCGACGACCCCCGAAGCCAGAGCGTAGTAGCCGACCACGAGTTTGCCTTGGCAAACGACATAAGTGCGTGAAGCGCCGCTCACTTGATTCGCCCGGGCACGCCGCCTCAGCCACTCATCAAGCGAGGGTTCGCCGGAGCGGAAATCGGCCAAGTCGTGATGGCCCGCCAGCGGCTCAGGGGGGAAGAGTCCGCTTACTTCTCCCATGGCGATGCAGTCTGCAGGGAACGGCGCAGCCGAGCATTCGGGCGCGGCGGCGCATCGAGCCTGGCCAGGAACTCGGCATAGGCTTTGGGATTGATCGCAAATACCGTGCGGTCCAAAAGCGCGTCCTCGGCGGCATGGCGGGCAGCATCAAGCACAAAATCTGTCCGATTCTTGGCCGACAGAGCCGCCGCCCGGTCAATCAGCCCGCGCAGCTCCGGTTTTATCCGGAGGTTCAGAGTGGCACGCTTGCTCTTCTCCTGTTGAGATCTCGGCATGAAAAACTCCTCGTTGTACAAGGATAGCATGATGTAATGACGATGTCATTACGACCACCCAAGCCTGGCCTTCATTCGTGAATTACTTCGCCAAACAAACAGCATTGCAGATAGACATCGGCGGTAATCTCGTCTGCGTTGTCGTTGACGAAATCCGCAAAGTGCCTGGGGTATCTCGTGGCCATTTCCTCCAGCCCACGCGCGAGGGAACTGAGGTCGAGGCGATGGATAGCCGGGTCCGGCCCGCTGAGGGCGATCCCAAGCGAGCCTTCAGTGTTGAGCGGGTAATCCAGATAGCGGAGGATGAGGTTCTTGTGTGCGCGAAATGTCAGTTCCGGCGGCTCTGCCATTTCAATGACGCTGTGCGAGGTTCTCTTGGAGCTTGAGGCCAGGCCGACGCAGAGCAGGTTGGCAACCTGCATTCGAGTGATTCGGAACGTCGCATTCACCACGAAATCGGTTGAACCTGGGTCTGCCGGGTGTGCCGGCAGCGCCCCTTCAAGCTGTGCCAGTATGTTGCGCAAGCTCTCGGCGTTGTCTCGCCCGCCATAAGTGTCGAGAGCAGCGGAGAGAGCTTTCAGCTTAGGCAGAGCTTTCTCTACCGCGCTTCTGAGGTCGGCGGCCTGGTTCTTTCGTGAGGAGTCGGGCATGGCTCAGTACTCTCCTTTGAAGTCGGGGATTGGAATGTGCTGGCGCTGAGGGCCGGTTTACTTGTTCGTCATTGGGCGGTAGGAGTAAGGAGCCCCAGGTAGCGAATCGGTGCGATCAAGAACGTCCGTGTGCGGATCTTCTTTCACGGCCATGAATGAGCAAAGGCCGTTCACCGGTATTGGCCGTTCGTCTTCGATGCGGTAACCGAGCTGGATGTGTTGTTGTTTGCGCTCTTCGAAATTCACAGCCTTGGTGGATACACGAATTTTCAGTGGCATGTTTTCTGGGGCCTCCATGTTCTTTGGAGATGTGCTGGAGGAGCTAGGGACTATCTCCCGTCAGTGGAGGCGGGGCTGTGTGAAAGCTGCGCGAAGCCGGTCGCGAGGATCAGCCGAGCTTTTCCAGCCCCGAGTCGATACAGGCAAGAAGTATCCAGTCTGCGACAGACTGTACACGGTTGCGGTCGCGTAAGCTGCGCACGATGGCCAGGTGCCCACCTGAAACGCGCACGGTTTTGAAGCTGCGTGTTGAGTCATTCCACTTTGAATAGTCGCGGGGCAGCCACGCTTCGACCATCCATGGTTCGCGGCGCACAATCTCTTTCGTGAGTCCCTGGAGTGGTCGCACGCCGTCCTGGATATACACAATGGTTCCAACCGGAATCGTGCCAATTTGTTTGTCGCGCGGATCGGATGAGAATACGACTCGTCCGCGACCGGCCTTCCGAGACTTCAGGGGATAACTTCGTCTGAACCGTTGAGCGTAGTATTGACGGAACACAGCCACCTCGATTAGTTGGGGCTGGACAGAAGTTCAAGAAGATGATTCTTGCAAAGCGGAGAACAGCAAACCCTGTTCGAGAGGGGCTGTACGTTTGCGGGATCTATGGCAACGCACCCGCCGGGCAGCGGCGCCCCATGTGAGGCCAAGTTTTCGCATATTCTCGCGTGCCTGCTGCGCGCCGACTCCGTGGTTCACGCCGTTGCAGTAGCAATTACAGTCTCGGCCCTTGGCGTCGTAGCATTTTGCATTGCATCTACGAACGCGCATGGTCTTCCGTAGATCGAGAGATAACGTCGCTCGGTCCGGCCCCACGCTGCTGCGAATTGTCCCGGCGCAGCTCTACGAGATGGTCGATGTGCTCCAGCATCTGGAATGCAGCGTCGTTCGGCATTGTCCGCCGCTCATCAACTCCGAAGTGGTTTACCAGGAAATCCTCGATGAGATCGAGAATGTCCCCGTCGGAATAAGGGACAATCTGATTGTCGTTGGGCATCCAATCCTCCTCACAAAGAACGCAGGCAATGTTTCCAGCGAATGTTCGGGGTAGCCCATACCTACTTACCCTTAGCCGACTCTCTCGCTTCCTCTCCACAACCCTCGCCACCGAGGCAAAGTATCCTGTCCGTGATCGGGCAGTAGTATGCCTGCTCACCTTTGGAGATGAATGCACCGCATTCTTCGCATTCGGTAGAAAATTGGAGAACAATCGTGTTGGGATCGTCCATCATTGTTGTATCCTCCCGTTGGTTTGCGGTTCATGCTCCGGCCTGCTTCGCTTGACCCATCGCAGATTTTCCCCATGCGGGTCTAGGACTTGTTCTTGGTCTTGTTCCTCTTTCGCATCTTCGTCCTCAGGACAACTCGCCACCCGGTCCCTCATGCAGCCTCTCCTATTCAGGGGTCTACATTGCGTGGATCGCTGCCGAATCGCAGGGAAGCTAGACGGTCCTTCTTTCTGGGACCACGCGAGCCGAACCTAGGCACAAGGTCCTGTAAAGGGCCTCAAGAAGCCAGTCAACCAATCGAACGTATGTCGCAGTAGTTTGAGAACGTGGCAGGCGTGCTAGCTTTGCGCCTCCGCCCGTTCCGCTTCTTTCTCAAGGGCGAGAACCAAGCTTTCGAGCGCCGGCAAGTCATCGAGTTTTGCGGGGAGGGGAAGCTTCAATGTGAGAATGATCTTCTGTAAGAACTCAGGTGCGGTTCTGCCCTCGACGGCTCTAAGGCGTGCAAAGAACTGTGCGGCGGCCTCCATCTGAGTAAGCACCTGCTGCTGCAAGGCGATGTCTCGAATCTGTTGCGGGCTCCACGCTTTCGCAACTTTCTTCAGCAAGCCCCGGTACATCCGCTTGCCAATGCTTTTCTCCATGGCCTCTATTTCCGGGACCAGGCTCTTGCCATATCCGTTGGCTCCATTGCCGGAGTTTCCGTTTCGGCTATGTCCAGCTGGTTGAGACCGCGCTGCGCGCCGGTTCTTGCGAATCTTCGGCCGTAGTCCGCTGAGCCATCCTTTCGGTGTGGCCCAACGCGGGAGCTTTGGAATCCATTTGGGCTTCCCGGCTTGATCCAGGTCGACCCACTCGGGATCGATATCGTAGAAGTAGCGACCGAGTCCGAAACAGCTTGCGGCGCGTTTGAACGCTTGTGCCTCCGCGCTGGTCAGGGCGTGCTCCCGGTCCAGCCATTCCTCTCCTGTTCCGGAGTTAACGCCGATGCAACTGATGGCGAGTTCACAGGTCACAAGGATCTTCGCGGCTGGCGCTTTCTTGCTGCGCTGCACGGTCGCACTGGCTTGCACACCGTATCTGCGGCTCCAACCTGCGGGAGTGAAAAGCGTATTCAGGCGGTCACTGTACGCCCGAGGGTCCGCGTAAGGAATCATCTGACCCAGGGCGCCATCGTCGCTGATCTCCATAACGCGCCATTCCACGACGTTTGGGTCGAAGGGAACTGCCAGCTCCCGCAGAACTCTCTCGAGTTCATCTTTTCCAGCTTGCGAACCTGTAGGGACAAGCAACGGTTCAAGTGGAGCAGGAGGGGGGAGCATGCCGTTGGTCGGATTCGATGCTGTGCTCATGACTGTTCTCTCCAAAACGGGGATAGCAAACCACGGATCGCGGTTCCGGATCCAGGATTGCACGAGACGGCCCCAGGCTATTTAGGCACCCTCGGGTAGTCCGCGGCCTTGTCGCAAGTACGCCAGGAGCTGCACTTCAATAGCAAGGCGTCCGAGCGCATTGGTTCGCTGGTAGATGGTCCGCAGCGGTTTGAGCACTTCTAGCATTTGCTGGGTGCCCTCAGCTTTCTTCCGCTCGCGCGCTGCCGCTTTCTCAACTTCAAGCGCGCGCGCCGCCGCCTGCCAGGCCGCCACTTGTTCTGCATCGGCGTATTGCGAAATCCACCGCTCGGTGGACGGATAAATGGAGTCCGCACCTTTGGTCTCGCTTATCTGGATGCGGTATACGTGACCCACCCGGCAAAGCAGTCCTTTCGCTGCAAATACGCGCTCGACGCCCAAAGCGCCGGCCTCAGATACCTCACGGAGAATAAGGGCCTGTTTCCCGTCGGTAGTCTCAGTCTTTCCCGTGCACACAAACAATGCAGTCGGTGGCTCGGGCTTTGGTGTTTCCGGTTTGTTGGCGTCCTCAGTGCTCATCGAAAATGTTCCTCTACGTCGGTTAGTCGGGCTTGTGCTCATCCAATACCGCAGCCGCTTGCGTCTCTGTTACAGTCCTGAGCCTGTCCCAGATGATGCAATGGCGCTGGTAGGGCTGGCCTCCTTCGTACAACTCGAACAGGAGTCCATCTATGTCGTAGAGCCTGATGGGAAGAGAACAGCAAGGCCTTGGGTAGGCCGCTTGCACGGTTGCAGATGATTTTTCGTCCGCCATAAAATGCACCGGAGGGAGTGTTTAGGGTTGTGCATGCTGGGCGAGCAAGGCTTGTTGCTCGCGCGCAGCGGACCACGCAAGTCCGTCGCATCGGTTCTGGTCCGGATTGTTTCCGTGGCCACGCACCCAGGTCCAACAAACCTTGTGGCGCGCCAGTTCGGCATCCAGCTGGGTCCAGAGGTCTTGGTTAACCACTGCTTTTCCTGCCAGGGTCTTCCACCCGTTGCTCTTCCATCGCGGGAGTCGCTCGGTTGCTCCGCGCAACACGTATTCGGAGTCGGTAATAATTTCGACTTCGGTTGGTTGTTTCAGGGCGGCTAAGCCGCGGATTGCTGCCGTCAATTCCATGCGGTTGTTGGTCGTATGCAACTCGCGGCCGATGAGCTCGCGCTCTGCCTTTTCGGACCGCAGGATGCATGCCCAACCGCCCGGACCTGGATTCCCAATGCAGGAACCGTCGGTGGTCAGTTGTATCTTCTGCATCTTTCGATAACCTCTTTGCTGCAAGATATAAGTTCTTCAAAAGGGAATGTCTTCATCCGAGATCTGCGAAGCAGTGGCGAAGTCGCGCTCGGGTTCTTCGACGGTGGTTGCCTGTGGAGATGAATGGACGGCGCGGCCGTTTTGCTGCTCCTCGCGCGGCCCGCCCAGGAGAACAATCTCCCTGGCTACGATCTCGGTTCGATAGCGTGTCTCGGCGCTTTGCCGGTCGTTCCACGTAGAGGTCTGCAGCCGCCCCTCAACGTAGACTCTGGTGCCCTTATGCACGTATTCCCCGACAATTTCGGCAAGCCTTTGCCAGGCAACAATGTTGTGCCATTCGGTGCGCTCCTGCCATTCGCCGCTCATGTCCTTGAAGGCTTCGTTCGTGGCCAGGCTGAATTTGGCGAGCGCAGTACCTGAAGGTGTGTAGCGTACGTCTGGATCCTTCCCGACGTGTCCGACGAGGATAACTTTGTTTACACTCTTCGCCATAGATCAGACTCCTATCACTCATGAATCACGGAACGAAATCCCGGGCAGAGATGTGCAGACCGTCCACAAGGGCGCTTCGCCGCACATCTCTCTCACCCCGCCGCAACTCCTAGGTAAGTGCTTGCGGGGAATGATCGGCGAGATTGCTACCGTCCGCTTGGGGCACTCTGTGCAATCTCCCGGTCGCGTCTGCTCACCGTAGGTACGTGTGAATGTTGTGGTGTTCGGGTTACAGTCTGCTTATGTAATTCGAAGAGGATGTAATTTTGACCATAATGTGGCCACCGTCTTCACCATAAAATGGCCGCAATAACTACGTTTGGAAATCTTTTGCGTACCGCCTTCAGGGTTGTTCCACCATATCTTGGCCGGTCTCCACGATAAG
>Ga0209166_10001504_pt1 | contig 19194 bp, 18 predicted proteins | sample Coa_R1_3_FD_187151 | JGI IMG/M metagenome (GOLD analysis project Ga0209166, IMG submission 187151) | Surface soil microbial communities from Centralia Pennsylvania, which are recovering from an underground coalmine fire - Coalmine... | ecosystem: Environmental > Terrestrial > Soil >... | reverse complement strand
AACATCCTGACTATAAGCAGGCACAACCACACCCAACACAACGCCCGCCAGCATCAATGAAAGCAAGTTTTTCATAGCCTTGTCTTACCCTCGTTATTGTCCTTTCTCTTCAAGGCCAGTCTGTTTGATCTTATAGAGCAGTGATTTGTAGCTGATTTGAAGCTCCTGGGCCGCGCGCTTCCGGTTCCAATGTGTTCGCTCGAGCGCCTTGCCGATCAAATCGCGCTCCGCCTTGCGCGATGCTGTCCTCGCAGCCGCTTTCAATGAAAAACTCCGCGCCTCGTCCGTCGGCCCTCGTTCCAACTTTGGACTCTGCTCCAGTTCTTCGATGGCTCTTCGCGGATCGCCCAGCAGCACAATTCTTCTCGCCAGGTTTTCCAGCTCGCGAACATTGCCTGGCCAGTCGTGTATGGACAGGAATTCCATTTCTGCATTGCTCAGCACCGGCGCCTCTCGTTCTAATTCGGCAGCGTGCTTAGCCAGAAAATGCGTAAGGAAAGCCTGAATGTCTTCCTTCCTGTCCCGCAAGGCGGGAAGGCGTAGGCAAACTCCATTGATTCGAAAATACAATTCTTTGCGGAATCTCCCCGACTCGATCTCTTTTTCCAGGTTTCGCGAAGTCGACGCAATTAAGCGCGTCTGGCTGAAGCCGTTTTCGCCAGTTTCTCCGTCGGGCAGAATCGAAAGCAATATCTTCTGGCTTTCCAAATCCAATTCATCAATTCCGTCCAGAAAGAGCGTTCGGCCTCTCGGCGCAGCTCCTCCGTCCTGCTCCGGGAGCTCGGACTTTAGCAATGTGAGAAACTCTCCCTGCTGCACCGCCCTGCAACTTATCTTTTTCAGCGGCACGTGGGCCTGCTTCGACAGCCGATGGATCATTCGCCCGTAGACTTCTTTCCCCGTCCCGCTTTCGCCCATTAGCAACACCGGGATATTGGTGCGGGCAATCTCCTCCACCATGAAATTCAGGTTCTGGACAGCCGCAGACTGTCCACGCACGAACGGGTTGGTCGTGCTGGGGGGCGCGGCGTCGCTGAGAAATGTACCCATGGCTTAGGAGGTAGTGAAAAGCACATGACCTTCCAGCCGGGAACCAGGTTTGGCTCCCCAAATCTATCCCTAACCTTTTGTAAAACAACAAGTTACACGGATTTCCAAGATTCGGTGACTGGGCACACCCCTTGGGGAAGTCCCAATTCTATGCCAAGAAGTTCCAAATTTTTCTCCTTTTTCCTCTAGGCTGGGGATGGCCATCCCTGGGCTAAAGGGGCAAAAGGAACACTCAGGGTTCACCGTGAAGTGGCTACAAAATAAGAAAGGCCCGCCGGAAAAACCCGGAGAGCCTGATTCTTTTGGAAATGAAGCTTGTCTACGCGGCCTGTGCGAGCCTGCCTCGCTTTGTGCGCGTAGCGAGAGCTACGATGGCCAGTCCAATCAGCAGCATTAGCAGCTCCGCCGGTTCGGGCACGCCGACAAAAATCAGAAATTCCTGCCCCGCGCTCCCCGTTGGCGTCAGAATCTCCCAGCCCTGTCCGCTGAACCCACCCTGCACGGCTGCCAAGGCTGCAGCTATAAGCGTGCTATTGGTTCCGTAAGGATTCGGACCACCGGTGAGGCTCCAAATGGCATACTGATCCATCGCCTTTTGCAGTTGCGTGCTTGCGCTCATCATCTGTGTGACCAGCCAGGCCATCTCAAGGTAGGAGGTCTGGTTCTTTAACTTGGTCAACGAGAAGTTTGACCCGGTGAGGCTCGTAACGGTCACCTGCCAGGTCTCCCCAGCCCAGATTGGCGTGGAGAAATCGACGCAGAAGAATTGCTCGCTCTGGCCGTTCAGGGTTCCGCCATAGGGCGGAATTCCGTAACCCCCATTTGCAAACGCATAACTTCCGTCGACGTACACGGTATCAGCCTTCGCGCCCCCTGGAAACGCAAGCGCTAAGGCAACTAATACCAAGGTTAGAAACCAGAGCGATCTCTTGGGCATGGTCCCCCTCAATGATAGCTGGCTAAACTACGGCCCCTCGCTGCTGTAACGTGCAATTCACATTCCAGAATGAGGATTCAAGTAACCCATTTATTTTCAATTACATGCATAAATCATTGATTCTGGGCTTTTTCCGCTGATGATTCTTCCTTTGCCCATTTGCGGCAATTCACAGAACTAGGCGCTCTGCCCGAAAATACAAACCCCGCTCTGAACCCAGAGCGGGGTCGTAATGCGAGGATGAGGGTGTACGAGCCGGGCTTAACTAATTCTTTGTAAACCTGCGACGGGCAAACCCGCCAAGAGCGAGAAGTCCAGTGCCAAGCAACATCAGGCTCGAGGGCTCCGGCACATTCGACACGGTGATCAGGCTGGAGCTCCACGGGCTGACGGCAACAAGGTTTCCGCTGGAGTCGGTCAAGAAGGCAATGAAGATCGTTCCAATGGGAACGCCGCCCGGCAGCGTAACCGACTGACCAAGGGTAACCGAGCCCGTCCAAGCGCCGACTGCAAAAAACGACGCGTTGAAGCTGCCTGCGGTCATCCCGGTCGCCAATTGCTCCTGGCTAACGGTGCTGGCGAAATTGGGGAATACCTGCGTCGGGCTAATGCCAAGTACTGCCCACAGGTTCGAGCCGCTGGTAAAGTTTCCGCCGGTGCCTGCGTTTGGCGTCAGCACGGCGATGTACAGCGTCTCGCTACTATTTGCAGTGCCGAACGCCCAAGCCTGGGTCGTCCCAGACTGAACTTGGATCGCATTTCCGGCATTGCAAGTCGTGAACTGATTGATATCGCACAGGTGAATATTGTCGGCCATGGCCGGAGCGCCGTAGCAAAGCGCCACTATGGCCAAGGCTAAAACCACTAAGGTCTTCCGAATCATGCACACCCTCACAATCCTACAGAGATAGGGACATAAAGAGCCATGCAATCCCGATGCCAGACTCAGCCTGAATACCTGTTTCCCTTGAAATCTTTAAATCTTTTATTATCAATAAGTTCCTATGACCTGTCCTGCGGTGCTCAGGACCTGTACTTTCGGACAGGAAGGGTTTGGGAAAACCTCTGCACATTATTGGACGTCCCCCTGCAGTTCTATGCGAATCTAGCCAAGTCGTGTCAGTTTCTTGCGGTCAGCGCTCCGCCGCAGCGTTTCTGGCAAGGGGCGCGTGACTCTGCTCTCGAGCCATATACTGGTCGTAAATCCAACGGTAAGTCTTTTCCAGCCCTATCCGCAATGGGGTGTTTGGCTCCCAGTTCAGATACCTTCGAATGAGCGTATTGTCGCTGTTTCGGCCATTGACCCCCTTGGGCGCACTGAGATCGTAACTGCGCTTTAGCTTAATCCCGGCGATGTCCTCCGCGAGGTCCACCAACTTGTTAATGGTTACCGCTTCACTTGAGCCCAGGTTTATGGGTTCAACGATCTCCGAATTCATGATCAGATCGATTCCCTTCAGGCAATCGTCAATAAACATGAAGCTGCGCGTCTGGTCGCCGGATCCCCAAATCTCAATCTCGTGCCGGCCCGAAACCTTCGCTTCAATCACTTTGCGGCAGATCGCCGCCGGAGCCTTCTCGCGTCCCCCATCCCACGTGCCCCACGGACCGTACACGTTATGAAAGCGCGCCACACGTGTGTACAGCCCAAAATCCTCGTGAAAGTGACGGCACATCCGTTCGGAAAAGAGCTTCTCCCATCCATAGCCATCTTCTGCTAGCGCCGGGTAAGCGTCCTCTTCCTTGAGGGAAGGAGCTTCAAACGTCTTCTGCTTGTCCCCGTTGTAAACGCAGGCCGATGAGGCATAGAAGAATCTCTTCACCTTACTCTTCACGGCGGCTTGCAACAGGTGCGTGTTGATCAGTACGGACAGCATGCAAAGCGCCTTGTTGTTCTCGATGAAGCCCATGCCCCCCATGTTTGCCGCGAGATTGTAGATATCCGCAGCCCCTTCGGCCGTCCTCTCGCAGTTTTCCTTCAGATTCAAGTCCAGGCAGAGATTTTCAACATCGTCAAATTGCTGATACCACTCGTCGAAGGGCTTCAGGTCCACGGCGCGAATTCGTTTGTAACCTTGTGCACGAAGGCTCGCGACAAGACTCCCCCCGATGAATCCCCCCGCCCCTGCAACAACCACCAAGCTGTGTTTATCCATGAGCCCCGACCTCCCGGAAACACTTCACAACCCCGCTATCGGCTTAACCCCGGCTCTCCATATTAAACGAGAAAACGTCTTTACGTTCATTCGAGTACGAACCGCAAGTGCTTGTGATCCCCGGAGTCTTCGGCAGCCTTTTACTTCGCACGACTCAACTTCCCACTTATTTCCTCCGACATGCCTGATGAATTATCCACGGGCCGCCAAAGTGAAATCGTATACACTGCGAAGATAGCTGAATGATTCCCAATTTAGTTCCAACTGGCGCATGAATAACTCCCAAGCTCCTTCGGCGAAGCAGTGGTACTTGTTCTCGGGTTGGGTAGTTCTTTCCCTCCTGCTGTTCTTGCGTCCGGTATTTGCGCTTGTAAGACTCTCTCTCTCTCAGGACGATAGTTCGTATTTAGTGGTCATCCCTTTCATGAGCGCAGTCCTTCTGTACTTGGAACGCGAGAGGATTCCCGCTCAAGGGTCAAGCAACAGTCGGCTGAGCGGCATTTTTCTTCTTCTAGCTGGTAGCATCGCGGTTGCCGTCCACTTTGGGGCGGGCAGCAAAGTCGCAGGCTTGCAGTTGTCCGGTTGGATTCTGGCGCTCGCCCTCGTTTGGATCGCCGGCTTCGCCCTTCTCTTCGGAAAGGACGCCTTGAGAGCGTCATATTTCCCGTTTCTCTTTCTCTTTTTAATGGTGCCACTGCCCAACTTCCTTCTGGATCGCATCATTTTTCTTCTTCAGCAAGGCTCCGCGTGGATCACCGGCGTCCTGTTCGACATCGCGGGAGTTCCCGCCTTGCGCGAAGGGTTGGTGTTTCATCTCGCCAAAGTCAGCATCGAAGTGGCAAAAGAGTGCAGCGGCATCCGCTCGAGCATGGCGCTTTTTATCGTGGCGCTGCTCGTGGCTCATTTTCGCCTTAGACATTTTTGGAACAAGGTTCTTTTTGTCGCTTTTGGGCTGTTCCTGATGATCCTGAAAAACGGTGTTCGCATCGCCACGCTCACGCTTCTCGCGGTCTACGTCAATCCCGACTTTCTCTTCGGTAGATTGCATCACCAGGGTGGCGTCGTCTTTTTTGTGCTGGCCCTTCTCCTGTTGTTGCCCTTGCTTTTTTTTCTGCAGCGTAACGAGGCAAAGAAGGCCGTTGTTGCTGGAGGAGGCACCTCAGGAGGAAAGAGCATACGAGAGGCCTCGCAAGATTATGACTGATATGAACCTAGATGACGTTTTGCCTGGCGCAAAACTGGTCGGCCGGTGAATCCTAGTCGCGTTCGCCGTAGTAATTCTGGTATTGCTCGCCGTAGGAATCGGTTTTTTGGACTCGGTTGAGTACCACTCCAAGCAGGTTCTTGCCCTGAAACTCCGCCGCCGTTCTCTCCACGATTTCGGCGTCCGTCGAGCCCGCGCGGATCACAAACAACACGCCATCCACCATGTCGGCAAGAACCGTGGCGTCGTGAACCGGCAAAGTCGGCGGAGAATCAATGATAATCCAATCAAACACCGGGGTAACTGTATTGAGCAATTGCTTCATCCTGTCGCCGATGAGCAGTTCGCTCGGGTTGGACACCAGGTTTCCGGCCGGAATCAGAAAAAGATTTTCATTCGAGCCTTTTTGAATGACCCCATACTCATCCGCTTCGCCGCGAAGGTAATCCGAAAGTCCCGGGCAGCTTTGCGTGCCGAACAGCAGGTGCAACCGCGAGGAGCGCAAATCGGCGTCAATCAACAGAACGCGCAGTTCCGGCTGCTGAATGATCGATTGCGCGAGATTTGAAGCTACGAAGGTCTTTCCTTCCGCGGCAACACCGCTGGTGATCAGCACACTTTTCAACTTGCGGGTGGATGCAATCTTGTACAGCCGCGAGCGCAGCGTGCGAAATCGTTCAGGCCCGCCTTCGCCCGGTCTCGAGTTCAGAAATACGCTATTCGCGGGGTCAAGCTGCCATTCTGCCTGAACGCCGCGCTTCAGGAGTTCCTCATAGCTGAAGCCAGGTGTCACAGCGACGCCCGTGGTGACCCGATGTGAGGGTTTCGGCGGGGCCGCCGGTGGAGCGATGGGCAGATCCACCGCCACTTCCGGCTTCAACATCGAAGGAAGCTTCGGTACGCTCGGGACTTCCGCGACTTCGGCTTCCACTTCGGTTGCTACTTTTGCGGCTCGCTCTTCGGCAGCCTTCTTTAAAGCTTCGTGGATACGGCTCATTTTTTCCTCGAACAGTTTGCTGCAGTGTCCTCAGCTCGCTTCCGTCTTTGCCGGAATAGGCCGCCTCACAAGCCCCGCGCTCGCTGCCAAAGATTCTAATACAGGCAAACTCGCAAGAACGGGAAGCTTCAAGTACGCCTCAACCTCCCTTTCCGAGTGCAAAGTCTTGTCTATGGCCATCAGCAAATAAAGGATAATCAAGCCCAACAACGTTCCGCCTCCGAAGCCGCCGCCGGCAAAGTTCACCATTTTCGGGAAGGAAGGGCTTGTGGGCAGGCTCGGCGCATCCAGCACGCTAAAATGCTCGCTCTGCTGCTCGCGGATCAGCTTGCTGTCCATGTCCGCGATATTCCGTTGCTTGAGAAGTTCATTGTAAAAATCCAGCGCGTTTTGATGGTTGCGGGTCAACTCCTTTAATTGCATTTCCACCATCGGGCTGCCTTCAATGTGGCCCTCAATCACGCGGATTTGGTCCTGAATCTTCGCCTGTCTTTTCACCAGTTCGGCGAAGCTCTGGTCTGCCTGTTGTATCTTTGCGCGCAACTGCTGGAGCTGCGGCGGCTCGGTGGATTTTCTGGTCTTGGGCGCATCGCCGGAGCTCGGCACCTCGTCGATCTTTTTCTTCAGGTCTTCAATTTCCTTCTTCAGCTTGACCACATCGGGATGTTCTTCCGTGTATCTCGCCCGGAGTACCGTCAACTGCTCCTGACGAGCGCGAAGTTGATCTTCCAGCGATTCAGGATTCTCACCCTTTTGGGATGCTTTCCAGCTAGCTTCCTGTTGGCTGAGAAGCGTCTCATTGAAACCCTTGTCCTGCTGGGTTCGCGTCATCGCCTGATTCGTGGAATCGAGCTCCGCGTTCAAACTCCCCAGCAGACCCAGGTTACGCTGGTCCTCTTCCGGCAGCGACCCGATGTGCTGGCGCTTGAACTGCGCCAGTTTGGCGTCTTCATCGTCCAGTTTCCCTTTCGCATCGGCCAATTGCTGGTCAATAAAGGCGGTTGTCGTCTTCGCCTTCTCGTTGATGTCCCGGGCATCCTGTTCCATGAACATCGAAGTGACTTCCGTGCAAATTTGCTGGGCAAGTTGTGGATCGCCGAACGTTACATTCACGGAAAAACCCGGTAGATTGGCATACTGAATCCCGGGCATGGCCTCGAGCGGAGTGATGGTGATCGCCCCGCGCAGCCGGTCAATTAAATCTTCCATGTGGACTTTGCTGCGGTCCGGAGCATAAAGGTTGAATTTCTCGATCACCGGCTCAAGGCGGCTGCGGCTCAAAATTTTTCCCTTCATTGCGGCAAGGCGCTGGGTGAAATCCTCGGTAACCACATGCTTCACGACTTCCTCAGAAACAGACGGACGCGCCACCAGCACGAGCGTCTGCGACGTATATTGCTTCGGCAGCTGCATGGCCGCTAATACGGCCGTGACGCCAAGTCCCAAGGCACAGGCAGGCAATATCCACCAGTGTTTGCGAAGCACCCTCTTGACATCCGCCGTTGTGAACTCGCCGTTGCGAACCATCGTTCCCTCTCCAGCAAACCAGGGCTAGACTTCCCCATCCCCCGAAATTGCACGCCAATGGCCACCGGTTTTTGACCTTAGAAGACATTCATGGGAACCTAACGCCTTTTTTTGCAATAACTTACGAAGATACCGGTTCCAGCCACCGAAACCCTAGGCCCTCGACATCCGAGCGGGCGGGAAAAGTGGAAGTTTTGTACCCACAATATCCCGAAATTTGTCCATCACCCCCTACTGGTCGTGGTCTATTTAGCTCAAAGCGACCCAAGAAACCGGGATAGGCCCCTCAGTTCGTGTAAATGTGCTTTATTTTCTTATACTTAGAAGCTCATCGGATGATCCTTGCGGGGGCCTCTCAAGGAGTTTAAATTGCTACCAAGGTTGTTGTATGGAAATAACTAGCAAGCAACACTCGCCAATTCGAATCTTTACATTGCCCCGCGCAGCCCTTTTGGCCGCGGTCACCGTGCAAATCTGCCTGCTCTTATCCGGATGTTTTCGCAATGCGGAAGCTCGCAAACAAAAGTTTATTGCCGATGGAGACCGCTACGTTAAGCAGGAAAAGTTCCCCGAAGCCTTGCTGACTTACGGTCGCGCGCTGCAAATCGATCCGAAGTCCGCCCAGATCCACTACAAAGTCGCCCAGTGCCACCTCAAAATGGCCAATTGGGCTTCCGCCTATCAGGAGTTGCAGCGCACCCTGGAGCTCGATCCGCAAAACACGGACGCGCAGTTGAACCTGGGTCAGCTCTTCCTGGCCGGCGGCAAATCCGCGGATGCAAAAAACCTGGCTCTGACCATCCTCAAGAGCAAGCCGGACGACCTGGGCGCTCAACTTTTGCTGGCTAACTCCGACGCGCAACTCGACAACATGCAAGACGCTCTGCGAGAAGCTGCGTACGCGATCAAATTGGCTCCCGATAACGTGGATACCTACATCAACCTCGCCGGAATTCAGCAGAAAGCTTCCTCGTTCCAGGAGGCTGAAGCGAACTTGCAGAAGGCCAGAAAGCTGGCGCCCGATTCCCTGCCGGCCGCGATGGCGCTTGGCAATCTTTACGCGGCGGAGAAGCAGTGGGATAACGCCGCGGCCGCGTTTCGCACGGCAATCACGATCGCTCCCAAAAATCCTGGTCCGAGGGCCGCTCTTGCCGGGCTCTACATGGCCGAAAATCAGGGCGACAAAGCCGAGCAAGTTCTCAAGGAAGCAAAGGCAGAGCTGAGCACAGATCCGATTGGCTACAGGCTGCTCGGGGACTACTACCTCAATCAAGGTGACAGCGCAAAAGCTGAGGCGGAGTTTGCGTCCCTAGCGAAAGAACATCCTTCCGACTTCAATGTGAAAAAGTCGTACGCGCAGCTTTTGATTCTCGCCAAGAAGCTGGATGAAGCTTCGCAACTTACCGACGAAATTCTCAAGCGCGCGCCTCAGGATGATGCAGCGCTTGTCTTGAAGGGCCAAATCTTGCTGCAGACCGGCAAGATCAACGACGCGCTCCAGATTCTGCAACAAGCCGTCAAGGACAATCCCGCGAATGCTTTTGGCCATTACCAATTGGGAATGGCGCACCTGGCAAAAGGAAGCGTCAACCAGGCCGAAGGCGAATGGCGCGCGGCCACGCAGATTCGTCCTGACCTGACCGATGCCTGGGTGGCCCTCGGCAAAGTTGCCTCGGATCGCCGGGACTGGTCCGCTCTTGAACAGATCGGCGCGCAGATCAAGAAAATTTCTCCTGGAAGTCCGGGCGGATACCTGTTTCATGCCACGGCCCGGATGAATCAGAATGATGCAGCGGGCGCGGAAGCGGACTTGAAGCAGTTAATTCAAGTAGCGCCGCAAAATCCGCTGGGCTACGCCAAGCTGGGGCAACTGCGCGCGTTTACCAAGCGTTTTCCAGAAGCCGAAGTGCTTTACCACGAAGCTTTGAATCGTTCGCCGAATTTCCTCGATGCCATCCAGGGAATGGCGGAAATCGACTTTCAGCGGGGAAAGCCTGCGGACGCGATTCAATTGATCCAAGAAAAAATCAACGCCGACGCGAATGATGCCGCGCTTTACCTCCTTCAGGGGCAAATCCTGGTTCGCGCAAAGCAGGCGACCGACGCGAAAGCATCCTTCTTGAAGTGCGTCGAGCTCGACAAGCAGAACTTGACCGGTTTCATCATGCTTGGCCAGGTGGAGCAGTCTCTCGGCGATGTGCCGGGAGCGATTGGGCATTACAAGCAAGCCATTGCCATCGCGCCCAGCAACGCGGGACTCTATACGACGCTGGGGACGCTCTACGAAAGCCAGGGAAACTGGCAAGAGGCGCAGACGCTCTATCAGCGGGCGTTGGCGATTCAGCCCGAAGAGCCCCTCGCGGCGAACAACCTGGCGTACATCATGCTGGAGCATGGCGGCAACGTGACCGTGGCGCTGACGCTGGCGCAAACGGCGCGGCGCGGCTTTCCAAAGATCCCGAACTCGGCCGATACGCTGGGCTGGGCTTACTATCAGAACGCCGCCTATTCTTTGGCCGAGCCGCTCCTCGAAGAAGCCGTGAAGGGCGCGCCAACCAATGCCGGCTATCGCTACCATCTGGGATTGACCTACCAAAAGCTGAACGACACGAAGCGCGCGCGCATCGAGCTGGAAAAGTCGATTCGCATGGACCCGCAGGCACCCTCCGCGGAGAAAGCGTCGCGTGCGTTGAGCGAACTGTCGCCGAGCTGAACTAAAGTAAAACTTTAGGTGCCGCGCCGGCAGGGGACTATACCCATCCCCGGCAATTCGTATCGTTATTAAAACAAAGTGGTTACAGACTTTGATTGTTGGAAGTGATTGAAAACAATGGGAGGTGGCGAGTGGTGGATAGTGAGTTCCAGAATGGGACCTTCGCCTTGCTCCCCTCGAGGCTCGGGGCAAGCAGGGTAAAGAAGAATACCCCCCACCCCGGTGGTTTTCAGAAGAGTGTGAAAACACAGGAGTTAGAGGATACGGAACTTGGAAGAATCTACGGAACTTTGTAGGCTGCGGATTTCGCGGATGGGCGCGGAACGCATAAGGGCTAGGGGCACGGCTGGGCGATCGGCGAAGAACCATGGAGAATCATAGCACGGAATTACGGTTGTGTCAATACCCGAATAAGTGACTGAGGGGAAAGGGGTTAGACTTCGAAATTCGAAAATGGAAAATCGAAAATCGTGACTTGAGAAGGCAGAAAGCAGAGAGGCAGAAAATAGAAGGTAGAAAATGGAAAAGAGGATCGAATTAAGTCGAGTGGAATCTGTGGGATAGCGGGTATGAAAATGACAGCCTATAATCAACATTGCTCGGCTCCTCTCTTCCGAGCCCCGGTTTCTGGGGTCCGGTGGACCCACCGGGGTCCCAAAACCGGACCTCGGTCGTTTGCGCAACCAAGTTTACTTCGGACTAGGTGGCGGCGCCGTCATCTAATCAGCCAGCCCCTGTCCCGGGAAATGTTACATGGAAAACCAATTTAAGATTTTTTCCCATAGGGCATAGGTTGCTGCAATGAGAAGCCATAAAACGTACCAACCGTCGGAACTTCTGTCCAGGGCGCCCCCGTTACGGAAGACCGGATATACAGTTAGGGCAAGACCTAGGAGGCAAATCATGATCGGTTGCGAGTCTCTTAGGAAGGCGCGACTAAGGAGAGCTCCGAATACAGCGATCGAGATTAAGAAGTCACCCTCATCGTTTGGACGTACGACTAGGATGTCTAAGAGAAGGAAGATTGCCAAAGCAAGCAGCAAAATGTTTCCTGGCTTGTTTCTCATCGCAACCTTCGCACCCCGCCGAGACCATGACCGTAACTTAGGGCACAAGCTCGTGAACAGTGCGGACAAACAGGAGGCCCTCCACGACTTCCTTGACCTTCGCCAGCCAGTGGACTTCGGGAGCGGGCGTCCCCGCCAGTACGATGTCACCAAGTAGTCCGCGGAGTCCAGACTTATGAGCTACGAGATATGACTCGAAAGCGCCTGGGGTTGCCGCCGCCTGAGCTTTATCCCACGCGGCATCGCCGATCGCTGCCTGCGCTGCCTCTTTTGAGATTGGTCGCATCATGTTGCTGTACCCTGCGGCTTCTTGGCCGTTTGGGCGGGTGGCCCGGAGAACGGCGAATTGAATTTGTTGACATGGTATTGCGGAGAGAATAACACTGCGGCGGAGCTTGAGGAAGATGAGTGACCCAGACCCAGCACGGATGGGGTGCCCCTCGATAAGAGCGAAGGCGTTGTCAAGACACAAATCTCCCTTGCAGTGATTACCCACCGCTTGCGTGTCAGAGAAGGTGAAGGACCGAAGCTCTGAAACTCTCACGGTGAATCGGCTTTCAGCAGCCCGACCCGAACTGAAATCGTTCCGCCAACCATCGATACAGCCAAAACCTCAGCCATGATTCTTCTATCCGAATCCCGGTTCGCACCGGGACGAGAGCGCCCAATCAAAGTTGCGGTCTATCCGCCGTGGCGGACGACCAGGGGCACCCGCGAGTTGCTCTCGACACGAACGACCTCTGGATAGCCCTTGTTGAAGGGAAAAGGTTTAGGATGCGAAAAAGGGGTCAAAAGCTTAGCAATGCGGCCGGGAAATAAGTCGTCCCGATAAGGGCGACCGGGATGCACAAACCGCAAGTGGAATCTGCGGGATAGCGAGACCGAAGAGAAGTCAAAAACCCGCGCCCTTAAAAAACCGAAGGGTGCGGCACCCCGACCACCTCCGCGCCACCCTCGTCCTGAACGTTATAGTCGCGGTAGTCGCATAGTCCAGACATCGGAAACTCGATGAAGGACGATTCGGCCATCGTACTCGTGTTTTTTCCCATAGCCTTTCACATCGCTCCCGTCCACCTTGATGCGCTTATGATCGCGCCAAAAAAACGCCGCATCAAACCGGCCCTCATAGGTCGCATCTATGTGGATTGGACTCCTTGAATGAAGCGCCTCCTCCAGCTTCTTGTAAGATTCGTCTCGAACGAGCGGGAAAGGGGGCGCCGGCTTTATCTGATCTGGAAATACCACTACGAGACGCATGTACGTCGGGCATGGCTCGGCGTGAGAGTCGTGCAGTAAATTGTACTCGATCCGTAAGTCGCCTACTGATCCTCCGCGGACCTTGATTATCTTGGCTGCATATTGGTCGGGATGTTGATATAAGTCGCAAAGTGTAACTTGGAGAGGCTTCGCGGTATCTTGCCCAAGACAGGATACGCAACAAGCCAAGAAAAAAGCGCTACCGGACGTCACGCGCATAATGGTTTTCATTGCTGGTTGTCTTTCTTCTTCTTCTCGTTCGCGACATCGACAGCCTGTTGAATTGAGTGCTCTCTGTCCCTCTCAATCGAGAGCTTGTCTTTGTCAAGAGCAAGCCAGCTTTCGTTCCACAAGTTGGCGATTCGGTCGGTATTATGAAGGCCTTGATATGTCACGGATTGGGTGTAATAGCCACCATGCTCGTCGCTTTGAAATCCAAAAATCCCGAATGGCCCATGTCCCACGCGGTAGCCTTCGTGCGTGGCGACACCCGCATCTAGCGCCAATAAGGGCGACCGGGATGCACAAACCGCAAGTGGAATCTGCGGGATAGCGGGGCGAGACTTGAATGAAGAAAAACTCAACTTCCCTCACCGCGAAGAGTGGCCCACCCTTTGCCGAGAAGCAAAACCGCAAAGGGGTAGGCCACCCCGGAAGGTTCCGTCTAAAGGGTGACCCACCCGCGAGGGCACAATGCATCCTAGAGTCGGACGACCGAAAGGCCGGGGATTCTCTGAAAATGGCGCATATTTGCCGTTATCACGGAAAAGCCTAGGGACAACGCCGTTGCTCCAATCAGCAAATCTGCGAAAGGAATGACAACACCCTTGTTCTGTTGTTCTCCGTCAAGTTTCCCTGCCAGCAGCGCGGTTTCCCTCGTGTATGGGTACACAGTCAAGTCTGCCAGGACTTCGTCAAGGAAGGATTGGCGGCGGAGACGCACGGCGGCAGTTTGCGCCCGGTAAAGTCCGTGCATGAGTTCCGTCAGGCCGATTGCGGAGAGTGCTGCTTCTTGGTCGCCTGCCAAGGTCACTACACGTTCGATCATGCGCTCCACAGTTTCTCTGCGTCGTTCCGCATCGATGACTATGCTGGAATCAAGGATCAGTCCCATACGGGCGGGTTGAGGGGTTCGCGGTGGCTCTCGATGGCGGCCTCTACATCTTTGGCGAAGTCCTCATCGAGCGTTGCCGTTGAGCCATGTTCTCGGGCAAGGCGAAGAGACTCGGATAGCAGCCGGACATGAGATTCGGCGGGCCGCACCACGGCGATGGGCCGCGTGTTGTCTTCGATAACCACCTCGGCTCCAGAGCGCACGCGAGCCATAAGTGAAGCGAAGTCACTCGCGGCTTCGGCTTCCGAGATGTGGATCACGTGCTTAGTCATGCTCCAATTGTACACCCTAGGACAAGTTCCTAAGTGGGGCTGTGAGGCTTTGCGGGAAGTTGACTCTAAACGCGGGCCCTTAAAACCCAAAGGGTCCGCCACCCGAATTCGTCTCGGTGGTTACGTGTTCGCCACCCGCCCAAAATTTGAGGAAGGAGGTGTGTGAACCCCAGAGGAATAGGAAACGTTTTGTCTGTCCCCGAAGTCCCTGAATTCCAAATGGACTTCCGGTGGGTCAATGACCTATTTTGATTCTCTGGGCTTTTTGGGTGCGTCGATGAGCGCCCTGTACTCCTCCGACAAAGCGCGAATCTGCTTCATGAGTTCAGCGTGCTCGCTGGTATTTGGCTTTGTTAGTTCCAGCTTTTTCCACAATTGCAGGATATGCTCCAATCTGTCGTAAATTCTTTCCATCTCGGCCCCGTTCTCTCAGAACGCCACTCCAAGTCGTGTCGAGAAAGTTTGTAACTTGCTCACCGCTCCAATGATACTCAGAAACCCCTGCTTGGGGGTAGGGGTGAAGCGCTGAGTGAGGTGAATCCCGCAACAATTATAGTACACATTGCGGGATGCAAAACTTTGCAGCCGCCGTGGCCTCGATGACGCAAATGGCCCAGGCGTGTTCATCGGGTACGCGAAATTGAAGGGGTCGATTGCGCACCCCGTGGAATTACATGCATGCGAATCCAATCACTCGGAAGTTGGTCTCACACCCGAAGGATTGGCCGTGGAGCAGTTGGGGTGGTTCAGATGAACGTCGAGAAATGAAAAGAGAAACCCAGGTTCAAGGACCGAACCTGGGCACGATTTCAAGAACGAAAACGAATCAAGGACCCAGGTTTTGGTTTCTAAAACCCGAGGGACCCCCGTACCTCAGAAGAAAAAAAGACAAACCAGACCCCAGGTATTAGAAACCAAACCTGGGCACCCAACCAAGAAAAAAGACACAAACCAAGACCCAGGTTTTAAAAACCAAAACCTGGGGCACCCTCCAAGAAAGAACAGAAACTCTCCCGGCGGCGGACACACGGTGACAAGCAGAGATGCCGCGGTAAGGCGCGCCGCTAGGGGATGACGGCGGTGGCTTGGTTGGAGAAGGAGCTTTCGAGGCCGGTGGAGGAGTCGACGGCGGTGGTGACGTAATAATAGGTGAGGCCGTTCGTCACGTTGGAGTCGGTGTAGGCAAGAGGAGATGTGGTTGCCGACACGGAGCCAATCACAGCGTAGCCGGAGCCGTTGGTGGTGCTGCGGTAGACGTTGTAACTCGTCACGGTGGTGGTGGTGCTGGCGATCCAGGCCAACGCGACGGTGTGACTCTGCGTAACCGTGGCGGTGAAGTTCACGCCGGTTTTGTTGGCGCCGCTGACGGTGACGCTCTGGTTGGCGGGAGTAAAGGTGTCGCCGGAATTGCTGGGCGTTATCGTGTACGTGCCGTTGGCCAATCCCGAGAAAGTGTAATTGCCGGAGGTGTTGGTGGTGGTGTTGGCCGCGGCAGGACCGGTCAGGGCGACAGCCGCTCCGCTAAGGGCGCTGCCCGACAAGGTGATCGTGCCGGAAATGCTGAAGGTTGCGCTGGCCGTGGCAGTGAAATTGATTCCAGTAACGTTGGCGCCGTTCACGGTGGCGTTCTGACTGGTGGGGCTGAAGGTGTAACCGGTGTGGCTGGGCGTAACCGCATAGCTGCCGTTGGCGAGACCGGAAAATGTGTAGGCGCCGGAGCTATTGGCCGTTGTCGTGGCACTCGACGCACCACTCAGTGTGACGGTGGCGCCGCTGCCGCCGGCCGTCGGTGTAATTGTGCCGGAGATGCTGAAAGTGTTCGTTTGCGCGGTTGCAGTGAAATTGAGGCCGGTGACATCCGCGCCACTGACGGTAGCGTTCTGGCTCGCGGGACTGAACGTGTAGCCGGAGTGGCTCGGAGTGACGGTATACGTTCCATTCGCCAAACCTGTGAAACTGTAAGCGCCGGAAGTGTTGGCAGTGGTAGTCCCCGAACTTGCGCCACTGAGCGTTACGGTGGCGCCGTTGCCGCCTGCGGCCGGAGTAATCGTTCCGGAAATCGAGTAGGTTGGCGGCGGAGGCGGATTCGTTGAGTTCGTACCCGCCACGAAGCCGGCGCAGCCCCAGGAAAGCGCAGCGGCGGCAAGCAGCACGGCAGCAAGAAGCGAGTGCCTCTTTTGAGCAGAGGGGTTTACAGAGAAGAAACCGCTACCGTGGCGAGCTTTCGTGTCGTCAGTTTTCATCGATCTAGGCGCGTCAACTCTGTGCCTAGACGCTAGGGTACGGTTATCCTAGTTCCTGAGGAACTGCTTGGAAGTCCAGATTCGGTACAGGTATTGACCCTGCCCCATCGGACCCCTCCGAGCAAGCCTCGACAATGTCCCGAGCCTGACAGGAGTTGAGGCTGGGGACTCTATCAAATACCCGGGGCTAGCCAAAACTTTTTGGTCTGGCCTATCCCGCCAACAGTAAAAGACGCCGGTTACCTCCGCAAACTCATGGAATGACGCCGGTTGCCTGGTTCGAGAAGGCACTTTCGTTGCCGCTCGAGTCCACGGCCGTCGTTACGTAGTAATAAGTCGTTCCGCTGGACACGGTGGAATCCGTGTACGCCAACCCGCTGACCAGCGAAGAGTTGATCTTTACATAGCCGCTGCCGCTGGTGGTGCTGCGATAGACGTTGTATCCGGAAACCGTGGAGGTACTTGCGATCCAGGACAGCGACACGGTGTGCTGGACCACGCCGGTTCCGGAGAGGGTGACCGTCGCGGGCGAGCCGGTGGCGTTGCTGACGATCGAAATGCTTCCGGGCACGCTACCTGTGGAAGCTGGGCTGAATTGCACGCCGAGAACGAGGTTCTGCGAAGGCGTAAGCGTGACGGGCGTGCCGCCTCCGGTGATCGTGTAGCCGGCTCCTGAGGCGGTGATTTGCGAAATGGTGACATTGGAATTGCCGGTGTTGGTAATGGTCACGTTTTGCGTTGCGGAGGTTGTACCGGTCAGCACGTTGCCGAAGCTGAGGCTCGCCGGGTTGATGCCCAGGGTGAGAGTGGCCGCGATGCCCGAGCCGCTAAGCCCGACGGAAGTGGGCGACGTGGGCGCGTTGCTTACGAGGGAGACGCTTCCAGATACCGCTCCCACGGCGGCCGGCAAGAAGGCTACGGTGATGGTGGTCTGCTGGCCCGCGTTGATGCTGAGCGGCAGCGTGTAACCGGTGGCGCTGAACGTTGCGCCGGTCACATTGATTTGAGTAATGGTTAGAGTGGCTGTGCCGGTGTTGGAAATAATCAGAGATTGCGACAGATTGGTACCAACAACCACGTTGCCGAAACCGATGGAGGTGGGATTGACCTGAATCGCCGGCGCACTCACGGTAAGCGTGGCCGCGTTACTGGTTGCTGAGCCAGCGCTGTTGCTGACCACGACTCGGAAAGTGGAACCGTTGTCGGAGGCGGTTGTCGCCGGCGTGGTGTAGGTGGAGGAAGTTGCGCCTGAGATATTCACGCTGTTCTTCTGCCACTGATAGCTCAACGGGGCGGTGCCACTGGCAACCACCGTGAACGTGGCGGTTTGTCCCGCCGTCACAGTCTGATTTGTGGGCTGCGTTGTGATCGTCGGCGCTACCGGTGCCGGATTCACCGTTAGAGTCGCTGCGTTGCTCGTTGCGCTTCCAGCTGAATTGCTAACGACTACAACAAAAGTCGAGCCGCTGTCCGCGATCGTTGTGGCGGGTGTCGTGTAAGTCGCCGATGTAGCTCCGGCAATGTTCGCACCATTCTTTTGCCACTGATAACTGAGGGGTGCGGTGCCACTGGCAGCCACCGTGAACGTCGCGGTTTGTCCCGCCGTCACGGGCTGATTCACGGGCTGAGTGGTGATGGACGGCGCGACTACGGCAGGGTTCACCGTCAGCGTGGCGGAGTTGCTGGTGGCTGTTCCAGCGGAGTTAGTCACGACTACTTTAAACGTAGAGCCGCTGTCGGAGGTCGTCGTGGCCGGTGTGGTGTAGCTTGCCGAAGTGGCGCCGGAAATGTTCACGCCATTTTTCTGCCATTGGTAATTCAACGGGGCGGTGCCGCCGGCAACCGCCGTGAATGTCGCCATCTGGCCAGCAGTCACGGTTTGATTCGCCGGCTGCGTGGTGATCGTGGGCGCGACCGGCGCAGGATTGACAGTTAAGGTCGCCGCGTTGCTCGTCGCGGTTCCTGCGGAGTTGCTTACAACCACAACGAAGGTCGATCCGCTGTCAGAGGTCGTAGTGGCTGGCGTGGTGTAGCTCGCCGCAGTTGCGCCGGAGATGTTCGCGCCATTCTTCTGCCACTGATAGGTCAGCGGAGCCGTGCCTGTTGCGACAACGGAGAATGTCGCCGCCTGGCCAGCAGTCACCGTCTGATTGGCAGGTTGTGTGGTGATGGTTGGAGCGACCGGCGCCGCATTCACGGTCAGCGTAGCCGCGTTGCTCGTTGCCGTGCCAGCGGTGTTGCTGACGACAACCTTGAAAGTGGATCCGCTGTCAGAGGTGGTTGTGGCTGGCGTGGTGTAACTTGCCGAAGTCGCGCCTGTAATGTTCGCGCCGTTCTTCTGCCACTGATAGCTCAGCGGTGCCGTGCCACTCGCGACCACGGTGAACATTGCGGTCTGTCCCGCCGTCACGGTCTGATTCGCTGGCTGCGTGGTGATGGCTGGTGCCACGGGAGCAGGGTTCACCGTTAGGGTGGCCGCGTTACTTGTTGCTGACCCGGCTGAATTGCTCACGACAACGACAAAGGCCGAGCCACTATCTGAAGAGGTCGTCGCCAGGGTGGTGTAACTCGAAGAAGTGGCGCCTGAGATGTTTGCACCATTCTTCTGCCATTGATAGCTGAGCGGGGCGGTACCCGTGGCGGTCACAGTAAATGTC
>Ga0209166_10001503_pt1 | contig 19195 bp, 18 predicted proteins | sample Coa_R1_3_FD_187151 | JGI IMG/M metagenome (GOLD analysis project Ga0209166, IMG submission 187151) | Surface soil microbial communities from Centralia Pennsylvania, which are recovering from an underground coalmine fire - Coalmine... | ecosystem: Environmental > Terrestrial > Soil >... | reverse complement strand
TGTTGGCGTAATCGAGGAGGTTGATCTGATTTTTGGGCGTGCCATGGCCGCTAAAGCCTTTCAAAATAAGAATGAAGACTACAACGATCAGGCCAATGGCCGCTAAAAATCCTAAGAAATATCGCATATCTTGGTCACCTCTTGGGTCGGAATAAACAATACCACATTAAGGCTCGTTTTTCAATACGTTTCGCGGTGCAAAGCGCGGTATAGTACAAGGAGGTTCATAACTAAGGAGGACGTATGTTCACCCCAACAGCAACATTTAGTGGATTTTCGGTGGACGATTTGGCTGCCGCAAAAACTTTTTATACCGAAAAACTAGGCTGTAGTGCCAAAGAAATGATGGGCGGCATGCAGCTCACCATGCCGGGCGGTGCAAAAGTGTGGGCCTATCCAAAACCCAATCACCAGCCGGCAACGTACACGATGCTCAATTTTGTTGTCGATGATGTGGATGCGGCGGTTACCGAACTGCAAGAGCGCGGCATCACCTTTGAGCGTTACGAAGGCATGCAACAGGACGATACAGGCATTGCCCGCGGGCGTGCCCAAAAAATGGGACCGGACATCGCCTGGTTTAAAGACCCGGCGGGTAATATCTTATCCGTTTTGCAGCAGTAACCGGCTCGCTTTTTGTATTTTCGCTCATTTATGATACTGTATTGTTATGCAAAAACGTTTTTCTCGTTCTGAACTCCCTCCGCGCAGTGGCACACCGACTCGTATCATTACCCTTCTAACTGGCATAGCCCTGGCTGCGAGCGGCTGTGCGCACGCCAGTGCCGATCAACCGCCTGCCGACAGCGACGGTTACCCCACCTCAGCGGTGTCCTCACCTGCGGGTGCCAGCACCCCCGATACCCTCCCCATCCCGCCCGGCACCATGGCCGGTCCGCACGGCCAAATGCAATGCGAGGTAGTTAAGGCGACCCTCGGCGGCGCCTTACATAACGTGAACCGCACGACAGTGATAGTTACGGTGAGTGGCCTCGCGACCGGCCTCCAGGTTGAGAAGGTCGACCCTACACATCCTGATCTTGACACGCCCAGCCCCAATGGCATAGGCATTACCTGGAATACACCGGATGGCCAGCAAGAAATTGCAGCAAGCGCCCGTGTGGTCAAGGTAGATGATGCTGCCAACCTCGACGATGTCGCTGTTTTTCCCGCTACCCGAGAAGGCGCGCCCGTATTGGACGGCACCTTCAATTTCTCAGGCGGCGGCTTTTGCCAAGGTATGATTCAAGTTCTGTCGCCTAACGGTACCGTAACCGGCGTGAAAGTAGGATAATGGACCTTCGCCATTCCCTGGAAACTGTCAGGGAACAAATGCAGCCTCTACATATGAAGATAGCAGCGGGCGTGCTCGCCCTTTCTGTAGGTGTCGTCGGCGCGTACGGAGAACAGTTCCTTCGAGGCGAAGACCCATGCAATAGGAGCGGCGACCCTGCCAGTTGGGTCACGGCACCGTTGTGCTCTGGGGTGCAGGAACTCGCCTCCTTAGTCCGGCACGAAAATAATTCTGGCCAGGTCGCCTAAAAAATTCTACAGTTCGCCCCAGTTGCGGCCGGTTTTGACATCCACGGCGAGTTTGACGGGCAGTTTGTAGACGTGTTCCATAGTGTCTTTCAACACTTGGCTGACTTTTTCGGCGTGGGCGGCGGGACATTCCACCAAAATGCTATCGTGGATCTGCAGCAGCTGCTCACCGAGATCGCCGAGCGCCGCTTCCACCTGTAACATTGCGAGCTTCATGAGGTCGGCTTCGGTGCCCTGGATGGGCATGTTGATGGCCGCGCGCCGCGCGGCTTCGCGCACCACCCAGTTGCTGCTTTTCATATCCGGCGTGGGACGGCGGCGCCCGAAGATGGTTTCGACGTAGCCTTGCCGCAAGGCCTGGGCGGCGGTCTCTTCCATGTACGTTTTGAGTGGGGCGCGCAACTCAAAATATTTGTCGATAAATGCCTTGGCCTCGACTAAATTCATGCCGGTGGCTACGCTGAGTCCGTGCGGACTCATGCCGTACAAAATGCCAAAGTTGACCGCTTTGGCGCGGCGGCGCATTTCTTTGTCTACGTGGTCGAGCGGCACACCAGCGACCTGCGCTGCGGTGGCGGTGTGGATGTCGACGTCTTTATTGAAATCGTCGACCATCTGTTGGTCGCCGGCCATGCAGGCGGCGAGGCGCAGCTCGAACTGGCTGTAATCGGCACTCACGAACACATTCCCCACAGCCGGTACGAAGGCCGTACGGATGGCCTGGCCGAGTTCGGTACGCGTGGGGATGTTTTGCAAATTGGGGTTGTTGGAGCTCAGCCGCCCGGTGGCGGCAACATCCTGCGCAAAATTGGTGTGCAGTTTGCTTTCGGCATCGACCTGCTTGGGCAGCGCGTCGATGTACGTGCTTTTGAGCTTGGTATATTCGCGGTACTCAGTAATGAGGTTGATAATCGGGTGCAAGCCGCGCAGCTTGTCCAGCTCGGTCACGCCGGTACTGTAGCCGGTCTTCCCTTTTTTGACGCCGGTGGTCGGCAGGCCAAGCTTTTCGTACAAAATCATGCCGAGTTGCGCAGGACTGCTGATGTTAAACTGCTGCCCGGCTTGCTTGTAAATTTTTTGCTCGATCTCGACGATTTTAATTTCGAATTCATCGCTCATGCGGCGTAAGTAAGCGGTGTCCAGGCGAATGCCGCGATGCTCGATTGTGGCCAGCAGCGGGATCATTTTAAAGTCGATGTCGTGGGCGACTTTATACAATTTGGGCGCTTTGGCTAGCTCCTTTTGCTGCGCGGTATGCAGCTGCCAGATGCTGGTGATAATTTTACCGGCATCGTCCGGCGCAATGGTTTGGCCCATGAGGTCGGAAAGCTCCAGCGACCGCTGCAACGAATTAAGAATAAAGGCGGCAACGCGGGTATCGTGCGCAATTTCGGCGGCAGGCGGTATGGAGACACCCTCGGCCAGCAGCGCGCGGAACACTGCCTTGAGGTCGTGGCCGATGAGCGGCCCGGCGAGCACTTTGGGCGCCTCGGCCAACGAGATAGCGCTGTATTCGCCGGGTTCAGCGCTTACCCACAGCTCGGTGGCGTCGGGGTTGAGGCTGACGACCCGCGGTTTGGGCACGGTAAACTGTTCGCGGCGGAGTTTTACTTCTTTGGCGGACTCAATCTGTGCAATGTAGCTGGCAGCGTTTTCGTCATCGGCGGCCGTCATTTGCGATTCGACTTGCTTGAGCAGCACCCGGAATTCCAGCTTTCGCAGTTCGGCCACAAAGGCTGGCGGTACGCCGTCGTGCAGTTTGAGCTCATCTATATCGAGCGTGACCGGCGCATCGGTGTAAAGCGTGACCAACTGTTTGCTGAGATACGCAGCGTCTTTGTCTTTTTCGAGTTTGGCGCGCACCGCCGGTTTGAGATCTTGTAGGTGCAGGTACACATTGTCGAGGTCGCCATATTTGGTGATGAGTTCGAGCGCAGTTTTTTCGCCGATACCGCCTACGCCCGGAATATTGTCGGAAGCGTCGCCCTTCAGGGCTTTAACATCCACCCATTGGTGCGGACCCACCCCGTATTTCTCCCGGAACGCGGCTTCGTTTAACAGCTCGATATCGCTGAACCCTTTGCGCGGGATGTACACGTGCGTGTGGCTATTGACTGTTTGCAGCAGGTCAAAGTCGCCGCTCACTAAATACGTCTCGATGTCTTTTTCTTTGGCCTGCTTGGCGAGCGTGGCCATGATGTCGTCGGCCTCGTAATCGTCAAATTCGTACAGCGGCCAGCCCAGACTTTTTAAAAGTTCGAGCAGCAGCGTCACTTGGTCGTAAAAATCGGGCGGCGCGGGTTTGCGGTTGGCTTTGTACTTGGGGTAAAGCTCGAGCCGGCGGCGAATATTGGTGTGCCGCTTGTCCCACGCTACACACACGTAATCGGGCTTGAGACGCTTAATAACTTCCAGCGCCATCACGGCAAAGCCGTATACGCCGCCAGTCGGCAAACCGTCTTTGGTACTGAGGTTGGGCATGGCGTAATACCCGCGGTAAAACACGCTTTTGCCGTCGATAACAACCAGACGTTTGGGCATGCCCTCAGTATACGCTATCTGTTAGGGGTGCGCACGCGACTAATGAGGCTTGCACATATCGGCGAGTTCGTACAGGAAACGTACGATCGCTTCGCTCCAATTGGACTGAGCGGCGGTGCGTAAGCTATCCTGCGCCTTCTGAATGTGGGTATCGATGAGTTGTTGAACCCAGGATTGAGCGCCCGACTGCTGAATGATTGCACGACAGCGCCGGATAGCCGATGCAGTAAGCCGGGGGTTGCCCAGACTTCGCTGGAGCAAGGCGCTATCGGCGGGCAAGGCATGCTGCAACGCATAATATATAAGAAGGTTGAGCTTCCCTCCCCGGATGTCCTCGGCGCGTGGTATATCGGCGGTTGAGCTTCCAAAAATGTCCTCCAGGTCATTTTGCAGCTGGTAGACCTTACCGACGTGGGTGGCAAACGGCGTTATGGCGTCGGTGGCATGGCAATCGGCGCCGGCGAGTACCATCCCCACGTGCAGCGGATTAGTCACGCTATAGAGCGCTGTTTTCCACTCTAAAATGCGATCCAGGTCTGCCTCGGCGGGGAGTTTCCGCCGGGCGCTGAGGAGGATCTCGCTCGTCTGGCCATGGGCGGTGATCGCCAGTGTGCGGTTCGTAATACTGAGTGCGCTCAGCCGCAGGTACGGATCGGCATCGAGATTGGCAAGCACCACTTGCGCGGCGTGCGCACCGGCGATTGCCGCATTAACCGCTACGCTGAGGCCAGTGTGAGCGGCTCTTCCTTTCAGGTGATGCCGGCGATGATAGCCGGCGAGTTGCACATGAGCCGCGGGGTGACCGCGGCGGCGCGGCGATTCATCTTCGATATCGTCGATGATGAGTATATAGGCATGCAGCATTTCGATGGCCCGCGCGGCCTGGATAATCATCGCCCAGTTCTGGCCGCCGCAAAGTTCGTAGCCCGCCATGGTGAGCACTCCCCGCAGGCGCTTCCCGCCCGCGAGCACTTGTAAAAATGCCTCGCTGCCCAGGGCGGCATCATCGCCATATTGGGCGCGCGTTGCTGTCTGGATGTACGCTATATAGGCGGCTATATCGTCTTCTAGGATTGCTCGGTAAGTATCGTACTGCGCGCCGGATTGCTTCGAGGGGTCACCTTGACTCATATCTGCTATGCCAGACCGAGCATCTTGGCTGCATCGGCGGCAAACGTTTCCAGGTCGCCGGTATCGTTCAAAATAGTGATGTCGGCGCGCTGCTTGACGGCCGCCATATTAAGTACGGCCGCATCAGCCCCTTGAGGCGGGTGCATCTCTGCTTGCTCCTCGGCTAGAAATTGTTCGAATGTTTTTGAATCTTCTTCGATACGGCCGCGCGATGCAGCATTTTTTTGGATGCGCGCATAGCGGATCCGAGGATCGGCGTCTACCCACACTAACCTGCCGCCCAATTCATGCAGACGGTCTGCTTCTATCGGATTGCGCAGCGAGGCCATAACGAGGCCATTGTACGACTCGCCGGCAAGGCGCCGCGCCTTGTAGGCCTCGATAGCTTTATCTACGAGCACACCGCCCCCGTATAGCCTGCGCCACTCCGCACTTATGGTGCGTAAATTTTCGCGTTCGATGGGCAGCCCGCGCTTTTTGCACTCCTCGCGCAGCAGTTCAGTGACCGAAATAAACCAGTAGCTATACCGTTCGGCCAATATGCCGCCGAGTGAATCTTTTCCAGAGCCGTTCGTACCCGACAGGCCCAATAACCGCACATCTCGCTCCATGCTATTCATTCTATAATATATCTGTCTTTTCGCCAGGGCAATTATGTCGGCAAGGGGGGCAGGGCTACTCACGGCGTCCCACAAAGCGCAGCCGTATTGCTGCCACCGCAATCACCGCCGCAAGCCAGAAAAGCATATACCACACCATCCCGACGCCGAGCTGGATACTCACTTGGTATGTACCCCCGCTAGCCGGTGTTTTGGAAAGAATCGCGAGCGTGAACGGCCCGAATATGACGCGCTCAGACCGCGCGGTAGTGACCATTCCGCTTAGATGGTTCGCATGCCACACCATGAGCACGGTGAAGAGTAGCGCGGCGCCAAGCAGTGCCACAATGCAACTGCTTATGATTACCCTTTGTTGTAATGAACGTTCAAAAACGGCCATAGTGTTTACTCCTTATCTTTTCAATACCATATATCAGCCCGGTGCTTGCGCCTGCCACCAGGAGCCACGCTGCCGTTTGCCCGAGCGTTCCAAACGATCCGACATGTGCAAACCGCAGCACCCCGAACAAAAGAAGCGTAGGTGTGAGTGCCGCAAAGAATTGCGCTCCAATTTCGCCCGTTCGCGGCTGACGCGAATTAGCTACTAGAGCCCCACATTGGTGACATTAATTGTTTACATATCGTTCCGGAGCGACGCCGAAATACTAGCCAAGGTTGCCTCGCGATGCAAGCGTGTTGTAAAAACCACGCTACTTATCGCAGTAACGTGGTTTTTGAATACTACCGGGCGCACGTCATCACATCGACGCGCAGTTAAAAGTAACGCCGAATCACTTAATATAGTCGTGCAGCTTGCGCGCATCCTTGTGTTTGCGCAACTTGGCGAGTGCCTTGGCCTCAATCTGACGGATGCGCTCACGCGTCACGCTAAATTCCTGGCCCACTTCTTCCAGCGTGTGCTGCTTCCCATCTTCCAGGCCGAAGCGGAGCTTAATAATCTTTTGCTCACGCTCGGTGAGAGCGCTCAGCATATCCTTCACCTGCTCTTTGAGCAGCTGCATTGTCGCCGAGTCTTCAGGGCTAATCGTATCTTCATCTTCGATAAAATCGGCAAGCACCGACTCTTCTTCGTCGTCACGGATCGAAGCGTCCAGCGAAGAAATATCCTGTTTAATCTTCATGATGTGCTCGACTTTGTCGACCTCGATCTCCATGGCCGTGGCGATTTCATCATTGGTCGGCTCGCGGTTTAGCTCTTGCGTGAGCCGGCGCTGGGTGCGTAGCAGCTTGTTGATGGTTTCGACCATGTGCACCGGGATGCGGATAGTGCGCGCTTGGTCGGCAATCGCGCGGGTGATGGCCTGACGAATCCACCACGTCGCGTAGGTGGAAAACTTGAATCCTTTGTCGGGGTCGAATTTTTCAACGGCCCGCAGCAAACCGGTATTTCCTTCTTGAATAAGGTCCAGCAGGTCCAGCCCGCGGCCCACATACCGCTTGGCAATCGACACCACCAAACGCATGTTCGCCTCAGCCATCTTGTCTTTGGCGTCTTTGTCGCCGGCTACAACGCGTTGGGCAAGCGCCAGCTCTTCTTCGGCGCTCAAAAGGGGGATCTTACCAATCTCGCGCAAGTACAGCCGCACGCTGTCGTCGGCGATATCATCGAGGTAATGCTGATCTTCTTGTACCAGCTCCTCGCCGTCTTCGAGCGCCCATTCGTCGCTGAGTTCCACCGGCTCCTCACCCTCGGCAATCGGCGCAGCGGTGGTGGTTACCTGCACGCTGGCGTCGGCAAGTTCGGTGTAGAGTTTGTCGAGCAGCTCGGCATTTTCGGGGGTATCGGGAATGGCGGTCGTGATGTCGCGCTGGTCGACGACACCGCTTTTCTTCGCCTGTGCAACGAGATCTTTTCGCACCTGCTCGAGGTCGACCGGTTCGTTCGCGTCAGTCTTCTTGGCTTGCTTTTTCTTTGCTTCGGGCATGAGCGCCTCCTTTGTAGGTTCTTAGTAAGTTGTCGAATTTGATGACCGCTTCGAGTAACTGCTTGGCGCGGGCATCATCTGCGGTTTGTAGTTCGTGCGCAATGCGCTGTTTTTGCGTTTTGACGTATTGGTCTATCAGCTGGGCCTGCAATCGAGTGGCTTCGTACTGAAGTTCATGCACCTCGAGGTCTTGATAGAGCTCCTCAAACAATAATGACAACATTTTAACATAGTCGGCGAGAGGTTTCAAAGAAGTGGCCTTACCCGCCCCGCCGGCGAAGTCGGGATGCTCCTGCAAAAACGCCAGCAGGTCGCGGGCTTGCGGCTCGATAAACATCTGCTGTTTGAGCGGCGCAATGTAGGTGCGGAGCTTGGGCTGCAGGAGCGCCAACGCCAGCAGGTGGTTCTGGGTTTTCATTATGTCGAGCTGTGTTTTGTCGAGCGGCCGGACCGTTGCCTTGATCGTTTTGAGGCGCGGTGCCGGTCCATCGGGGCGAGCGAGCTTATCTAGCAGGGCCTCGCGGCTCACGCCAATCAGCTCCGCCACGCGGCCGATGTAATGTTCCTGCTCTACTTGGTCGGTCAGCCCGCGCACAACGTGCAAAATAATATCGCTAAACTTACGCTTGCCCTGGGCAGTCGTAATGTCTAGCTGCGTCTGGTACCGCCCAATGAGCCAGTCCAGCGCGTACTGCGGCTGTTCAATAATTTCCTGCCACTTGCCGGCATCTTGTTTAATGAGTTCGTCGGGGTCTTTGCCGCTCGGAATCGTTATAATGCTGAGGCTCACACCGACTTTACTGGCAATAGGGATAGCGCGCTCAGTGGCATTCAACCCGGCATTGTCGGCATCAAAACTGAGCCGGATATCGCCCGTAAAGCGGCCCAACGCTTTCAGATGCTGCTCGGTCAATGCCGTACCCGCCGTTGCCACGACCTGCCGCACACCAGCCTGATGGCTCTGTATAACATCAAGATTACCTTCGGTCACCACGACATATTTCTTTTTGCGGATTTCTTCTTTTGCCAGATGCAAACCGAACACGTGGCGCGATTTGTCGTACAGCAAGGTCTGCGGCGTGTTGATGTATTTGGGCGCATCTGGGTCGTCGGCCAGCAACCGGGCGGTAAATCCAATGACCCGGCCCTGCGGGTCCTGCAGCGGAATCATCAGCCGTCCGCGGAACATGTCACCCACGCCGCGGTAGCGCTGCGCGCTGAGCCCCGCGCCTTTGATTTCTTTTTCGCTAAAACCTTTGCCGCGCAAAAAATCTACCAGCGCCGTGCCCGTGTTGGGGCTGTAGCCGAGCCGCCACTCCAACGCAGTTGCTTTTATGAACTGACGTTTCTTAAACACATATTCCAGCGCCGTCTGGTTTTTACTGAATTGCACCTGATAGAATTTGGCCGCCAGCTCCAGCGCCTCGTGCAGCCGTTCTTTTTCTTTTGTATTGCTGCGTCCGCTGCCGCGATACTGCTCGAGATCCACCCCCGCTTTGCGCGCCAAAAGCTCCAGCGCACCCTTAAAGTCCAGCCCCTCCATCTCCATGACAAAGCTGAACATATTGCCGCCTTTGCCGCTGCTAAAATCATGCCAGATTTGTTTTTCCGGGCTGACGATAAAGCTGGGCGTACGCTCGTTCCCAAACGGGCTCAGCCCTTTAAAATTGCGGCCAGCGCGTTTCAGCTCGACGTACTGACTCACCACGTCTTCAATACTCAAACGACTTTTAATATCCTCAACCGCGTCCATCTCCTTCATTGTACACGGTATATCATCTGGGAAACAGAGGTAGAATCGCGCCTACTCTTCGCGCACCGGCTCAATCGGTTGTTGCAGCCGGCGATGCTGAATAATTGCCAGCATATCCGGCAATGTAGCCGCCACGATGATAAGGACACCGCCCACGGCGATTATCCAGGTAATGTGCTGGTGGAACACTATGGCAGCAAATACAACCGCAAATAGTATTTCCATAAGACCAAGCAAGCTGCCGATACTGGCGTCCACGTATTTATATCCCTGGATACCCAACCAGAAAGCCGCCGCGTTAAAAATCGAATAGCACAGCAAATAGCCCCACCCTGCGGTAAAGGCCGGCCGGGGCTGGGGCTCATGAAGTAACAAAGAGAGTGGCAAGTGGGTCAGCAGGGTAAACGCCCACCCCCAAAATATAATGAGGCCCGGAGCATATTTATCGGTCAACTTCTTACTGCTCGCATTCTCGCTGCCGCTCGCAATCCCATTGGCTGCGGCCAGTAGCAAGCCCAACGGCGCAAATGCGAAAACCGAAACGCCGAACACCAACGCCAGGCCAACAAAAGCAACTGCCATCGATAATAACTTTATTCTTGTAATATGCTCGCCAACGTACAGCCGCCCCATAATGTAGGCAGCAATGACAAACATCGCGTAAAAGATAAGCTGCACCGTCCCAATCGGCGCATGGTTGAACGCATAGTAAAGGGGCACTTGGGTGCACACACAAAACCCAATAAAAACGGCCAGCTTTGGCCAGTCCCGCCTTTCAATGGCCCGAAATGATTTTGTAGCAATCAATATCGGGAGCATGAGCAACATAATGACGATGCTTCTGACCCACGCCTGATAAAACGGTGCAAAGCTGCTACCCATAAGATGCGACCATATCCCGTATGTACCGTAAAATACGCTCGACAGTAAGATGAGCGCATATCCTAGGGGTGATGAATGAGGTGATTTGTACATGCTGTAACCGGCGCTTGCCGAAAAATGAACATTCTCTTCATAGTACAGGAGCCGGACCGTTTTGTAAGCCAGGGCGCCAGGCGGCCAGCCTAGTAAAATCCGCGTTGCTTGTGGTTAAATGTGAAGTATGAATCCCGAGCAGCCGGCTGCGCCTAACTATGACTTTATCTTTAGTCCGCAGAAACCGCCAAAAAAAAGCGGCGTGGTCCGCCTTCCGACCGGCGGTGGCGGCAGTTGGGGCCTTAAAATCGCGTTTATCGTTGGCGGCACGGTGCTGGTGCTGATAATTTTGGGCATTATCGCTAACTTTGCCTTGGGCAAACGGACAAATACGGGCGAGCTCACCATCCTTGCTGAAACGCAGGCCGAAATTGTGCGCGTCGCCGCAAAGGGTAACCAGGCGAGCGACCAAGGTATACGCAATGCAGCCATTAGCACCCAGCTCACGATTCAATCCCAGCAGCAAACTCTGTTGGCATTTCTGGCGGGACGCGGGCACAAAGTAGGCACTAAAACGCTGCTGCTCAAGCGTAATCCTGCTACCGACACCCAGCTGACCGCAGCCACAGCCGCCAGCAATTTCGACCACGTATTTACACAAGTCGTGGTCGGTCAGCTGCAAAACTATGCCAACACGGTAAAAACCGAATACCAAAACGCGCCAACCGCCAACGAGCGGGCCCTGCTTGCCAACGACTACAACCAGACACAGCAGCTCATTAAAGAATGGCCTTAGTTACCCGGCCCGCGTTTCCGCGGCTAAAACGATTCGCCGGTCACTAACTGATACGAATGCCGGATAAGATCCTGCACTTCTTCCCAGGCAAGCTGACCGCTCAGCACCATCGTATTCCAGTGTTTTTTATTGAGATGGTAGCCGGGCATGACGCTCTCGTATTTCTCACGCAGATGTTGCGCCAACTGCGGGTCGCATTTAAGGCTCAGGGCCACCGGATCGCTGCCTTCTTTAACGAGGGCAAACATTTTTCCGTGCACTTTATACACCGCAACCCCCGTTCCAAACGGGTAGTCGAGCACGGCGTTCGGCATACTCAAAAGATACTGTTCAACTTCCTTGTGCGTCATAGTATTCACTGTAGCACGTCAAGCACGGCCGGAACATTTTCAACCACATGATCGGCACCGGCCTCGTGCAGCGGCCCGGCGTTGAGGCTGCCGTGACTCACCCCGATGGCCTTGGCCAGACCGGCGTCTTTGCTCAATAAGATATCGGCATGGGCGTGGCTTACCAGCGCAGTGTGCTCGGGCGCGGCCTGCATCATGGAAAGCAAATGATACACGCCGCCGCTGTGTTTCGGAATAAGTGTTTGCTCGGCACAAAGGATATGGTCGAAGAACTCACGGATGCCGGCTTCATCGAGGCGCACCAGTACGCGGTGGTCGGCGCTGCTCAAGCCGGCAACTTTGATGCCGAGGCGGCGCACAATGGCCAGCAGGTCGGCAACGCCGTCGTGCAGTAAGCCTTCGCCCGCGAAGAGCGTGTGGTCAAGGTCAAAAATGATCGCATCCATACAAAACACACCTATATACGATATATATTATAGGATATATTTTACTTTGTGTAAATGTAGTATTTTGCCTACATTTCGAGCGTCACTTCGCCCTCTTTGGCCTGCATGCCACTCATCGGCAGACTAAACCAGAACGTCGTGCCTTTGTTTTCTTCGGATTTAAACCAAATCTTGCCGCCAGACGATTCGATAATCGCTTTTACCAGGTACAATCCCAGCCCGGTGCCGTCGGTTTCAACTTTGGCCACATTACTTGCCCGGAAGAATTTTTGGAACAGTTTGTCTTGCTGCTCCAGAGGGATGCCATAACCGGAATCGGTAATCTGCGCGATAATCTCGTTGTCCTTGCGCGACACGAACACCGTGATCTCGCCATTTTCGGGTGTGTACTTGATGGCATTGGTGAGCAAATTGAGATATACCTGGCCGATAAGTTGCGGATCGAGGTTGACCTTGGGCAGCCCGTCGTGCACGTTAATAACTAGATGCTGGTGACGCTGCTCAATCTTGGCATGCAGATCCTGCACAATGTTACTGACAAGCTCTTTGAGGTCGGTCGGCTTGGGCGCAACAATGATCCGCCCGGATTCGATGCGCGAAATATTGAGCAGCGAACTTACCAGCTCAATCATGCGCTGGGTTGACTGCGCCACATTTTGAGCGAATTCGGTTTGATCCGGGTTGAGCGGTCCGGCGTCGCCGCCTAGGAGCATCTCGCTAAACCATTTAATAGCGCTCAGCGGGGTTCGCAACTGATGCGACGCCAAAGAAATAAACTCGGTCTTCATGCGATCCACTTCTTTTTCTTTGGTAACATCGCGCACGACCAACACCACGCCGACACCCTGGCCATCGCGGAAAATGGGCGTCGCAATAATGTTCAGCGTGATAGGCCGGCCGTTTTTGGGATGATAAATATACACGTCGTCTATCGGGTCGCGCCCTTGCGCCGCCACCACTTCAGGCCGGTGGTCGGCGGCAATAGGAGCGTCAAAATGAGTCCGTAAATCGGCAAGCGATTCGCCGAGCGGACGCCCAAAAATTTTGTCGCGCGTCGTGCCGAAGATATGAGCGGCGCTCACATTCACCAGCGAGACGTTTCCGGTGTGATCAATCGCCACCAACCCCTCGCCCATGCCGGCCATAATAGCTTCGTCGCGCGCCCGGGCAGTCTCGGCATCTATTACCCGCTGGCCTAACTCCTTTGTTTTTGCCTGCACTTTTGCTTCCAGATCACGGTACATCTCCTGCAGTTTATCTGTCATGCGGTTAAATGCCTGGGCGAGCTGGCCAAATTCATCGTGGGTGTGGATATGCGCTCGGAGTGTCAAGTCACCGACCGCAATATTTTTCGTTAGCGAGGTAAGATGGCGCACATGCCGCACCACGATGCGGTTCAGCAGCAGCATGCCGCCCATCACCGCCACCACGATCATGCCTATAAACAGCCAGGGCATGAGGCTGCCATATCGGTTGGCAGCGATGAACGCCTGGCGTGATGACATAGACACGACGAGCACCCACCGATTACCTTTGTAATCGTTCAACCCGTCTTCGTGGTCGTACGATACGAGCGCCGGGTTGGTACCCGTGGTAGTTTCGCTGCCTCGGGCACGGTGCGCGGCTTGGGCAAAGATTGACTGCGTGTCGGCTTCAGCCGGCCCAATATTACTTAAACGCGTACCCTGGCTGGTATACAGGCTCATATTCATATAGTTCGAGGTATTTTTCTGCAAAATAGCTGTCACGTTCGACCAGTCAAGCACGCCAAAGACCACCATTTTGGCATGAGCCGAGCTTGCTCCGCCAACCGGCGCGGCAAAATACATGGCCGGCTGGTTGGTGATGGTCTGGATGGTCGCATCGCTCACGACCGACTGGCCACTGCGCGCTGCACTCACGGTTGCGGCGGCGGTTGCATCGGCAGCGTACGGCCTGCCGACTGACGTCGAGTTAGTGCTGGCTACGACGTTGCCGGATCCGTCAATAATTTCTATCTCTTCCCAGGCGCCGCCAGCAGTAATTTGGTTGAGCCGGGCGGTTACCGAGTCCTGCGTGGCGGTAACAGGATGAGCAGTGTACTGCGCCAGCGCATCGTCGGTTGCTAATGATTGTATTTGGTGATAGTTGCCATACAGCAGCGCGTCCACCGTGTCGAGTGTGGTCTGTGCCAGCAACAGTTGTTGGCGGCCGGCGGCATCCGCGGCACCCTTTTGCATAAACGAGATGCCCAAATAAAGCAATATGAGCATCGTGGCAGTGGCCGTCACCGTAATTGCCACAAACACTTTTTTGCTAATGCTGAGCCACATTGCCTTTGCCCACCTCTACCGCAAGGCACCTCGAGTGCCACCCATTATCCTAAGCATTACTACTATGGTACCCTGGTTTGACGACGAACGAAAGCTTACGCGTGCCGCTTGAGCCAGTCGAGGTAGTATTGCCACTCGGCAATACTCGCCTGGATATCGTCGAACGCGCGGTGGATCTCTTTTTTCTCAAATTCGATGCCGTAGCGGCCCTGCATATATACTTTGAGGCTGCTGACGTCGAGCATCCGGTAATGCAGGCGCAAATCGAGCTGCGGCCACCACGATCGTATAAAGTTGCGGTCGTTATGGATGGAGTTGCCCCCTAGAACCGCTGGCTCGCGGCCAAAGTGCGCTTCAACAAAGGCAATGAGCTGCTGCTCCACCTCGCCAAGCGGCAGGCCGCTGTCGAGCTTGTTTAAAAATTCGTCGCGGTTTTCTGGGTAGTTCTGCCACCACACGTTTTTTTGCATCCGCTCGGCCACGGTTTCGCGGCGGTGGCGGATGCGGGCCTCATAGCTGCCCAGCGTTTTAAACTCAAAGTCGGTCACCTCGGCGGCGACCTCCAAAATAACATCTTTCGCCGGGTCCAGCCCGGTCATTTCCAAATCTACCCACAAAATTTTAGTAGGCACAGCGTGCTTGTCAATCATAGGGGTAGTATAGCACCCCTTCTTTGCTATGTGTGCTCTGGCTTGAACTGGAGCGCGGCGGAATTGATGCAGAAGTGCTGGCCGGAGGGGGACGATTCGTCATCGAATACATGGCCGAGGTGGCCGCCGCAGGTTTTGCAAATAACTTCGGTGCGATGCATCCCCCAGCTGTTGTCTTCTTTCAGTTCGACGGCTTCGTTGTTCGCGGCGGCAAAACTGGGCCAGCCGAGCAGGCCGGGAGTGGTTGAATCATACTTGGCGTCGCTTTTGAACACTACCGTGCCGCATGCCGCGCAGGCATAGCCGCCCTTTTCTTTGTTGTACAACAGCACGCCGGAAAATGGCGGTTCGGTGCCCTTACGGCGCAGCACCTCGTACTGCTCGGGAGTCAGTTTTTGCTTCCATTCGTCGTCGGTCAATTTGCCCAAATCGGCCATCTCACCCCTACTTCTTCGACAATCGGTCTAGTTTGAGGAACTTAAAAATCGAGTACACGATGAATGCGATCACCAAAAAATTGAACAACGAATACACAATACTTCCCCAGCCGATAGACACGCTGCGGTGCCCCACCACGTGCCAGGTCACATTTTGGTCTATCAGACTTTTTTGGTTGGGCAGTACTAGTTGCGTCAAGGGCAGCACAAAGCCGTTCGTAATGCTATCGACGACGGTTTTGAGCTGCGTGCCCAGCACCAGCCCGATCCCAATGCCGATCACACTTTGGTCGCGCAAAAAATCTCCAAATCCGCTAAACGATCGGGTAAACTGCTTGGTCACGACATCGTTGACCACCTCCGCCTTGGCTATCGGACCTAGGTTGCGCAGCTTAGTAGCCACCTCTTTGCGTTCGCGCTGCTCGTTTTGTTTGGGAGTAAGCTGATATTTCTTATCCTGTTCTGCCATCGCCCTTATTGTACCACCCTGTGAGGCGAGGATCACAACCACAATGCAGAACTGTTGCAATGCTCGAAAATCAGGGCTCAGACTAGCTTGACGGTACTAGAAAATGGGCACGAGGTTCTAACGACTCACGCGCCGTGGCTAGACTTGTTGTACAGGAGTGTCATTATTCAATCGATAGGTGACCTCAGTAGGTAGAGGTCGGCCTGGATCACGGAGGCGAAGGGGCAAGGGGCCTTGGGTTAGATCCAGTTCGCGGCATCTAATAAAGTGTGGGCCTTGGGGTTGCCTAAACGTTACTCCGTCATCGCTGCCACGCTTTTGTTGCCATAGTTGGTCAAGCGCCTGACGTTGGTCGGGAGGAACCGCACTCGCATCTTCTCCGCCCATATGTTGGGCTGCGCCCAGTTCGGCCACATGCTCTATCGTCTTGGAACGACCGTAAAGGGTCGGCGCTGGCCCTGGAACGTTAGCAGTGTACTGTTCCTCATCTAGCGCAATGTGCGTCAGTTCATGCGCGAGTGTTCCCTCCCACCTGCCGCTCGAGACAGTCTTCTTTGGGCTACCAGGTCCTTCTATTGGCTCGTCGGGTAGACGTTGACTGTCAAAATACTTGGTCGATTCCGCCGAAGGGCCTGGTTGCTGGTCGGCGGGTAAAAGCAAATCCTCAGTAAGCGCCAGAAGGTGCGGCGCCTGATACCCGCCCCGTCTTACAAGGGAAGTAGTGCCATCAGCCTGTCGTACCTTCATCTGGAGGCTAGGATGGTCTTTAGGTAAGATAGCGATGGTATAGAGTTTCTCAAGCACTGCGCCGCCAGTTCTGTCGCTTGCCGCACGGACGGCGTTAACGGCTTGTCGCAATTGTTCGTCGCTTAAACGCGTTGGGGAAAAATTCAGCAGTCGCACGCTTCTATCCCCATCGGTCAATTCATATCCTTGGCTAATCTCTTCCAGCGCTTCGGGGTACTCTATGCCGTCAATGTCATCTATATAGACTCTGCCCGCTGTACGAGGTTGTTTTTCGTAATACCTCTCAATCGAGGTTCGCTTGTCATCGGGAGCAACAAGTGCTGCAAGTTTCTCTGCGCCCGGCTCAGTATGCATTACTTTACCTTCGGAACCGAAGACGCCTTCATCTACCTGCCCCGCCACAGCTGCTTGATGGAATGTGGACTCGGCAACCGGAAAGTATACTACGAAACCGGGCCTACCCATTTGCACGTCAGACCACGCATCCGAAACTATGTCGACATTCAGGGCGCCGTCGACATATTTTTTTGCAAAGTCTTGTGCCTGGTATTCGACCGTGCGGGGGAATGCAGCCTCAACACGTACAGCCTGAGTGGCTTCGGGATTCATGTGCTCTATTTCAAAGCCACGGTTTGGTTCGCCTGGCAACTGGCGATCCCCGGCCCAATGTGCCTCGCTCGCTATTGACAGCCCCCCCAACGCTAGAGTCTGAGATTCAGGGAGTTGTCGAACTTGTTCATGACCAGCAAGTAAATTTTCGGGCATATCTTTGTTTTTTATGTTTACTAATTTAGACATTAGCATATTATTGCTTATATTTCAAGTACATGACGATTAGATCATGACCTAGTGGTGGTGGGCCATGTGCAACTCAAATATTTAGCAGAAGAACTTCGCAATTTACATTTGCTCGGGCGCCGCAATACCCAACAAGCCGAGGCCGTCTTTGAGGACGTCGGCATACAGCCGTACCAGCGTCAGCCGCGGGGCTTGCCGTGGTTCGCCCACTACTTTGGCGTGCTCATAAAATCGGTTGAACTGCTGAGCGAGTTCGTACAAATAGGTACAAATGTGATGCGGCATAAGCTCGGCTACCGCCTTGCTCAGCACCTCAGGGTATTCGCTAATTTTGCGTGCCAGTCTGCGTTCGTGCTCATCCAGATCGGTTAATACACCGCCTTCTGCGCCTGCTTTTCGCAAAACGCTGCGCGCCCGGGCATGGGCATACTGCAGGTACGGCCCGCTGTTGCCTTCCAAGCTGACCGATTCTTCGGGGTCATAAATGATGTCGGCGCCAATGCGCTGCTTAACGAACGCATACTTAACCGCACCGAGTGAGGAAACTTCGCTGTCATGCCCGGCCTTACTGTTTGCTTCATGAGCGGCATTGAGCACATCAATTGCTCGGATAATGTTCCCTTTGCGTGAACTCATCTTAACACCGCCGGCCAGCTTTACCCGACCGTGCGTCAAATGCGTGGTACGCTGCGCAAGTTCAGGTGCAAACTGCTCGATACTTTTGACTACTACTTCCATGTATTGCATCTGCGCGTTGTCGGTTATGATAATTGATCGATCAAAATGATAATCAGTCCATTTCATCATGATAAGTCCGACATCTTTGGCCTCGTAGGTCGGCAAACCTTGGGAATTTATAAACACTCGCGTGTGCAAGCCATACGGCTCGCCACGGAATACAATAGCCCCCTCGCTTTTCTCGTAAACACCTTCTTGCAGCTGCTCCTGCACGGTTTGCACACCTACCGGCATGGTGACACTCTCGGGATAATATTTATCAAAATGACTGCCGATGCGTGCATAAAACGCATCGAAATAATCGTAACTCCATTGCCGACAGGTCCAGTATATTTGCGCAAATGGCGAGTCATGATCTCCTTGGGTATGAAGTTGATACACACGTTTGTTCGTTTCAACTATAGTGGCTCTAGCCGATTCGTCATCGTTGTATGCCTGCTCACCTTTCACGTAACAGCGGGCCATCCAGTCGGCGTGTTCGGTTTGTGATACGTCGGCAAGTTTTTGAGGATATTCGCCGCCGAGTTCCTGTAAGATGGCCCACATAGTCTTACCTACATGCAAGCCGACGTCACCGCCAAAATTCACGCGATATACCTTGCCGCCGGCCGCTTCCACCATATTAGCAATCGCGTCACCCACCACACTGGTGTACAAATGTCCAGCATGCAATACCTTGAAGGCGCTGGGATCAGAATATTCAGCAACCACTACCTGGCCGGCAAACGTCTGCGGCTTGGCTGTGGGCGCAGCTGTTGCTTGTGCGGCGAGCGCGCCGTCGCTTAGACGGATGTTAACAAAACCTGGGCCGGCAATAGTTACGTCCTGCACCATCCCGGCGCACGTTTCGCGGAGTTTCGCCGCCAGTTGTTCGGCCACCTCACGCGGCGGCTTGCCGAGTTTACCCGCCAATTGCAACGCCACGTTGGTGGCGTAATCGCCAAATTGTTCGGACGTAGGGGTAAGCTCCGGCGTACTATCGGCACCGAACAAATCGTGTATAGCGCCCGCGAGCGCAGTGGTCA